>VFQS010001232.1_pt1 | contig 24116 bp, 25 predicted proteins | sample 3512361 | NCBI WGS metagenome assembly VFQS01 (sample SAMN10412375, study PRJNA504923) | tailings metagenome | isolation source: Relicate 1 Philex TSF3 active mining | place: Philippines
TAGATGTGGAACAGAATGCTCAATCCTGAACAGTTGATTGGCATGTGGTGGAAATGGTCAAGAATTTTTTGTGGTTATTCTAAATGCATTTCACCAAACAGAATTGCTAGAACATTATTGCTGCGTACAGTAGAATTTTGACTTCATTTTGCGAACGACCTTGATGTTTGAATTATCAACGGTCAAACGTGGTTTTTACTATCTTAATTACAGAAAGCGTTTATGCCAGGTGCTAGCCTTTTAACCTTACTCGACGATATCGCGACCGTTCTAGATGATGTCGCATTGATGACCAAAGTTGCAGCGAAGAAAACCGCAGGCGTACTCGGTGATGACCTTGCGCTCAATGCAGAGCAGGTCAGTGGCGTACGCGCAGATCGCGAGTTGCCGGTGGTGTGGGCGGTGGCAAAGGGATCATTGATGAATAAGGTGATTCTGGTTCCACTCGCTTTGCTGTTAAGCGCATTAGCCCCTTGGTCAATCACCCCCTTGCTAATGATTGGCGGTGCCTACTTATGTTTTGAAGGTGTCGAAAAATTAGCGCATAAATTTCTACACAATGAGGCGGAGGACGAAGCCCATCATCGTGAGTTGATTGATGCAATCAGCCACGAAGAAGTTGATATGGTGAAGTTCGAAAAAGATAAGATCAAAGGCGCGATTCGCACTGATTTTGTTCTTAGCGGTGAAATCATCATCATCACTCTGGGTACGGTTGCGGCTTCTTTGTTTACTACTCGCGTGGCTGTTTTGGTTGGCGTTAGTTTAATTATGACTGTCGGTGTGTATGGCTTTGTTGCTTTGATTGTCAAATTGGATGACATGGGATTTTACCTGCAACGCAATCAAGATCCATCTTGGTTGCGTCGCGTTCAGCGTCAACTTGGTAATGGTTTGGTTGCTTTCGCGCCACGCTTGATGAAGGCCTTAACCGTGATTGGTACAGCAGCGATGTTTTTGGTTGGTGGCGGTATTCTGTCACATGGTGTGCATGCTGTGAGTGAGTTCTCTATGCAAGTTGCACAAAGTGCTGGCACGATTGCTTGGGTTGGCGCTGTATTGCAAGCCATCGTGCCGAGTTTGATTGATGCCGTGTTTGGTATGATTGCTGGTGCATTTGTGTTGTTGGGTGTCACAGGTTTTCAACGCGTATTTAAAAAGAAAACCTAATACGCTTAGAACCAACTTAGAAGGCGGAAGGTGTTGGCACCTACCGCCTTTTTTATTGCGGAATAATCGTATTTCATTAAATGTTTCTCGTCGTTTGTCGCATGTGCGTTTGTATTGGTAGTTAAATCAAATACAGTACGTTTATTGTGAATTTTCGAATGAAGACACCTAACTCGACGTTTTAACAGGAGATAAAATGATAGGTATCGAGCTGAATCAGGTAGAGAAAACTTATAGCACAGTCAAAGCCGTGCATTCTTTGAGCTTTAAAGTAGAGCCCGGACAAATATTTGCTTTACTCGGTCCAAATGGCGCAGGTAAATCTTCCCTAATCCGAATGCTGGTCGGTCTAACGATGGCTGACGCGGGCGAGATTCGAATTTTTTCGAATGGCCAACAAATCCCAAAAATCCCAGAAACTAGTTTCGGTTATCTACCGGAAGATCGTGGCTTATATCCCGATAAAACGGTAACGGAAAATTTAAGCTACATCGGCAAATTACGTGGATTAAGTAAAGAACAGATTCAAGAACAATTGGCGATCTGGCTACCACGCTTCGACTTGATGGATAAGGTAAAAGATAATCTGAGTAAATTATCCAAGGGTAATCAGCAAAAGGTACAGTTGATTAGTTGCTTGATCCATCGTCCACAATTACTGATTTTGGATGAACCATTTTCTGGTTTAGATCCGATTAATCAAGAGCATGTTCTAAGTATCCTAAATGAACTCAAGCAAAGCGGAACGACGATTTTGTTAAGTGCACATCAAATGGCTTTGGTAGAGCGCCTAGCTGACGCGATGCTATTGCTGAATAAAGGTCAGCAAGTTGCCTTGGGTAGCTTGAGTGAAGTAATTGCACAGTTAAGTCCAGAAAAATTTTATCAACTGAGTTTTGCATCGGCAGTCGCCAGCGATGCGATTGCGGTATGCCCAGCTGTGAAGAAAGTCGAAGTCAAATCAGCGACACAATTCGTGGTGCAATTGCATGAAGGCGCGAGTGTGAACCAGTTACTACAGCAGGTGATGGCGCTTGGTGAGTTAGATGATTTTGGTCGTATTCAACCTAGTTTGCATGATCTGTATTTAACCGCAGTGCAAAATCATAATGGACAACAAGTGGCATCAGCGACGACGAGTGAGGAAACTACAAGATGAATACTTGGAATATTGCGGTGTTTGAATTCAAACGCTATTTCAAATGGAAGCAAGAAATTATTTCTATCGCCTTATTGTTAGTCGGCATGGGCTTTTCTTTTGTGTGGCCGCATGTCAAAGGTCTACTGGATAAAGATTATCAAGTAGCGGTGATCGGTGTCAGTCCTTTGCCGAAGCTCGAAGGGTTTCAATTCAGTGAAGTTAGTCCGACTACGCGTGACGAAGTGTTAAAGAATGTTGGTGAAACTTGGCATGCGGTGATTGAGATTGAAGACGCGCAAGTCAAATTAACTTTAAAAGAAAAGGCGAGTTGGCAAGCGAAGTTGAAATCGAATTTACAGAGCTGGCAACAAGAACGACAAATCGCACAATTGCCGTTAAGTGCAGAACAGCGACAACAAATTACCCAGTTACCAGAAATAAAAACGGTGATGTTGAAACCAGAGAAGGATGATAAAGATGAGAAAGGGCGGGCGATTTTAAGTGGTGCCGTATTATTCATTTTAATGATGGGAATTTTTTCTGGCTTTGGTTATTTATTCACAGGAATCACTAGCGAGAAACAAAATCGCGTTACTGAGCAGTTACTGACTTTGATTTCGCCATCGCAGTGGATACAAGGAAAAATTCTTGGTATCTCTTTGTTTTGTCTAAAGACGATGCTTACTTATGGCTTGATTTTTTTCGCCTTTATTCAAGGTGCTGCCGTGATAGCAGGTAAGCCAGATATCAGTCTTCCTGTAAGCGCGTTTCAGTTGTTCAGTACGCTCTTGTTTGTGGTTTTGGGCTTGTTATTGGTGAACAGTTTCATGGCTGCATTTGCTGCGACGATTGATGATCCAAATCACTCAAGTCGCAGCATTATGATGTTCTTGCCCGCCTTGCCAGTTGGTCTGGCCTATAGCGGTATTGATAATGCAGAGGGAATGATGATGCAAGTGTTGAGTGTCTTCCCTCTGACTTCATTTGCGGCGATGCCTTTGCGTATGGCACATACGGATGTTCCAATGTGGCAGTGGGGTTTATCAGTTGGTTTGTTGCTTGCTTGTTTGTGGTGGTTTAAGTCGGCTGCGACGCGCGTGTTTACCTTGGGTATTCGCATGTACGGAAAAGAACCGAGTTGGAAGCAATTGTTGGAGACTTTCTTGTTTCCGGTGAAGCACCATTAACATGATGCATTAAAAAATTATTGCCTTATTGCTGGATAAGAAAAATGGCTGCAAATTGAACTGCAGCCATTTTTTTTGAATTGTTTGTGGCAAATTTTATTAATTAATCTTTGTCTTTACGTAGAAATTCTTGATCAATTCGTTTCACTGCATTTTGTAAAAAAGCGATGCATGCATGAAAAAATTGTGGATTGATTTTCTCGAAAGTGTCGGTTGGTTTGTGGTAATCCGCATGATCTTCAACACCGAAGTAGAGATGCGGAATACCTGCTTTAAAAAACGCGTAATGATCAGATTGTGAGGTCCAGTCATTGCTGCCTTGTTCAGGGCGATCATGATCAAACAGTACCTTGATGTCGCTGCTGGTATTCAGATTTTCTAATAGTGGTTTGAAACTTGGATTGTGGTAAGTGCCACTGATAAATAATTCCTTTTTGTCGCCACGCGCAATCATGTCGAAGTTGAGATTGGCCGCGATGTTTTGGCGCGGAATTGGCCCTTGTTTGACGAAGGCATGCGCTCCCAATAAGCCGCGTTCTTCACCATCAAAAAATGCATAGACAATATGATGTCGGGTTGCGCTGTCTTTCAAGCTTTCAGCAACGGCTAGTACGCCCGCCACGCCTGAGGCATTATCGTCTGCACCAAAGTAGATCTTGTTATTGTTGACGCCAATATGGTCATAGTGGGCGGATACCACCAGATATTTGGCAGCAGGATTTTCTTTCGTGTACTGACACGCCAAAATATTGCGTCCTTGTGATGCTTGCTTTAAACCGCTCACTTTGAATTCGTGTACATAAGTTTCGCCGCAAGGTTTTAAACCTAGCTCTGAGATGCGTTTAAGTATGTATTCGCGCGCCAAGGCATTGCCAGCGCTGCCGATTTCTCGTCCTTGCATCGCCTCACTTGCGAGATACTGCACATCTTGGATGACTTGAGATTGCTTTGATTGTGCCAAGCTGGCATTGCTAACTAGCAGGGTGAGCAGACTTAGGGCAACGCGAACCGATGTAAATGTATGCATAACTAGAATGAATGTATAAAAATAACTTAGTCAGACAAAGTGTATTTAAGTTCCTGTCCCATAGAAAAAGCCTGCGAGCTTGTTCAACTCGCAGGCTTGATTCAATCTACAATCTAAAACAATTAGGCGAAATTTGCAGCCGCAAAATCCCAGTTTGCTAATGCCCAGAATGCTTCCAAATATTTTGGACGTGCATTGCGGTAATCGATGTAGTAAGCATGTTCCCACAAATCGCAAGTAATCAAAGGCTTGTCTGTGGTTGTCAATGGCGTTGCTGCATTGGATGTATTGACGATATCCAAAGTGCCGTCCGCTTTCTTGACCAACCAAGTCCAGCTAGAACCAAAGTTACCAACGCAAGATTTTGTAAAGGCTTCTTTAAACGCATCAAATGAACCCCATTTCGTGTTGATCGCATCCGCTAATGCGCCACTTGGAGTGCCGCCACCATTTGGTTTTAAACCATTCCAATAGAAAGTATGGTTCCAAATTTGTGCTGCGTTATTGAATACGCCGCCAGAAGACTTTTTTACGATTTCTTCTAATGTGGAATTTTCAAACTCAGTACCTTTGATCAGATTGTTCAAATTGGTCACATAAGTTTGATGGTGCTTACCATAATGGTATTCCAGAGTTTCTTGAGAAATGTGTGGAGCCAAAGCGTCGATGGCATATGGTAAAGCTGGCAAAGTATGTTCCATGGCAGTTCCTTTTTGATTAGTCGAAATGATGCAAAAATTAGTGCAAGGTCTGCTTTTATTTTAAAAGCAGCAAGCTCCAAAAGCAGCATTGTAAGCTTTTGTCTGATTGCTTGCAGCTACTCGTTTGATTTCAGTTTTTTTGCTGCGGGTTTCTTTTTTGTATTGATAGCAGCAATTTGAAGTTCGCTGCTATCTGCTGCGGTGCGTAAGCTTAGGAAATCGCCAGCTTGAATTTGCTGAGCACTACGAATGACTTGACCATCGGCTTGCTGCAAAATGACATAACCACGTTCCAAGGTACGCTGCGGATTGAGCATTTCTAGTTTGTCTTGTAGGCTGCTTAATTGAGCCTGCTGCCTTTGCAGTCGATGACGCATCGTGGTGCGCATTTGCATTTGTTGGTAGCTAAGCCTGTTCTGAAATACTTGTGTATTCGGCCGTTGCTGCGCCAACCTTTTTTCCAAGTGTAATAATCGATTTTGTGCCGTTTGAATGGGCTTGAACACGGCAAACCGCAAGCTTTGCGCACAATGCTGAATTTGTTGACGTTTTGATGCCAATGCAGCACTTGGGCTTTGTAAGCGTTGACTCAACCAGTCCAGATTTTGCGCATGATAATCAAGTTGACGACGCATTTGTCGCTGCATGTCGGATTGCCATTGCGCCAAGATCGCTAGCCAATCGGCACGCGGTCGCGCTGCCATTTCCGCTGCCGCAGTGGGCGTTGGGGCACGTAAATCGGCGACAAAATCAGCAATGGTAAAGTCGGTTTCATGACCGACGCCACAAATGACAGGCAGTGTGCAATGAGCGATTGTGCGTGCCAAAATCTCTTCGTTGAAGGCCCATAAATCTTCAATGCTACCTCCGCCCCGACATACGATTAAAAGCTCACATCGATTCTCGGCTTCAGCTAGCGCAATCATTTGAGCAATCTTTGCAGCTGCACCTTCACCTTGGACTGGACAGGGATAAATAACGACTTCAATATGAGGAGCTCGTCTTTGCAGAGCCGTCAACACATCGCGTAATGCAGCAGCATTGGGGCTGGTAACGATACCGATCCGTCGTACAAAATTGGGGATTGTCTTTTTTTGTTCTTGGTCGAATAAACCTTCGGCGGCCAACTTCGCTTTGAGTTGTAAAAATGCCTCGTATAAATTACCAACACCAGCACGCCTGATGGCTTCGACGTTAATTTGATAGTCACCGCGCGGCGCGTATAGGCCAGCCAAGGCTCTGACTTCTACTTTATCGCCTTCACGTGGCATGAAATTGGCATATTGTGCTCTGCCACGAAACATCACCGCCCTTACTTGCGCCGCACTATCCTTCAATGTGAAATACCAATGACCAGAAGCAGCGCGGGTAAAGTTAGAAATTTCGCCGGAAACCCACGTCAATGCGAAGTTTCGCTCCAGTAGTTGCGCTACAGCTTGGTTTAAGGCCGAAACTGTAATAATAGACTCGGATTTTTGCGGGTTTTGCGATGAAAATGTTGATGCCATAAGCCTTATGCTGAGAAAGCTGTCCACAGATTTGAAAAAGAAGGCGCAAGCATGTCATGTGCGATCTTTACTGTCAAAAAAATTTTAGATGATGATTGTAAGTCTTTGAATTTAAAATGATTAATTACTTTAACTTTAAGCTTCAAATGTTTTATTTCTAGAATTCATCAAGAACTTTTGATTCGTATAAGAAAATTTTTTGTGCTTATGCACAAAGTTATCCACAGGAAAATTCTTGTCTTTTGCAAAGAATTCTATGCAGCAACAGAATGTCTCACTGCCTTTTTTTGCGGCAGGGCAATAAAGTTCCATAAAATCAGTGACTTAGTATCATGTGCCCGGCTTGTTCACAAAGATATCCACATTTTGTGTGTAGAACTTCTGCTTTATCCACTGAAATTAGGCTAAATATTCAAAATAAATAGCTAAAAACATCATGAAACTGCGAATGGTTTCTTTTGAATACTGTTTGCTCAAAATTTTTGCAGAGATATTTAAATTATATAAATCAAAGATTTAGCTTGATGTGAAGTGCTTGTTCACAAAGTTTTCCACAGTTTGTGTGTAGAACTTCGATGCTTGTTAAGAACTTTTATTTGTTGAGCGATCTGGCAGCTAATTGCTGATTCGTCGCTACTGCTCAATTTAGAAGCGCTTAATTAAATTCTTTTTAAATCAATAGCTTAGTATTTAGCCCAAAGGATATCCACAATCTTGCGCACAGTTTCTGTGAATAAGCTCGAACTTAATTATTTGATTAGCGATTAAATTATGAGATGTGCAGAAGTTGAATGTAACAAAAAATAATCCTGTGCACATACTTGCCCAGCGTCGAACAACACGATACATTGCGGGCTAAGTATTTATTCGTCATCACCAAGACTTAATTAGATTTTCTCGCAAGGAGTTTCATTTGTTCGCAATCATTCAGGCGGCTGGTTGGCCGATCTATTTTTTGTTAGTGGCATCGATTGTCGCATTGGCTTTGATTATTGAGCGTAGCTTGTCTTTAAGAAGACAAAGGATATTGCCTAAGACTCTGCTAGAGGAAGTGATTAGGGTTTACCAAAGCGGAAAAATTAAACAAGAAGTGATTGATCAGCTTGCTATTAATTCGCCGCTCGGTCGAGTCCTAGCAGCTGGTTTGCGTAATGTGCATGCACCGCGCGAAGTCATGAAGGAATCGATTGAGGAAGCGGGTAGTGCAGTAGCGCATGATCTTGAGAAGTTCTTAACTACACTCGGTACCATTGCCTCACTAGCACCATTGATGGGTTTGTTCGGCACGGTTGTTGGTATGATCGAAATTTTTGGTTCGCAAAACGCTTCTGGCGCGAATCCTGCTCAATTAGCACACGGTATCTCGGTCGCTTTATACAACACTGGCTTTGGTATTTTTATCGCGATGCCAGCCTTGCTCTTTTATCGCCATTTCCGTGCATTGATTGATGGATTTGTGATTGAAATGGAGCAGCAAGCAGTGAAGTTTGTTGATATCGTCCACAGCACGAGAAAGTAGTCGTATGAATTTTCGCAAAGGACGGGGCAAAGAAGATCCAGAAATTAATTTGATTCCCTTTATCGACGTTTTGTTGGTGATTTTGATTTTTTTGATGGTGACGACCACGTATAGCCGTTTTACCGAATTGCAAATCACATTGCCGACAGCGGATGCAGAAAAAGCAGAAGATAAACCAAGTCAAATTGAAATTGGGATTGACGCGCAAGGTCGCTATAAAATCAATAGTGAAGTCGTTAGTTTTTTAGATGCGGCAACGCTGGCAAATGATTTAAAAAAGGCTGCTGATAGTTTAAATGCGGGAAAAGCCAACCCGATTGATCCCGTTGTTATTATTAACGCGGATCGCGCAAGCAGTCATCAATCGGTAATTGATGTTTTAGAAGCAGCGCGAATTGCCGGATTATCGAAAGTCACTTTCGCCGCGCAAGCAACAGCAAACGCAAAATAAGCCAGTTGCTGTAGGTTACATAAGATGTTTCAAGTATAGAGAGAGTGATTCACTCTCTCTTTTTCATTGATCTGCACACTTTAAGTAAGGAGAAGTCGCTTGCGCGCCCAACTAGAGTCGTTTCTAATGAAGACGTGGATGAAACGCGGCATTGTCGCAGTGTTACTTTGGCCTATCTCCGCATTGTTCGGAATCATTTTATATTGCCGATTTTGCTTGCGTTCACTTGGGCTGGTTTCATCAACAAAGTTGTCGGTGCCAGTGATCGTGGTAGGGAATATTTTTATTGGCGGAACTGGTAAAACGCCAATGGTGATTTGGTTGGTGAATGTTTTACGTCGAGCTGGGTGGACACCTGGCGTAATTTCGCGCGGCTATGGCGTGAACGTCGAACAAATTCAAGAGGTACTTGCAGACTCTTCCGCTGCTGTAGTCGGCGACGAACCCTTATTGATCGTACAGCGCACAAATTGTCCTATGATGGTTGGACGACACAGAGTCGCAAGTGCGCAGCAGTTGCTGGATAAATATCCTGAGGTCGACATCATTATTTCGGATGATGGTTTACAACATTATGCTATGGGACGTGACATTGAAATCGCGATGTTTGATCAACGCGGTGTTGGTAATGGATGGCTGTTGCCAGCAGGTCCATTACGTGAGTCAGCGCATAGACCTCGTGATTTTACGGTTTTGAATTATGCTGGTACTGAGCCCGTTTTAGGCATCGGTGATCGGGTCACTTCGATGCGCTTACAAATTGGTGAGCTTATTCAACTACAGCGAGCTGAAGTTCGTCAATCTTTGTCCGCAATTCGCGGAAAAAAAATACTTGCCGCCGCAGGGATAGGAAATCCTCAACGTTTTTTTGATAGCTTGGAGGAGCAAGGCATCTCGTTTAAGACGATGCCTTTGGCAGATCATTTTGCATTTACCGCAGAACTATTTCGGAATGAAGATGCGGAAATCATCCTTATCACAGAGAAGGATGCAGTAAAATGTCGGCAAATTGCGGAGTTACGAGATGATCCGCGTATATGGTTGGTGCCAGTGACTGCCGAGCTTGATGCAGAATTTGAACACCAACTGCTGAACTTGATTTCGGAGAAAAAGTATGGACGCACGTCTGCTTGAAGTTCTAGTTTGTCCTTTATGTAAAGGTCCTTTAGTTTACGATAAAGCTGCACAAGAATTAATTTGTAAAGCAGATCGCTTGGCGTTTCCAATCCGTGATGGTATTCCTATTATGTGGGAAGATCAGGCGCGCGTTATTCCTGTAGAACATCCTTAATCAGATCATGAGTTTTATCGCCATTGTGCCAGCGCGTTTGGCATCTACACGTTTGCCAAATAAGCCGCTAGCTGATATCGCGGGTAAGCCTATGGTCGTGCGTACTGCTGAAAGAGCCTCGTTGTCAGGCGCTACTCAAGTGGTGGTTGCTACCGATCATGCCGATATTGCCGCAGCCTGTCGTGAGCATGGTGTCGAGGTTCAAATGACACGTGCTGATCATCCATCTGGTACAGATCGAATTGCCGAAGTAGCGGCTGCCCTGGGGCTGGCAGCAGATGCGGTGGTGGTCAATGTGCAAGGCGATGAGCCTCTGATTGATCCAGCACTGATTGCTGCAACTGCTGCTTTGGTGAATGCGCAGACGCCGATGGCAACTGCTGCGCACGCCATTCATACAGCACAAGATTTATTTAATCCGAATGTTGTTAAGGTTGTGTTAGATAAATTCTCTCGCGCATTGTATTTTTCTCGTGCAACGATGCCATGGGCGCGCGATGCATTTGCGCAGAATCAACAAGTCATACCATCTGAATATCAAGCCTTAAGGCATATTGGTTTGTATGCTTATCAAAATCAATTTCTACAAACCTATCCGACATTGCCTATGTCCCCTCTGGAGCAGATTGAAGCTTTAGAGCAATTGCGTGTGCTCTGGAATGGCATTGCAATTGCGGTGCATGTGACTGAGCAGAGTCCGGTGGCTGGTGTTGATACGCTTGAGGATTTACAACGCGTCAGAACTTTTTTTTGAGCTTGTTATAAAAAACCATGCGCTAGTGGTGCGAAAGCGTTTCAAGCGGAAAAAACTGTGGTAAATTTCGTAAAGAACAAAATAAATGACGGTGAGTTCTCCTCGCCGCTAAAAATAAATATCAAGCTTGATTCAAAAAATTATTATGTTTTGCAAATAGCGATTTGCAGGACTAACAGAATATTAAACTCGTCTAGGAAATAAAAATGCGTCTTATTTTGTTGGGAGCACCCGGAGCAGGCAAGGGCACGCAAGCCAATTACATTAAGGAAAAATTTGGTATTCCACAAATCTCCACTGGAGACATGTTGCGTGCGGCGGTGAAGGCAGGAACACCGTTGGGCGTGGAAGCGAAAAAAGTCATGGATGCTGGTGGCTTAGTTTCGGATGACATCATCATTGGTTTGGTTAAAGAGCGTTTGAAGCAAGATGACTGCGCTAATGGCTATTTGTTTGATGGTTTTCCTAGAACTATTCCGCAAGCGGATGCGATGAAAGATGCGGGAGTGGCGATTGACTACGTGTTGGAAATCGACGTACCCGATAGCGCAATTATCGAACGCATGAGTGGTCGTCGCGTACATCCAGCTTCAGGTCGTACATACCATGTGAAGTTTAATCCTCCGAAGACAGAAGGTAAGGATGATGAAACTGGTGAAGATCTTGTGCAACGCGATGATGACAAAGAGGAGACTGTTCAAAAACGATTAGCGGTCTATCACAATCAAACCGAAGTATTGGTTGGTTATTATGGTGATTGGGCAAAATCAGGTAATCCTGGCGCGCCGAAGTACCGCAAGATTGCCGGTGTTGGGGCGGTCGAAGCAATACGTGACGCGGCTTTTGCGGCCTTGTCAGAGTAAAAAAAGCGGACTTCATGTCCGCTTTTTTTTGTTCCACTACTTTTATTTTTTGATGGAGGCATCGCGCAATTTATTTCCCTAGCTATTTTGTTTCAAGTAGATTCAGTTTTAAAACACATTAAATGTCTGTTGTTCTATTTCGCTTATTTCTATAAACGGTGTGATCAGTGTGAAGTCAAAAGCTAAACACGATCAACATCAACAAAAATTGGAGGCGTCAACATGGTATTAAGTCTGTGGATTGTTGTAGCGTGTGGAGTGCTAGCAGTGCTCTACGGTTTGATTACAAGAAGTTGGATTTTGAAACAGGATGCGGGAAATGCCCGTATGCAAGAAATCGCGACTGCGATACAAGAGGGTGCTGCTGCCTATTTGGCGCGTCAGTACAAGACAATTGCGATTGTCGGTGTTGTGTTATTTATTGCGATCGCGATTTTGCCCGGTTTAGGAATGACCACTGCGGTCGGCTTTTTGATTGGCGCTGTGTTATCAGGCGCTTGTGGTTTTATTGGTATGAATGTCTCTGTACGGGCGAATGTTCGTACTGCACAGGCCGCTACCAAAGGCATGAACCAAGCTTTAGATGTTGCATTTAAAGGCGGTGCAATCACTGGTATGTTAGTAGCGGGTTTGGGTTTGTTGGGCGTGGCACTGTTCTATATGTATCTAACTAGTGGAACTGCCACTGGCATGTCGCAACATGATTTGATTAAACCACTAATTGGTTTGGCATTCGGCGCATCGTTGATTTCTATTTTTGCGCGTTTAGGTGGCGGCATATTTACCAAAGGTGCCGATGTAGGCGCAGACTTGGTTGGTAAAGTAGAAGCAGGTATTCCAGAAGATGACCCACGTAATCCAGCGGTGATTGCTGATAACGTTGGTGACAATGTTGGCGATTGTGCGGGTATGGCAGCCGATTTGTTCGAAACCTATGTGGTTACCTTGATTGCGACCATGTTACTCGGCGCATTGATGGTAACGAACGCAGTAACAGAAGCAATTGTCTATCCTTTGATACTGGGTGCCGTCTCGATTCCAGCATCGATTATTGGTTGCGCGTTTGTAAAACATACGCCAGGTCAAAAAATTATGTCTGCGCTCTACAAAGGTTTGTGGTGGGCGGCAGGATTATCATTAATTGGCTTTGCCGTCGTGACCTATATGTTGTTCAAAGACGATGCGATGCGCCATCAGATGTTGATTTCCGCTGTTGTTGGCATCGTGCTGACTGGTTTGATGGTCTACATCACCGAGTACTACACTGGTACGGATTTCAAGCCAGTACGTCATATCGCTGAAGCTTCGACGACCGGTCATGGCACCAATATCATTGCTGGACTTGGTGTTTCCATGAAGTCCACAGCATATCCAGTATTGGCAGTTTGTGTGGCGATTCTTATCTCTTACAAATTCGGTGGCGGTTTGTATGGTATCGCAGTAGCTGCGACCTCAATGCTGTCAATGGCTGGCATTATTGTCGCATTGGATGCTTATGGACCGATTACAGATAACGCAGGCGGTATCGCCGAAATGTCTGGTATGGATGAGTCGGTTCGGGCAATCACAGATCCTTTAGATGCCGTCGGTAACACGACCAAGGCGGTGACCAAAGGTTATGCGATTGGTTCTGCAGGTTTGGCAGCGCTGGTATTGTTTGCCGATTACACGCACGCTTTGAGCTCAGTCGGCCTCGATGTGAAATTTGACTTATCTGATCCGCAAGTGATTGTTGGCTTGTTTATCGGTGGCTTAATTCCGTATTTGTTTGGTGCGATGGCGATGGAAGCGGTTGGACGAGCAGCGGGAGCGGTGGTAGTTGAAGTGCGTCGTCAGTTCCGTGACATCAAAGGAATTATGGATGGCAGCGGTAAACCAGAGTATGACAAAGCGGTTGATATGTTGACTGCTTCAGCAATTAAAGAAATGATTTTGCCTTCTTTGTTGCCAGTTGTTGTTCCTATTTTAGTTGGATTAACTTTAGGTCCCGCAGCTTTAGGTGGGATGTTGATGGGAACCATTATTACTGGTTTGTTCGTCGCGATTTCTATGACGACAGGCGGCGGGGCTTGGGATAACGCCAAGAAGTACATCGAAGATGGACATTTTGGTGGTAAAGGTTCAGAAGCGCATAAAGCAGCAGTAACAGGTGATACGGTTGGTGATCCTTACAAAGATACCGCAGGTCCAGCAGTAAATCCTTTGATCAAGATTATCAATATTGTGGCTTTGTTGTTGGTTCCTCTGTTACCTTTGGTCCCTTGGTTGAAGACTCCTGTGCAGGCAGCGCCAGTAGTGTCTCATAAAGCTGATGTATTGCCGCAGGTTGAAGCCCCAGTTGGTTTGGATGTCGTGAAAGTAAATGCGGCATCAGCGAGTGAGGCTGCTTCTAAATAAAGATAGATTTATTGATTTACTTGCAAACAAATTAGAAGTATTTTTTGTAGGTTTGTAGGTTTGTAGCGGAGAGCAGTGATTGTGATGCAATCACTGCTTTTTTTATTGCACGTGTATTTTTCTCTTTCTACAAATTGCGAAAAGCGAGATAATTGACGTTTACGTTAACGTCATAGTATTTCAGTAGATTGAATTTAATGAGAGTTAAATTCAATGAAAGTGCTGGGCGAATCTTATTTATCCGAATTTATTCGAAATTTTTCTAACTGAGAGCAGAGGAAAGTATGCAAATTCAAGACAATGTATTCATTATCACTGGCGGCGCGTCTGGTTTGGGTGAGGCAACTGCGCGCATGATTACTGCAAATGGCGGTAAGGTTGTGATTGCGGATGTGCAAGTAGAAGCGGGTCAGAAATTGGCAGCAGAGTTGAATGCAACTTTCGTTAAGTGTGATGTGACTCAAGAGGCAGATGGTCAGGCTGTTGTAGCGGCTGCGACAGCGGCAGGCACTTTACGAGGCTTGATTAACTGCGCAGGCGTGGCGCCAGCGGTTAAAACAGTTGGTAAAGATGGCGCGCATCCATTGGAATTATTCCAACGTGTTGTTAACATCAACTTGGTTGGTACCTTCAATATGGCGCGTTTAGCAGCAGAAGCTATGAGTAAAACCGATGCGATTCAAGAAGAGCGCGGCATTATTATCAACACAGCCTCTGTCGCAGCATACGATGGTCAAATTGGTCAAGCTGCCTATGCTTCTTCTAAAGCTGCGGTGGTTGGTTTGACATTGCCAATGGCACGTGATTTATCGCGTAATGGTATTCGCGTGATGACGATTGCTCCAGGTATCTTCGAAACACCAATGCTGTTGGGCATGCCACAAGAAGTACAAGACGCTTTGGGCAAAATGGTACCGTTCCCATCTCGCTTGGGTAAGCCAAACGAATATGCACAATTAGCAAAATCCATCATTGAAAACATGATGTTGAATGGCGAAACAATTCGTCTCGATGGTGCGATCCGTATGCAACCAAAATAAATTCCGTATATTCGCTTCAAAAATGACACTTTTTTGATTTCTTGCAGACATTTATGTTGTACACGAATACACTAGATGCATAGAAAAAAGTAGCTTTTGGAGTTGGATAGGAATGAATAGTAATGCTACAACTGGCTTGATCCTGACCGGAGGCGGCGCACGTGCCGCCTATCAGGTTGGGGTGTTAAAAGCGATCTCCGATATCTTGCTGACACAAGGATGGAGCGCAAAAAAAAATCCCTTCGGAATTATCTGTGGAACCTCGGCTGGTGCCATCAATGCGACCGCTTTGGCTTCTCGTGCTGACCATTTTCAAGAGTCGGTGAACAGTCTTCACCATGTGTGGAGTCACTTTGAAGCTGCGCAAGTCTATCGTGCCGACTCGTTAGGTGTGATTCGTTCTGGGGCACGTTGGTTGTCCATCATGTCCTTTGGCTGGCTGTTGAATAAATGGCGTAAATCGCCGCCGACCTCATTGCTTGATAATTCCCCATTGGCAGGTTTGTTGCATAGAATGTTGGATATGGAACGCCTTGATCGTGCGTTTGAAACCGATGATCTGCAAGCTCTTGCTGTCACCGCATCCTCATATACAACGGGTCATCATTTAACTTTTTATCAGACTTTAAAAGACATTGCGCCTTGGGTGCGTAGTCAGCGATTGTCTCAGCGCGACTTTATTGGCGTACAACATTTGTTGGCTTCATCGGCTATTCCTTTCATTTTTCCATCGATTCCTTTAAATTGGGGAGGTCACCTCGAGTATTGTGGGGATGGATCTATGCGCCAGTTAGCGCCGATTTCTCCAGCGATTCATCTTGGCGCCAGCAAAGTGTTGATCGTCGGAGCGGGACGACTGACCGAACCGCCGAGACAGAATTTTGAAGCAGCAACTTATCCAAGTTTGGCGCAGATTGCTGGTCATGCCATGTCGAGCATTTTCTTGGACAGCTTGGCGGTGGATATTGAGCGCTTAACTAGAATTAATAAAACCTTATCGATGTTGCCACCTGATTTATTGAAGAAGACGCCGTTAAAGCCAGTTGATTTGTTGGTCATCGCGCCATCAGAGCGTTTGGATGAAATTGCGAGTCGTCACACGCAAAGTTTACCATTGCCAGTTAGAACCATGCTCGGAGGGATAGGTGCGACTGATGTGCGCGGATCCGCTTTGGCGTCCTATTTGTTGTTTGAGGCCAGTTATACGCAAGAGTTAATCGCATTAGGTGTGAAAGACACTATGGCAATGCGCGAAGAAGTTATCCAATTTTTTCAAGTGCAATCCGCTGCGCAACATCATGACCATGAGTTGCTTGAAGAAACTGCTGAGGCAGAATGAGTAGATGAAGCCGAGTTGTCGGCTTCAAGAAATTTGCTATGCATCTGACATACGATTATGCTATCGCTTCTTTGAATCAAATCAATTCGCTTTGGATCTTCATATTTTGATGAAAACCTATTTGAAACAATTCGTAATTCTTTTTGCTTTATGGCTTGGCTTGAGCGTCAATACTTTTGCCAACGGTATCGCAGATATCTCAGTTCATGATTTACCAAAAGAAGCGCAACAGACGCTCGTATTAATCAAGCGCGGCGGTCCTTTTCCTTATGAAAAAGATGGATCTACTTTTGGTAATTTCGAAAAGATACTCCCAAAGAAGCAGCGTGGATATTATCGCGAATACACCGTGAAGACACCGTATGCCAGAAATCGTGGAGCTAGGCGCATTGTTGCGGGCGGCGAACCACCGTATTTTCGTGAGTTCTATTACACCGCAGATCACTATGCCAGCTTTAAACGGATTAAAGAGTAATGCTTTATTGAGAATGCAAACAAGAATTCTAAATTTGGAATGAGGATGAAATGAGTTTGTTAAGTACGGTTAGTCCGAATGCGGTTCAATCGATCAGAGCTTTCAGAAGTTTAGATTTACAGGCTGAAGCAACTGCGACTGGGCAGCATTTCTTATATGCTAATTGTGGCGACACAAAGAATAAGTTGGAGGTACTTGCTTGTATCGCGGGTGCTTTTGGTTTTCCGCAGCACTTTGGACATAATTTTGATGCTTTGTATGATTGTTTGACTGATTTGGTTCACAAGGCAGGGCAGCAAAACGGATTTGTTATTGTGGTAGAACATTTGCCGAATACAGAAGATTTTGACAAAGAACAGCGGGAAACTTTGCTCGACGTGTTTAGAGATGCCTCAGATTATTGGATGAAAAAGAAAGTCGCATTTCGAGTTTTTTATTCCTTCGAGTAGTTCATAGATGCTTACTTAAAGCTTAATTAATAGTTGATCTAGTGATATTAAAAAAGCCTGAATTTCGTGGAATTCAGGCTTTTTACTTGGGCTTAGACCGCGACAGAGGTACAATGCCGCAATGAAAAAAATCGTCATCCTTATTTCTGGACGCGGTAGCAATATGCAAGCGATCGTCCAAGCCTCACAATCCCAACAATGGCCAGCACAAATCGCTGCGGTAATCAGTAATAAGCCTGATGCTGCAGGATTGGCGTATGCCGCCACACAAGGGATTCCTACTTCCGTCGTCGAAAGTAAGGCTTTTCCCAATCGAGAAAGTTTTGATGCTGCGTTGATGCAGGTGATTGATGGTTTTCAAGCGGATTTGGTGGTATTGGCTGGATTTATGCGTATCTTAACGCCGCAGTTTGTACAGCATTATGAAAATCGCATCATGAATATTCATCCATCTTTGCTGCCGAGTTTTGTCGGTTTGCATACGCATCAGCAAGCTTTGGATGCCGGTGTGAAATTTCACGGCGCTACTGTGCACTTCGTGACCGCGGAATTGGATCATGGCCCAATTATTGATCAGGCTTGTGTGCGCATCGAACAGGGTGACACTGAAGATACGCTAGCACAAAAATTACTTGTCAAAGAACATCAAATTTATCCACGTGCCGTGCGTTTATTCGTTGAAGGCAAATTAGTGGTCGAAGGCAATCGTGTGATTGTTAATGGATCCGAAGCAGACACCTGCGCGATCTAATCGTATTTACAGAGGAAGAACATGAGATTACCACCAGCCATGATAGGCCACACTGAAGCCGTATTGCGTGAGGTTTTGCGCTTTACTGGTCCCGCCGATGGCACTTTGTCACGCTATTTTAGAGAGAATCCGCGTCTCGGAGGCCGTGAGCGTGGTGTGATCGCAGAAGCGATTTACGGTTTATTGCGCAATAAGAGTGTGTATACCAGTTTTTCCGAGTCCGGTTCTGGTTCCGTGATGCGTCGTATCACGTTGCTTGGATTAGCCGATGCGGTTGGCATTGATGCACTGGGTGGTTTGACCGAAGAGGAAGATGCTTGGTTGCGTCGCGTCATGGATATCGATCGTGCGCACTTGCCCTTAGCATTGAAATCGAATATGCCGGATTGGTTGTGGCAAAAATTGGCGAGCAAATTTGGTGAAAATGAGGCGATGAAATTGGCAAGTGCCTTGAACACGCCAGCGTCATTGGACTTGCGTGTTAACGCTTTAAAATCCAATCGTGAGGATGTCATCGCTTCGCTGGCACAGGCACCTATCTTAGCTGAACCGACGCCATATTCTCCATTCGGCTTGCGTGTGATCAAGAAGCCATCGATTCAAAATCTGCCGTTATTTAAAGACGGCACGATTGAAGTGCAAGACGAAGGTAGCCAAATTTTAGCGCAGTTGTTGGGTGCCAAACGCGGTGAGATGGTCGCTGATTTTTGCGCAGGTGCTGGTGGCAAGACCTTGGCGCTGGGTGCCGCGATGCGCAATACAGGTCGATTGTATGCGTTTGATATTTCTGAAAAACGATTAACCAAACTGAAACCACGCTTAGCGCGTAGTGGTTTGTCGAATGTGCATCCGGTCGTCATTGCGCATGAACGCGATGCCAAGATCAAACGTCTGGCAGGAAAACTCGATCGCGTTTTAGTTGATGCGCCATGTAGTGGCTTGGGAACTTTACGTCGTAATCCAGATGTGAAATGGCGTCAGACGCAAGCCGGCATAGCTGAGCTCAATGTGAAACAGGCGTCTATTTTGGATAGCGCTGCACGTTTGGTGAAAGCTGGTGGTCGTTTGGTCTATGCAACTTGCAGTATTTTAGATGAAGAAAATGAGGGCATCGTTGCGCAATTTTTAGCGACGCATCCTGACTTCAGTTTGCTGCCCGCATCGCAAGTTTTAGAAGAGCAAAAAATTCAGCTTGAGATGGGTGATTATTTAAAGCTTTACCCGCACAAACATAACACAGACGGCTTCTTTGCCGCAGTATTTCAACGCAATAAGAGCGTCGCGAAAGCTGCTGTAAAGGATGAAGCGGATGCAGATCAGTCTGCATAATAAGTTGTAGATGAAATTATTGAATTTGGGTTTGCGTTTTGGTTAAAGATTTAATTGCAGTCTCCTCCCTATCTATGATGGAAACACATTCATTATCGCGATTAATTGCAGAGATTTCGGCAGACTTGGGTAATCCAGGTCTGCTCATTCAGTTACTTGCCCTGATGAGTTGTTTTCTATTGGCTTGGCTTTTATCGCGCTCAATACAACGCTATTTTGCAACCGTGGATCAAAGCTCGGGTGTATTGAAAATTGGCGTTGAGAGTTTTTCACGCGTGTTGTGGCCATTATTAGCCTTAGTATTTTTGTTTTTTGCTAAATTGATTCTTGGTAAATTTCAGCATACTGGATTACTCAAGCTCTTTTTTCCGATTCTTAGCTCGTTTGCCTTAATTCGCTTTAGCTTCTATGTGTTTCGTCGTGCCTTTGTACGCGATGGTACGGTCGGTAATGCGCTGCTTTTGTTTGAAAAAGTATTTGCAACCTTGGTATGGTTAGCATTGGTGCTGCACTTTACAGGGATGTGGGAAAGTATTTTTCAAGCGCTTGAAGAAATCATTTTGCCGATCGGAAAAAGCAAGGTTTCGCTATTGGCGGTATTGCAGGGGATAGCATCGGTCGCTTTGACCGTTGTCTTGGCGTTGTGGATTAGCGCTTTGCTGGAAGCGCGATTGCTGCTGATTCCCAATATGCACTCTTCACTCAGAGTCGTGCTTTCGCGTTTAGGACGTGCTATTTTTATTCTGCTAGCGATTCTGATCAGTTTGTCTTTGGTAGGGATTGATTTAACCGTATTGTCTGTATTTGGTGGCGCATTAGGCGTTGGCTTGGGCTTGGGTTTGCAGCGTATTACCAGTAGTTATGTCTCTGGCTTCATCATTTTGTTTGATCGTAGCCTTTCCATCGGTGACTTAGTTACTGTCGATAAATTCAGTGGCTCGGTAACGCAAATTAATACGCGGTACACCGTGTTAAAAGGTTCGGATGGGGTTGAATCTATTATTCCAAATGAGATGTTTGTCTCAAATCCGGTGCAGAACCTATCATTAACAGATAGGTCGGTCGTGCTAGTGACCGATTTTACGGTGGCATACGACACGGATTTAGATAGCTTGTTCCCAGCTTTGGTTGAATTGGTGTCGCAGGTTCCTCGGGTTTCAGCAAACAATCCACCATCTGCCTACTTACTGCGATTTGGCGCAGATGGATTTGAACTACGTGTGAGCTTTTGGATCGAAGATCCAGAAAATGGTCGAACCAATGTGATCTCGGATGTGAATCGAGCCATTTTGGTGTTGATTCGCGAGCGTGGTATTGAATTACCTTTCCCGCAACGTGAGATCACAGTATTTCAGGCACAAGCGAAAGCTTGAGTTGGAATCAGCGTAGAATAATAATGTTGTTGGGAAATTTTTCGTAGTCAAAGCTTATAAAGTGATGTCGCTGAGTTTGACTGCATAATGCATTAGGAGTTGTTATATCTTGAGTAATTTTATTGATTTGGCTGTTGATTTTTTAAGCAATGGTTTTACGCGCGCTTCTGGTTGGCAGGTGTTTATTTTTACGATGGTAGTGACGCATATTACGATTGCTAGCGTGACGATCTTTTTACATCGTTGCCAGGCGCATCGTGCGTTGGAATTGCATGCGATCCCGAGTCATTTTTTCCGTTTTTGGCTGTGGTTGACCACAGGTCAGGTAACAAAGGAATGGGCAGCGGTTCATCGTAAGCATCACGCAAAATGTGAAACTGAAGAAGATCCACACAGCCCAGTAACACGAGGTATTAAGAAGGTTTTGTTAGAGGGTGCAGAACTGTATCGGATCGAATCAAAGAATCTAGAAACCATCAATAAATACGGTCATGGAACACCAGACGATTGGATGGAGAGAAATGTCTACACTCGCTTTAGCTGGCAAGGCGTGGCTTTGATGTTGATTATTGATTTCATGTTGTTTGGTGTGATCGGTATTACCGTTTGGGCAGTACAAATGATGTGGATTCCTATTACTGCTGCTGGAATTATTAATGGTATCGGTCACTATTGGGGCTATCGCAATTATGAATGTTCCGATGCGGCAACCAATATCATGCCTTGGGGCATCTTGATTGGCGGTGAAGAATTGCATAATAATCATCATACGTTTGGTACCTCTGCGAAGTTGTCATCAAAATGGTATGAGTTTGATATTGGTTGGGGCTATATTCGTACACTAGAAATTATCGGTTTAGCGAAAGTCAAAAAAGTAGCACCGCAGCCAAAATTTGATGCTGCGAAAATGGTTGTTGACGTTGAAACTTTGCAGGCGGTGATCACGAATCGTTATGACGTGATGGCTAAATATGCGAAATCACTCAAGAAAACTTGGCGTGCAGAATTACAGCAGTTGCGAGATAAAGCACAATTCGAAAAGAGTTTCTTGAAGGCAGCGAAAAAGAGTTTGCAACGTGAACCAGCAAAGCTTGAAGCGCCACAAAAAGAACAGTTATTAGAATTATTTGCACATAGTGCTGCTTTGAAAACGATGCATGACATGCGTGTCGAATTGAATGCAATTTGGGAACGATCAAGCGCTACCCGCGAGCAATTGGTCGCTCAACTCCAAGACTGGTGCCAGCGTGCTGAAGCATCTGGAATCAAGACCTTACAGGAGTTTTCTTTGCGTTTGAGAAGTTACGCTTAAGAGTTTTGGAATTTAAAAATGGCGCGACAGGCGCCATTTTTTTCGTCTAATGAATTGTGCGTTGAATCGAATGATGACCTGATTTTTTTAGAGAGCGGCTACATTTGGATTCAATATTTGAGCGATGGAAGTGTTTTGCGGCAACGCCATATTGATTACAAGTATCTCGATTTAAGCTTTCATTTTTCGCTAGGCGAAAAAAAACCTGCGAAAGTCGCAGGTTTTTTAGACATTCTACAAAACAGCATCAAGTAATGATTACTTGATTTTTGTTTCTTTGTAGATAACGTGCTTACGTGCTTTTGGATCAAACTTCATGATTTCCATTTTTTCAGGCATCGTACGTTTGTTTTTTGATGTTGTGTAGAAGTGACCCGTACCTGCAGTCGATTCTAATTTGATTTTGTCGCGACCAGTTTTAGCCATGATATTTTCCTAACAATGAGTTCTGTACTAAGCAGAATCTGCTTAAACTTTTTCGCCGCGAGCACGTAAGTCAACTAAAACAGCATCGATGCCGATTTTGTCAACTACACGCAAACCTGCGTTAGACAAACGCAAGGAAACCCAGCGATTCTCTGATTCTACGAAAAAGCGGCGATTTTGCAGGTTAGGCAAAAAACGACGTTTAGTTTTGTTGTTCGCATGGGAAACGTTGTTGCCAACCATTGGCCCTTTCCCAGTAACTTGGCATACACGCGCCATGTTTAGCTCCTTAATGATTTCCGAAATTGGAAAAAACAAGAGTATATCCAAAAAACTTTGAAATATCAACGACTTGTGAAAAACAATTGTGTCTTTGTTTGATTTTAAAATTTAACAATTTGATTTTTCCCTATGAAGAACTTAAATTTGACCATTTTCTGCGAATGAATACACGGTGTTGTTAGCGACGATAAAATGATCTAAGACGCGAATGTCGACCAAAGACAGTGCAGATTTGAGTGTTTGCGTAAGACTTAGATCTGCTTGACTGGGTTCGGCGGAGCCAGAGGGATGGTTATGCGCCAAGATGATGCTAGCTGCGTTGTGTGCTAGCGCGCTCTTGACTACTTCGCGTGGATAAACGCTAGCGTGACTTAAGCTGCCGCGAGAAAGTTCTTGTGTAACCAGTAAGCGGTTTTTAACATCGAGAAACAAGACGGTAAATGACTCGTAGTGTTTGTTGCCAATTTGTAGCTGTAAATATTGTTTGACCGCTTGCGGGGAGGATAGAGATGATTTGTTTTCTAGCTCTTCAGAAATTGAGCGTTTCGCCAGTTCTAGCACTGCTTGTAGCTGCGCATACTTGGCACTGCCAAGTCCATGTACTTTGGCGAACTCATTTAGATTCGCGCTAAATAGCGCTCGTAATGAACCAAATTGAGACAACATGTCGCGCCCGAGGTCAACGGCGCTTTTTCCTTTAACGCCGACGCGTAAAAAGACAGAAAGTAATTCCGCATCAGATAATGCCGACGCGCCATGCTTGATCAAGCGTTCGCGTGGGCGTTGATCTTCGGGCCAGTGATTAATTCCCATGGTATTTCTCAGCTTTCCTTGGTCGCGGGCAAAGCATTTCCATCTGGACTGCCTTACAATAGCGCTTTGTATTCGATTAAAACTCAGTTGAACTAAGTTAAAAATATATTATGTCTGAAAAGTCTATACTTGTCGTTAACAATGGTGCTTATTTGACGCTGCACTACCGGCTCGCAACCCTTGAAGGGGAAGATATTATTTCGACCTTTCATGAGAGTCCTGCTACTTTATTGTTAGGACAAGGGCAGTTAGCGCCTAGCTTAGAGCAAGCTTTGTTGGGCTTGGAAGAGGGTTCGCACACAACGCAAGAACTAGCACCTGAACAAGCATTTGGTTTGCGCAATCCAGATTTGATTCAACGCGTGTCTTTAAAAACGTTGCGTGAAAATTCTGCTTTTGGCGAAGAATTTAAAGTTGGTGATTTGATTGATTTCTCCGCACCGTCCGGCGGTAAATTTGCTGGGGTAATCCAAGAGTTGGATGAAGAGTCTGCCCTATTCGATTTTAATCATCCGCTG
>VFQS010001234.1_pt1 | contig 24096 bp, 19 predicted proteins | sample 3512361 | NCBI WGS metagenome assembly VFQS01 (sample SAMN10412375, study PRJNA504923) | tailings metagenome | isolation source: Relicate 1 Philex TSF3 active mining | place: Philippines
AGCCTTTTTATCATCCAACAAAAATGGATCAGCGATACAATTGGTTTGACAAGGTATTGTTGAATGTGTTGATCAAGCGTCGGGTTCCAGGCGATATTGTTTTCAAGAAAATGTTTCAGAAAAATCCGATTGACAGGATATTCAGGTTTCTTGACAATGAAACCAAATTGCATGAAGAATTGCGTTTGATCGCAACCCTTCCCACCATTCCATTTTTACGGGCAGGAATGGAAGAAGTTTAAGAAGACTTGGATTGTTCCATGAATTCCGTTGGTGTCATTCCCGTGATTTCCTTGAACGTACTAAAGAAGGTCGAGCGGGATGAGAATCCGGACATTTCTGCGACTTTATCAATTGTAAAATCCTTTGTAATGCCCTGCCTGAGCAAGTCTTGTGCGTATTCAATCCGTTTGGCAGATCTCAGTTTGGTAAAGGTTGTTTCCAAAAAATCGCTGAAGCAGTAGGAGATATGATGTTGGGGTACATGGAGTGCAACAGCCAGATCTGTCAGTGAAAAATTTTGTTTGAGGAAGGGTTGTTCCTTGTCAAAGTATTCAAGGATGCGGTTGCTCAGTTGTTTGAATGCTTCCTGGTTTTTGTTGAAAGTCGGAGATGATTTTTTTGGAGCATCATCATGCTGATTGATTGGAAGATTGATTGTGACGTGTGATTCGATGATTGGCACGCCGTATAAAATTTGCGGGAAGAGCAGCAAGCTCAGTGGAAGCATCAGAAAGAGTCCACCTGCCAGTGCATGGAGGTCCTGGTATTTGTCCAGCATCGTTCTCACATCATTCTTAAAAAGGTTGGATCCCATCATGGCAAGTATTGTGATCAGCAGCAGTGAGATGCTGAGCAGGATTGAAATCCATCGTGTAAAAAGTGTAAACTGTCGGGTTGGATTTTTTTCTATCCTCATTTTTTTGAAGAGGAGCATAAAACATGCGAAAATGTATACAATCACCGTAAGGGGTCGGCTGAAATAGATGAACAGGTTGGAGAAGATCCAGTTCATCCGGATAAGCTTCATATTGTTCACATCTTGAACAATTCTTTCACCGATTACTATTTTTTCATTGAAAGGGATCATCCAGTAGGGGATGATACCGATTGTAACCAGGAAGAATGGAATCAGGTGAAGCAGGTGGATCCATTTCCAAATGATTTTATCTTCCAAGCTGGATTTGACATAAAAATAGATGGTTGGTCCCGCGAGCATATAAAAGGGAGAAAAGTTATTCCACCCAAAAGCAACCATTACGGGGTCATTACTAAAAAATGTTGAGTAATGTGCAATCGAATAAAGTGAGTAGATGATCAGGTAAGCCGATAGGAGTCCGATGTTTTTATTCTGCTTGATGTTGTAGATGAACATCAGGATGGAGAAGATGATAGTGTTAACCGCGATGTAAATGATCATTCAATAATCTTTTAGTCAGGAATCGTGGTTTTCGTTCGGGTGGGTGGTGCAAGATAGGTTTTAACTGCAACTAATTTCGACTTATTAAATATTTTAAAAATGATAAAATGATATCTGGGGCAGTCCAGTTTTTTTAAAATCGCTGTTTATATGTATAATAATAATATATATTTATATATAATTCAATATATTGATAGATTTTCTCCTGTAATTTTTAAAATTTCGGACAGGTCAATTGCTCCTCGAATCGAACCAGCAAGACCAGGATCATGGAAAATATTGATTTAATTCAGTCAAAATCACAATATTATATGGTCATTTTGCGTTATTTTGATGCCAGTTAGGCAATCTTTGATATTCTTTCTTGTCCAATCCTACCAAAAGCCTGTCCAGTTATTTTATTTGGCTACTTTATCCAATCCCTTGTTAAGCATTTAGCTTTTAGTCCGATTTCCTTTTTGAACAACCATTGATCAAATGCAATGATGCATTTGGAAAACATTTCGCATTCGAATGGTTGTAGGTACAATACAAAAATTGTTTTCTTGGTTCCGTGGTATTTTCTCTACGGGACATACAATTGCAAGATTGGCATTTGTTCCTCTTCTTATATTATCGACGCTTAAGGTAGATGGTCAGGGTGTTGCAGTAGTTACATTTAATAATTATTATCAGAGTGCCTCATCATCATTTACTTCTGGGTCGAATACAATTGAAGTTAGCACTCCTTATGTTAGTCGAAAAGTTTTTTTTAGAGCAGCCAATTCTGCTACATCTTTCAGTTGTGTAAGTTCTAACATAAGCGTTGATCTTTATTTAAATGGAACATGGATACCCGGAAAGATTTATGCAAAAGGTCCGTCTGGTGGCACCACTCATTATTTTGCATTCTTACCAGATGCTACTCCAACAAGAATTTATGTTTTAATAAAACCAAATAGTGAGAGCTCAACAGTTGGTGAGTTGAATGCATCTAGCGAACTCAAGTTTTCCTCTAGTTGTCCTGATGCAGAGTTAAATAGTTTTAGAAATTCGCAGCCTTCTTTGGGGAATCCTCTACCTGCATCACAAACAGTTTGCATCAATACAACTCCAGGTACAATTACAGTATCAAATGCGACAGGCGGTAGTACCCCCTACAGTTATGCTTGGTATGAAAATATAACTGGAAGTAATTTGCCTACTTTAAATCAATTACCCATATCCGGTCAAACAACTACAACTCTTCAACCACCTACAAAAAACACATCTGGAACATTCTACTACTTTTGTGAGGTAACTGACAATAACGGATCTAAATCATATAGCAGTGTTTCTTCAATGACTGTAAATGCACTGCCCACGATTACGCTAGGCAGTGTGAGTTCTGTTGGTACTTCTGCAACGAGTTTTAGTATACCATATACAGCTACTACAGGTACTCCCAATCAGTATTCAATTGTGGCGGGGAGCCCTGCTTTGTCTGGTTTTAGTGCGGTTGCTAACGCGAATCTTCCGAGCAGTCCAATCAGTGTAACGATACCTGCGAGTGCAGCTGGTTCATATAATTTTACATTAACTGTGAGGAACAGTACGACTGGTTGTGTATCAAGTAATAATACGGTTGCGCTCACGATTGATAACAAGCAGACGCCTACGTTGAGTGTAACGAACTCACCTGTTACATATGATGGTACTGCGAAATCAGCGACCGTTGTTGGAAGTGTTGCGGGTAGTGTAAGTAATGTGAAGTATGATGGTTCATCTACTGTACCTACGAATGCTGGTACATATGCGATCACTGCGGACTTTGCTCCAACGGACGGGACGAATTATAGTAGTTTAACTGGAGCGTCAGCCGGGAACTTTGTGATTAACAAGCAGAAAGCCGACTCCATTGCGTATGTAAGGCAGCAGCAGATCATCCAGCTGAAGATGGAAGAGAAAGAGTTGTTGCGCGGTGATCAGCTTACGAGGTTCAATGTATATTTTGGATTCAGCAAATCGAGTTTGAATTTGATTGAACAGAAAATACTGGATTCAACCATCAAGGTATTGAATGCCAATCCAAAGTTATATGCCGTAATGGGATCGTTTACGGATTGCTCCGGACCGATTGATTTCAACATGCAATTGTCGGCCAGGCGATCTGCTGCTGTTATCCGCTACCTGATCAAGAACGGCATTGACAAAAACAGGATCCGTGAGAACCACTATGGTAAAAACTATTTGGTGCAGAATTGCAGTCCCAAGCGCTACAGCTCCAGACAGCAGTTGTTGAACAGAAGAACTGAAATTTATTTAACCAACGACAGAAGTCTCGCGTGGACCGACCTCGCTGCTGATACAACCAAGAGATATACTGTCTATACAGCACTTGGTAAGAAGTTGAGTGATTTTGTTTCGTTAAAGGGAGTGTTGGTAGTTGCGCCGAAGAAAAGGCAGTTGGCAGTTGACAGTTCAAAACTGTTAACCGTCAACCGTCAACTGAAATCAGTTGACAGTTCACAGTTGACAGTTAAAGTTTAGAAGCCAATCGTTAAGAAAGATAAAGTTGCTGTCGTTGCGAAGAAAGTAGCTGAGGTGAAGAGAGATACAGTTGCGGTTGCAAAGGTTGAAGTAAAGGGACAAGGGACGGTGGACAAGGGACAAGCTGTAACAGCCCAACCCAAAACCGAAAACCCACAACCCAAAACTTTACAGACAGATAGCTTCGTTGTAGCCAAACCACAACCGAAAGCAGTTGACAGTTCACAGTTGACAGTTAAGAGTAAACCTGCAAGCATCAACAAACAACCGTCAACCGTCAACCGTCAACTCTTCAACAGGATACAATCGCAATCGCGAAAGCCCAAATTACAACCGACGAAGAGGATCGCATCACGAGAGAAGAACTCCTGGCTGCATTGGATTCATTGGCAAAACTCAGAAGAGAACAGGAACGAATTGTTGAGTATCTTACGAAGAGGATCAAGAAGAAGCCCATTGAGGTATTTACTTATGCCGACAGTGTGACGGTTGAGATCTTTGACAGTGGTATACATGACAAGGACTCTGTATCAGTCATATACAACAGGACACTGGTGGTTGACAAGCATGAATTGAAGGTGGATAAGCCGATCAAGTTCAAGGTGCGGGTTGACAAAGAACGCAGGAACAATGAAATGGTGATCGTGGCTGAAAACCTGGGTACCTATCCGCCAAATACTGCTGTAATGATCATCACCGATAAGTTTGGCAAACATGAGGAGATCATGCTCAGTACCGACCTTACTACCAATGAAGTTGTTATATTCATCCGTATCGATAAACAAGCCAATTCCAATCCAACGAAGAACCAACCTTAAAAAATTTTAATATGAAAACAATGAAATCATTGCTGATTGGATGCTTGGCCTTGGTATCTATCAGTGCTGCGCATGCACAATCAACATCAGCCTCATCAAAATCTGCTGCTCCAAAAGCAGCTGCTGTCCCTACCAAAGCATCCACACAAAAGGCTGCTTTGAAAGCTGTATTGCCACAAGTGGAAATTGCGCAGCAGATTGCACAGGGACAAACCGCGTTTGCTTTTCTCGGCACCTACAATATCTATGCCGGAGTGCAAAAAACCCAGATCGGAACATGCACGTTGAACAACGACGGTACGTATACTGTAACCGTGAACAGTGATGCAACGAGTCACGGTGTGGGGAGCTATGAGTACAAGGCAGATAGCAAAACGCTTGTATGGAAAGGGGGACTCTTCCTCTCCAACAAGTACAATGGTGTGTTTCAGAAAAGCAACAAACTCCGTATCGTACTCAGCAAATCAACTTACGCCGAGAAGATCGATTAAGAAGTTGTATCTTTAGTTTGAACCAATGTCACTTGAATCATTTTGAAGTATTTATCTTTTTGGATGCTTCTTTTGTTGTCGATTGAATCCACTGCACAGCAAAAAACATACTGCAATCCCATTAACATTGATTACGGTTATACACCTATCCCGAATTTTTCAACATGGGGGAGACACCGGGCAACAGCAGATCCGGTGATCGTAAACTACAAGGGCGATTATTATTTGTTCAGCACCAACCAGTGGGGATACTGGTGGAGCAAGGACATGAGCAATTGGAACTTTGTTTCCAAAAGATTTTTGCGTCCCTGGCACCATGTATACGATGAACTCTGCGCTCCGGCTGTAGGCATCATCGGTGATACGATGGTGGTGATGGGTTCCACTTACTCAACAAATTTCACAATATGGATGAGTACCAATCCCAAAGCCAATGATTGGAAACCTTTGGTGGATTCATTCAGCATCGGTGGTTGGGATCCTGCATTTTTCACAGATGATGATGGCAGATTTTACATGTACAATGGAAGCAGCAACCGCTGGCCATTGTATGGAGTAGAATTGGATCGAAAAACTTTTCAACCGATCGGTACGAGAAAAGAATTGTATTTCCTGGAAAGCTGGAGATACGGTTGGCACCGTTTTGGCGAAAACATGGATGATACGTTTTTAGACGGTTTCATCGAGGGCGCATGGATGACCAAACACAAGGGTAAATATTATTTTCAATACGCTGCTCCCGGAACGGAGTTCAGTGGATATGCAGATGGTGTGGCAGTAGGCAATGGTCCACTTGATTTTTTTCAAAACCAATCCGATCCGCTGAGCATCAAGGCAGGTGGATTCTCGAGAGGCGCGGGACATGGAGCAACATTTCAGGATAACCAGCAGAAATATTGGCATGTATCCACCCAGGTGGTTGCAGTCAAAAATAATTTTGAAAGAAGATTGGGTATATGGCCAGCGGGATTTGACAATGATGGGGTAATGTATACCAATACTGCGTTCGGTGATTATCCGCATTATCTGCCAGGTGACACCATTGATCATTTGAAAAGCAGGTTCACTGGATGGATGTTGTTGAACTACAAAAAGCCTGTACTTGTTTCATCTACCTATGGTAACTATGCTGCCAACAATGCAGTAGATGAAAGCATCAAGACTTATTGGTCGGCTGCAACGGCCAACAAAGGTGAATGGATCCAAACTGATCTTGGAAATATTTCTACTGTGCATGCTGTTCAAATCAATTATGCAGATCAGGATGCTGTTTTTCTGGGTAAGACAACCGATCAATTCCATCAATACACATTGTATTATTCAACCGATGCTATAAAGTGGAATCTATTGGTTGATAAATCAGACAACAAAACGGATGTCCCGCATGATTATATTGAATTGCCCAAGCCAGTCCAGGCGCGGTACATCAAAATGGAAAACGTACATATTCCTTCAGGGAAGTTTGCCATCAGCGGACTCCGTGTGTTTGGAAGCGGCAATGGTGCAAAGCCGGATGCTGTCAAAGAATTTGTTGTCTTGAGAACAGAAAAAGACAAACGCAGTGCCTGGTTGAAATGGAGTCCGGTTGACAATGCTTATGCCTATAATATATATCTCGGCACCGATCCTGATAAATTGTATACATGCATCATGGTGCACGATGCAAATGATTATTATTACATGGGAATGGACTTGAAAAAAACCTATTATTACCGAATTGAAGCCATCAATGAAAATGGCATTTCCGCTTCTTCAAAAATCATCAAAGCAGAATAACTACTCCTACTAACCTTCTTGAATCACCGCATATGGCCAAATCAACAGCAGTAAGCAGTAAATCAACGTTGCAGCTGATCAACTATCTGGAGTTGGGATTGATGGGATTGTATTTATTGGTTCATTTCATCACCGACAATGGTGCGATAGATGTAATGGGTCCGCATTGGTTCTATGTTGCAGTCATCGATGGACTCATCCTCTTGTATTTGTTGTTGAATCGGAATAAATATGCAGAGCAGATTTCAGCGGTATTGAAGAGTCCGCTTACCATTGGATACGGACTCCTTTTCATTTGGGCAGGCGGATCCTATTTCTATGCGATCAACAGCAATGAGATGCTGGTATGTTATGCACGAATGACCACCACGCTCATCGCATTCATCAATATTTCAGTTTTCCTGAAAGACCGGGAAGATTATTTCAGCATCCTCGCCACCATGTTCCTGGTGGTGCTTGGATGGGAATCTGTTTCAACGATCAATACATTTCTGGATGGCATCAACTCTCCTAATATAGATGAAGTCATTCTTGCCGCATCCGGAAACACAGGAAACAAAAATATCATTGCTGCGAGTATAGCCATCAAAATTCCATTTGCCATCTATTTTCTGCATGCCAGAAAATCATTTACTCAATTGATTGCAGCGGGATTGCTTTTTCTTGCTTTTTATGCACTCTTCATCCTCAATGCGCGCGCGACGTTTGTTGGCATGGGACTCCTTACAGTACTCTATCTCATGTACATCATCCTTTCAGATCGTTCAGGGGAGAACAGGCTGACCAAATTCAAGCCTTTTGGCTACTATGCTTTTTGTCTGGTTGCTTCACTGATGCTCTCGGTCGTTGTTTTCAAAAATATCAAGGAAAACAATGAGGCATTGGGGGGATATGATGATCCATTGAAAAGAATTGGGACAATTGCATTTACAAATGAAGGAAGTGGAAGAACCAATTTATGGGGATTCGCATTTGACTATTTCAAACACCACCCCATTGTTGGTGCAGGATATGGAAACTGGAAGCTGGCTTCGATTCCCTATGAAAAGTTTTACTCTGACGATTACATCGTTGCCTATCATTGCCACAATGATTTCCTGGAAACCTCTGCGGAATTGGGAATCATTGGACTGCTCTTGTATGTTTCATTGTATTTGATCATTTTCTTTACGCAACTCAAACGTATTCTGGATAAACAATCCACCGCTCAACAGAGACTGATTGCCGCGATTGGTATATTCTGCCTCACTGCCTATTTTGTGGATGCTACTTTCAACTTTCCCATAGAGCGAACCATCATGCAGGTGAATTTTGCCTTCATGGCTGCGCTGGTATTTCTCGTTCCAACCGCAACTTCGCAAAAGAAAAGCATAGATACCACTTTCTTCTTTTTGCCAGCCCTCTTGTTTGCCGGCCTTGCCATCATGATCAACAACCAGGTATTTGATTCGATGAAGGGACAAAAATTGTTCTCTGGTGATATGGATAAGGATATTGCACAGATTCCCGATCTGGAATATGATTTTCCAACCTATCCGCAACTTTCATACAATTCCATTCCGATTGATGCGATCATGTCGAGGTACGCATTCAAAAAAAACGATTACGAAACCGCGATACGCATGCTGGACAAGGCATCCAAGCAGAATCCATACATACATTATTCCGAATTTGCCAAGGCGGGCATGTATTATCAAATGAAACAGGCTGACAGTGGTTATAAATATGCCAAGCTGGCTTTTGAGTACAAGCCCAGATCTTTCAGCGCATATAAAAACTGGTTATATGGATCGGTACAGAAAAGAGATACCACTGCAATCGATGCTGCATTTGCATTGTATACCAAATACCGCAATGAGTCGCGGGCATGGGTGGAGTATTTCAACGCGAGCATGGTGGTGAAGCAAAGAGCAAACCAGCGATTGATCTCATTGGCTGACTCTGCACTCAAAAACTTTCCTGACAGCGTGAATCTTTTCACCAACATAAAAAATAATTTTCTTGCTTCCCTGAACAATCCTGTCCGCAATGTTCCGGTCATTACACCGGAAATGGTGCAGATCGCACAAAAGAACCTGGAACAGGCAACGCTTCACTTCAATCAAAAACAATATGCGCTTGCCGCCAAAGAATATCTGGTGACTGCCAACATTGATATTACCAATTATGTGCACATTGAGAACGTTGCGATTTGTTATTATTCCATGTCCAATTTTGATCAGGCAATCAGGTATTTCAACAAAGCGATTGCCGTGAGCGGTAACAATGCGGGTAAATCTTATTACTACAAAGGTGTTTCAGAAATTTCCCAAGGCAAGAAGGATCAGGGATGTGTAACCATCAGGACTGCCATGTCAAAAGGATTTCAGGGTGATCCGACTTATAACAAGACCAATTGCAACTTCTAATTGTTCTGCTTGGGCCAATTGATTTCGAGTCCCTGTTGCTGAATAAATGCCTGAAACATTTTCATTGCATCCTTGTTGGTAGCAATCTTTCTGGGAGTGGTTTTCTTGCTCAAACAATAACTGATCAAACATCCCACTGCTTCACCAATGCTCCATTCAACCGGATGCAACCTGAAGCAACCATTGGTGATGTGCGTGGTACCAATGTTTTTACAGGCAGGCAATAAATTTTCTTTTTCAACGGGGATCAAACTTCCAAGTGGGATCTGAAAGGGGATGGAATCAAAATCAATATAATTATCACCCGTACTGCTGGGATGCAGATCGATGTGGTAATATCCAACTCCTACACTGTCTTCAAATGGATAGTGTGTCATTCCCTTTTTACCATATGATTGTTCAAATTGTTCTTTTCCTACATGTTCTTCCTTCACGGTAAAAATTGTTCTTGCTCTTCTTGATTCACGGATATAGGGGTACTTGGCCAATCCGTCTGCTGTTCCCATGATATCCTTGCGCAATCGGAGTCCCGGCCATCCATTTCCACCATCCGGACGCTTGGCCTCTGTCTGCAGCCAATAGAGCAGGCTCAAGCTGAGTTGTTTGGCGCGGGCAACATGCTGATTGAATTCCGTTTCACTTACATCCACCAAATTCCCCAGCATATAATCGTTCATTGGCCAGTTGATCAAACTGATGTCGCTCTTATAAACACCCGGGAGAAAATTTTTATGATATATGATGCGTCTGTAATTCCAGAGATTCAGTGTTTTGTTCACCGTGCTTCCATCTGGATTGAAATCCAATGTTCTTGGTTCGAGTGTAACGGGATGAGAATAGGTGAGGCTCAATAATTTTCCGGTCCAAGCTGGACGAAGATCAGGGATATAATTTTTCCAGAAGTCGTATTCAGTTGGCTTTTCAATCAGATTGTTTTTGCCTTCCTCATGATCAATGGCAAAGCAGCAGGTGAATGATTGCTGGTTCTTGGGATTCGCAACTTCAGCTGCATGCATTTCGCCTGTCTCTTTTTTTGACTCTGCACCCGTCACATATTTAGTTTGTGTCAAAGGCAACAAATCACCCAATTCGGTTGCATCTACATAATAATCTGCTGTTGCTTTGATGGAAGAATGGCTGAGTAAATTTTTGATTGTCACTTCAGTGACCTGCAACTTGGTGGATGATGCTTCAACGACTTTGTGTTGAAGGAGCAAGTGCACGTGTCCACTTTCAATGTATGGTTTGAGCATTTCATGCAATACCGCCAATGCAATTCTCGGTTCATGGCAAAGTCTGGATACAGCACCATCACCCGGATTCAGGAAGGGTCTAGCTTTTGCTTCTGCTGTAAGCGGATAGTATCTTCTATAATAATTACGCACCTCATTGCGAAACTTCATGTAGCTCGCAGGTGCACCATGTGTTTCAATCCACGGATGTTCATCTGGAGGAACGCCTTGTTGTGTCAATTGTCCACCGATCCAATCAGTCTCTTCCGTGAGAATGACTTTGTATCCATTTCTTGCAGCTGCAAGCGTAGCTGCAAATCCGCCGAGTCCAGCTCCGCAAACAATGATATCTGCTTTCATAGCTTGATTGTATGATTAAATATATTAACTTAATGATTACAATTCTTCAAGTATGAGCAATAAGATTTCAACGGCAGGCAACGGATTGTTTGGTATATCGCTGACTGCTGCATTGGCGGGATTTATTTTTGGATTCGACATGGTGGTAATTTCAGGTGCTGACAAAGCCATTCAGTCTTTGTGGCAAACCTCACCATGGTTTCACGGATTCTTTATCATGTCGATGGCCTTGTGGGGAACAGTGATCGGATCTATTTTTGGTGGTGCACCGACTGAAAAATACGGCAGGAAAAAGATCCTCATGTTGGTTGGAATTTTATTCACGGTTTCATCCATTGGGTCGGCACTGGCCAATGATGCATATCTTTTTTCTTTTTTCCGTTTGCTTGGAGGCATTGGTATTGGAATATCCTCCGTTGCAGCTCCCACATATATTTCCGAAATCTCAACCGCTCAGTCAAGAGGTCGTTTGGTTGCGATGTACCAGTTCAATATCGTATTTGGCATACTCATTGCCTATCTCTCCAATTATTTTCTGCAGGGCATTGGAGGGGAGAATGACTGGCGCTTGATGCTGGGTGTGATGACAGTCCCTTCACTGATTTACAGCCTCATGGTTTTCACCATCCCTGAGAGTCCACGGTGGCTCATTTCAAGCAAGGGGGATGTCGACGGAGCGAAGGCGGTGATAATGCGGTTGGGTTTGGAAGGGGTTGATGCATTGTTGAAGGGGAATACAGTTGACGGTTCACAGTTGACAGATAATCGTCAACCGTCAACCGTCAACAATCAACCTTTCATATCAAAAAAACACTACCGCATCATTGGACTCGCTTTCATGATCGCATTCTTCAATCAAGTATCGGGTATCAATTTCATTTTATATTATGCACCGAGGATATTGGCAGCAGCGGGACTCGCAGAGCAGGAATCGCTCTTGAATTCCATTGCGATTGGCGGCACCAACCTGGTCTTCACCTTTGTTGGATTGTATTTGATTGACCGTTTGGGAAGAAAGACATTGCTGCTGATTGGATCTGTTGGATATGTGATCAGTCTTTGCATGGTGAGTTATGCCTTTTATGCGGGTTCTTCTCCTGCATTCCTCTTGTTCTTTTTATTGTTGTTCATTGCTTCACATGCAGTGGGACAAGGAGCAGTGATCTGGGTATTGATCTCAGAAATATTTCCGAATCACATCCGTGCCAAGGGACAAGCATTGGGCGCGAGTGTGCATTGGGTATTTGCTGCATTGATTACCTTGGTTGCTCCAGTTTTTATTGATGATAAACAAGGAATTTTCAAAGACAATCCCTGGCCGATCTTTGCATTTTTTGCTTGCATGATGTTGGCCCAATTGATTTGGGTATTGATAAAAGTTCCTGAAACCAAGGGTGTTTCCCTTGAAGAATTGGAGAAGCAGCTGATCAAATAATCACTCAATGCCTTTTGGTGAGAGCAGGTACATTCTAGTAGATGAAGAATAGGGTCCCTTGCTTCCCTGGTATTTGAAATCAACGTAAAATGCTTTGTAGCCTGTTGATGGGAGTTCCAGTTCGATATGGTTGTCTGCAGCTCCTTTCCCAATTGAAAGAGATCCGAATTTTTCATTCCTGAAATCAAGATCTGTTGAAGTGGCAGACCAGATTTGTACATCTTTGAGTTCAGCCGGATTCACTTTCAGATCGAGTACCACTTTTCCATTTTCAGTTTTAATGCTGTTGTTGACCAGCGGATACGCTTCTTTGTTCAACATTTTTCCATAGAGTGCACTCAAGGTTTGCAGTGCCTGTGCTCCTCCCGCCAAATCGTGTCCCGCGTTGGGCACATAGTGAATCATTGTTTGTCCCGGAATTTCATTGATGTACCACTTGATCGCGTCGACAGTCCAGTATTCATCATTCGTTCCAATGAATATCATTTTTGGAACAGAGAGTTTCGATCTGTAGCTGTATGGATCAATCATGGATGTAACAGCTCTTCCTTTTTTGGAAGAGGTTGATTGTGGAATTTCAAGCTTTACATAATCTTCGATTTGATCGCTGTAGGCGCCGTATGATTTGAACTGATAATTCAAGGTTGCAGGCATGTTCAGCATATCAATGACCATGGGAGCAATGGCTTTGACCCTTGTATCCTGTGTTGCTGCAGTCAGCCAGGTCGTCCACCCGCGTTTGGAAGCACCTGAGATAAAAAATTGATCGATGTTTTTTTGGAACCTGCTTTTTCCAAAATCCTGTATCGCATCCATTGTACGCACAGCAGATTTTGCCATGGGAAAGAGGAGTGGCCAAGACACATCGCCATCTTTCTTGTATTGATGCAATGTATAAGATATCAATTCATCTTCTTTGAGGTTGCCCATCAGCGGTTGATTCGGCGTTTGTTTGAGAATGGCAACGATCGATTGATTGGCAGCAGCCATTTGTGCAGCCACTGGCCACATCTTGTCGTTGTTGCTCCAGTTGGGTTGCTCATTGGTGTTGGCTCCACCTGCAATGATGACCAATGCACCATTGTGTTGAATGGTATTGGGTACCAGTACAGTTAATTGATGACGCCATGTGATGCCCCTCCATTTCTGAGAGGTCAAAAGCATTTGATAGGCAGTTGTGTTGCCAATTTTTGAACTGTCTTTTATCTGGTATTCATAAAAAGTATCACCATTGTTCATGTAGTGCTCAAATGCTTTTTCTGGTTTGATGTTTTTTTGAGCTAGTGTGGGGAGCGTAATCAACAGCAAAAATATCCCCAGCAACAGTGATAACTTTTTCATTTTCGATCTTTTAAGAAAATTACAAAGAATATTTATATGATGGATTTAATATTTCTTTAACCCATGCGATTACATATAAATTCATTACTCGGCCCATCCGCAGTAGATTTGCGGTATGATTGAGTTGATAAAAAACAGATCCGACATCGGCGCTGGCACCCGTGGTGCCGACATGGGCATTGATGCGATGGAGATTGCTGCGATCAACCGCGGAGATGACTATTTCAATCGACATCATTACGTCGATGTAAAGACACACAACGAAACCATTTACAATAAATTCACCAGCAGTTTTGCAAAGCGGATTGAACATGTGTACCAGCAGTGCGAACGCGTTTGCATGGCTGTATCCAATGCGTATCGTCAGCAAAATTTTCCGATTGTCTTGTCAGGTGATCATTCATCTGCCTTGGGTACCATTGCAGGCATTCAACATGCGCATCCTGGAAAAACCATCGGAGTGATTTGGCTGGATGCGCATGCGGATATTCATTCACCATATACATCTCCATCAGGCAATGTACATGGGATGCCATTGGCTGCAGTATTGCGACTGGATAATCTCGGTCATAAAGTCAACGAGGTGGAAGAAGATGTGAAATGGTATTGGGAGCGCATGAAATCACTCGGAGGTACATCATCTGCATTGGATCCCAAGCATCTTATCTATTTCGGGTTGAGGGATTATGAAGATGCTGAATTACAATTGATCAAGGAGAAGGGCATTGTGCATCATACAGTTTCATATGTCAGAGAAAAGGGAATTCAACCGGTTGTACAAGATGCGCTTCAACGATTGTCGGCATGTGATTTGATATATATTTCTTTTGATGTGGACTCGATGGATTGTGACGAGGTTTCTTATGGTACGGGCACACCTGTACCAACTGGATTGTATGCGGAAGAAATCATACAGATTTTTGATGCATTTCTCTCCTCCAATAAAATCACCTGCATTGAATTTGCAGAGATCAATCCACTGCTCGACAACAAAGGCAATCGAATGGCAGAGACTGCATTTCAGGTGTTGGCGCATGTATCAGCCAGTCTCGAAAAATAACATATTATATGAAAAACTAATCTGATATTTGTACCCTGTAAATCAACTTGCTTGAGCATTACAAGGAAATTTCAATTGGTTTTTTTTCTGATCAGTTTGCAGTTGACTGCTTTCTCTCAATCATATCCAACCATTGACAGTTCGCAAAGGGACTTGATGGAGGTGTTGGTGAAGCTGTTCAATGGCAAAGCAACAACCAGTGAAGAGAAAAAACTGAATTTCTCTTTTGTTCCTGCTGCAGGGTATGCGATGCATACCGGTTGGGCAGGGATGTTGACAGGCAATGTGGGATTTTACAATGGAGGCAATGCAAACGGACTCCAAAAGATTTCAAGTTTATTGATGGATGTAACCTATACAGAGAACAGGCAGATCATGGTTCCCTTGTATGCGAATATCTGGACAAAAGGAAACAAATACAATATTCTCATCGACCATCGATTCATTAAATATCCTTCCAAAGTATTTGGATTGGAGGATCAACGAGATATAGCCGATGGGTATTTTGTTGATTACAATGGAATGAAGTTGCATCAAACGGTGTTGAGGAATCTTTCGCCTAATTTTTACTTGGGACTCGGATATTATTTTGATGCATTATGGAATGTGCGTGAATTAGATCCACCAGCTGGATTCAAAACTGCTTTTCAGGACTATGGCATTCAAAATAAAAATACCGCAGCGGGTCCGGTGTTTCAGATATTATATGACTCCAGGTTGAATACCATCAATCCATTGAATGGCATGTATGCAAGTGTTGCGTACAGAAATAATCTGAAGTGGATGGGAAGTGATACGCATTGGCAGAGTTTGCAGCTTGATTTGCGCAAGTACATTCGTTTTCCCGCCAATTCATCCAATACACTTGCGTTGTGGAATTTGAATTGGTTCACCTTGAATGGTCGTCCCCCTTTTTTAATGTTGCCCAGCAATGGTTGGGATGACAGTTATAATTCCGGCAGGGGATATATTCAGGGTAGATTCAGAGGCAGGAACATGATGTATTATGAAACCGAATACCGTTTCAATATCACCCACAATGGAATACTGGGAGGAACAATTTTTTTGAATGGGCAGACGTATTCACCTAAAATGTTCAAGGATTTTGTTGGATTTAAAACAGGCTATGGATTTGGGTTGAGGATCAAGTTGAATAAATATTCAGGATCCAATATTTGCATTGATTATGGATTCGGAAAGAATGGTTCCCGCGGATTTGCCGTTAATTTGGGTGAGATATTTTAATGATCATTGAATCTCTGATTCATAGTAATTCTTTCCCTAGGTTTCCAGGATCCTCAGTATTCTTAATGTAAATTATTTATGACCTTGGGGGAGATTCATTAAGAACATTCGAACGATTACCTTTACAGCATGAAATATATACTCGCTTGCATATATATTTTCTACAGTACCCTCGCACATGGTCAGTATTCATTTCAGTGGGATGATCGAATACAGCAAATCAATGATGCAGTAACCTCTATGCGCATTCCTGATGCCAAGCGATTGATTCAGTCGGAAAGGAAAATCCATCCGAAAAATTTATGCCTTGATCTGCTGGAAAGCCATGCAGATCTGTATGAGCTCTTTTTCAATGAAAACAAAGATGTTTTCAAAACTGCCTATCCGATGTTTTCTGCACGTATTGAAAAATTTGAGAGGGCTCCACAAAATACCCCTTTCCGCGATTATGGATTGGGTGTACTGTATTTGAGCAAGGCTGCAGTGGCCATTCGGTTTGAGAAAAACCTAGAGGCTGCATGGGATTTCAGAAAAGCCTACAATTATTTCAAAGACAACAAAAAAAAATATCCCAATTTCAGTCCCAATGATGTTTACTTCGGACTCCTCACTACACTGCTTGGTTCTGTGCCAAACAACTATCAATGGCTGTTGAACATCATCGGTATGCAGGGAGATATCAATGTTGGCATCTCCATGGTACACAAGTACATCCATTCAAAAGATGCCCATCATAAAATTGCCCGAAATGTTGCCATGCTTGTCTATCCTTACCTGGTGGTCATTTTTGAAGGGAATAAAAACAAGGCGCTGGAATTCCTTGACAAAGCAGAGTATGATTTCAAGCGTAACCACCTGCATGCATACATGGCAACCAATCTTTACCTGGGCAACCAGCAAGCCAGACGCTCTGTGGAAATTGCTGAAGGCATTGCAAAATCAGACGAGTATACCAATATTCCTTTCTGGCATTTTGAAAAGGGATTTGGATACCTGAATCAACTCAAATTTGACCAATCTGAAAAAGAATTTCTTCAATTTGTCCAACAGTTCAAGGGTAATTTTTATCTCAAAGATGCTTACGAAAAGCTGAGTTGGATTGCCTACCTGGGTGGCGACCAACAAAAAGCAAATGCATATAGGAAAATGGTTTTGCAAAGGGGTTCGTTGGTTCCGGATGCCGATAAAATGGCCATGCGCAATGCACAAGCTGGGACCTGGCCGCATCCTTTGTTACTGCGGGCAAGGTTGTTGAGCGATGGAGGCATGTTCAAAGAATCGCTCGATCTGTTCAAGGGGAAATCTACAGATGATTTTGAATCAACAGCAGATAAGGCAGAGTTTGTGTACAGACTGGCACGAAACCATGATTTGATGGGGGATCAGGATCTTGCCATCAAACAGTACAACGCAGCGATTGCATTCGGACGAGATGTACGTGATTATTTTGCTGCCAGATCTGCTCTGCAGGCTGCGTTGATTTATGAGCAACGAAAAGACTTTGCGAAAGCCAGCAGTTATTACAAGACTGCCATTTCGATGAAAGAGTATCCCTACAAAAATTCTATAGATCAAAAAGCAAAGTCGGGTGTTTACAGATGCAACTTGGCATTGAAGTCATTCAATGCGAAGCAGCTGGCGGATTGATTGCCTTTCTCATCGCCAAATTCTCCAGCAATAATATCTTGTCATATGTAAGAGAAAAGAACTTGTAGTTGATCCACTCAAAATGAAGCAACAGGCTTTTCATTACAGGTCTGCACCAGTAAGCAGGACGCGCCTGAAAAAAAGAGAACTTGTGTTGATCGACCAGCCTGATCTCCTGAATATTCTGTTCAGTGGGCAATTCAGCATTTTCACCCATTCTCATCAAGGCAGTCTGTAGGATTGTTTTTTCAACCGGGGTTTTAGCTTTTGCGTATAAAAGGCGTAAATCTTCGATGATGGTTGATTGGTAAGGCGCCAGCTCCTTTGGTTGGTAAGCTGCCATGAGTCGGGTTAAATGATATAGCAGCAGTGAAGGGTGACCATAATAGGGTGATATGAACTTTGGTCTTTTCATGTACAATCGTTCTTTTACCATTTCAGTAAGCAGTTGGATGGTTGCACTGTCCTGATGACTGTTGAACAAGCCTTTGTTGTACATGAAGTACAATACGTTGCATTGCACGGCAAAATCAAAATCGGTTTGCATCTCATAACCCAAATAGGTTGTATATGCTTTGTATTTCCTGAAACGCTTGAAGGTTGATTTGATCTTTTTTCCTGCAGTACCACCATTGCTGAGCGCTATCAATCTATTCTTTAGCAATGTATTTGCTGAATCATTGTTTTGGAGTGACATCAGGATCATCACAGTATCATCTACATCTTCACTGATCTTGAATTGCTGGGTCATGTGTTGTGCAATGAAACTGTGCGGCATGATTTTACTGCCTCTTGGCCAAAAATTATACAGGGCGAGTCCGTCCTTGTGCTGAAAGGCAGGAAATGCTCTTTTGCTTCTCTCAAGAATGGAGTCGATTGTGGATTGCTGATCTTGGCTGTTCGTGCGACTCAAATGCTTGAGTGTAAAGCTGCCGATGGCAGTAAAAAAAATATTGTAATCAGGTTTATAGTTGTGGGGTGGAGACGATGCGCCCCTGAAGCTGTAAAACATCCCCGGGAAGAATTCTCCCTTTTCTTTGATTTGATCTTTTTCTATATCATCCAAAAGAATGGATATTACCGAGTCGGTAGAGTAGTGTTGCGCGTGTGCATGCGTATTGCAGAGGAAAATCAAAACCAAGATCCAATACAGGCTTCTCATCTTAGATTAAATTAATCTTGGCAGCTTCCACATATGATAAAGCCATTTGATGAATAAAGACGGTTTTTCCATATCGATGATCAATGCTTTTCTTTCAAATGATTTCAAGTTGACATTGGCACCGAATTTCTTTTGAAAGGCAATCCATTCATCAATGGCAACCATGCTTCTTGCATTGATGGAGTTCATGATGATTTTGAATTTTTCTTTGCGGTTATTTGAATAAGGCAAAGCATTGATCAGCCCATTCATGTATTTGACTTTGCTGACAAATACAGTTTTCAATTCTTTAAAATCCTTGCAGGTATTAGGGATGGTATAAATTCCGTCACGTGTGTCCTTGTACACATCAAAGAGGTCATTCCCAAGCTGATAGAGTCCACCTACTTGCTCCAACACATTCAACATCTGTTCATCTGCAGCTGTTGAAAGAATTTGATGATAGATGATGACTGATACAGCTCCTTTTCGATACGTTATCTCTAGTAGCTGATGCTTTTCTATGTCAGGAGTGGTCTGTGCAGTTGTTGCTACCTGTAGATCAAGCACATCTTTCGATGCTTTGATGTACGCTTCTTTGTGAGGCACTTCATGCAGCAGTGCAGATTGAATCTCTTTTACCACATCTTCTGCAAAGAGTTTGGCTTGGTATTGTTCCGGCTCAAATGTAAGGGCTGATATTTTTTCGATGGGCAGATGATGTACATCGAATAAATCATCTCCCAGAGGAGTCAGTATGCCAAAAAGTGTAGCTCGTTTCCGTTCCTGCAAGCTGAATGCCTGATCGTACAGCATCTTGTAGCTGCCGCATAAAATGGGACCAATCAGGAGTCCATAGTATTGATTGATCTTAAAAAGCTGTTCCTCGCTGAATTTTCCCTGGTATTTCTTTTCCAGCTCAGTTAAGTAATGGGCGAGAAAATGCCGATTGAATTTTCGTTGTTTGCGCAATTCTTTTACAACCTGAAAACCTGCTGTGAAATAGTTGAAAAAATTCATAGGTTGTAATAAAATGCAATATTCAAACTTGTAGCCTCGTCAGGAATCGAACCTGAATCTGGAGCTTCGGAAACTCTTATACTATCCATTGTACTACGAGGCCAAGAAGCACAAAGTTAACTCAATGATGCAAGTTTCATGCATTTTTGAAGCGGTAGAAGGGGAGTCCCCTGAAGCCGGTATTATGCACTCTAAATGTTGCACCCGCGAGTGGTTCTGACTCCAATTGCGCTGATGTCAATCCCCTTCTTGCAGAGGTGATGAACATGTCACTGAAATCATCTCCTCCAAAACATATGGAGGTTACTTGCGAGACAGGCAATTGGATGGCCGTCATTTTTTCTTCTGAGAGAGGGTTCCATCTGGTTACCTGCCATCCTCCCCAATGAGCAATCCAAAGATTTCCTTCGGCGTCTATTGTCATGCCATCGGGATATCCATCTTTGGCAGCATCAATGTTGATGACAGTTTTTTTGTTCGATATGTTGCCATTTGTATAATCATACCGAACTACCTGTAGTGTTGGTGTGTCGATGAAATAAAAATATTTTTTATCCAAACTCCAACAGAGTCCGTTGGAAATGGTGAGTCCCCCTTCTTGTTTTTTCATCTTCAAATATGCATCGATGCAGTAGAGGGAGCCGCTCGGATCTGATTCGTTGAGTGACATGGAGCCAGCCCAGAAATGGCCATCGGGACTGCATTTCCCGTCATTGAAACGATTAGATGGGATATCTGTTTCAGGTGTTACAACCATTTTTTTTATACCAGTATTTCTGTCAATGATTGCAATCCCATCCTGCAGTGCAGCAATAAAATGTCCATCTTCCGTGATGGCGAATGAACCGATCATGGAACCCGTTTCAATTTTTCTTTCAGTATTGTTATTCAGATCATATTCGATGATGAGAGCGTTTACGATGTCGATCCATAATATACAGTTGCATTTTTCATCGTACACAGGACCCTCACCGAGGGTGGAAAGTGTTGAGCCGACTTGTTGGATGTGTATTTTATTCATGGTTGTTCAATAAGGCGAGGGACTCATGGCAGACCATCCTCCGTCGATGACGAGTGACTGTCCCGTTATATGCCTGGCCTGTTCTGATACTAAAAAAACGGCAGCACTGGCTACATCATTCACCGTTCCTGGTCTTTTCATGGGGGTGAGATTTGTCCAGGTTGCTGTATAGTCCGGATCCTGCAAAGTGCGCTCTGTAAGGGTTGCGCCGGGTGCTATGCAGTTCACATTGATTCCATGCTCGGCAATTTCTGAAACCAGGTTTTTTGCAAGCATTTCAATGCCTGCTTTTGTCATGCTGTAGGCAGCGAGATTTTTATGCGCCTGGTGTCCGGTTACGGATGACGTAAACAGCAGTGATCCTCCATTCGATTGTTTGATCATCTGATTGGATGCAAATTGAGCGAGGTAAAAAGTCCCCTTCAGATTCACATCCATCACCCTTTCAAAATCTGCAACCGGATAACTTGAAAATGCACCAAACAATGTAATGCCGGCATTTGCAATAGCGATGTTCAATTGTCCGTATGCTTCCACGGCCTTGTTCACCATTTTTTCAATGAATGCAGGATTACTGGAATCGCCTGTGATACCCAAGCAGCGATTGCCCAATTTCGCTAATGCCTCCTTGCACAATGCATCATCAACATCATTCAAGATGATATTGGCTCCTGATGCATGAAGCATTTCTGCAATCCGCAATCCAATGCCCTGTCCCGCTCCTGTGATGATGGCTGTTTTATTATATAGATTTATTTCCATAGAATCATTATGGCAGATAAAAAACTTCGGTCAATGGGATGCTAATGGGTGAACTGTCGGCATGGGTCTCCATGATATCCTGCATGTATGCCCACCATTTTTTCATCACAGGATGTTGGGGCAATGCTTCCATCGACACTTCATTCTCGACATTCAATACACCAAAAAGACTGCCGTCACTATCATCCAAAAAAATAGAATAGGAGGAGATCCCGTTTGATTTCAACAGATCAGAAAGCTCGGGCCAGATGGCATCGTGGCGTCTTTTGTATTCTTCCTCCATGCCGGGGAAAACTTTCATTCGAAATGCAAGCCTTTTCATCATTTATATGGACTGAATTTACGGATATTTGTTGTTCAATACAAGCCTTCAATGGAGATGATTACTATTATATTATTGGCGTTGACGCTGGGAGCTGTGATCGTTTTATTGTTCAGAAAATCATCCGGCGGATCAGCAGGTGCTGATATCAAAATTACAGAGCTCGAGAAATCACTCTCAAGGATTGAACAATCGCTGAAAGAGGATTTTCGCATCAACAGAGAAGAGTCAAGCCGACTGGCCAAGGAAAACAGAACCGAGTTGACGGATGCATTATTAAAGACAGGTAAAGACCAGGCTGAGAAATTGGAAGCACTGATTGGTAAAATCGAGGAGAAGAACAAGGAAATGCGTGATCTGATTGAAAAGGCATTTCGTTATATCGCTGAGAACTTCGACAAGAATGTAAAATCTTTCAATGACCTGCAAAGAGAAAAGTTTGCTCAATTGGAAGAGAAGCAAAATAAATTGGTTGATCAGACGGAAAAGAAATTGGAACAAATGCGGGAGACGGTGGATGAGAAATTGCAGAAGACATTGAATGAACGCTTGGGACAATCATTTGAACTGGTTGGCAAACAATTGGAGAGTGTTCAAAAGGGGTTGGGTGAAATGCAGAACATTGCATCTGATGTTGGTGGCTTGAAAAAAGTATTGAGCAATGTGAAGCTGAGAGGCAATGTTGGTGAGGTACAACTGGCCATGATTCTTGAGCAAATCCTTGCTCCTTCCCAGTACGAGGCCAATGTGCGTACCAAGCAAGGAAGCCTTGAGCCGGTTGAATTTGCCATCAAATTGCCTGGCAGATCAGATGATGAAAATGGAGTTGTATATCTTCCCATCGATGCAAAATTTCCAAAGGATACTTATGAGCAGTTGCTAACTGCTTATGAGAATGCCATCCCGGAAGAAATTGATGCATCTATTAAAAATCTCGAGAATACCATCAAGAAAATGGCCAAAGATATACGGGACAAATACATTGATCCTCCGAATACAACTGACTTTGCCATTTTATTCCTGCCTTTCGAAAGCATTTATGCTGAAGTGATTCGGAGAAGTGCATTGGTGGATCAATTGCGTGATGAGTTTAAGATCACAGTAGCCGGACCAACTACCTTGGTTGCCATATTGAACAGTTTGCAAATGGGATTCCGAACACTTGCATTGCAAAAGCGCAGCAGTGAGGTATGGAAAGTATTGGGGGCAGTAAAAACCGAATTTGAAAAGTTCGGTGGACTCCTGGAGAAAGCCCAAAAGAATTTGCATACAGCCAGTGATACGGTGGATGAGCTCCTGGGTAAACGCAACCGAGCCATTGTGAGAAAACTCAAGGATGTGGAAGCACTTCCCTCTGCAGAATCACAGCAGATGTTGCCGGATATGGGAACGGAAGATGAGGAAGAAACTGAGTGATCTTAGCGGATCAATCCGCCGACATTGCTGGCGAAAATTTTTACAGCAATGGCCAAGAGCACTACTCCAAAAAACTTTCTGATGGCAGTGAGTCCGGCTGGTCCCAGTAATCTCGAAATCCAATCCAGCGAATGCAGCACTGCCCAAACAATCAACACATTTACTACAATACCCGCCAATACGATCCATTCATTGTAGTTTGCGCGCAGTGAAATGATGGTGGTGAGTGTTCCCGATCCTGCAATCAGCGGAAATGCAATGGGCACAACAGTACCTGATTTTGGATCGGCGTCTCCCTTGAAAAATTCAATGCCCAGCACCATTTCGAGTCCCAGGATAAAAATGACAATCGAACCTCCCACTGCAAATGATTTTACATCCACTCCCAGGATGCTGAGAAATTTTTCTCCCACAAAAAGAAAAAAGATCATGAGTCCACCTGAAATCAAACTTGCCCTCGTTTCATGAATACCACCCATCTTCTGCTTCAGAGAAAGCAGCAAGGGCACCGAGCCAACGATATCGATTACAGCGAAAAGGGTGAAGGAGACTGTGAGGATTTCGTCGAACGTCATCTTAGGTTGTAAGTTGTTGGTTGTAAGTTAGGTTTTCTTGTGCAAAGGGACAAGGCCTGCCTGCCGTCAGGCAGGGACAAGAAGGAAGGGGAAAGGGT
>VFQS010001236.1_pt1 | contig 24078 bp, 21 predicted proteins | sample 3512361 | NCBI WGS metagenome assembly VFQS01 (sample SAMN10412375, study PRJNA504923) | tailings metagenome | isolation source: Relicate 1 Philex TSF3 active mining | place: Philippines
TTCCGCAAGCCTCGGGTAGGCCCGGTCCAGGAACGCCTGAATGCGAACTCGCTCTGAGTCGCTGAGCTGGGAGCTGAAGAACCCGAGACGCAGCATTTCCTCGCGAACGAAGTTACGCTTCCCGATCTGGGCAATCCTTTCCTGCCAGTCGGGATTCAGTGCGAGGTCTTGCTCAGCCACGGCCTAGTCACCTAGCTCAGAGAAAGGGCAACGATATGACGGCACGGACCTTCACGTAGCTTGTTCGCGCGGAAATGACCGCAAGTGCATTCGGCATACGTCACCCGCCCATCCGGATCCGTTTCCAGGGTGGTCGTCCGGTCGGTCGTATCTGATACCGAGGCTACCCTCGTACGGCGCCCGTCCTCGACGCTCTCCGATTCGACGGACACGGCGCCAGATGCATGAAGCTCGATGCCTTTGCGCTCTTCCAGCGCGGGAGCCGACAGTTTTGACAGGTCGAGCTCAGGATAGAGCTCTCTCCATCGGAATGACGCAGTGTCGGGATCGAACATCGCCTTCCCCAACATACACAGCTTTTGCAGAGCACCTCGAGCGTCGGCCTCGCCGACATCAGATGCTTCTGCTAACTGGTTGGGACTCATCCTCCCCGAAGACTTCAGCAGTGCTGCAGCCCGCGTCATCAGCTGAGTCGACACGTTGGCCGAAGGCATCAATGCGCTGAATCGTGCTCGCCCTGCCCAGTCTAAGGCGGTCCAGCCCGACAGACCGACGGTCAGTTCGACGTCATCGACATGCACAGTCCAGAACGACGGCAATCCGGACCCAAGCAGGCGCACTTCCAGCGAAGCGGCATCCGGGAGAACGTCTTTCAGAATCAGGAGGCGGCGTCGACCCCAAACCCGAATCTCCTCGCCCTGCGGACCCGAGTACTTGCTCGTGTGGTCTACCACCACCGTTCCCCATGGCTCGATTTCGACGGATACAGGCTGATCCGGAGTGAGGCGAAACTTTAGCGACCGGGGGCCATGCTTTTCCTTCTCCGCTTCCAGCCGGGCCACGATGTCCGCGATGAACGCCGGGTTCAGCCGGAGCGTCACTGGAGACAGCATCAAAGCCGACTGCACCTCAACCAAGCCTCTCACCCAGCTCTCAGGAAGATCAATCTTCTTCTCAATCGCTGCGCTGACATCAGTTTCGATCTGGACCGCTTGCGCGCCAACGGTCAGATCCAGGGGACGGTAGGTACGGATACGCGAGAACTCTCTCTCAAGTGGAATACCGAAGTCGATGTTCGTCGTACCGGGCTTGATGGCGTCAGGCAAGTCCAGGGACTTATGCGCCAACCGAACACGCCCGTAGACCGATTCGTCGACCGAGAATCCTTCAAAAAAGGTCGCATCATCCTGGACGCTGACGATCGGGTCGAGCTGAATCCAGGCCTGCCGGTTGTGCTCGTACAGCCAGTCGTAGAACTTGTACAACTCTTTGTCCGTGTCCAGCTGCTCGGAGGCCTCGCTGATTTCCTTTTGGAGCGCCCTGATCGCCTCAGCCAACGCAGCTTCACGTTCGCGCAGCTTCGGCAGCCCCTTGAGACGCTTTGCCTGGGTGGCATCCACTTCTTTCAGGTATTGCCCGTAGACCCACTCCTGGTAAGCGCTGTGGTCTTTCTCCGTGGCACGGGCCGACATCTTCACGATTCGGCCAAGCACCAGCATGGCTTTAGAGAACGCCGGTCCGCAGCGCACCCGCCCCTTCAGGAAGACAGCGTCCCGAGTCTGATCGGTCAGCAGCGTCAGATGGCCCGTCGCAGCGGCTGCGACCGTATCGACCTTCGCGTAGCGGGCTGTGTGCGTTACCATGACTGACCTCCTATGACGTGGTGCTCACCCGCACCGGTGGGATGGGGTGTCCATCCAGCGCAAGACGAGCCAGTTGTTGAAGCGCCCAATCGCGATCCCGTAGCGACGAGCCCCGGGCCATATCGACGAGAGCATGAATTCGACGGTCGTCGACTGTCTGATTGGCACCAATGGCGACTGCAGCGTCTGGCACCGGCGTCTCCAACCGACGTTTGACCAGTTCCTTGGTCTTACGCCCAGTGCGCCGGGTCCGGAGCACCCGGTTGTCGAACTGGTCCAGCGTTTCGCGTTTGACGGCGACTCCTGATGCAGCAAATTTGGCTACCACGGCCGTGACATCCGGCGACGTGTGTTCAGCTAACGCAACGAGCAGCGCATTCAGATCGATACGGTCCAGATGGCGCTCGATGAACCGAAGACCGATTGCCCTGGTCGAGATGGCTCCGCTATCGCAAAGCGTGATGACCGCCTTGGTGAGGACGGAACGGTCCTTGATCGACGCAACGTAACGCTCAGCGGCCGTAACGGCTGCAGGCATGCCACTCTCGGCAAGAGGCACATAGACCGATTCGACGAGGCGACGCGACTCCAGTCGAGCGATCACCAACTGCTGCAGTTCAGGATGAGGACTGGTAGCACAGGCCACCGCAAAGCCCCGCTCCTGATACAGGCGCGAAGGCGACGTTCGCAGAGCCTGCGTTACGTAGCTGGCCTGCACGGCCCCAATCGTCTTGATCTCGTCTGCGTTGATGGCAGCCACCAACGCTCCGGCGAGTGCTTTGGACGTCAAGTGAATCTGCGCCACTGGGGACGGCAACCCACTTCCAACGCCTGCCCACACCAGTCGCGTGACGGCTGGATCTCGGGCGATGATTCTCTGAAGTACGGCTTGCCGAGTCGCCCACCCGCCTTCCGGCATACGCTCGACAATACGGAGCAGAGTATCCAGCGTCTGATTGGATTCGCCTTTGGCCGTCAGTCGCAGCAACAGATTCTCAGCAAGCCGGGGATCGGCTGATGCGGTTGCGATTGCAATGCTTGAAAGCAACTGCGCAGCAGACTTGTGGCGCTCGATCCGCTCGATACGGTCCTTGGACTGAAGCGCCTCAAGAAGGGATGCCAAGCCTTTTGCCGATCCAGCCTGAGCAACAAGGTTGTTCCAGACTGTCGCGACCGTTGCATCGCCGGCGTTGACCAGAAGGCTCCAACCCAGAGCCCGAAGTTCATTCGAGGGACTGAGGGTCAGGGCGGCAGCGAGGTTCTCATCGCCGGCACCCTTTGCCACAGCTTCCTTACAGGCTGCGTCGATCGATCGAACCACACCCTTGGGAAGTTCAGGCAGATGCAACCGCAGTTCGACCAGCGACTTCAGAGGCAGCGTACTGAAAGTGTCCCGCCATTTCGCCAACGGCTGGAACTGCGTGGTCCGCCCAACGTAGCGCGCTAGATGATACGTCTCGGAATCGTTGAACCGGGTCCGCAAGTAACGCAGGGAATAGCTCAGCAGCTTTGCCGCGCGCTTCTCGTCATTTGAGGGCATCGCACCGCGTCGAATTTCCGAAAGGCCGTGCTCGTCGATGTAGGCCAACACGGCATCCTGGAGCGACTGGGATGTGGCATGCGCTTCAAGCGTCGGGTAGACCGCGGCAAACTGCCTCGCTGAGCTGAACTCCAGGAACACCTGCATAGTCGCAGCGTCCAGTTCGAGCAAGAGCTTGGGGTTGGCTGCCACTTGGTCGAAGGCGTGCGCCTGGAGCCGCTCCGATGGGCTCAGAAGTGCCAAGCGCAGGCCGGCCGCGCGCAGCGATGGAAGCTCCTGGCGCTGCGACTTCAGAACGTTGAAGGCCCAAACTTGAATGTCCGTGTTGTGGGCAGTCGCGCGCCAGATCCCCAGGACCAGATCAATGTGCTCGTTCCATACCTTGGGGAAACGGTCCCAGCGGCGGTCATAGCGGTATTGCCCGCCGGGCAATGACAGAGACCCGTGGCCATGGTTGCTGTCCGATGCGCCGCGACCGTACAGGATGTCGGAAAGAATCAAACGACTGGCGATCTTGGTGCGGGCACCCTGCGCATCGGCAGCACTCAGGATGGCGGCAGCACACCGGGCGTAGGCGGCCTGATCGTTGCGACCTAGTTGACGAAGCCATCGACGCCCACGACGCATCAGGTACGCCACGGTGTCGGGACTGGCCACCACTGACGGCGCAGAAGATACAAACGAACGCAGTTGCTCGTCGGCCTGTACGTTGGCGACCTTCTGCAACTGGCCGTCTACACGAGCTAGCGCAACGGCTAGCAGCGCTACGGCTTCGGGTTTGGTCTCAAGCAATTTAATCAGGCGCTTATATGGCGCCCAGTACCCAAACCTGAACGGCGCCTTTGCGAAATAGCGCTCAATGCCGGCTGCCAGGTCTGGCGTGATATCTAAGCCGCGCTCCACCTGGCCGGCAAGGTACCTGCCCATGCCGATCGTGATGGAGTCACCGGCCAGAGCCGTCGCACCCAGTGTGGTGTCGACCAAAAACTTGAGCTTCAAGCCTGGGAAGAGAGCCTTGATGGCTTCCCGTCCAGCGGCATCGCCTGTTGTTCGGCCCTGTTCGAAGAAATCTGCCGGACTAGCTGTGATCGTTTTAACTCGATCGACCGCCTCACGTTCGGTCTTCGGCTTGAACGAGTACGTCCAACCTTGGCCCCGACTTTGGTAACTGTTATCGGAGAAGCTTGCGGAGACATCGATCACGCCTGAGTGCGCAATCGCTGCGATATTCAGTCGGCAGGTTGACCAGCGCGATGAACCGGGCCCCTCTAAGTGGGCCGCACAAAGCACATCGATCCGATCAGTGCCTCCCATCTGCCAGTCCTTTCAGACAAAAAGACGAGTGCAGATCGCTCCTACCATCCACCTCTGATCGGTGGCAATCACTGTAGGCACACGGTGGGGAGAAGGGGCCGTCCCGCACCGTGGACTCACGAGTCGTCTCAGCGCGGTGCGGGAAGGCCCCGTCTCCCCACCGTGTGCTGAGAGGCATTGGCATCCGATGACGTATCACCGGCTTGACTGCTGCCGCGGCGAAACACCGCAGCGTCTTTGCTAGGAGAAGATCTGCACTCGTCCTCATTTTACGATTAGTTGTCGAAGTTCCCAACGGTTACCTTTTGACGCTCACCAGTACCAAACTCGCCGACGAGTCGGAGCATTGGTTAGAACTCCACACTGAACACTGCCTCGGCCAACTCGTCTGTCGCAGTCGTGGGCAACTGATCTTGAGGTGACCTTACCGTGAGCTTTCCCGGTAGAGACTCAAAGACGAGACTGGCCGCGAGCACCTTCATCCAGCGTACCCGGGCCCAAGGTGTGGCCAAGCCCAAAGTCAGTGCTATCACTAACGCGTTGCTACACGCTACGGATACGGCGCGTCCAGCCGACAAGGTGCAGCGCAGCCTGCCTGTCCCTTCGACGACCAAGCTGGCCAGAACCAGACGCAATTGGAGAGTCCGATAAGCGATCGCGGCAGGAAAAAAACCGAAATACAACACAACAAGGGGTAGAAAACTCAATGCAACTTGTGAATCACCCAGGTCTTTTGCCGCAGCCCAGAAAAGTCCGGCGACCACCACGCTAGTGATCACTCCAGTCGCTACGGCCGTGCCTAGCGCCCTGTAAAGCTGCCCCAGAGAAACGCTGACCCCAAGGCGCTTGCCGCCCCATTCGAGGTTGTTGTAGCGATAGCACAAGGCGTAGCGGCTGCAAATCGGAGCAGCCATCCAAAGTGTCGAAAAGCTACCGATGGTGCCCAGGACATAGGCGAGAAACGCGCCGCCTGAGGTTCCAGTGAATGCAAATGGAACATTGGACAAAGCAGTGGTTCGAGCGCTGTAGCGCATGGCCCGCGGAAGAAGCCAAGGCAGCCCAACAAGATAGGCCAAAACAAGCACTACCCCATACAAGGTTGGTGCAACGCTCGAAAGCACCATGACCGCGATGAAGACACCGACGAGAAGCAATCGTCCCTTGAGAATCGCAATCGGGTCTCCCAAGAACGAAAACGACAATGAGCCAACGCCTGCTTGACTGTAGAAATATTTTTTCAGCCGAACTGTTCCCCAAGGGGAATAGAGTCCAAGGGTAATGATGTTGAGGAAAACTACTCCGATCCACATCAGGAAGTAGTCGATCGATGCCCCTTGAAATTTCACCGTATGGGCGACAAGGCCCTGCGATTCCATGGCAATCGGCTGCCACTCTCGGGAGGTTCGCATCGCGATAAAAGCGACTGAAATTAGGCCTACCGCAAGCGTCAGTGCCAGTGGTAAAAGTCCTATCAATACTTCTTGACTCATCTCGCTTCCTTCATCATTGGTCTTCTAATTTTTTATCCAGCCACCCATCAAATTTTCACAAGATTCAATTGATTGGCTTAAAGAGTAGGCAGGCCCTGGCTCATCGGATGAGCCAGTAACTCTGGTGAATCAGACAGCCCAGCGAGCAGTCCGACCCGTAGTTTTTCCGCGATCGAGCCGGCAGTTTCACAGAGCTGCCCAGTTGTCTCGTCAAGGTACAGGTCACGCCGGACCTCAATCATCACGGCCTCCACCCGACTTTCTTGCCGGAAGTGTTTTGCAGGAACAAGCGCACCAGAAAAAGGCGTATTGAGGGCCGTCTCAAAGCCCAAGGCATTGAGAGCTTTCGACAAGGAGTCGACCAGCCCAGGCGACGTGTGAAATTGATCAGATCCGATGCAAATCTCAGGACGACAGGCATGTGCGTTGGTCTCATACGGTAATGCCCGAGAAGGAAAGCTGTGAGCATCGAGAACGAGAGCTCTGCCGTACTGATCAAGCGCCCGGTCAACTGCTGCACTAAGCGCTTGGTGATGGGGCCGGTACCAACGCAAGAGAAGCTTCTCCCGTTCACCGTTCGTCAGAGGACGCCTAAGCGGGCAACCGTTGTGAGTGCGCTCGTAGATCACTCCCATCCCCTGTTTCGCCATCGGCTCCTGCTCGTCAATATCAAATCTCTCGACGTCCACGACCAGTCGACTCACTGGAGATTTCACGATCTGAGAATCTGTGAGTCCGTGAGCGAAGAGCCTTAACGTGAAGAGGTCGGTCATGACCCTCACCTCGTGTTCAAGCTGCTGGTCGTCCAACACGAATTGATCTCTGACCTCAGGTGGAATGAATGTGGCGTCATGGGGCACGTGCAGGACTACCCATGGCGGAAATTGCGCATCTAAGACTTCAGTCATGAGATGCGTAACTGCGCTGCGGGACATGGCATCAGGACCATGATTTGCATCATGCGAACACCACCTCCAAAAGGACGCCACGTTCAGCCGCTTGCTCGATGAGCCATTTGGCGGCGACCTGGTCAGCAATCCAGACCGTTTTTCGAGGACCATTCGCTGTGGATTGGTCTAGCTGTACACCATGCGCTGCCCCGTTGCCATCACGATCCATTGGAAATAGCTCCAGTGACCGAAGGAGGTCGAAGGCCTCCGCATTCCCTCCCGAGGAATTGTCCTGATGGAAGGACAAGTCGGTGTAGTACCGATCGACCGCCTTTTCATCTAGGTTTTCGTCGAGTTGGCCTGCAGAAATTCCGTACTCCTCCTCAAGCCATTCATCAAGGTTATGGAGATGACTGGATATTTCTTCATGTCGATAGTCTTCGATGAACTCACGCCAAGTCACGTCGCCGAACGAATCAATGTCGTCGTCCATGGTGCCCCCCAGGGTCACCTCGTTGCCATACCCGGTATTGACGTAAAGGGTGACTCGCTCTTGATTGGGCTTGTCGCCGGCGCTGCTCATAACCGTCCCCATGCCATGCGCTCCATAGTTGCAACTTCGGCGTCCAGCATGGCAGCCATAGGTGCTTTGCGACGTATGAAGATTTCAGCAAGCGACCTGTAATACCAAAGGGTCCCATCGCGACCGGCTGTAAAGCGCTTGAACACGTCAGGCCCAATCTTCAGAAGGTCGCCGACGATCGCACGGGCGTTGTGCAGCTTGTCGGAGCCTGAGACGAGCAAGACTTCATCCGACGCTTCGGCAAGGTGGGCTAGGTATGCGCGCTTTCTATCTCCCCAGTCCGCTTTTTGACCAGAGGCATCTGGCATACCATCAGTACATCCTTCCACGATAGCCAGGACCCGCTGGCCAAAGCGCTCCTTGATCACGGGACCGTACTGCGGTCCACCGTCTTCGAGAACGTCATGAAGCAGCGCCGCGATCGCCTGGTCTTCGTCTGCTCCAAACTCCAGGGCTATAGACGCCACGCCCATTGGGTGCGCTACATAGGGAATGGAGGTTCCCTTGCGCACCTGTCTTTCGTGGGCTTGGACAGCAAGCGCAAGCGCTTCAGAGATTCGTTCGGTCAGCATGAGGCTACCTCCTTGTCATTTTTTCCCGGGTAGATGCCAGAGCGTCTGGCGGAGTGTGGAGAGGGTGCGCCGCAAAGATCGAGTCGCTTGATCTGGTTACCCTCAACGGCAACCAGCACGACTGCGGCCAACTTTTCCCTTCCGCCCTGAGCCATGACGACACAGGGCCCGGGCAGTTCTCGATCAAGAACCCCCATCTCAGCCCATACCTCGGCTCCCGAGCTCCGAATGGCCTCGAGCTTCGGCATGATGTAAGCGAGGTAGTCGGCCTTTGATGTGATCTCAGATAACACCCATTGGGATGCGTAGTGAAAGTCCTCTGCCAACAGGGGCTCAAGACGCGACGCATCAAGCGTGTTCATCATCCAGGCATAGGCCCGTAGTGCATCCTCTTTGCTCAGGGTTTGCGATCCCGCGCCGGATCGGTTGGAATTCTGGTCGGGTGAGCCGGTCATCATCTTTTCACCAGATTAAGAATTCAGTGGCTCACCCGATGAGCTTGCGAGCTGCAGGAATTTCCCGATGGCGCCTTGAATCTCGGCCAGACGGGTTCGCTCGATGCAGGTGCGCGACTTGACCCGCTTTTCCTCAGGGTTCTTGGCGCTCAGCAGCTGCGTCTTGATGACCAGCTCGACCAGCCAGGGCTGCGCTTCGATCGTCTTGATATTGAGCGTCTCGATGTACGAGTCAGACGATGACAGGACGCACTCAATTTCCGCTTCCGTGGATCGAAGTGCTTCTTGGACGTTGGACATTACTTACTCCTCTTTAGCCGCTTTGACGATGCGTCGGGGGCGGCAAGCCGGATCAAATCCCCCCCGGTCTGGATGCTTGATGCGGTCAGACCAAACCATCCGTTACCTCAAGACGATAAGTTGTGGCACGCCATCGGTGCCACACCAGACGATTGCGTTTTGTTCGAAGCGTTCACCCAGCGTCTTGGCCGTTTCGAGATCCAAGCCAAGGACGAGGAAGCTCTCCTCGCCGGGCCAGTTGTTCGACGGATGCTGGCCCATGCCCTCGACAAAGGTCAGGCTACGGCGGGTCAGTTCTGCGCCCAGCGACGTCTGCCGCTCTCGGTTTTCAGGTTCACTGACCGCTCGGCTGAATGGGTTGCAGCCCGTGAGAAATGCGGCGCAGTCCACGTTGTGGCGCGCGTACAAAGACAACAGGTCCGGACTTACCTGTCCGATTTGCAGAACGAAGGGAACCTCGCAATGCACGCGGTAGTGCGTCTCCAGGTAGGCCTGGATGGTGGCGGGATCGATAACGGAATCTGAAAACAAAAAAGCCCTCCGATCTGGAGGGCCGACGCGTCCCGCTTGGTTGCTCCAGAAGGAGCCACATTCGCTTTCGCGATCCACCTTGCCCGGGTAGGCAGGTTGGCGTGGGCGTCGACCCAACTCAAAATGTTGAAGCGATGTTAGCACACCTTTTGAAACAATACTCAATTTGACAGCCAACTTGAGCGAAAGAGGTTTTTCACTCACCCTCTGTAAATCGCTCGGACCCCACCTTTTGCGAGTTTTTTGACCTCGGCGTACCGCTTCGTGGGATTGGCCGTCGCGTCATGGCGCCCGGACATCTCGAAGCGAACGCTCCCCTCCTGCAGAGCACGCTTGACCAACTCCAAATATTCGCCCTTGCTCAAACTCCGATGCTTGCGCGCGAGGTGCGCTTCTGCCTTGGTAGCGAGCACCCGGTCTCGACACGCCGGGCAGACGAAGGTGGCCTGCGTATAGTCGTCGGCAGTCTTGAGCCGTTGAGATCGGTCATTGGTTTTTCGCATTCGGTCCTCCAAGTCGGGCTACGGAACTAAGCAGGTGCCGATGCCAGGATCTCTTTCCAGGCATGCGAGCAGGATTCACACCCATGAGATGCCCCAATCCGTTCAAGATGAATGAGGAGCTTTTCCTCTTTTGGGCTGCGAGAAGCCTTCTGCTCAATGTCATCCCGAGCAAGGATTTGGCGTTTGCCACACCGAGGGCAGTACAGCTTCACTGCGTGTTGGGTTCGTGGGCCGAAGAAGTGGGCCTCGAGCGCCATGCGACTGATCCAAGGCGAGGCATCGATCCAGCGCGCTTGAAAGCGAGCCGTTCCGATCTTCAGGCGCCCGTGCTCGAAGACGAGGTGCACACGCACCGTCTCAGGCTTGACCTTGAGATAAGGCAACAGCGTTCCATACGAGAGGCAAGCGAAGCCATTCCAGGCACCGCGGGCGGGTCGCCGGGTGGTGGCCCCTTCGATGCAGAAGATCACCTCATCGCCTTCGAAGCCGATTTGCAGCTCTTTGGCCTGATACGACTTGAGCATTCGGCCAGGCTTGAGTCGTTTGATCGCCTCAAGAAAATCTTCCCGGTCAAGCTCGATCCAAGGCGCACTCGTGTCACACACAGCCAGCCCTTTCAGTTGGATGTGCTTTCAGGCCCGGCCTGATTTGGGCGGCCTACCAGTCTGGTGATCAGACCGTCCAAGGCGGCCGACTCCGATGAGCCAAGTCGGCCCTTCACCAACTCCCAGGTGGCAGCGATTGCGGCGCTCAGGTCTGCATTGGCCTTTCGATCGTCCGGCGAGGCATCGACGTGTTTCTGTGCGGCGGCAGTCGCCATCTTCAGTACGGCATCCACGGTTAGGCGGCGGGTGGTCGTCATCTTTTCTCCTTTTTGGCTCGGCGGCTCTCATTGGGATCAGGCCTGCCGATCAGGCCCTTGTCCTTTTTCAGCAAACCACGGACTACCTCGAACCGTCAAACCGCCCGGTTCAGGGGCGGCCACATACCGAAGGTATGGAGTAGCCGATTGATTTTGTCGGGATTTTATTTTTACGTGACAGTTGAATTTAACAGTAGTGGTGTTACATTGCAATCATGTCAGCGCAAACCTTCTCCCTCGACCAGCTCTGCACGCTCGCAGCAGTCCCGAAGCGAACGGTTCGCTACTACATCCAGATTGGGCTGCTGCCCCGCCCTGAAGGAGAAAACCGGGGCGCCCGGTACCTGAACAGCCACCTGGAGGCGCTGCTGCGCATCAAGCAACTGACCGAGGCAGGCATCTCACTGGAGCGAGTCCGTGAAGTCCTGTCTGGTGAGCCGCCGGCGGTACCAACCCGGCCCCAAGCGTTCGGAGCCGTCGAAGTCAAGAGTCACATTCGAATCGCTCCAGGCATTGAGATTCAGGTGTCTCCCGAGCAAGCGCAAGCCACTCCCGAGCAAGTGCGGGCGTTGGCCAAAGAGGTTCTGGCCGCCTGGAACCGCATCACGAAGGAAAGCCATGAAGAATGAACACCCAACCCTGACCTCCCTTGGCGAGGAAGAGCCGGTTCTCCAGTCGGTCAGCGCGCGCGGCAAGCTCGAGGGTTTGCTGCTGTCGATGACGCTTGAGCAGTCGTTTCGCAACGACTCGGCCGACAACATGGAAGTGGTTTACACCTTTCCTTTGGCCTGGGGAGGGGTACTCCTGGGGTTGGAGGCCACGCTGGGCGGCAAGCGCATGGCGGGGCAAGTGATGGCTCGCGCTGAAGCGCGAGAGCGCTATGAAGATGCCGTAGAAAAGGGGGATGCCCCCATCATGGTCGAGAAGGCAGAAGGCAATGTGTTCAGTGCGTCACTGGGCAGTCTCAAACCCGGCGAGGAAGCCAAGATTGAACTGACCTACGCGCAGTTGCTGTCCTTCGAGCAAGGGCGTATCCGCCTGGTCCTCCCCACGACGATCGCGCCGCGCTTTGGTGATGCGCTCATCCAGGGAAAGCTCACACCCGATCAGGCAGCCACACCCAGCTTAGTGGCAGAGCACCGATTTGGTCTGTCTGTGACGCTGTGCGGCGCAGTAGCGCAAGCCCGTATCGGCAGTCCGACCCACACGATCACGCAGCAGCGCTCCGCAGAGTCCGTCACCGTTGAACTCCAGGGCGCTGCCTGGCTCGATCGCGATTTCGTGCTGCTGCTGGAAGGCCTGGAAGGACGTTCATTTGCCATCGCCAGCCCCGACGTCCGAAGCGGCGAAGGCCATGCGGCGCTGGTGGCCAGTTACTGTCCCCAAGTTCCGCATCAGCAGCCGTCGGCACTGCGGTTAAAGATTTTGGTCGACTGTTCGGGCTCGATGGCCGGGGACAGTATCAATCAGGCTCGTGAGGCTTTGCGGCCGCTGGCCGCCGCACTCACACCGCAAGACCAGGTGTCGTTTAGCCGCTTTGGTTCACAGACGCAGCGCGTACTGGGCGTTGTCGACGGAACACCGGCAAACCTCAAGGTGTTGCTGGGAGCGATCAACAGCACGGAGGCGGATCTCGGCGGAACGGAGATGGCGCGCGCCCTAGAGGACACCTTCTCTTTGCACATGGGCCCGGCACACCATGCAGATGAGGCCGATGTCCTCTTGATCACCGACGGGGAAGTCTGGGATGCCCAACGCATCGTGGATGATGCGCGGCGCAGTGGCCACCGTGTCTATGCCCTAGGGGTAGGCAGCGCCCCGGCCGAAAGTCTGCTGCGCGAAATGGCCGAGGCCACAGGGGGCGCCTGTGAGTTCGCCACACCCCGGGAGAGCATGGCGGTGGCCATTCAACGACTGCTGGCGCGCATCCATCTGGCATTGCCAGTTCAGGCACGCATGGAGTCCTCTCTAAAAGCTCAGTGGTGCAGTCCCATGCCAAGGCGCTTGGCTGCAGGGGAAACGGTGCACGTGTTCATGCGCCTGTCGACGATTCCCCAGACTGCGCCGCTGTTGGAAATCGCTGGCCTGGACGCCATTCCCGCTGAGTTGAGCGTACGGGACGACGACCTGATAGCCCGATTGGTCGCAGCTCGCGAGATTGGACACACTGCGGACCGCACCGTTGCCGCCCAGCTAGCCGAGCGTTATCAGTTGGTCACCGACGAGACAAACCTCCTCCTGGTGATTGAACGCACAGAGGCGGACAAGACAGACGGGATGCCATTACTGCACAAGGTTAGACAGATGCTAGCAGCTGGTTGGGGTGGCACGAGCACAGTCGTTCTAGAGCCTTCGCAAATTCGCTACAGCCGTCGCCAGAACACTGCCCCTGTCATGTACCGGCTGGCCTCGCACAGTGTGGCTTTCGACGCTGGAAATGCGGCTGTGCCCTCCGTTTGGAGATCAAACAAGAGTTCATCGGCTGCGAAAGTGGATGCGCTTGCCTCAGGCGGCATGGATGACTTTGAGATCCCCGCCTTCTTGCGCAAGAGCGTCAACGCAACGCCCGCCGAGATCATCGCTGCCTTCAATCAAGCAGTCACCCAAGGCCAAGGGTTCAGGCAAACTCTACGAGCAGTCACAGACCTTTCGCTAGACCTTGGGCTTTCCAAACTGATTGTCGAAGTCGCGCGTTACGCTGGGGGGCCGATGAAGGCCTGGGCGTGTTATCTCCACTGGCTGCATACGAGCGGCGACCCCGCTCTCACCCTATCTGCAGCTGCTCTAGCCGTTGTTGAGGAGCAAGTCAAAGCGATTGACACCGCGAAACGCGGTGCCATTGATAAGGCATTTGCCGATCAAACAGCTGCCTGAGAGACGAAGTCGTTCCAGACGAGAGCTAATTACAGTTCGCTCCTTTTTGCCGACCCAACCCTTTGACCACTCGATGTGGCGCGGGAGTACATCACAGTGATCGAAGGGTTACTGTACGAATTACCGTCGGCGGTTACGTCGAAGTAGCGGGTCACACTCACTGTCTCATCCTTCGGCGTCGAGAAAGCGAAGAAGTACGTTCCCGGACAAACGCCGGGAATTATCACAGTGCCTCGAGTTTCGATGCTATCCCGGCGAACAACCCTCGATCCTGGCCGACGTCCTTCTCGAAGCTCAACATTTATCAGCCCCGAATAATTCGACGAATTGATACTCAGCGTCACTTCAGACTGGCACGCTGAAGCCGACGGAGACACCATCACGGCAATACAAAAACTGATAAGTGCGAGCAGATTCCTCACTTCTATGCCCTTCATTAATCCAATGCTTTCGCTGAATGCCTAAACTCCCACGGCGCAATAGGTTCAGGCCCCTTCCAGAGACCAACCCTGGCCCGCCGCGCGTCAACTTCGGCAGCTGAATAGGCCGTCTGGTCGCTTACGCTCTGCTCGCTGGCATATTTACTATAGTGCCAAGCCATCCCCGCTCTGATCTGCCCTAGACCTACATCAGAGTCGCCGATATTCACTTTGCCAACTAGCCTGCCATAACGATCGAACTTGCTCCAGTCCACAAAAACAGCTTTTCCGGACAATTGGCGTGCAAGATGCTGCTTTGAGATCCTTCCGTAGGCCTGACCCTGCTCTGGAGCGTCTATGCCAGCCAAGCGCACTCTGTATTTCTTGCGTTCGGCGTCCACGATCGTAATCGTGTCTCCATCGCTCACACGAACAACCTGACCGTAAAGCTCGGCGGCTTGTCCAGTACCGTAAAGCAACACCGATGCGATTCCGAGGACGTATGCTCCAATCTTCACAGCGGCTCCTGGACCGTAGGCTTGCCATCGCGGGTGACTACGTTACGCAAGAAAAAACCCTTCCGGTGCCTTAGCAGAATTCCTTTTGTGATACGGGCATACGTAGATTGTCGCTACGGGCTGCCCATCAGCCGACAGCTGATAGATATCAATCATTCCGCTGGTCACATCCTCAGCACTCGTTGAGCCTACGCGATGGGCTGTTACCGGACGCCCATCCTTGGTCCTCAGGCTCTCTAGATACGAATTCGATCCAGTGACGCTTCGAGTCGGAATTGGATTCGTTTTGCAAAGACCGAACGGACCATAGGCCTTTGGGATATCGTCGGTGTCGACGCCATCTGCACGAGCTTCGACCTGGAACTGCATGATTGCTTTGAGCAGTTCAGCAGCCTCTGCCTCTTCCTTCTTTTTTTTACCGAAGAAATCAAACAGTCCCATGACATCTCCTCGCTACATCATCCGATTAAATCACTCAAGCGCCTAAGGCCGGATTTCTTGAATGCCATCCTGACTATTTGCTCAAGTAGATGCGCATTCGGAACCTGGATGTACGAAAGACTGACATACGCTTTCTTATCATCCTTGGCACCGATTACGACAGCCCCATCAGCGGACCAAATCTGAACCTGTGACCAAGGATATCGAATAGCTTCGTTGGAGCCGAGAAACTTGTGTTTGATGAGGGTAACTCCATCGTCTCGAACAGCGGCCTCGCCAAAGCGGACTTCCGCTCCATCTCTCAACGACCTCAAAATATCGGTCATCAAACGTGCGCAGACCGCACGCCAGAGTTTTTCGGTGAACTTTGTGTATGTTGCTTCTCGCTTAATAGAGACTACGGACTCTGTCCTGTTATCACCGAACGCAACCGTGTAGTCTGTGCCCGTTGGGATTCCGTTTACTGAATGGCGAACTCCACCCCACCTCACACGGGTGATGCTCTCGAGCGGGTATGTTTTGTCTTTCCATGAAATACCCTTCGCCGAAATTGAGAGGGTATCTTTGAAGACCACACCGACATCCGCGCTGAAAGCAATCTCCTCTTCCCACTCACGCTGCTCACGCTCAGACTTCTGCCGCTGCTTAGCAATGTCAGATAGCGCTTGTGTGTCGGCTAAGACTCGCTCGGCAAACTCCGGAAGCTCAGAGAAGAGATCAGACAGCAACTTGGTCAGTCGCTGAGACTGAACTAGCAAATCGTGTTCGTTGAAGAGGCTTATGGCCAGGCTGCGGATTGAGTAGGCGAGTTCCTTGCTGGGCTCATGCTCAAGGCCACGGGCCTTCGTACTGAGCTGGATAGGCTGGGCGATTTTGTCCCAGGTCCTCGCTACTGACTCGAGCTTGTCGATCAATGGTCGAACCGCCGCTTCGCCGGCCTTTGCGTTTTCCAGAGCGGTGCGTATTAATTTTTCCGCGTTCTGCGATTCCTTTAGTAGGACATCTTGCGTCTCAACTGCATACGCGTCCACCAGTTCATCAATCAACTCAGGGGCGTGCATCTCCCCGCCAAGGGTTGCGTTCTCGACCACCATCGTCATGGTTGCCACTAACTCCGGAGAGTTCAGTCTGTTGAGAGCACCCTTGATCGAATTCCGGTAGTAACGCTTGCGTTCAGCTAGCTCTGACTCAATCAGATCGATATCACGTACCTCTGGGAATCCAGATACGGCACGGTCCTCGTTGATCGTTCGGAGTACCTCCTCTGGATCAATTTCATCGACAAGGAGAGCAAAGTCATGGATGAAGTCTGCCACTTCATCCGCAGAAAATTCGGCGTCAACAGCCTCTGAAGCCGCAGCCAAAAGGTTAGTCTTTGCCAGCGCAGGCAAGCCATCTTCCTGCCTGATATCCCACGGTCGCGATTTCAGCATCTCAACCAAGGTCGATGCTCTCCTGGGAGATAGCCCTGGCAGCCAAGCTAACTCGGCAGAAAGGCGGGTTCGTGGATTAGTCAGGTCGGACCTGGCCTTCTGGCAGGTCTCAGCGTCAAGATGAAGGGCCTGCTCCTCTGCTTGCGCCACGATTCTTCTTCTGTCATCGCGCGTACTGATGGATAACAAGTGGAAGGGGCTGCGGTGTATCGCTGTCGTCAGCTCTATAACCGCCTTCGGCGAGGCTTCCGTTGCAATTGGCTTGGAGCGCTGAGCTGGCGGTAGCTTATGAACCATATCGCGAATCAGCACTGCCACCAATTCATGAATATCCGGGAACTGCCGGGACAGACTGTTCTGTGCTCGCGGGTCGGGGGAGCGATCTTCAAGTTCCCGACTGATGAAGTCGAAGACGGCGTCGCCTAAGTTCAATTGCGCCGCTACGCTTGGAAACGAGCGCAATGACAATTCTTTGCCGGTCTTGGCTTGTCCCGAGATCACCTTCGCCACGGCGGCGCGCAGATCGACTGTCGCCCCAGGATGCTTATCCTCGAGCTTGCGCTTGGTCTCATCAAGATGATTTCCTATCGGGAAGCCAGCGTAGGAATACGTGATGTACTGAATTGGCTCACTCGGATCACGTCGACGGCCGTTGAAGTGGACTCCCTCTTCATCGGTACCAAACTGCAACACTCCACCACATCCCGGGTGTGAGAACGGTAGTTCTCCCTTGCATTCGCTGAGTGCCTGCGGATCTATGGCCGTTACATGAGTACTTCCACACGTCAAGCACCGGCCGCGGCTCCGTGTCCGGCTCCAGTCATGCCACTCGTTATGGTTCTGAATGACCGACCGTGCGTGATTGGCTCGCGGAGTTCCGTACCAGTCCCACTCTCCCGATTCGAACTTTGCCAAGTCGCCTTTGATATCTTCGACAAAGGCATCGATCTCCGCTTCATCGGGCACGTGCTCGTGTGACTGGATCCTATTGCAGTCCTGACACCATCCAGTGCGTTTCAGTAAGGGGAAAAATTCGGAAGAACTGTTCGAGTAGACCCATTCCGTAGGAGCTGGTCGTAGACCTGTGCTCGATCGCAAGTAATGGACGAAGTCGCACTTGCTGCAGCGGAGGAAATAGCGAGTGCAAAGCCCCATAAGTCAGAGTTCTTTTTCGAAAGAAGAGTTATCGACGTTTGCGTCACCAGTTCATGATCGTCCAGCCGATCAATCCAAGCGATATTGCGATGTGCCATTTGTCAAACGATCTGAGAGACCCCTTCCCAAGGAATCGGTATCCACCGCCAGTCGGTATGACTCGATATCGCGCGATCGGAAAAATCGGCACGAAAAAAAATACAAAGTAGTAGGTCGCCATATACGACCCGTTGGAAGGATTTTTGTCGGTGCTTCCGTACAGTGTGAAGCCTATGCCGTTAATCGTGGAAAGAGACGGCGCAGACGATATCGGCACCAGGTCCCCCAGACTGCTAAGGTTTGATTGAACCGTTGCCAGGTTCTCACGCAGTTTTTGCCGGAGCTTGTTGTCTGAAGCAAGCTCCAGCGCCTTTTCGATCAAAGTCACGCAGGGCGCCCACTTCGAGGTCTCGTTCCCATAAGACACCGCGCAGTGCAATAGCGTCACCGCCATCAGGTTTCGAGCCTCTTGGTAGGTCGGAGAGGTTGCCTTAAGCGGAGCTGACTTCAATAGTTCGCCGCCTTCGTCAATAAGACGCTGCCCCTCATGATGTGCAATCGATGGGTTCCTGTCAGCGCTGTTCGATATCACCTCGCAGAGCTTGCGGATCGGATCGATCAACGCCGACTCGTTGCGCCGTTGCGCAATATCACTCAGCGCTTTAGCGTCTTCTTCAACGCGATCAACAACGTCGGGGATTTCGCTGAACACGTCCTTGAGCAGTACGGTCAGCCGTTGAGCTTGCTTCAGAAGGTCATGCTCATTGAACAGATCGACGGCCAGGCTGCGGACCTTGTAAGCTAGGTCTCTACTTGCATCGTGATCTAGGCCACGCGCCTTGAAACTGAGCTGAAGCGGTTGCGCCACCTTGTCCCAGTTGCGAATGACGCCGTCGAGGCGGTCGATCAATGGTTGAACCGTCGCCTCACCAGCCTTTGCAGAATCGCGTACGGCACCGATGAGCTTCCCAACGTTTTCGGCTTCTTGGGTGAGAAAACTTTGCGTCTCAACCGCATAGCTATCGACGATCTCGTCGATCAGCTCGGGGGCGTGTTCAGTTCCACCTTCCGTGGCACGGTCGACCGTAATCGTCATTGCCTCGACCAGCGCACCGGAGGTTAACCTGTTCAAGGCATCCTTGATCGCGTTTCTAAAGTACCGCTTTCTCTCAGCCAGCTCAGACTCGACTTGGTCCGTACCTCGCGCTTCTGGAAAGCCAGACACAGCCCTGTCTTCGTTGATGGCTTGTAGGATGTCCTCAGGGTCGAGTTCATCCACTCGGAGTGCAATCTCCAGGATAAATTCAGCCAGATCTTCAGGGGCATCCTGCGCATCAACTGCCTCGAAAGCGGCAGCCATGAGATTGCAGTGCGCCAGCGCCGGCAACCCTACCTCCCCGCGTGCAGCCATCGGGTCGGTCAGCAGCGTTTGAGTCAGGGCCTGAGTGCGCCTGGGCGACACCCCCGGCAACCAAGCCACTTCTGCACTGAGTCTAGACCTAGGATTCGTGAGATCAGAGCGGGCCTTCTGGCACTTGGCATGATCCAGCTCGAGGGACTTCTCCTCGGCTAGCTCAACAAGCTTTCGCCGATCATCCCGTGGGGTAGCGCCCAATAGCGCGAATGGGTTGTTGTGTAGCGGCGTGGTGGAGAGCTCTTTTCGCAATGTCTTAGAAGGGGCCGAACTCGTGCCCTTGGTGACAGATTTGTCACTTGAAACACGGGCATGGGAGGTTCGTTCAGGACTTTCCTGAACTGGGCTGTGCCCAGTGGGAGAATCGCCAATCGAGACTGGTTTATGTGATCGGAGTTCAGACCGAGCCCGCGCAAACAAACTTTCCGGTGCTGATAGCTTGAGATGATTACGTATCTCATGAGCGAAGTGGGCGAGTTGCGCATCAGTGGAAAATCCATCCGACAGCGCTAGCGATCTCACCAGCTCCATTTCGCTTTGCGGCAAAAAGCCACACTCCGCGCACTTTGCTACGGGCTCTTGCTTTATCGAACCACAATTGACGCAAATCGCTCTCATGAGTTTTGACCTGGACCCTCAAATTGGCGTGCAGCTATCACCGGTCCTCCTGTAGCCCCGTTTGCAGGCCCAGTCCCGCCCGTAATAGTCGAGCTCAGCGTTCTCGGGTACGCGCACAATGTCGCACCCATCACCGACTTTTCGGAAGCCACGTTTACAAGTCCAGTCTCGCCCGTAATAGTCGAGTTCGGCGTTCTGTGGCACTAACACCTGTTGACAGGTGTCGCCTACTCTTCTAAATCCTCGCTTACATGTCCAGTCCCGACCGTAGTAATCGAGCTCGGCGTTCTGAGGAATTTGCACGAGTTCGCAACCGTCACCAGCGCGTCTGTATCCTCGTTTACATGTCCAATCTCTTCCGTAATAGTCCAATTCCGCATTAGCCGGGATAGAGACGACTTGACATCCATCATTGAGCCGACGAAACCCCCTTTTACAAGTCCAATCTCGACCGTAATAATCAAGCTCGGCGTTTTGGGGAATCTGTACAGCGATGCATTCGCCATTGAGAGGGCGGAATCCCCGCTTGCAGACCCAGCTTTTCCCCGAATAGTCGAGTTCCGAGTTCGCTGGCATGCCACCTTCCCGTGCCGGGGCTGCGGCTGGACGAGGCGCCGGTTGAGTCGGGACTGCTGGCGCGATAACAGCCGGCTTCTCAGGCTGCGCCTGGCTCAGGGTGCCTAAAAGTGACTTACTTGCTTTCCCATCAATCGAAAGGCCACGGTCACGCTGGTAAGCCGCGATGGCGGTGCGAGTTCTCTCTCCCATCAGGCCGTCGGCCACGCCAGCATCGAACCCGAGCTCGTTGAGTCGCTCTTGAATTGCCTTGACCGTTGGATCCGGAGTCGGCTCCAACGGAACGAACGTCAAGTCCTGTGAAGGCGCCGCTTTTGCTCGAACAAATCTCGCCCGTCCATCGACCTCCAGGGCAGCTCGAAAGCGCTCTACCTCAGATCTGGCACTTTCAAGCGCCCCGCTCCGATACCTAAACTGCCCACAACGCCCGTTGTAGTCGGCCACCATCTCGTTGAACCGATCAACGTGTGTGTCGTTGTAGTTGTTGATGACCCCCTTGGCGGCCTCGAGACGTATATCTTCTGCCACGCAATATCGAAGCTGGGCTGAGGTAAGAACGTTGTTAGTGCCAACTGGCGGTTTCTCCTCAGACGGACGGCTCTCAGCTGAGGGCGTGCTCGGGGCGGACTGCCAGCTTGGGCTGGGTGATGCGACAGACGAAGAACCGCCACTCGGCGTGAACGTCGGTGCTGGCGATGAAGTTTTATCTCCGGACTGAGAAACCAGCCAGAGCAACCCCAGGAACACCCCAATTCCGAGCAACCACTTGCCGGTGGAGGAACCTTCAGTCGACTGTGTAGGGGCCTGGTAGACCGGCCGTTCTGGCTCTTTGGTGGCGGTCGATCGCGAACTTTCGACAGGAGCAGGCGTTGCACTTGGCGCCGGCTGTGGCTCCCGCGCTGTCTGCGCGACTGTGGAGTCCACGTCGGAGACCATGGATGACAATCCAGCGAAGCCCTTCTTGGGATCACCTTTTTCTTGTTCGTCGCCCGCAGCCACAGCCCCCCCTTAGATGAAACCGATGCTTCTCTGCTGACCGCCCTCACGTTCACGTGCAGGGGTAGATTCGAGGGCCGCCAAAAGACTTTCCTGATCGAGCGCGTTCTTGCCAGACCTAGCAGCCAACCGCGCTCCCTCTCGGACAACGAAGGCAACGTCTGAAAGTGGCCGCCCCGCTAGCTCGTGCGCAAAAAGCTTCGGATTAACGTCGTCGGACTTCGGTAACGCCGACAGCAGCTTTTCCAGGAGTGACAATATCTCCGTCTCGCTAGCAAAGTCGACCTTGATGACGTGGTCGAACCGCCCCCTACGCAGAATCGCCGGGTCAATCATGTCGACGCGGTTCGTCATTGCGACGATGAGCACCTCGTTCTTCGTGGCCTCCGGGATCCGCCTCAAAAACTCGGCCACCTCCTCGACACGGTGATGGCCAGATCCCATCTCACGGTCTGCTAAGAACGCTTCCATCTCGTCGATAACCAACACGGAGGGAGCGTTCTGCATGGCCTTATCGAAGACCTCCGCCACCTTCTTGCTGGTTTCGTGGATGTAGGGGCTCGCGACGCTCGACGCATCGATCTGAAAACTCGGCCATCCCAGAAAATCAACTAGGCGATCAACCGCAAATGTTTTGCCGCAGCCCGGGGGGCCATGCAGAACGATCGCAGAGGGGAAGTCAATGCCCAAGGCTTTGTACCGATCGCGGTGTTGAACGATATCGATGATGTGCTCGTTGAAAAAAGAGGCCAGCTCAGGGCGGCCCGCAAGCTCGAAGACTTTCGGCCCATCGCTCGTAGCAGACTGCGCCTGTTGTGGCTCTTTCCGTGTAGTCTGTGAGACCTCCTGAGTAGAGGTCGATGTGTGAGTTGATTGCGAAGGCATAACCTCGGCGACCTCAAAGCCGGCCGCCTGAACTACATCCCGCAAATGCTGGGCGCCCAGCCAGCTCATGGTTTGGCGAAGCCTGCGAAACGACTTCGCGGAAACACTCGCACCACCGGTCAACCAATACCCCAGAACCACATCGTCATCAGTACGCGAACTTATGCTGTAGGTCGGAAGCAACCTGCTAATCCTCTCCACATATAGCGCATCTTGCAGCGGCGTTTCGGAGTCGATGCTTCTGGTCGCCTTCAAGGCAAAAGCAAATGCGAGCGCGTCGGCCTTCGTGTCCGGTGACTTGCCATCTGATACGGGGCACAACACCTGGCTTGGCCCGCATGAGATTGCCCACAGCCGGCGATCTCCATAATCAAAGACACTGAATCGGCCAGGTTCAATGAGGCCGGAGTCCAGCCACCGCGCCCCAAGGTCATCGCGCGTCACGAGTGCTCGACCCTCGCCTTGGGTTTCCAGAATTTGCCAGTTCACACCACCAAAGAGCGCTGTTCGCGTCTTCGCACCGTCAGGTAACCTGAAGCCGATCGGTAGCCAAGCATCTAATGCCATCGCTTAACTCCGCACGATGTTGGCACCGGCCATCATCTCGTCGTCCCCACCCGACCCGATCCGGATCGAGTCGAGCTGCGCAACGACGGTACGCAACTTGTTCATGTCGTTCGCATTCAAAGCCTCGGTGCCCACGCTTACCAGTTGCGCGTGTTCCCTGGCGTCGGGGAATAGATAGGTGTCCCTGGCAAACCACTTGAAGCGGTCAATGACAAACCAGTCTTGGCGCCACAAGATCATGAAATTCTTGCTGCGCAACTCATCAAGATGGGCTTCGAAATCACCGCTGTTGTTGTCGATCGATCGCTGAGCGGTCTTTGCGAGGTTGTCAAAGGCACTTGCCTCAGTGGGACGCGCATGCTCCCGTACATGCTTATCGAAAAACTCGATCGCCTTATCGAGCTCCAGTTGACGGATTTCCTTCAGATGCTCCTTGCGAGCCAAGGCTAGCAAGCGCTTGGCCTCTTGCACGTTGTCCATCGCCTGCTTGGCAAGCTCTGGGTCCGTTTCACCGGACTTGATCGATTCTGCTTGCTCCAGCTTTTCCCTTGCCTGATCTAAACGTGGGTCATCGATCTTCGAGGCCATTTCTTCAAGCCTCTGCATCGCATGTTCCGACTGCTCGGCAACCAGCTTGGAGGCCTGGCTGTAGTCGATCTGTCCTTCCTGTCGAGAGTAGAAGTTCCGTCCGCTATGAAATGAACCTCCGATGGAAGGTACGGTAACCTCCATCGTGATATTTCCTGAGTCAAGCACCTCGTACTCGCAGATTAATTCGGCACCTGCTGGAATCACGGCCCCGTCTTCGATATCCGACCCCTTGATCTCGAACATCCCGATAAAACGGTTGTCGTTAATGGGGTCGGCGATATCGCCTTCCCAGAGCTTGAACTTGATCGATCCCGCGCTTCTGGCTTTCAAAGACTCCTCGGTCTTGAAAACCTTCTTTCCCTTCTTGGGCAGTTGATCACCCTCACGAACCAGGAAGTCCAACACCAGACGACCACCCAGCTTCTCGCGCGCCTCGACGCCAATCGAGTGTGAGGCAGGAATCGCGTCGATGCTGGCAGCCGTGCGAGAAATAACGATCTTGTCTTCCTTGAGGGAAACCGGCCCGCCCTTCGAATCGAAAACGAAGATCTTGAACGTGTTTTCACCGGGCTTCGCGAGGCTCAGCTCTACCGCGGCACCGTCCTTGAGCGCCATACGACCGTATGACCAGCCGGTGTCAAGACTATCGATCTGAAACTCAGTTCCGGCTGCTGCTGTACCTCCGACTT
>VFQS010001237.1_pt1 | contig 24034 bp, 22 predicted proteins | sample 3512361 | NCBI WGS metagenome assembly VFQS01 (sample SAMN10412375, study PRJNA504923) | tailings metagenome | isolation source: Relicate 1 Philex TSF3 active mining | place: Philippines
GCCTAAGATCTACAACCTGTTGTAAAACCCGACTGCCTAAGATCTACAACCTCTTTTAAAATCCGAGAGCCTGAGATCTACAACCTCTTTTAAAATCCGAGAGCCTGAGATCTACAACTTCTTGTAAAATCCGAGAGCCTGAGATCTACAACCTGTTGTACTGATTATTTTCAATGAGAAAGTAATCCTTAATCCGAGTCATCGTCTCCGACAGCCGACTCTCTATCGACAATTTCCCGAGACTTGATATAGATACTAATCGTCCCGAGTGAACCAATGTTTAGCTCGAACTTTAGTGGGCAGCTATCGGTAATGTAGACCTTGACGTTTTGGGAAAGACCGAGGATTTTCTGGAGTTTCACCAACAGCGAGCTATCAAACGACTCCTTGTATGTGATATCCTCCTTGGTCTCAATGTCACCGTGTTTCTTGTCGGCAGTCATCATCTGACCATTGTCGCAGTAAAACCGCATCCAATGGCCGTTGGACTCGATCTCGGTGACTCGGCCTTTCGTGGTAGAGATATCTTTCAAGGTGTTCTGCAACTTCTTGGCGGGTATAATAATCGGGTCGCTATACTCGTCGACGTCGTCATACTCAATGTCCTGTGTCTTCATAATCTGAATGTTATTAGCACACCGCTCGCTCTGGTCCATATCATCCTTGATAATGTGGAACTTGTTGGGAGTAGACGACTCAATGTATAGACAAATACCGTCCTTCTTCTTGATCGTCTTGAGCATATTGTAAAAGCTAGTTAGGTTCACCGAGATGTTCATTATGTTTAGGCTGCGGTAAATGTTAAAGTTGTGTCGATCCATTTTGACCACAAGTAAGAGCTGGCGCTTGCTGTCGATAGAAGTAATGGTCAATCCTTCCTTAGAGATCTTGATACTAGCCGTCTTGACACAATTCTTTAGCAACTCGAATAGAACCTTAAAGACATAGCCCTCGCGAGTTTTGCAATAGAAGAGGTATTCGTCGCTGCTCATTGAATTTGTGGAACACTAATTGTTTAAACGAAAAAATGAAACGAGCCTATTCGCTATAAGGTAAGAGTATAACCTAAGAATGGCTGCTGTGGAAGAAGACTACGACGTTATTTCTGACTCTGAACTCGAAGAAGATCTAGACGAGTTAGAAGACCTAGAGTCTGAAGTAGAGTCTGAAGTAGAGGAAGAGGAAGACTCTGAACACGAATCCGAAGTAGAAGAGGAAGCTGAACCTGAGGAAGAAGAGGAGGAATCCGAGCCTGAAGAAGAGGAGGAGGAATCCGAACCGGAAGACGAAGAGGATGAGCTCTCTTTCAAAGACGTCTATCAGGACGACGAGCCTGCAAGAACGACGCGTCGCCAAAAGACTCGGATTGAGAGGTATTGCAAGAGTCTGAATGAGACCAATCCGCGTGAAGTTGTTTCGAAAGAGTGTATGCCCTCTCACTCTTATGAAGTCTTAAAAGGTTTGACGACGGAAAAGAACGCACTCGCCTTTAGCTCCTATGTATCCAACCGACGAGAGTTATACCAACTCGCGGGAAAGATGCTTACCAAAGAACTCGGTAATAAGGAGCTATATCAAGAGTTAAAAGCTGGTGTGAGCGAGTGGAAGTCGGCCGTTTACCGAAAGAGACAGCAGAAAGAAGAGCTTGAGATCCGTATTATGACCACCAAGATGGATGTGGTGGAGGGTCTCTACACTTGCAAGCGCTGTGGTTCGGGAAAGACTTACTCTCGCCAGGTTCAGACTCGCTCGGCCGACGAAGGAATGACCAGCATCATTCAGTGCTCCAAATGCTCGCTCGTATGGAGAGAGTACGCCTAAAAGGCTCTCCCGAATGGGTACGCGTAAGAGAGACAAAGTCTCTCCGAGAGAGAAAAAAAGGTAATCAGAAAGGTTTCGAGGTTGAAACCATTCACCCACTCCCACCGCTCCCTTCGGTCGCTTAATAAATCATCCTCATCTGAAACCGGTTTGGGCCTTTCTTCTTGATACCAAGTTGGCCGCTAGAGAACTGTTGAATGCCATAGCTTCCGTCATACTTTTGGACGTCGATATTATACTTGCTATTCTGCTCGAGAACGTCCTTCTCGGTTTGGATATAGCTGATGATGTAGTCGGCGCACATACGAGCCATCTCCTGCAGACTCGTTCGGGGAGCAGACTGATAGATACTATCCATAACATTCTGGATTTGCTCAATAGAAACTTTTACCCTAATTTTATCTATTACATAGTCCTGAATCTCTAGAACCGTCTGTTTGGAAAAAAACGCCTGAGAGTAGTGCATATCATTGCTAATGATATAACGATTCGGATTGTAGACAGACATCTTACCGACAAACAAATATTTTTTTTAATTTTATATTATCTCGGTTGATGTTAAAACCATGCCAAAATCAACCTCTCGTAGAAAGTCTGGTTCCCGCAAGTTGAACTCGTATCAGCGCTCTGTCCGTGCTCACAAGAAGGAGATCGCCGCCCTCGCTGAGAAGAAGGGTATCAAGTTTATGTCTGCTGCCGCTATGGTGATCAAGGGTCGCCGCTCCGCCTCCAAGCGCCGCTCAGGCTCTAAGGGTCGTCGTTCCGGTTCCAAGCGCAAGTCTGCCTCAAAGGTGTCGTGCCCTCGTGGCAAGGTGTGGCGCAAGGCTCACAAGTCGGCTTCGGGTAAGCGCGTAGGCGGCAAGTGCGTCAAGAAGGGCGGTAAGAAATCCAAGTCCAAGTCTCGCCGCGGCAAGTCAAAGAGCAAGTCCCGTTCCATGTAAATCCGACTCGCGTCGCTCGTATCTCTCTCGTCTCTCCCTATAGTCGAGTCTTTTTTCAACTAGAAAAAAGATAAAAATGAATCTAAATCTTTCCTCTTGTATTACTACTAAAGATGTTCTCTGTTCCTGAACCGACAAAGCGTTTAGTTGTCCCTGCTGGTACGCGCTACTATCAGGCGCTTGCCAATGACGACGACTTTCAACAGTGCGTTCGAGACATTGTTAGTCGCACAGGAGCGCCTGAGAAAGAGGTAAAAGAAATGTTTGACGAGAAGGAGACGTTCCAAGAGTTTGCCAAGTGCTTTATCCCACTCGCTCTCGATTCGTTCCACAACTATGAACTATACGAGTTTGTAGGAGACCAAACCCTCAACAAGGCCACTCTCAACTATATCTTTCGCGTTCTTAAAACACGCCTCGAGAATAGCGACAAGAAAATCGTCATTGGTTACATCGACGCCCTAAAGGCACACTGTGTTTCCAAAAAGTTTTACTCTCGTCTCGCCCTAGACATTGGCTTTTCCGAGTTTGTTCACCGCGTCTGCTTTGGAAACGAGGACGCCTTCTCCTCGATCAAAGACCGCAATCCAGAGACTATTATTAGTCTCTACGAAGACGTGATGGAAGCCTTTATCGGCTGCCTCGAGTTTATGCTTGACCGCTTTGTCGGTATGCACCGAGGCTACGCCTATGTCGCCAACTTTGTCTACGATATGCTGTCAGACGTCTACATTGACTTTGACCCAAAGAGCTACTGGTCCAACCAACGCCTGCTAAAAGAAACCAACGACAAGATCAACTCCTATAACGAAAAGGCAAAGGTGTCAGGCGGTTCTCCGTTATTGTTCCACATTGTCTTCCGTCCTGACAAGAGCGCTAGCGCAATCTTTGGCGTTTCTGCTAGTAACCGAGCAGGAACCTTTAATACTACATATCTTCCAGGACTACAAGGAAATGTCTCTCAAGACGGTGAGTCAGAAGAGATACTCTCCGGAAAGATCCTCGACTATCTCTCCCGGTTACCCGAATACTCTTCTCTTATCGCCTCTCCTCCCAACCCTGTTGCTCTAGGCGTAGCCGACCTAATTGCCAAATAAACGGCGGATGGCGTGAGTGTCGGGTAGATTTAGCTTCAACCGGTTTAGGAGGAGAAACAAGACATATAGGTGATTCTCCGAGCGGTGAAGCTGCTTTTTAAACTTGGTTTTTATCTGAGAAATCATCTCTCTCGGATTGTCGGACAAAGGTAACGTCTTTCTTTCTAGAAACACCATATCCATTATTCCCCGGATAGAGTGGTAATCCTTCTCGACGTAGAGAAGAATTGTATCCACCACTCCCTCCAAGTCTTTCTCCGTCAAGCCCGTCTTGATACTCGCAATCATCTCTCGAGAACAGACTTCTCGCGTCAGGTCAAAAGCAAGCGTGCACACCACTTCCGGGTCGGGAACACTTCGTGCCGGATCAGTCCGAAAGATCCAATCCACCATATCGTTATACCACAGCGGGTATACAGTCGGCTGCTGCCTAAACAACTCTCCTACCGTATCTACCGGTTTAACGTTTCGATAGCCTGAGAAAAAGTAAAGTATCGAGTACATGACTGAAAACACAAGAGAATCTAGATATAACCGCTCTGAATGTTTCTCGCTACACTTGATCTGAACGAGACAATCCGTCGGCTTTCGGTATCTCCCATCCACAAAGTCGGCTTTTGGCCGGATAGAGTTTCGCTGAGCTTCTTGTATACCCCATCCCGGAACATTAAGTAGCGTCTTGATTCCCTCGCATTTCGACGTGTCGCCTACGTGAGACATTCCACAGAAGAGAAGCCACTTTCCACGTTGGTGATACTCTACAATATCCTTTACCACTTTATTTAACCGGATCAACCGTTCCGACTCGTTGTAGGCGATGGTGGTGACTTTCGCCGACACCTCCTTTCCCGTGTATTGTAGATACTCCCTCATCGAACCCTTAAACTCTAGACCTACTACCCGAAAGTCAAAGAGATAGCAGCAATACATTAGCTGACCTAGAAATCCTCTCGTCTGAATCGGCTCGTTAATGTAGTGGTTTTCTACAAACACCGTGTCTACGCCTAGCTCTTTCAACCACCATCCATACAGATACAAGAACTCGGCACAGGGATGCCTTGTTAGATGGTGAGTGTAAAAAAAGTCATTCCCTCCAAGAACAAGTCCCGGATTTTTAGAGAAAACTTTTTTTAAACCGGATTTTATACTCTCGTCCATCCTTTACTCTATGTCGAGATATTTTTACCAATAGTATCTTCTGTATCCCGTAAATGGAGCTACCGGTGGAGACGCCGGCGGTGTAGGAGATACAACCGCTTGAGGGGGAGGCGGCGCCATCTGCTGCGGGGGTGGTGGTGGCGGTTGAAATACAGGCGTTTGCGGCGGTGGAGGCGCCATCTGCTGAGGAGGCGGTGGTGGTGGTTGATAGATAGCTTGAGGGGGCGGGGGTGGTTGATAACCATAGCGAGGAGACGGGGCGTAGGCTTGTTGGTAAAGGTAATTCTGTGGAGGAGGAGCCATCTCCTGTTGCGCCTGATTTGCCTCAAGCACTTCCAAGCGTTTGTTCAACCGGTGGAGTCGGATCAACAGAATCACAAGGATGATGAGAAACAACACGCACAACCCAATGGCGATATAACTTAGAATACTTTCTATCGTAATCGTCTTGACCACAGGCAAGCCTAGATTTTCTTTAATCAGGATGATATCTGATTTTATAGAATTAACCTCTCCGTTGATATCTCCTCTAAACTGTGGATAACCCTCTTTGACATTACCGCTCGCATCCGCTACTAGGTAGTTACACGACTTGCTGACGTTTTGCGCACTTGGCAGGTTTTTAAAGTAGAGCTGCTCGACGTTGACGTTGAGCGTGTCTGTCGTAATACTACCGGCTGAATCACTGACCGAGTAGGCGAGACGCATATTGTTCAACGCACCTCCGGGACCGACACAGATACCCGAGTCGCGGTAGTCGGCGTCGTTGACCACCACCAAATCGTTAGTCTTTTGTGTACCACCCAAGATGTCCTGCTGAGCATAGACAAACTGCTTTGTGGTTGTACTCATTCTTACATATAGACCAGAAAAGTAATTTTAAAGACAACTACGTTATGAAACCTTTATGGCGAGCGAAAAAGGCCGTATTCAGAAGCTTGACTCTGGTGGTCAAGGTCAGATCTATGCTATTAACTCAGACACGGTCTACAAGGCCATCAAGTTTAGCGACCACTACAAGGAGATTAGCGAGCTGTGCGTGTTGAAAGCTCTCTCTCACCCCTGCGTGCCTGAGGTCAAGCGGTGGGAGCTCGACCGAAACGAGTGCAAGATTTATATGGAGAGGCTGTATTCCAACATCTACGACTACTCCAAGAAGTGCTCTTTCGAAAGACGCTTGGAGCTATTCCCGAATATCTTTTGGTCAATGGTTCGCGTCGCCCGATTCTTTCAGCTCAACGGTGTAATGAACTGTGACATCAAGTCCGAAAACGTCATGATCTCCAAGGACGGCCGAACCGTAAAGATCATTGACTTTGGTCACCTAATCTCCGAGGAAGAGTATCCCATCATCGGAACGCGTAGCTACCAACCCCCCGAGCTGTGGTTGGAAGACAACTACACCTACAAGAGTATGGTGTGGTCGATCGGCATCACCGCCTTGGAGTTTCTCTACCGCGTCCACCCGGTCGTCGATATGATTTACGGAACGGAAGAGGACTCGCCCATCACCGAAAGCCTTTCACCGAGCGACTCAGGTGATAGCAAGTCGGGCCCGGTAAGCAGCGTCGACTACTCAGAAGAGGATGAGTTTCGAGAGCGGTATACCAACCTCTTTCAGATCCTACAAGAGGAGGGGCAAAAGTCGCTTCCCTTTCGCCACCGGATTGAGAGTGGTGATAAGAAACACCGTGACAAGCTAGCAAGTATTAACTTTATTCTTGACCGGATGCTCACCTACGATCCCAAGAAGCGTATCTCGCTAGAGGAGTTGTATCACTCCCGGTTGTTCGACAATATCCGAGGAAGCGTCAAAGAGGAGAAGGTGGTGACTCACCAGCGTGACTCGATGTTTCTTCATCACGAGTTTACTCCATTGTTTCTCTCTCTTGGCCGGAAATTGTATCGCGAAGAGATTATGGTTCAGGCTTATCTCATCTTGAGTATGTATGCTGAAAAGAATCCTGCAGTGCTAAAAGACAGGCAAGAGTTTGTGCTGAGCGCTTTGGCTTGTCTAGATATTATGAGCTATGTCTTCTCGATGGTGCCAAGCTCAAGAGATATGCACCGAAAGATACTGTTGAAGATGAAGTCCATCACCGAATACCAGATCTTTGACCGACTGATTGAGGTTCTGAAGAAGATTGAGTTTAAAGTCTTCCAGCGTATTCCGGTGCTACAAATCAAACAGACTGACCACGCTGTGTTTTACGCCTTGTTGCTAGAGCTGCTCGAGTCAGAAGCCGAGTCGGGAAAGAAGAAGCTTGCTACCCGAACGCTGATGGATCGCTACAACTCGGAAGACTACTCATCTGATCGAGAGCAGTCGGATTCGGAAAGCGAAGCGGGGGATGAGAAAGGAGACTCAGATAGCGAGTCAGAGGAAGAGTCAGAGGACGAAGAGAAAGAAATGGACGAGGCAGATATCGACTTTATCCAAGACTTTCGAAAGCGGATTGAAGATATTTACAAGCAGGAGAAGATTTGCCGAGACAAGGAAGAAAAGGTAGACATCCAATTTCTCTAAGAGAGATTTAGAATCAGAAGGAATTCTAAATTATAAAATTTATCTCTGCTAGTTAGTAAATGTATAGCCACTTTGCTCTTCTCGGCTACGCGGAACATCAACAACCTCACGGCAAGTTGACACACGCCTACCGCATTGTCAATCCGGCCGCACGCGCTAAAGAAAACTTTAAGGAGAGCTTTTTCATGTTTGGTGGAGAAAAAATAGATTCCAAGCCAACCGCAGTCTCCTCTCGCGTAATCGAGTATAACGACTCATCTGACCCAACCTCTTTCCGAAATTTTCTACGCAAACACCCAAACGCCTTTGTATGGTTTCACGCCACGTGGTGCGGTCACTGCACCGCGATGAAAGACGACTTTAATAAAGCCGCTGAAGTCGTTCAGAATGTCTCGTTTATCAAAGTAGACGCCGAGCAACACAAGCCATTGATACAGTTCTACAACGTAGTAGGCTTTCCTACGCTAAAACTCTTTATGGATGGAGACCAAATCATCGAGTATGAAGAACGCCGCAATGCCTCTAGCTTTATTAACTGGTTGAGACAACAAGTGTAAGCGAGTTACGAGTGTAAGCGAGTGGTGTAAGCCGTTTAAAAGAAATACTACAAGTAGATCATGTATACTCTCTACTTGTACACGGAAGACCCTGAGCTACGAGAAAAGTATCTCACCGCCTCGTTTCTTGAAGGAGACGCCGGCGTTGACTTGTATTGCCCCGTAGAGTGCCCTGTGTTACATATGGTCTTCCTAAACCACAGGATTAGGTGCCGTATGACTCACACATCTCCTTCAGGCGAGGAAAGAGAAGTTAGCTACTACCTATATCCTCGTAGCAGTTTAGCCAAAACTCCTCTCCGTCTTGCCAATAGCGTGGGAATCATCGACTCTGGCTACCGCGGTGAAATCATTGCCGCCTTTGACGTCAATGACTCGGATGGGTATACGCTCCAAAAACACTCCCGTCTCGTTCAGATCTGCTCTCCCACTCTTGAAAAGGTAAGACTTGTCGTAGTTGACCAACTCGAACTCAATACCCAACGGGGTTCAGGCGGGTTTGGATCGACAGGAAAGTAAACAATTTTCAGATAGAAAATTGTTTCTTATTTTTCTAATAGTTGTCTCTTTAGCTCTTTGACTTCGTTTCTCAACTCTTTAACTTCTTCCATCAGCTCTTTGATTCCCTGAATGGCGAGAACTCCAAGCTGCTGCTTGTCCACTACGAGAAAGTCATCCTCTTGTGTTCCGTAGGCAAAAATCTCTCCCGCAATCGGATACTCTTCCACCACAAGAGAGTGAGTTCCCTGTGCCAACACTCGGACGAGAATCTCCTTTTCTCCAAAGAGCTTTAACAATTTGCCCGTGATAGCCGGAACTCTCTCTTTGAAGAACAAACTAACCGTTCCTCCCGACGCAATTTGTTTCTCTACGAGTTGATAGACATTCGGGATCCAATCCGTAGTCGTTCGGACGGCAGTCGGAAAGCACTCGCGAAGTTGCTGTGCAACCACTCCAAAACGAACCTCTTTCTCTTTCTCTCGGTCAATATGCTCGTATTGAACAATCTTGATGCGGTCAATCACGTCTAGCGCTCCGCTAGAGAGCTGAATGTTCTTCTTGATTCTCTCGTCGGACAGCGTCATAAAGCCATATCCACCACTCACCACACCAAATTGTGTATAGATGGAAGCTCGAAAGTCTCCGCTACCCGATGCCGTCGCGTCTTTCTGATAAATGTAGGACGTTCCTCTTGCAACGTTAGAGTATCCATAGACTGACAGCGGGTAGGTGTCTGTGGTGTTGGCAGGGTTGATGGACACGCTGCCGCTCGACGCCCAACGCAACACGCATTTCGATCCGCCGTTGGCCACGTCGGTTGTTCCAAGACAGCCGTCAAGGTAGCCGTAGACGGCGAGACCGTCTCTTGGGGCGGTGGTGGTAAAGTTTTGGATTCCGTTAGGGACTTTGGAATATATAATACCTCGATTGGTATCCTTTAGAAATAAGGCGGCGTTATCATTGGCGAGTAGCATTCGGCCGGGAGTGACCTGGATCCGTGAGGAGGTTACTTCTAGTTTCTGACTTCCCTGGTCGAGAATAATACCCAAAGCGGCTTCTAGAGTAAGCTTGCTATTGGGAGGAGCGGCAAGAAATCGGGTCGGAGTGCGCTGCGGCTGGAGAAGAGAGTAATCACAGCGTGTATACAGAAACAACACGCTCAAGATGACAACGAGTAGCAAGACAAGCTTACTCATTTCCAAGTTTTAATACTACCGGAGAAAATTATTTATACACCCGATCAAGGGTTACGTATTTTTCTCGAATAGGAGAAAAATATACCTTACTTGTACACCGACAAGACTCTTGCACTTGGGTCAACAACATTCCCCACCCAACGCGGTAGCCAGTAATAGGGTGTCAACCGGTCTCGTGCGGGATACTCACGCTGATACACTGCTCGATACCACAGGGACTCTTTTAGCTGAGGCGGGTTGAAGTCGGTTTCGAGTGGAGACAGCGATAGAGAGGCCACATGACGCTGAATGATCTGAAACCAGCTATTCTCTACGCTACTAACTCCGTCTGAAAAGGCTTCTTTCACACGCCACACCACCTCTTTCGGGAGGAGATCCTCAAAGGCTTTTCTCAATACCCACTTTTCTATGTTATAATTCTTAGGCATCTTTCTTTCCGGCGAGAGATGTAGGTAATACTCGACAAAGGCTTTATCTAGAAACGGAACTCGTACTTCTAGACCATTCGTCGCGGTCGACTTGTCGCATCGTAGCACATCAAAGTAGTTTAGATCTTTCACTAATCGCAGCGTCTCCTCCCGAAACGCTTGCTCACTCGGTGCGTTGTGAAAGTAGAGGTAGCTTCCTGACAACTCATCGCTTCCCTCCCCGCTAAACACGACTCGGATGTCAGTATGCTGAGCGATATACTTGCACAGCAGATACATTGGCGTACTCGCTCTCACTGTGGTCGTGTCATAGCTCTCGATCTGGCGAATGACTTCCGGTATCGCCTCTATCATATCCTCTGGAGTGACAATTATCTCATGGTGGATGGTCTGCAAGTGCTCTGCCACCATTCTCGCGTAGCGGCAGTCGGTTGAACCCTCAAAGCCGATCGAAAAGGTATGGATAGGCTTTCCAGCTCGCTTCCTTACTAGCGCGCAAATCACGCTAGAGTCAAGCCCTCCGGAAAGGAGACATCCAATCGGACGTTCCGTCATCTCTACCCGCTTCTCTACGGCGGATTCGAGAAGTGCTCTAACTTTTGTAATGGCCGTCTCATCCGAGTCTTCTATCACGGCTTGAGAATACAAGCCGTGAAATAGAGTAAATCTCTCTCCATCCCATACACAACCAGGAGGGAACTGATCTACTTGTTCGGAAAGCGAGTGAATCGCTTTCAACTCGCTTGCTAGATAGATGGACTTGTCTCGGCGTCCAATGTAGAGAGAGCGGACACCAATCGCGTCTCGAGCGGCATACACCTTGTCGCCATCTACCAAGACAAAGGCAAAGTAGCCGTCAAGTAACTTTACGGTTTGATGAATACCAAGAAGAGAGTAGAGATGGAGAATGACTTCGCAGTCCGAACCAGAGGTAGGATGAAGGTTGTACTCTTGTGCAAGTTGTTTGTGGTTGTAGATCTCTCCGTTGCAAACAAGTTTCTTTTCTCCAAGAACAAAAGGCTGATTTCCGGCAGGAGTCAAGTCATTGATGGCGAGGCGGTGAAAGCCGAGAATGATCGAGTCAGAATGCTGAACGACGCTTGTATGGTCGGGACCGCGATGCTGAATCGCTTGGATAGCTGGAGTGAGGTCTTCGAGCGAGTAATCAGAGTTCAAGGCGGCAAAGATTCCACACATTGTTTTCTCTGTTCTACTTATTTAACTTTTATTTCAGAGACTCTTTTTCAGAGACTCTATCTGTTAGAAACTCTGTTTCCTCTTTTAAATTTTTTTGTTTATAGGTAGTAAAAATGCCTACGCTGAAACAGTATAACGCTGCTCTAGCTCTTATCCATCTTGTGCTTGGAATAGGCTTTATGATGTACTTTCAGCGCATCAACTCCTTGTATCCCAACGATCCGATTCAGGGAGTAGAGCTGTCGATCCGAAACCACAACCTCCAGCTCACTACAAACCAGCAAAATCAGGTGTCTGGTCAATGGGTAAGTCGCCAGACACAAATCGTGCCGATTACTACGGTTCAAAGACTGCTCGTCGGCTTCTTTCTCGTCACTGCCGCCTTCCACCTTGTGTATTACGCGACTGACACACGAGACGGTTTGTATACGCAAATGATTGCTAGCGGTAACAACTACTTGCGTTGGGTTGAGTATTCCATCAGCTCAACCATGATGTTGTATATCATCGCCCTAATTAGCGGAGTCAAAGACGACAATGTATACAAGTCTATCTTTGCAATGAACGTGGCGATGATATACACCGGACAACTCGTCGAAGAAAAAATACAGCGGGGAGAGAACTGGTACCTGCCTATGTTTATGGGTTTTATGTTGCTGATGGCCGAGTTTACCATCATCGTAAGAGACTTTCAGTCACGTATTACCGATATCAAGACCTTTGTCGACGCCAACCCAAGTCTTACCAACGGTCGATCCATTCCCGAGTGGATCAAGTATATGGTATGGGTGCTGTTCTTGTTCTTTTCTTCATTCGGTTTCATCTCTCTCTATGGAGCATATAGCGGAATTGCGTATGAAAAGGTGGAGCAGCTCTACCTTATCTTTTCTCTTGCCGCCAAAGCCACTCTTGCCGGGTTTATTGCCTATGGCACATCTCAGCGCCAGTCCGCTGAAAACCAGACGGTGATGGTGAATTAAGAGAACGAGCGTAGTGAGTGAGCGGGAGCGAACGGGAGAATCGTATTGAATGGAATACGATTTAACAAGCACGGTTGATGAGAAGAAAGAGAATAAAGGCAAAGGAACTTGCTTTAATGGTGTATAGCGTTAGAGTATCAAGCTTAAATTTGGAGAGAAGTTGGTCTAGTTTTGGATGGCCTACGATTAAAAAGAGGATGGTAGCGACAAGAACAATCTTTAGATCTCTCATTAGCGTAGACACGGGTTGCGGCTCGTCTGATGGAGTCGTTTGGCTTACCTGAGCAGGCTTTTTCTTCAAGACTTTTTGGAGGTTGGAGAACTCAGATGCGACAAACGGCTCGTGTTCATCCATAGCAAGAGATTCAATGTCGTCAGATTCCATTTTCTTCTGGATAACTCTTAAAATAAATAAAGAGAAAAATAAGTAAAATAGATATATGCCGGCAAAGAAAAAGAACGCCAAGAAAATCAAACAAACACGCAAGCAAAAGAAAAAAAGCGAGTTAAAGAAGAAAGTTCGCCGGGTCATTCGGAAAAAGTTTACCGATGACGACGATGAGGTTCTTTATCAGGCTGAGCGAGAACAAGTTAGCTCTGATTCGGAGGAGGAAGAAGAAAGTAGACCCAAGAGAAAGAAGCCTGACTCTTACGAGTCTTACTACACCTCTTCCTCCTCCGAATCAGAGTCTTCATCAGATGAGGAAGAAAATTGGAGTGACTCTGATTCGGAAAGAGATAGTAGTCGTAGTAAGAGACACAAGCACCGACGAGAATTTAGAGGGGATAGAAGTCGGCCGAAGCGCTATGAGGAGGAGGAAGATACGGTAGAAAAGGTTTCTACTCTAGAAAAACCCCACCGAGAAGAGAAGTTACAAACCTTTTCTACAGATGAAAAGTCTCATAGACAAGACGAAGAACCTAACCGTAGAGAACCGGAAGACTCTATGGTTCGCGATCGGGCGTCAATGCAAGAGTGGGTAGACGACTTGGCAAACCCTGCTCGAGTTGCTCGTCTACAAGATGTGGTTCCTCTCGATGCGCCGAAAGAGACTACTCCTCCCAAAACGCCGCCACGCTCGCCCCCGAGAACACCACCACGCTCGCCACCGAGAACTCCGCCGCGCTCTCCTCCTAAGAGTCCACTTGTTGATCCTCTACCACCACCCCCTCCTGCTAAAATAGAATCGCCCCCGAGAACGCCGCCTCGCTCGCCTCCGCGTAGTCCACCGAGAACGCCGCAACCCCAACAACCTCCTACTGTGACAAAGGAGATTGACGACGAGTTACTACATTCCAAGTTTCAGTATGTTTACGATATGGAAGAGGATGTAGAGCCGGCTGAGTATTTTAGTAGCAAAAAAGTAGAAGAGTTTATTCTCGGAAAGGGGTTTATGATCCTAGAATACTTTGTCGTCCACGATTTGTGCGCGTTTATTCTCATCCAACTCCCGGCAATATGCGAGACCATGATGGTTTACGTCAACCGCAAAAAGTTTCCTATCAAAGTCTCCGACTCCTCCTACAAGAAAACGAGCTTAGAAAAGCTAAAAATAGAAAAGTGTGAAGACGATACCTACGACTACGAGAATATGACCCTAAACGGCTTTGACCTCTCTCACAGCCTAGACACCATCAAAGAGACCAACCAGCAGCAAAAGAGCTTGGCCTACTATGTCTATCGCCAAATCTCTCGTATGATGTATGTCACCAAAAACATTGAGATTAAACCCTGTATCCTCCTCCACAACATCTTTGGGTTTTACGAAGTCTATCACATCCCTGATAGGAAGCCTTCCAAAGAGTTTTACCCTGTGATTAGCCTAGAGACTCTTTTCTCCAAGACCTTTCTCCTCGAGCAAAACATCCCTGTGTTTTACCAGCGATTCTACTCGATTATGAATCAGTCCAACCGCAACAAGATGGAGTATCTCGAGAGTTCGTTGAGTGAGATTCTAAAAAAGATGGATAGCCTAAAGACCGAAGTCAAGGGGCTACAGACTAAGGATATAGATAAAAAGCGTGTCAAAACAATAGTAGATAGACTAGATAAAAAATCCGAGGAAATCGCTCGAGAAAAGACAAGCATTCTTGAGACAGTGGTCGACCGCGTTGCACAGAGCTACCAAATCAAGAGGCTTGATGAGCAGCATAACCAGGTCGATCTCAAGAAAGCCGAGTGTAACGCCTTATACTCGGAAATCAAGAGAGAGTATGACAAACACGTCTTTCAACACGAGCTCATGTTTCACGAGTTGTATTACAAGATTCGAGATATGGAAGCCTTGTTAAGGTATCTAGAATAATCTCTTTCGAATCGGAAAGAGATTAGAACGGGTTGGAAAAGCCTACTCTTTTTAGAGATTCTGGAAAGCCTAAGATTCTGGAAAGCCTAAGATTCTAGGAAAGCCTACTTCTAGAAAAGTCTACTCTAGAGTTTGTAGAAAAAGCCTGAGATTTCGGGTAGAAAATAGTTCTCTTGAAGAAAAATTATCGAGAGTAGATAGTAAATGAGTAGTCCGACCGCTGCGTTATACCGACTCGCTCCCTTGTTTGCAGTAATTTTTAATCCGACGCTACTCTACCTCCTCTCTGTCGGTCTGAGTCTCTATCTCGTCTACCAAAACCACAAGTCTGCGACGGAGGAGAGAGAAAAATACGAAGGCCTAAATATACAGGGCGCGTACCTCGACCGCGACATCCACCAAATTTCCTTTATTGTATGGAGCGGGATGAATCAACTAAAACGAAAATCTCAGGGCGTCTCTACCATCGAAACGTGGACTGTTGACTTTTCAAGAAACCGCTTTGTGATTAACGCCAACGCGGATAGCGTCACAGCCAACTATGCCGAGAGAGTGGGAGACATACTCGTCATTAAAAATCCAGTCGGTACAATCATTAAGCGGTTGTATCTCACCATTCCCTTTGACTGCCTCGCTTGTAAAGACTCATCAAGTATTGCTCCTACTTATAATAACTTTGCCACCAACTATACTCTTGCTCGAGTCGTTGAATCCGAGAGAGACCAATTTGCCGCCGACCTCGACCGTCTAAGAGCCTGTGCCATCCATAACTTTCAGTCTATCCCGGTCGGAGAAGATAGCAATACTCTACTCGCCGGATCCGCTTTCGCCATCTCAAAGAGCTCGGATTGCTTCTACTATATCCCTCCTACTCAACTCGGTATTCTACTCTCTAACGGTGTGCTAGAAACCTCTGTTACCTACTCTGAAATCCCTTATGCCTTCTGTGGGTCTATGTAACCTCAAGCACTTACAACAAATTAGTATCTTCCCGCTAAGAAAGAGAGGCTAAAATTCTATTTACTCGAAAATGAAAATGGGATTTAAAAAACAGATATCATTCATATCTACTGCCTACCTTAACAATGTCGAACAAGTCTCGTATCTCGAACCGCTACACTGAGCTGATTGACCTGTCTACCTATGACATGAACCGTATCCACTTTGATGCCCCGCAAGAGACTGAGTTCAAGCAAGGTTCTACCACCATCAAGTTCTACCGCATCCCTATCGGAAGCAAGAACCAAGCTGGTGTGGGCGAGTTTGTCTTTGAAATCCCCTACTTTGCCTACTGCTTTGGAGTCAAGGAGTTCAAGGACCAACGCGACGACTCTGTGGTCGCTAGCCACACCATGAGCTTGTCGATGGTTGATAGCGACAATGCGACCGGTGAACAGACTCAACTGATTAAAAAGATGGAGGAGTTTACCGAGCGAGTCAAGGACCACCTCATCGCGTCAAAGAAGCTTCTGAAAAAGCCGACTCTTGACCGCGGTGACCTCAAGACGCTCAACCCGATTCCTCAGGCGATTGACAAGGAGTCGGGTGAGGCGCTGAATGCCTGGTATTTCTCACCCAAGCTGATGGAGCGCAAGATGTACAACCGTGTTGACGGCAAGCAAGCCGAAGCGACAGATTATCATCTCAAGGTAGATACGCAGTTCTACCTAGACGGCGAGTTTGACGAGAAGGGTGAGGCGGTTGAGGTCAACCCGCTCGACTATGTTGGCAAGCGCTTCCGCTTCAAGGGAACCATCAAGATTAAGGAAATCTACATTGGCGCTCGTATCAGCCTAAAGACCGAGGTCTATGATGGCGTCGTCCAAAACGTAGACAACAAGCGCAAGCGTCTTGTCCGTCTCAATGGTCCTGCTGCTAGCAGTGTCAAGAGCGACGAAGAGGAAGAGGAGGATGTCCTCGAGTTGGATGAGTGAGCCGAGTGTAATGAGGCGGTGGAGAAGGTAAAAGTATTATGTAACGACTAGATTACATAATTTGGTATTTTACAAGAGACTTTTACATTAGGCTAGACTTTTGGGAGACTAGAGAAACTTTTTTAGATCAGACTAGACTTTTTATAAGAGACTTTGGATCTAGAGAAACTTTTCTACAGTAGACAAACGTTACGTGAGACGAGAGAAAAGTTTCTACTGTAAAAACTCTCTGAGAAAAATAAAAAACACCATTTAAAGTCTTCCGGAGTAGTAGATTCTCAGTATGGCATCCATTCAAGACGATAACACTTCTCTCGTTCTGCTCCACTACGACAATTGCACCGAGTCTTCTGACGCGACCGTCAAGGCCACTCGCGGTGTGATTAAAGAGGTGGCAACCGACAAGATTGTTTGTCAGTCTTTTGGCTATACCCACGAGTATGAGCTATCCGACTATGACAAGTGGTCTGCTCAGCTTGACGGCTGTATTCAGAATTGCCACATCTTTCTCTCTGAAGAAGGGTCATTGTTGCGTCTCTTTTTCCACGACGGAAAGTGGAATCTAGCAACTCACAAGCGCATTGACGCCTTTGGTAGCTACTGGAGTAGCAACAAGTCGTTTGGGGAGCTATTTCTCGATGCGCTAACCCACTACTTTGCTGAAAAGAAGACGCTAGAGTACGAGTCGCCCGACCACCTCTTTGACGTCTTTTGCAATACACTTGACCGAGAGTGCGTGTATACCTTTCTCTTGCGAACCAATGCGGATACTCGTATTGTCTCTCGCCCTCCTCCTACACCAAAGTTGTATTTTGGAGGCTACTTTTTCCACGGAATGCGTCTTGCCGGAAATCCTACGTTGATTGAGTGGCCGACTCGAGTCCACTTTACTTCAGCAGAGGGATTGCGAGAGTTTGTCTCTACTCTTGATCCTCTTGACTATCAGGGAGTGATTGTCTTTATGACCAACCAAACTGTATTCAAGATTATGGCACCGGGTTATCTCGAACTTGCCAAAGTCCGAGGTTGCGAACCAAGCTTTCAGCGCGCCTATCTCCGAGTGCGAGAGGATACAGAGGGAATTCAGAAGCTATTGACCTTGTTCCCTGATAAGAGGGAGGCGATGCGCCAAGTCGAGTCGGATATCGTCAAGCTAGCAAGTCGCTTGTGCCAGTTCTACGTTCGCCGCTACATCTACAAGGAACACATTGTGGTCAACAAGCACTATTACTATATGATGCGTCTTGCTCACGGCTGGCATTGCGAGTGCCGTGAGCGCAACATTGTCAACGTCAACAAGTTTCTTGAACTGCTCGACAAACAAACTCCTAGCTTTCTCGGCTTTCTGATGAGCTTGAAGGAGTAAGGTAACCATACTATTAGTAAGGTAACCATACTATTAGTAAGGTAAAGTAACTAGTATTCAATGAAATACTAGTTTATCCAGTGTAATCCTTTACTGCGCGGTGGTAATATTCTTCAAACTGTTCTCGAGGGAGATGGCGATATTCGAGAAGTAGTTCTTCATAGGGAGTATACGTCTCTACAAACTCTTCAAGCAAGCCTTTTTCTTCTGCTCCAAACTCGGCGATTAGCTCCTCTTGTTGTTCTTGAGGAAGAGTTTGGAGATGATGGTTTAACCGGGAGATGAGAGCCGATTTCAGCTCCGTGTAAAAGTCGATGGTCAACCCAAGTTCTGGATCAAAGCCAGCAAATACATTAAGAAGTCTGACAAGGTGTCCTGTACTACACCATCCTCTCATCTCTACCAACTCTTCAAGAAACCGATTTTCTAACTCGCTCTTGTGTGGTGACGACTGGATGTAGCTATAGACACACTGAAGAATATAGGACATCGTATGACCCTGGTAGAAAGCTGTGTCGAGAACAATACGCTCAAGCGACTCGCTCGCCGCATCCGCTTGCATACTTCTTAGGTGATGGAGGATCTCGTCGACAGGGTAGAGCTTATACTCTTTGTTCATTAACTTTTTCAGCGCTTCGGTATACTGAACCTGGTGGACGTTCTGTTCGTCTTGATACAACGTCTGGTGTTTACTCGGCATTCCTCCAAGTTCTTCAATGACTCGTCTACCAACTGCTCGAAAGTTAGGCGAGCCGAGACGGATGAGCATATCCGCCGCCTCTGCTCGGAGTTGCACGGTTTCATCTAGACATTCAGCCGTTGACTTGAGAAAACGCTGAGATTGGAGAATGTGGACTTTCAGCAAGGGAAAGTCTTTTATCGGATGAGAGAGAATAAACTGTGCTGACAAGAGTTTATAGCGGAGCTGTTTCGTATGGCTCTCCGCATCCTCTTCCGGAGTTTTCTCCTCCTCGGCTATGCCTCGGTCCTCTCCTGCGTCGCCTACAGCTCCTCGGTCCTCACCTACGGTTCGACGACCCTCACTCATCGTTCGGTAAAACCACCACACATACCCGTGCATGGGGACGGCGAGTTCGCTAGACTGTAGTCGGATCGAGTTGAGAAAATGGAAGCGTTCGTCTACCGTTAGCGTCTCATCTTTCAGCAACCCGAGTAGGGCGTTGGCGCAAATCGACTCCTTGTTCAGATAGGGAGAGCGGTATAGATAGTCAAAGGCTCGTTGACGATCGTGGAGAGACAACTCTACGTCTACTACTTTTTGGTACAAGGCGTTGAGAGGATTGTCTGCCGAGTGAAGGAGAACTCTTGTGTCGATACCGTGAAAGTTTTCATACTTGAGCTCTTCATCTGCTACTCGGTCAATCAGGTGGTCTTCCGCGTAGATTTCGGTTAAAGAGTCCTCGTTCGTTCCGTTCGTTCCGTTCGTTCCGTTCTCTTCTCTCACTATCCCATACTCGCTCAAGTCTAGCGGTGTTGTCATCTTGGTGTCAATTAGTGACTTTAAAGTCATTAATTTTGTTACCTTACTATAAGGATCCGTATTACTCTTCAAACTCTACCGACGTCAGGCCTGAGAAATACGTATGGTAGTGGTGTTTTAAGTGTATATCCGACTTGACCATCTCGTAGAGTAACTCTTCTACTCGCTTGACTTGTAGTTTCTGTTCCTCCTCTTTCTCCGGCTGGTCAAAGACCATCTTGACGTTTTGGGAGAGTAGTTCTCGATACTTGCCGGATTTCCGAAACGCCTTGTTTTCTTCTGGAGAACCGCTGATAGTCAACCGGATCCGGTGTAGCAACTCGGGCTTGGGTAGATAAGAAAACTGGTAGGCTTCTTCTGTGGTAAGATAGTAAATCTTTTTCTTACAGACGTCTAGAGGAATCTCTTTCAACTCCCCATCCGTGAAGAGCGCCACTGACTTTTCGTTGCCTTCACCAAACGCGTGTGGGATGGGAGTTCCGGTGTAGTATAGATTCCGTTGAGGGTGTTGTCGGTCGTGGATATGGCCACAGCATAGCATCGGGTAGTCTTCTCTCCATTTTTCTACTCCTTCTACGGCAACAGGACCCATCTTTACTCCGTCTAGTGTCTGGTGGGCAAAGATAAGACTTGCTGATTGCCAATCCTCTAGAGTATCAAGCGCTTCCACAAAACGCCCATCCGGAACATAGGGGCACAACACCGCTTCACCCACTCTCGTGACTCGGTCTACAATAGACAAACCCGGCCATTCTTTAAACGGGTTCATCCAGTGTTCAGTGGTGAGAAATTGGCTATTGCTAATGTAGTCGTGGTTTCCGACAAGGACGTAGGTGGGGAGCAACGCTGAACACTTTCGAAACAGATCGGCTGCCTGATTGAGACAGTTGGTGTGGATGCGTTCGTGGGTATGAAGGATATCACCGAGTAAGACGAGGTAGTCGGGTTGGTGGTGTTTGATTATCGACAAGATTTCCTCTGTAAGTTTTTGGATCTCAAGCAAGTTATCAAGCTTGATGTGAACATCTCCTACGGCTAAGACTTTTACCATCTTTGTTACGTGTATAACAGTTTAACTAGCATTCATTTTATTTTCCAGAGAGAAAGTAAAATGCCTCGATCGAAAGAGAGAGTCCGAGTTTCCCCTCCGAAAAGTAAGCGCTGTGGTTCTCGCGGAAAAGGACGTGGTCGGTATACCAAAGCCCAACTCGTTGCTCTTGCCAAAGCGTCTGGTGTCAACCCGCGACAAATCATAGACGACTTGTGTGAAGAGCTTGGAATCCAACCTCCAGTTGATAGCGTAGAAATTCCCAAGAAAAAGTGTGGAAGTAAGGAGAGGGGCGACGATAGATATACTCGAGAAGAAGTTCGGGTGTTGGCCAAATACCGCAAGATTAAAATCACAGGCAAGACAATGGATCAGCTATGTGATGAACTAGGAATTACACTAGAAGACTCGCCTCCACCGTATTCTAGACAAGCTACTCCGCCCTCACCGCCGCCGTATTCTTCCGGACAAGCTGTCCCACCCTCTCCTCTAGCGTATTCGTCTCCCGAGTCGAAAAAGGAGCGTTGGAAGATTCTTTTTCAGGATGAAAAGATCCAAGACCTCGACCGATTCGAAAAACTAAGAGAGTGGGAGAAGGAACCGGATACACTTATTCTCTACTATGGAGATGATACCATGCTAGTGGGAGTGGACTACTCTATGTTTCCGGCGGTGAACCGGTTACTACAAATCCCAAACGCGGCAATGATTCCTCTCAACCGAGAAGACATTGATGAGATATTTAACCAACTTGTTACCAAGATATCGATTGGAAAGTACAAGAGAGTAAGAATGCTAAATGCTGACCCACAGATAAATGGAATGGGTTATCGCCTTTTCCCCGGACAACGAGAGCAACTTGGAAAGATGCTACAGAAACTACAACGAACGACTTTCAAGTAAGATAGGAAGCGACCGCTTTCCCTCATAAGTCTTTAAGTAAATTTTTTTATTTTCCCACCCACCCGTAGCCAAAGGCGAAACCAGTCTTTAAGTAAATTTTTTTATTTTCCCAGTGGAATATAAAAATGCCGAAACAAAGCTTGTATCAGCTTGTCAAGACTATAGCAAAGAAAGGAAAGATTCAGATTACTCCGCCGAAAAAGTCGGCTGCGGTACCCGCAGCGGGAGGAGTTATACGAGTAGCAGCTCCTCTTGCTCGCCCGTGTGGTTCGGATACGAGAGGTCAGAAGAATCGTTATAGTAAATCCGAGTTGGTTGCTCTTGCCAAAGCCTCTGGTGTAGACTCAAAGCAAGATATGGATTCTCTATGCGCGGCTCTTGGTATCTCTCCTCATCAGGCAGAAGTCGACCTTCCTGCCAAACAGTGCAACACTATGGCGAGAGGAGATGACCGCTACACGAGAGATGATGTCAAGCGTCTCGCAATGGCTCGTGGTATTAAAATCTCAGGCAAGACGATGACCGACTTGTGCAATGAGGTGGGTATTAGCCGGGCTCAAGTCTTGCCAAGAGGTTCGTCTTCGTCTCCCGTTCGAGCCGGAAAGAAACCAAGCATCTCTCCCGCTCGTTCCCCACGTGTTAGACCACCTGTTCTTTCTCGTAGCGTTTCTTCAGACTCTTCATCTAGCTCTCGCTCTTTTTCAAGTGGTCCGTCTCTTTCAAGTAGCCCATCTTTTTCAAGCGGTCCATCTAGTTACTCACCGGTTCCAAAGCAACCGTCTCCGGCACTAATTCGTAAACAGGCACAGTTCTTTAACGAACCCTCTCTATGGGGAAATCCGCCTCAAGACGTATCAGGAGGTTTGTTTTCTCAACGTAGCTCGATTCCATCAGACGCTGTTCCGGTGTTTCCTCGACCTCGTATGGGTTCAATGTCAGGGGAAGAGGCTTCGGTGAGTTCTACATCAGACGTCTCTGACCGAATTCCGGCTTCAGCGAGTTCGGTCGGAGACGTCTTTGACCAAATCCCGGTTCCGTCGAGAAAGAAGAGAACGGGTCTGACTTCTGAACAGAGACAATCCCTTGTAGACGAACTCGTTTCCATTAAACCTCAAGCCGCTCGTAGAAGCGCAAGACTACAGAACAAGATGTAAAGAGAGAAAACTTTTCTAGTGAATAGTTTTCTATTACCTTTGCGAAGCAAGGAGATCCGAGCGTATGCGACCCGATTAAGTAAACACCAAATCGGATGTATCAATGACAAGCACTTCATCTGGATCTTCTCGTAGCAGATCCTTGTTCGAGTTGATAATCTCAGCAAAGCGGTTATAGACCATCTCGGTCTCTGGTCCACAGGAAGAGAGTATGACGGAACCCGAGTAAAAGACGAGAAAGGTGTGGTATTTCTTCTTCTCGTTTTTCTTGTTGTGGTCGTAATGGAGCTGATAGACAGAAAAGTCAACCTGTGTCATCTCAAAGTCGTTTGCGCCTTTCAGCACGACCAAGTCTAGCTTTTCTTCGGATGGGCGCTTGGCCTCCATCTTGATAGAGACACAGGTGTGGAGATCGGACAGAAAGAGAGAGTAGTAGTCGGTGTTCTCTCGGATGTAGCGGTCGAGTTTCTCTCGGTTAATGTTGAAGCCGATCTTAAAGTTAATGTTTTTCATCACCACGTTCATGATGGCTGCCGGATAGTCCGTCTTAAATACCGAGTTCTTCTGAATCGTAAAGATATCCTCTCCGATTTGCCGAGAGGTCTCGCGCATCAGCTCGGACAAGTAGTAGATGAACTTGTAGGCGTAGACGTCCTCGTTACAGCCTGTGATTTGGAACTTGCCGTTGGAGCATACTTTGCCGTTGACAAACTTGTTGTTCTCGTCGATCTTCATCTGAATCGTAACCGAGTTGCGGAAAAAGGTGTTGGAGGTAGACTGCCGTTTCTTGGGTAATTCTCCTCTGATGGTTTTCTTATTCTTAAGCGCAATCACGCTTCCGATAGGAAAATAGTCAAGCTTGTTGGGAAGGTTGGAGATCTGCTCACCCTCCTTCTTACGACCACGCTTCTTTTTCGGAAAGGTATAGTGGACAATCGGGACATACTGGTAAAACAGGTCGAGGTTAATCTTCATGTTGGTGACGGCGATAACCGTCTTTGTCGAATACTTTAACTGGTTAAATGCGAGCATACTTCTTTTTAAGAATGCTCTTTTAAATACGAATTCTCATTTTTTACCTCGGACGCTTCCTTATATCTCGCTTCACTCGTCCTCCTCCTCTTCTTCATCTTCTACATCAGAGAGGAGGGTGTCGTCCTCTTCTGCTGCGTCCTGAAAGGTTTCCGGAATGCGGAAGCGAAATCCTAGCTGCTTGCATACCTCAATGTCAGACAGAGTGAGTTGTACAACGCTTTCGGCTTGTTGCTTACCAAAGACTTCTTTCGTAGCCGGATCAAAGACAAATCCGGTAGTGGGGTGCTCATAGTGTCCATACTTGTTTTTCTTCAATCGGAGTGTCTCGTTCGGGCGCTTGAGAATCTCCTGAACTTTGCGCTCTTCGGTGGCGGCGGCTTTTAC
>VFQS010001239.1_pt1 | contig 23996 bp, 24 predicted proteins | sample 3512361 | NCBI WGS metagenome assembly VFQS01 (sample SAMN10412375, study PRJNA504923) | tailings metagenome | isolation source: Relicate 1 Philex TSF3 active mining | place: Philippines
CCCACTTTATCCATCTGATTTAAATGGGATTAAGTTAAAATTAAAAAACAAAGAATGAAATTAGTAAATAGAAGTTACCTTACAGTAAGACCTAAACAAGCATTTTGGGATTGGGCCAATCCTTTACAAGAGGAAGTTTCTTTTGCTGAAGGTGATGATGTAGAGTCAAACATTTATTTGGTAGAAGAGGATTTTTATGATTTGATTCCAGTTTTAGAAAAGAATTACAAAAAGATTTTTTCGAATGAATTATCTGCTATCACAGAAGATATCAATTTATGGCCTGAAAAAGTAAGTTTTGAATTATTTTTAGATTGGTTTTCTGTTGATTATGGTTCATTGGTAATGGATCTTGAGAAAAGTGATTTAAAAGCGGATTTTATTGATTAATATGTATTTAAAACAAATATCATTAATCAATTTTAAAAATTACGATGAGGTTTCCTTCGAATTCTCAAAGGGGATTTCTTGTTTTGTAGGGTATAATGGTATAGGTAAAACCAATATTTTAGACGCTGTACATTACCTCAGCATGTGCAAATCGTATCTAAATCCAATTGATAAACAGAACATTCGCTTTGGTGAGCGTTTTTTTGTAATTCAGGGTACTTGGGATTTGGAAGGAAAGGAAGTAGATATTTATTGTGGGGTAAAAGCAGGTGAGAAAAAGATTTTCAAGCGAAATAAAACAACTTACGAAAAATTAGCCGACCACATCGGTCAATTTCCATCCGTGATGATTTCTCCATACGATCGTGATTTGATTTCTGAAGGAAGTGAGTTACGAAGAAAATGGGTAGATGGCATCATTTCTCAATACAATCATTCGTACTTAGATATTTTGATGCGCTATAACAAAGTGCTCGATCAACGAAATATGTTGCTGAAAAAATGCTATGAAAATGGATTTTTTGAGCGTGAAAGTATGGAGGTGTGGGATGAGCAATTAGTTCATTATGGAAATCAAATCCATAAAGAACGTGTAGCCTTTTTAGATGAGTTTATTCCAACATTTCAATATTATTATACCTATATCGGAAAGGATACAGAAAAAGTACAAGTGGAATACCGTTCTCAGTTGAATGACGATACATTTGAAAAGTTATTGGAATTAAACCAACGCAAAGACGCTTTTGCAACGCATACAACTGCAGGAATTCATAAAGACGATTTTGTTTTTACTATCAATGAATTACCTGTTAAGAAATTTGGTTCGCAAGGACAACAAAAATCGTTTGTAATCGCATTACGTTTAGCACAGTTTGATTGGTTGACCAAAAAACTGAACCAAAAACCGATTTTATTATTGGATGACATATTTGATAAATTGGATAACCAACGTGTTACGAAGTTAATGCAATTGGTTTCTGATAATGTTTTTGGTCAAGTGTTAGTAACAGATACAGATAAGAATAGGGTAGAATCCATTTTTAATTCGATTGATGCTGATTTTCAATTGTTTGATTTAGAAACGATAAAAGTGAACGAAATAAATGGATGAAAAAAGAAGAAATTCTGGAGAACAGCCTCTAGGCGATTTGATTGATAAGTTGCTTAAAGCTTATCAATTAGATGGAAAGATGAAAGAATTTGACGTGATTTCAAAATGGGAGGAAATGATGGGGAGAGCAGTGTTTCTAAGAACAAAACAAATCTATATCAAAAATAAAATTCTTTTACTTCAGATTGATTCTTCAATTATGCGTGAGGAGTTAAAATACGGTAAGGCAGTGATTATTCAACGTGTAAACGAATATGCCGGTTCTGAAATCATAAAAGACGTTTGGTTTTCTTAAATTTTTGTTAAAAAATTCATTTAAATACATTTTATTCCAAAAATAACTTTAAATTTACCATGGTAAATAAATAAATTAACAAAATAAATCATGAAAAAAGCAACAGTAATGGTAGGGTTGGTATTCGCCCTTTTCTCTTTTAAATCATCTGAAACAGCGACTTGGACAATTGATCCAGTTCACTCAAGAGTAGGTTTTGGAATTACACATTTAGGAATTAACGAAGTAATTGGTTACTTCACAAAGTATGAAGCGAAAGTTACAGCTTCTAAAGAAGATTTTTCAGATGCTCAATTTGAATTGTCAGGAGATGTAGCAAGTGTAAGCACTGGTTTTGATGGATTAGATGGTCATTTAAAAGCAGCAGATATGATGGATGCAGCTACTACTCCTAAATTTACATTCAAAAGTACTTCTGTAAAGAGCAAAGGGGGTAAAAATTTAGAAGTTAAAGGTGATTTAACTTTACACGGAATTACTAAGACTGTAACTTTAGATGCTACATTCAATGGTGCATTGGTTCATCCAATGTCAAAGAAAAATGTGGCTGGGTTTAAATTAACAGGAAAAATCAATCGTAAAGATTTCAACGTAGGTAAAGATTTACCAGATATGGTAGCAAGTGATATCGTTACGATTAACGCAACAACAGAATTTGCAAAAAACTAATATGAAAAGATTTTTTTCATTGGCAACGCTATCTATTTTATGGGTAGCGTTTGCTTTTTCACCAAGTGAGAATAACACATGGAAAATTGATAAAAAATATGCGGTGAAATTCTTTAATAAATCGGTTGGAGGAGAATTTCTATCTTTTAAGGGTGAAGTGATTTTTGATCCTGCACAATTAGAGAATAATCGTTTTAACTTATCAGTTGATCCAATGTCGGTGAACACAGGGAATAAAATGCAAAATAGTCACATCCAAAACAAAGATTGGTTAGACTCCAAAGCATATCCAAGTATCGATTTCAATTCTTCATCTTTTGAAAAAACAGGAGATAATTTCAATGTAGTTGGAGAAATGAATATGCACGGAGTAAAACGCCAAATGAAAATTCCTTTTACTTTCACTCCGGATGGTAAAAAGAAAGGGGTTGTAAAATCTACTTTTTCTTTTAATCGTTTCGATTTCAAGATCGGTTCCCCAACGGATGGTGTTGATTCCGTAATGACAATAGAGGTTACGATGCCTCTTAAGAAGTAGAAAGTTAAAAGACTTTTGAGATTGAGAAGCAGGATTTAGTCCTGCTTTTTTTGTGTATTAAGTTTTCCCTCCCCTTCAGAGCTAGATTTTTCAATGAAGCTAAAATAAAAATTTACTTTTTAATATCTTTGTAATTATCTTTATTCATAAAAGTTTTATCGATAAACATTAAAAAATTATTGTTTTATGATTTTTTTAGTGTAATTTTGTATCAAATAAAAAAAAATAGATATGAAAAATAAAGTTTTTAGATTTTTGGAATTATTTATCTTGATTTGGCCAACTTTAATGTTATATGGTTTGCTATCTGATACGACAAGTATCAAATCAAATCTTTTAAAATATGTCTTAGTAATTTATTTTAGCTATTACACATTTAATGTTTTGGTATATAGATTTTACAGGTTTAAGAATTATTTTTTATCTCCTTTGAATTTTATGAGTAAAAAAAGGAGGGTTCAAATAAAATATGAATTAAGTAAAGACATCATCTTCGACAAATACCTCGAAATAATTCAAGGGACAGAATTTGAAGTGCTCTATAAAAATGAAGAAAAAGGAGAGTTATTTCTTTGTACTTTAACAAATCTTTTTGTTTGGAAGCAAAATCTTTATTTAAAATTGATTGAAAAAAATGGAGAAACGATTGTAACTATTGACTGTGCAACTGTTAATCAAATGGTATCTTGGGGAGCAAATAAACAAAGAACCGATGCTTTGATTCAACGTATGGAAGATGCATTTATAATTTAAATTTAAGAAAAATGCCAATAATCGTAAATTTAGATGTCATGTTAGCCAAAAGAAAAATGACTTTAAGTCAATTAGCTGAAAAAATAGACATTACAATTGTTAATTTATCAATTTTAAAACAAAGTAAAGGTAAAGCGATTCGTTTTTCTACATTAGAATCAATTTGTAAAGTATTAGATTGTCAACCAGGTGATTTACTCGAGTATAAAAGTGAAGAGATTTAAGCTTTTCAATATTCTCGTCCAACATTTTTTTTGAAAGTCATCGATTTAGGAAGAGTTTTAAGTGGGAGCTCCATCACAAACTTTTTCAAAAACAAGCAATATCTGAAATGAAAGGTGTTTGGTTATGGTGGGATTAAAGATGAATATAATCCGTTCTTTTGTTTATTTTTAAATCATAACTAACAATGAATTAAATGCAAAAAATATTTTATAAAATTCCGCGTGACATTTGTTTGATCAAGTATCGCAGTTTGCCATTGCGAGCTTTTGATGAAAAGTTTGAAGAGGTATTTTACTCTCCTTCAATAGTTGGACTTTATTGGCTCAAAAATGAACGGGAAAATAAAAAGATTATCGGTGATTTAGTTGACTTTTTTAAGATTCTAAAACTTGATTCTTTTATTTTTATGTGTGATGAAAACAAACCTTGGATTTCAGATTTTACGTCCAAAAGAAAGGATTATAAAGCTTTAAAAAAAGCACTTGAATATTTTAAATTAGGTAAAGTAAAAACCAAATTTAATGGAGGGATTTTAGTTTTTGATGCTGATATTAGGTTGTTTTTAACTCATTTTTTTACACTGATTCAATGTGATGGCGGATTTTCTTATTATTATTTTATAGATGATAAAAATAATTTCGTATTTAGTTTACATTATTCTGGTGAACTTCAAGTTATGACACTGACTAAAAAAGCGGATAAACTATTACATAAAATTTTATCTGAAACTAATTTTATAGATGCAGTAAGAGCAAATTCAGATAGAATTTTATAGCTATTCCTTTTCTACTTTTCACTTAATACCTCCACAAAAAAAAGCGTCTCTTTTCAGAAACGCTTTTCATAATTCTGGATATTCAATTATTTTTTAGTATCAACCTCTACAGCCGCTAACTCATCAGATTGGTATTCACCGTTGTCTAATTTAGATTTTAATTTTTTGAAAGTATCAATCGTGTATTGCACATCTTCCATAGTGTGCGCTGCAGTTGGGATGATACGTAACATAATCACATCTTTCGGTACTACAGGGTAAATAACGATTGAACAGAAAATATTATAGTTTTCACGTAAGTCGAACGTTAAGTTTGTAGCCTCTGCTAACGAACCTTTCATGAATACTGGGGTTACAGGAGAGTTTGTGTGACCGATATTGAAACCAGCATCTCTAAATCCGTTTTGTAACGCGTTTGTAATTTCCCATAGTTTGTTTTTCAATTCAGGACGAGTACGTAACAATTCCAAACGTTTTCTAGCACCAATTGTGATTGTCATTGGTAATGCTTTCGCAAACATTTGAGAACGCATATTGTAACGTAAATATTCAACGATACTTTCGTCAGCACAAATAAATCCTCCAATTGAAGACATTGATTTAGCAAAAGTTCCGAAAAGCACATCGATTTCACTTTGAACACCTTGTGCTTCACCAGCACCTTGTCCTGTTTCACCTAAAGTACCGAAACCGTGAGCATCATCAACAAATAAACGGAAGTTGTATGTTCCATTTTTTCTGAATTCAACGATTTCTTTTAATTTACCTTGGTCTCCAGCCATTCCGAAAACACCTTCCGTAATTACTAGGATACCACCACCAGTTTGTTCAGCCAAACGAGTTGCATTTCTCATTTGCTTGTCGAAACTTTCCATATCATTGTGTTGGAATACGAAACGTTTTCCTGTGTGAAGACGCATTCCATCTAAGATACAAGCGTGAGATTCACTATCATACACAACGATATCATTTCTATCTAATAAACTGTCAATCGCTGAAACCATACCTTGGTAACCGAAGTTTAACAAGATACAATCCTCTTTACCCATAAAATCAGCTAATTCTGATTCTAATTTTTCATGTTCAGCTGTTTGACCAGTCATCATTCTAGCTCCCATTGGGTAAGCCAAACCATATTGTTCTGCTGCTTTCGCATCTGCTTCGCGAACTTCAGGGTGATTTGCAAGTCCTAAATAGTTGTTTAAAGACCAAACTAAACACTCTTTACCGCGGAAAATCATTTTGTTACCTAATTCACCTTCTAATTTTGGGAAAGTAAAGTAACCATGAACACCTTTGGAATATTGTCCGATTGGACCTCTATTTTTTTTGATTTTATCAAATATGTCTTGTGCCATATTGTAAGAATTAAATGTAATTTACATTTTGTTAGTCAATACAAAAGTACAAAGTTTTATATGTAAACGAAAAACGAGATTTACAAATTATCAACAACCAAAGGTGTTAATTAATCCATTCGGAAAATTCTTCACTTTGATTCCATATATTTGCAAAAAAATAATATTCTCAGGAAATGGCTTTGAAATGTGGAATCGTAGGTTTGCCAAACGTAGGTAAATCAACACTTTTTAATTGTTTGTCTAACGCTAAAGCGCAATCAGCAAACTTCCCTTTTTGTACAATCGAACCGAATGTAGGAACAATTTCAGTTCCAGATCCTCGTTTGGAAAAATTAGAGTCTATTGTAAATCCTGAGAGAGTTGTTCCTACTACCATGGAGATTGTTGATATCGCTGGTTTGGTAAAAGGAGCATCTAAAGGAGAAGGTTTAGGAAATCAATTCTTGGCTAACATTCGTGAAACAGATGCGATTATTCACGTGCTAAGATGTTTTGATGATGGAAATATCATTCACGTTGACGGTTCAGTAGATCCTATTCGTGATAAAGAAGTGATTGATTTAGAATTGCAATTGAAAGATTTAGAGTCAATCGAGAAAAAAATCCAATCTTTGGTTCGAAATTTAAAGTCTGGAGACAAAGAAGTTGTTAAAGAAAATGAATTAGCGTCACGCATCAAAGAACATTTAGAGAAAGGACTTTCAGTACGAAGTTTAGAGATGGATGAAAATGAAAAAGAATTAGTGAAACGTTTTCATTTGATCACTTCAAAACCAGTTATGTATTTATGTAATGTAGATGAAGCTTCTGTGAAAACTGGAAATCAATACGTTGATAAAGTGAGAGAGCATGTAAAAGCTGAAAATGCTGAAGTATTAGTAATTGGTGCAAAAATTGAAGCTGATATCACGGAGTTAGAAACCTACGAAGAGCGTCAAATGTTTTTGGAAGAATTAGGGTTAGAAGAGCCAGGGGTAAATAGATTAATTCGTTCTGCTTATGCACTGTTAAACTTATACACATATTTCACTGCTGGAGTAAAAGAAGTAAGAGCTTGGACAATCACTAAAGGAATGACAGCGCCTCAAGCTGCAGGCGTTATTCATACAGATTTCGAAAAAGGCTTTATTCGTGCTGAAGTAATGAAATATGCTGATTATACAACTTATGGTTCTGAATCAGCGGTGAAAGACGCAGGTAAATTCAAAGTGGAAGGAAAGGAGTATGTAGTTGAAGATGGCGATATTATGCATTTTAGGTTTAATGTTTAAAAGTTAAACCTATAAAAAAACCCAGTTTCAAAACTGGGTTTTTTTATGCAATGTAGATTTTAATACTCGTCTTCGTTGAAAAGAAAATCATCTTTCGAAGGATAGTCAGGCCAGATTTCTTCAATACTTTCGTAAACATCACCTTCGTCTTCAAGATCTTGTAAGTTTTCAACTACTTCCAATGGTGCACCGTGACGAATGGCGAAATCTATTAACTCATCCTTAGTTGCTGGCCATGGAGCGTCTTCTAAGTAAGATGCTAACTCTAAAGTCCAATACATAACTGTTTTATTTGATAGTTAAATTTGGCACAAAAAAATAAAAATTATTTCAAAAAATCAATGATTTACATAAATTTAATTTCTAAAAAACAAATAGACTTAAATTATTTAAAATCAATTCCCTGTAAATTAATATTTATAAGTCTAATTTTTTGTTAAGTTTTATTGTGAATTGTGGAAATGTTTCAATTGCTATCCAAAAATATTTAATTAAATTTGCGCTCAATTTGTAGTATAGTATTTTGTCAAATTGAAATCTAAATAGCGCATTTTATGCCAAAAAATGAATCCATTAAATCAGTCTTAATCATCGGAAGTGGTCCTATTGTGATCGGTCAAGCTTGCGAATTTGATTATTCAGGCTCTCAAGCCGCTCGTTCGCTTCGTGAAGAAGGAATTGAGGTAACATTAATAAATTCTAACCCTGCGACGATTATGACAGATAAATTGGTTGCGGATAATGTTTATTTGTGGCCTTTAGAACCTGAATACATTGAGAAAATCTTGAATTTGCATAAAATCGATGCCGTTTTACCGACGATGGGAGGACAAACAGGTCTGAACTTGGCGATGAAATGTGAAGAGATGGGAATGTGGGAAGAGTATAATGTGAAGATGATTGGGGTTGATATCGATGCGATCAACATTACAGAAGACAGAGAGCAGTTTAGAGAGTTAATGGGGAAAATTGATGTTCCTATGGCTCCGCAAAAAACGGCTAAATCTTTTTTAGAAGGAAAAGAAATTGCGCAAGAATTTGGTTTTCCTCTATGTATTAGAGCCTCTTTTACTTTAGGTGGTGCGGGTGCTTCTGTTGTGCATGATCCTAAGGAATTTGATACTCTTTTAGAAAGAGGTTTGCAATTATCCCCGATTCACGAGGTGATGATTGATAAAGCCTTGCTAGGTTGGAAAGAATATGAATTGGAGTTGTTGAGAGATAATAATGATAACGTAGTTATTATTTGTTCAATCGAAAACTTTGATCCGCTTGGAATACATACAGGAGATTCAATTACAGTCGCTCCTGCAATGACTTTGTCTGACACGACATTCCAACGCATGCGAGACATGTCAATCAAAATGATGCGTTCAATTGGTAATTTTGCGGGTGGATGTAACGTTCAGTTTGCGGTGTCTCCAGATGAAAAGGAAGAAATCATTGCGATTGAGATTAACCCGCGTGTTTCTCGTTCTTCTGCTTTGGCTTCTAAAGCAACGGGATATCCGATTGCTAAAATTGCATCTAAATTGGCGATTGGTTACAACTTGGACGAGTTGAAAAACCAAATAACGAAGAGTACTTCTGCTTTGTTTGAGCCAACTTTAGATTATGTTATTGTAAAAATTCCTAGATGGAACTTTAATAAATTCCCTGGTACTGACAGAAGATTAGGTCTTCAAATGAAATCTGTAGGGGAGGTAATGGGAATTGGTCGTTCGTTCCAAGAAGCATTACAAAAAGCTTGTCAATCATTAGAAATCGATCGTAATGGATTAGGTGCTGATGGGAAAGAACTTACCAATCAAGAACAAATTTTACATTCTTTAGAAAATGCTTCTTGGAACCGTTTATTCCATGTATATGATGCGATTAAACTTGGGATTCCTTTCAAAACAATTCACGATAAAACGAAAATTGATTTCTGGTTTTTAAAACAAATTGAAGATTTAATTAAGCTTGAGCGTAAAATTGAAAAATTCCATTTAGAAAATTTCCCTAAAGAATTAATGTTTGAGGCAAAACAAAAAGGGTATGCCGACAGACAAATCGCTCATTTACTTCGTTGCTTAGAGTCTGAAGTGCATGCTAAAAGAACTTCGATGGGAATCAAGCGTGTATTCAAATTGGTAGATACATGTGCTGCGGAGTTTGAAGCGAAAACACCTTATTACTATTCTACTTTCGAATATGAAAATGAAAGTATCGTAACAGATAAAAAGAAAATTGTTGTATTAGGTTCTGGTCCTAACCGTATTGGTCAAGGGATCGAATTTGACTACAGTTGTGTTCATGGTGTCTTAGCGGCAAAAGAATGTGGTTATGAAACTATCATGATTAACTGTAACCCTGAAACAGTATCTACAGATTTTGATACGGCAGACAAATTATATTTCGAGCCTGTTTTCTGGGAACATATTTATGACATTATCCAACACGAAAAACCGGAAGGGGTAATCGTACAGTTGGGTGGTCAAACAGCATTGAAATTAGCAGAAAAATTGAATCGTTTTGGTGTTAAAATCATCGGAACAAGTTATGAAGCATTGGATTTAGCGGAAGATAGAGGACGTTTTTCTAAATTATTAGAAGAAAATAATATCCTTTTCCCTAAATATGGAGTGGTAGAAGATGCGGAACAAGCTTTGAAATTATCAGATGATTTAGGTTTTCCTTTACTAGTTCGTCCTTCGTATGTATTGGGTGGACAAAAAATGAAAATCGTGATTAACAAAGAAGAACTAGAGCACCACGTAGTTGATATAATTGGTGAAATGGGGAGCAATCAAATTTTGTTAGATCACTTTATCGGTGGAGCGATTGAAGCAGAAGCGGATGCTATTTGTGATGGTGAAGATGTGTACATCATAGGTGTCATGCAACACATTGAACCTGCAGGTATCCACTCTGGAGATTCTTATGCAGTATTACCTCCTTATAATTTAGGTGACATGGTGTTGCTTCAAATTGAAGAAATCACTAAAAAAGTCGCTTTAGCATTAAAAACAAAAGGATTAATCAATATTCAGTTTGCAATTAAAGATGACAAGGTATATGTAATAGAAGCAAATCCAAGAGCTTCTAGAACAGTTCCTTTTATCGCAAAAGCTTACGATGAACCATATGTGAATTATGCTACGAAAGTAATGTTAGGGCATTCAAAAGTGAAAGATTTTAAATTCAATCCAAAAAAAGAAGGATATGCAATTAAAATACCTGTTTTCTCTTATGAAAAATTCCCAGATGTGAAAAAAGAATTAGGTCCTGAAATGAAATCTACAGGAGAAGGAATTCGTTTTGTTAAAAACTTGAAAGATCCTTTCTTTGTAAAGATTTATTCAGAAAGAAACATGCATTTATCTAGATAATGACTTTAATTGCCAGTATTCAAGGAACGTTTAAAATGCTTCTAATGATTATCGGAGGGTTTGTTCTTCTTCGATTCATAGGTCAACTTTTAATTGTAAAAAGGAATTTGGCAGAACAAAAAAGGCAGGAAGATTTTCAAAAAGAATTGGAAAAACAACAGTCTTTTTACAAGAAAAATACAGGAAAAATAAACATACTTGGAAAAAAGCCAACAACAAATTTTCAAGATGTTGATTACGAAGAAGTATAATCTTAAGTCCACCTAATAAGTGGACTTTTTTTAGTTTTAAAGTATATGAAACAATTTTTTAGATCAAATTGGAAACATTTTACTGTAATTGGAATTATTATTTTAGTTACGATGGTTTATTTCAGTCTTCAATTTCAAGGATATGGATTAAAACAACATGATATTGAGCAGTTTGGTGGAGCTTCACATGAAATTCAAGATTTTAGAGAGCATACTGGAAAAGAAACTCTTTGGACAAATTCTATGTTTGGAGGAATGCCATCGACACAAATTTCAGTTTTGTATGAAGGGAATTATATTAAGAATACAGTTGATGGTTTTTTAAAATTATTACCGCCACCAGCAGGCCCCGCAATGCTTTATATGCTAGGGTTTTATATTCTAATGTTATGTTTGAATATTAATCCTTGGGTTGGTCTACTTGGATCACTTGCTTTTGGTTTTTCAAGTTATGATATCATTATCATACAAGCTGGTCATAATACAAAGGCTTTAGCCGTCGCATTTATGGCTCCTGTTGTTGGTGCATTTATTATGTCCTACAAGCGAAATTTAAAGTGGGGTGTTATTTTATCGGCTTTGTTTATGGTAGTAGAATTGTCAATGAATCACTTACAAGTCACTTACTATTTAGGTGTTTTATTAGTAGGTATAGGTTTAGTGATGCTTGTCGATGCTGCTTTGAAAAAAGAATTTAAAAGATTTTTCTTAGCTACAGCAGGAATTGGTGTCGCTTATGTATTGGCTTTACTTGTAAATTTTGGTAATATTTCAATGACAACAGATTATGCAAAACATACAATACGTGGAGGAAATGATGTTACTATTTCTCCAAATGGGGCTTCAAATGCTGAAAATTCAACTTCTGGACTTGATAAAGATTATATTACCCAATGGAGTTATGGAGTAGGAGAGTCGTTTACTTTAATTTCACCTTACGTGAAAGGGGGGGGGACTGTTGCTCTTGCTGATTCTCCTTTTGCTGAAGATGTAGACAAAGTAGATTTAACTCCAGAACAACGTAAAAATGTAATGAATTCACCCGTGTATTGGGGGGAGCAACCGATGACTTCTGGACCAGTGTATATTGGAATTATTGTTGTGTTTTTATCACTTTTGGGATTAGTGTTTTTGAAAAATCCAGTTAAATGGGCTTTGTTTGGAGTGACGATTTTAACATTAGCTCTTTCTTGGGGGAAAAATTTTATGGGATTAACAGATTTCTTTTTAGAAAATGTACCTGGTTACAATAAGTTTAGAGCTGTAACAATCATCCTTGTCATGGTTGAATTATGTGTTCCTATTTTAGGCGTCTTATTTTTAGATCAATTAATTAAAGAAAGAGAAATCATCAAAGACAAGAAAAAGATTTTTCTAGTTAGTTCTGCTGTTTTTGTTCTTGTTTTATTTGGTATCAAAGCGATTGGTTTGGGTGATGGATACGCATCTCAAAATGATCAATTACAAATGAAAAGTGTTGAATCAAACATTAAGTCGCAAATACTTGGAATGGATCCAGCAGTTCTACTTTCTCAGTATAAACTAGATGTCAACAATCCAGTTCAATTGGATCAATTTATAAAACAACAAAGTGTTCCTTACACTGAAGGTTTTGAAGGAATGAAAAAAGTACGTGAAACTATTTTTAACGATAGTATGAATCGTTCGATACTTTTCACAATTTTAGCAATGTTTCTTTTATCAGCATTATTTTATACTGAAATAAAGTCCGAGTTTATAATTGTTGGACTTACAGTTCTAACATTAATTGATTTAATACCTGTCGCTAAAAATTATCTTGGAAATCAAGAACAAGGGAATGGTTATAAATATTGGACTGAAAAAAGTCAAACATTATTTCCTATGGAGGCATCTATAGCTGATAAAAATATTCTGGAGAATGAATTACTACAAAATCCAAAACTTAGAGCGAAGATTACTAAAGCAGAATTAGAGGGTCAATCAAAAGCGATGGAACTTGAGTTGTCAGGCGCTTCTAAAACGCGTGTTGTTGATGCATACAAATTTGCTGCTTTAAATAGAAATACAAATTACCGAGTTTTTGATATGTCTGGAGGGTTTAATAGTGCTAATTCCTCTTATTTTCATAAAGCTTTAGGTGGTTACCATGGTGCTAAATTGAGAAATATCCAAAACCTGTTTGATTTCCACATTACATCTTCTAATTATAAGGTGTATGATATGTTGAATGTAAAATATTTTATTTCTAATGGTACAGAAGTCCAGCCTAATCAAACTGCACTTGGGAATGCATGGTTTGTTTCTTCCGTTCGAAAAGTAGCAAATCCCAATGATGAAATTCGTTCTTTAGGTTCACAATTAGCTTTGGAAAATGCTTTTCAAGGTACGCTTTTAGTAAATGGTGTTGTTAAAACTAAAACGACTGCATTTAGTTCAGATAAAATTCAATATGTTTTAAAAACAGATACGATTCAAGTACCCATGTCTAATGGTTTAACAGAAGGTATGGAAGCTATGTTTGTTATGGATATTAATGGAAAAACAAACTTAGTTCCAATTCAAACAATTCAATTAGATACAGCTAAATCATTTCTTAAATTAGTTAAAATTAAAAATGCTAAAGAATTTAAACCAAATCAAGAAGCAATTGTACTAAATGAAGAATTTGCAAAAATTGGTAAAATGAAGTTTGATGCACAAGGTTCAATTAAAATGAGTTCGTATGCTCCAAATAAAATCACCTATATATCCGAAGCTAAAACGGAACAATTTGCTGTGTTTTCAGAGGTTTATTATCCAGAAGGTTGGAAGGCCACAATTGATGGAAAAGAAACTCCTATTGTTAAAACTGATTACCTTCTAAGAGGTTTAAAAGTTCCTGCTGGAAAACATAAAATTGAGTTTACATTTGATTTACCGAAATACCATTCTTCAGGTACCTTAGCCTCTATAGCCTCTATTTTAATTTTATTAGCAATTGGGCTTGGATTTTATACTGATACTAAAAAGAAAAATATTTCTTAAAATTTTAGCTGTCCATTGGACAGCTTTATACTAATCATCTAACATTCCATAATTATTTATGCAAGTATTAGTTATTGGCGCTAGTGACAACCCTAGTAGATATTCATATAAAGCTACAGAAATGTTGTTAGAATATCATCATCACCCCATTCTATTTTCACAGAAAAAAAAAGCTGTTTTTGGTATCAAAATTGAAAATGAATGGAAAAATTGGGTTGATGTTAATACTGTAACTTTATATATTAATTCAAATTTACAATTAAATTATTATCAAAAGATTATAGATTTAAACCCTAAAAGGGTGATTTTCAATCCTGGTACTGAAAATCAAGAATTTATAAATATTTTGAATGCTAAGGGGATTAATGCGATTGAAGCATGCACGCTAGTAATGCTAAAAACTAATCAATTTTAGGTTATATTTTTCTTCAATATTTACTAAACTTAATATTTTGGAAGCCAGGGTTGTTCTGGTGCTCCTAAATCTTGTGTGAGTTTTCGAGAGAGTACAAAGAGATAATCGCTCAATCTATTTAAGTATTTTAATATAACTAGATCAACATTTTCTTCCTCATGTAGATGGTTCGTCATTCTTTCTGCTCTTCTACATACGCATCTAGCTATATGACAAAATGATACGCTTGTATGACCACCTGGTAAGATAAATGATTTCATGGGAGGCAAAGAAGCATCCATTTCATCAATCCATTTTTCCATTAATTTAATATCATCAGATTTTATTTCTGGTAGTTTCATGGTTGATTTATTAGGATCAGATGCTAGATGAGAACCAATTGTAAATAATCTATCTTGAATAGTTATTATTTGTTGAATATAAATTAAATCTATTGATTGATCTCTAATTAATCCTAAATATGAGTTTAATTCGTCTACAGAACCGTATGATTCAATTCGAATGGAATGTTTTGGTATACGAGTGCCTCCAATTAGTTGAGTAGTACCACCATCGCCTTTACGTGTGTATATTTTCATAATTTAATAACGGATAATAAAATGTTCTTTTTCTTTATTTTTTTTAGGGATTATGATTCCTATTTTAAATAAATCAATTGTTAGATTAAAACGTTTATCAGTTACGATTTGTTTCCATGCATCTAACATATCTTCTGACCAACGAATGTCATCAATTATAATTATTGTTTCTGAATGTATATGGTTCAATACTTTTTCTAAATGTAAAAAAAGTTTGTTGCTCGTATGATCACCATCAATAAACACAATATCATATTTTGTGTTCTTGTTTTGATCAAGAAATGTTTCAAAAGTTGAATAATATAAATTGATTTTGTTATCAAATGTGTGACCAAGGTTTTTAAGATTGATTTCGTAAAGAATTTTACTCCCTTCAATTGTATCTAAGTTTACACTTGGATGACCTAGTTTAAAAGCAATAGTGCCTAATCCTAAATTAGTACCTAATTCTAACATTGAGTTTGGTTTATAATGTTTAGAAATTTTGTACATTAAATCCCAATATTTCCCTTTAGTGCCAGCTTTTTTTGCAAGATCTTTAATATTTGATATTTTACTTTTGTGTTTTGATCCTGCTCCGAATGTATCAAAAATATATTCTTTATTATCAGTGAATAAAGTAGTTCGATATTCATTTAGCTTTTTTTTAGCTGAAGCATCAATTTTTTGATTTAAACAAATGTCAACAAAGTTAAAAACATAAGGAGAATGTATCTTATGTCTTCCTTGTGCTTTTATAATGTATTTAATATATTCGCATACAATATTCACGATACAAATAAACAAAAAAGAATCTAAATCATGAAGTCTGTTCAAATTGATCTAAATAGTATTGATACTCAAAGAAGAAAAGTTTTTGGTGAACAGCCTGAATTAAAGATCATTAGCCCTTGCAGGTTAGGTGAAGGGATTATAAACTCTGATGATGAACAAAGAGATTTGTTGATTAATAAATTCGAAAATACAGATATAAAAACAACTTTTTTTATTCCAGCATCTGGATCTGGATCAAGAATGTTCCAGTTTTTATTTGATTTTTTAGAGGATCCTACCGAAGAAAACACAAGTCAGGTTGAGCGGTTTTTAAATTATATTGAAGATTTTGCGTTTTTTAATAAACTTCCTATTAAAATTCGTAAAAAAATTAAAAATCAAGATATTAATTTGGATGAATTTGTTCGCTACCTGTTAACAGGAGTTGGAATGGGATTCGGAGAACTTCCAAAAGGGTTGATTCCATTTCATAAAAACGGGCCATTTGTTTTGAATCCGTATCAGGAACAATTGCTACAGGGTTTACAGATTAAAGAAGAGAAGACCTCTTTTCATTATACTATAAAAGCATCATTCGAAGAGCAGATAGACAAAGAGCTTGAAAATTTAAAAGGAATTATTGGTCATGATGTTGATGTTAGTTTTTCATTTCAAGATTCAATAACTGATGCTATTGCCTTTGACGATGAAAAAAATCCGATGATTTTAGAAAATGGGGAAATGTTGACTCGTCCCTCAGGGCATGGAGCTCTTTTAGATAATTTAAATTCAATCGAATCTGATTTAATTTTTATCAAAAACATCGATAATATTCAACATTTTACTAAATCCAAAGCTTCTCAAGAGACTTGGAAATATTTGGGCGGAATGGCAATCTGGTTTCAAGAACGCGTAAATAAATTAATCAAATCTCCTTCTTTGGAAGAGTTGGTTAAACTTAATAGCAGATATCAATTCTTACATGAAAATCAATTAACTAATTTAAATGAAGAAGATATTCCAGAATTATTAAACCGTCCCTTTAGAATTTGTGGAATGGTACGTAATGAAGGTCAGGCTGGTGGAGGACCGTTTTGGGTTGAAGAAGAAGGTAAAATCACAAAACAGATCGTTGAAAAATCGCAGATAAATCTTAAAGGCAAACAATATAAATTAATGGTTCAATCAACACATTTTAATCCTGTAGTTATTGTTGCAGTAAATAAAGATATTAATGGAAGACCTTTTGATTTACGAGAGTTTTGTGATGAAAGCAAATATTTTGTTGTAAATAAGAAATATAAGGGGAAAAACATTTCTTTTTCAGAGTTACCTGGCTTGTGGAATGGCTCTATGGCGCACTGGAATACTATATTTGTTGAGATACCAACAAAATCGTTTAGTCCAGTTAAAACGGTATTGGATTTACTGGGTAAAGCTCATAAGGAAGATTGATTTTATTTACTTTTTCTTCTTTTTAAAAGAAACTGTTGAAGTATAGATGAAATAGAATGGTTGGTGTCTACAGATACAAAATCAATGTTCTGTTGACCTAGTTTTAATTTTAATAGGTCAAAATAAGTTGTTACTTTTTCTATATATTTTAACTTAAAGTCATTGGGTTGAAGTCTTATTTCTTCATTCGTTTCCATATCGATAACACGTATAGGTCTATTTGGTAAATTAAAATTAATTTCATGATTTTGATCTGTTACATGAAATATAATAACCTCATGTTTATTGTATTTCAGATGTTGAATTGCTTCTATAAATTCTGATTGATTTTCGGGTGAATCTAATAGATCACTGAATAAAATAACTAAACTTCTTTTGTGTATTAATTCTGCAATTTCATGTAAAGATTGAATTATATTAGTTGCATTTGCGTTTGAAGAAGAGTATTGATGAAGGTGTTTTTCTAATTCTTGATATAAAAAATGAATATGTGTTTGTGATGATTTTGCTTCTGTGTGTGTATTTATTCTTTCATCAAAACAAGTAATTCCTATAGCATCTCTTTGTTTTTTTAAGATTTCCATTATTGATGCACCAGCTAAAATCGAGTATTCAATTTTTGAAAGATTATCGCCTTGTTGAAAGAACATAGAACTTGAAGTGTCAAAAAGTAGTTGACATCTAAGATTCGTCTCTTCATCGTATTTTTTTGTATACAATCGATCTGTTTTACCATATAATTTCCAATCGATGTGCTTTGTAGATTCTCCTTGATTATAAATACGGTGCTCAGCAAATTCAACGGAAAAACCATGAAATGGGCTTTTGTGTAATCCGGTAACAAATCCCTCTACTGCTTGTTTTGCTAATAATTCTAAACTACCAAATTGGATGATTTCTGACCGACTGATTTTACGCATGGGTTCTTTTTAAAAGATAATGTTTTACTACTATATTTAATAATACACCTGCTAAAATTAAGAAAATCCCTGTGAAGGAACTAAAAGGTAAAATTTCATTAAATAAAAAGGTACCTACTAGGATTGCATATATAGAGCCTAAATATTGAAAAGGGCTTACAATAGCAACATCTCCATACATGAAAGCTTTTGTCATAAATACCTGAGCTATTTGAGTGAATATACCCAATAGCAATAAGTATAACCATTCAATTCCATTTGGTATAACGTAATCAAAACATGTCCATACAAACATAACAGGTAGTGAAATCATCGGAAATGCAATTACAACATGAAGAGGTTGTTCTGTGTGCTTTAACTTTACAACAGATACATAGGCTAAACCTGAAAAAATAGCTGAAATAACTCCAACTAGTATCCAATTTAAGGTGGAAAGGTAATTTAATGAAAGTTGATTTTCAAATGAATTTTTCCCGATCCCAATTACAAAGACGCCGCTTAATGCTATGAAAATACAAATCCATTGTAGGGTCTTTATTTTTTCTTTAAGCCAAACGGTTGCAAACAATAATGTGAAAATTGGTGCTAAGTATTGTAAAGTTGACGATATTGCTATCGGTAGTGTATGTATGGTGTGAAAAAACAGAGTTAAGGCTATCATCCCTGCGGTGCCTCTTATTAATAACCATTTTTTGTTTTGTCCGATGATTGGAAGTTTTTTAGTTTTCAAAATTGATGCACTAATTGAAAAAGAAATGATTGATCTAAAAAGTACTAATTCATGAATTGGAAATGTAGCATGAACATTAAATGTATCTGCACTTGTGCCATTTGATAAAATTTTCACAAAGAAATTTACAAACATGAAGCATATTCCTGAACCTATCATGTAAAGTACTCCCTTGTTCAATTTCATTGTGTAAATGTACATACTTTAAATAGAGGCTGCAATATTATCATTCTGTTAATTCTGTTTAAACTATAGGCTAAATTAGTGTTATGTCCTAATTTTGAAAACCATTTTGTATTTAAAATACAATCGAATTTTTTAAAATTTTTTATTTGACAAAACTATTTAGATTATTATGAAATTGAATTTAACCTTTGTTTTATTATTATTAGTCTCTAAAACATTTTCTCAAAAATCAGGGGCTGGTGTTGAAGATATAGAAGGAAATTTATACAAAACTGTGATCATAGGCAAGCAAGAGTGGATGGCTGATAATTTAAAAGTTACAAAATATAGAAATGGACAACCAATTCCATTTATTTCAGATAGTACTGTTTGGAGTCAATGGAATACAGGTGCATACATGCACTACAAACATGATGTTAAACATGGTGTATTGTATAATTGGAGTGTAATAAATGATTTTAGAAAAGTTTGTCCTCAAGGTTATCATGTACCTTCAAATGCTGAATGGGATACATTAGCTAAAGTTCTAGGAGGTAATGAAGTCGCTGGAGGGAAAATGAAATCAAAACTTCATTGGGAAGCTCCTAACACAGGAGCAACTAACGAGAGTGGTTTTTTCGCTTTACCTAAAGGAAATTATGGTATTAATGGATCCTTTAATGGAATTGGAAGAAATGCTTATTGGTGGACTTCAACTCAAAATGGGGAGTTAAGCTCTTGGGGTAGAGAAGTCGGATACAACGATATTCAATTGTTCGTTGGGCATGCAGATAAAAGAGATGCTTTGTCTATTCGATGTGTAAAAGATTAATTTTATTTTTTCTTTCTTTTTTTCTTTATAATCTATTTTAGTTTTCAGAAAGATTTTTAGTATATTGGCTTTACTTTAAATGTTATTTATGCTAAAATCTAGATTATCTAAAATTTTAATTTTATTCTTTTTTACCTCTTTTTCTTTGATAGCTCAAGAAGATGATGAAGAAATTGATGATGCGTTATATACACGAATTAACCCAAAACATTCAATTAGTATTGAATTAGGATTACCAATTGGTTTAAGCAATAAAGCATTTAAAGGGTTTCTGCAAGGTATGGTAAATTTTTCACCTTACTATCATTATAACTTTAAAAATAATTTATCGATTGGAATTGGAGCTAATTATAATTTTTTTTGGATAAATCATGTACTTTCACCTGATAAAAACAATGTAGGTGCAATTCACGCATTAGGAGCTTTTGTAGAACTCGGTTATGAAAAATTTCATACAGATAGGATAGGAACAGATTTCAGTATTAAAACAGGGTATTCTCAATTAAATTTTTATTCTGTTAATAATAGAGCCCTTGGTCTTGGTACACCAACTAAAAATATAACTTTCGTCGAGCCTACTTTTTCCTTAGTTATTACAGCTGATGAGTTTTCTTCGTTTCGATGGAATTTGGGGTATGCATTTCAAAATTATGTGTTTAACCCTACAAATCTAGGTTTCGAGAACGCTAAAGAATATAGTTCTGAAGACTATCAAAAGAATACAAGGTTCTTTACTTTTGGTTTTGGTTATACCTATTACTTCAAGCAACGTTAATATGTTTGTAATTGAAAATACGGTCTCGGCTATCAAATCTTATATGGTAGAAAGACTTATGGATTTTTACGCTGAAAGAGAAATTCATTATTTTTTTAAAAAAGCGGTTTGTCAACGTTTAAAGTTAACGGATGCTGAATTTTTATTAGCATCTCAAAATCGTTTGTCAGAATCTGATTTGTTATTTTTTAGAAGTATCGTTAAAAGATTGCAAGACAAAGAGCCGTTTCAATATATCTTAGGGGAAACTTGGTTTTATGATCTTCTGTTTAAAATTGATAAACGTGCTTTAATTCCAAGACCTGAAACAGAAGAATTAGTAGATTTGATTATAAAAGACGCTAAAAAAAAATCGGATTTAAATATTGTAGATCTTTGTTCAGGTTCAGGTTGCATTTCTATTTCTTTAGCTAAAAACCTAAATATTAAAGCTGTATATGGGGTAGAACTTTCTCAAGAAGCAATCGATTTAGCGAAGAAAAATGCAGTGTTAAATCATGTTTCTGTTTCATTTTTAAATGGAAATGTTTTAGAAAATCTTCCTCTCGAAATTGAAAAAAAATCTGTTGACATAATTGTTTCAAATCCTCCTTATATTCCTCTGAGAGACAAAGAAAAAATGGAGAAAAATGTGTTGGACTTTGAACCTCACATGGCTTTATTTGTTTCAGATGAAAATCCGTTGGTTTTTTATAAGGCAATTGCTGAGCATGGTTTGAATATTTTGAAAGATAATGGATTGATTTATTTTGAAATTCATGAAAATTACGGGGGAGAAACCAAAAGAATGTTAGAATCGAAGGGGTTCAAAAAAGTTGAAATAATTCATGATCTTCAAGGGAAGGACAGAATGATTAAAGCGAGTTTAAATTAATATGGAAGCAAAAGAAGCAAAAGCTAAAATTGAAAAATTAACAAAAGATTTAAATCACCATAACCATTTATACTATGTAGAAAGTAGTCCGGAAATTTCGGATTATGATTTCGATATGCTACTAAATGAATTAATTCAACTTGAAAAAGACTTTCCTCAATTTGCTTCTGAAACTAGTCCTACGAAAAGAGTTGGTGGAGATATAACGAAGAAGTTTGCTTCAGTGAAGCACCGTTTTCCAATGCTTTCTTTAGCTAATACCTATTCTAGAGAAGAAATTGTAGAATGGGAAACGAGGATTAAAAAATCAACAGAAACACCAATTGAATATGTCTGTGAATTAAAATACGATGGAGTAGCAATTGGAATATCGTATAAAAACGGTTTGCTTGACAAAGCGGTAACACGTGGTGATGGTACTTCAGGTGAAGAGGTTACTTCTAATGTAAAAACCATAAGAACAATTCCATTACAGTTAAAAGGTGATTTTCCAGATGATTTTGAAATTAGAGGTGAGATATATTATCCCTTAACTAAGTTTCAAAAGTTAAACGAGGAAAGAAGAGAAACTGGTGAACAAGAATATGCAAACCCTAGAAATCTTGCTTCTGGAACACTGAAGCTACAAGATTCTAAGGTCGTTGCTGAAAGAGGGTTGGATTGTTTTTTATATGGACTATATGGTAACGATTTGCCATTAGAGTCACATTTTGAAAGTGTATTGAAAGCTAAAGAATGGGGATTTAAAATTCCGCTAATTCAGGATAAATACATACAAAAAACAGATTCTATTGATGGAATAATGCAATTTATCGAGCATTGGGACAAACAACGTGATTTTCTACCTTTTGAGATTGATGGAGTTGTCATTAAAGTAAATAATTACGAGCTGCAACAAGAGCTAGGTTTTACAGCTAAGTCTCCTCGATGGGCAATTGCATATAAATTCAAAGCTGAAAGGGTTGAAACTACATTACTCTCTGTTGATTTTCAAGTTGGTCGAACTGGTTCAATTACACCTGTAGCTAATTTAGATCCGATACAACTCGGAGGGACAATCGTGAAAAGAGCATCACTTCATAATGCAGATCAAATTGAAAAATATGATTTACACTTGAATGATTGTGTTTATGTTGAAAAAGGCGGGGAGATTATTCCGAAGATAGTAGGTGTTAACCTTGAAAAAAGAAAAGAGGAAATTTCAAAAATTGTTTTTCCTGAAAAATGCCCTGAATGTGGTTCTGTTTTAGAACGAACTGAAGGTGAAGCAAATCATTTTTGTCCAAATGACGCTTTGTGTCCTCCGCAAGTGAAAGGAAGGTTGGAGCATTTTATTGCTCGTAAAGCTATGAATATTGATGGGTTAGGATCTGAAACAATTGATGCTTTATATAAAGCTGATTTGGTTAGAAATGTCGCTGATTTATATACATTGCATTTCGATCAAATATATAATTTAGAACGTATGGCTGAAAAGTCAGCGAATAATTTATTGAAAAGTGTTGAAGCTTCTAAAAATGTTCCTTTTGAAAGAGTACTTTTTGCTTTAGGGATTCGTTTTGTTGGAGAGACAGTTGCTAAAAAACTAGCTGAACATTTTGGGACGATAGAAAAACTTCAATATGCATCTTTTGAAGAATTAATTGCAGTTGATGAAATTGGTGATAAAATTGCTGAATCAATTATTTTATATTTTCAAAAGATTGAAAACATTGAGATTATCGAAAAATTAAGGCGATCAGGTGTTCGGTTTGAAGCAGAAAAAAAAGAATTAACTTCCAATCGTTTTGAAGGAATGTCTTTTGTTGTTTCCGGAGTTTTTTCAACTTTTTCAAGGGATGAATTAAAACAAAAAATTGAAGAAAATGGAGGGAAAAATGTAGGTGCTATTTCTGCAAAAACAACTTATGTGGTTGCTGGTGAAAACATGGGTCCTGCAAAATTGGAAAAGGCTAATAAGTTAGGGGTGCTAATTTTAACAGAGCAAGAGTTTATTCAAATGCTAGGGGATTAAAGATTATGAATACTGAAAACCAACATATTTTTGTTGTTTATGATCAACCAAGGTTTGCAGGTGCGAAAATGTTTATGGCATTTATTGTCCTATTATTATCCTTTGTTTTTTTTATAGGATTTCCATTTTATGAAAACTATGGATCTTATGTTTTACTTTGGTTTTTGTTAGCTGTCTTTTTTTTATTAAGAGAAAAAAAAGAAATAGATGCGCAAAATAAAAAGATCACTAGTACTATTTATTTAAGAAAATTGAAATACAAATCGATCATTGATATTAGGGGTTTTGATGCTATTGTCGTTAAGCTGGATTGGGAAGAATCTATGATGAGGTATTCGAAATTAAAAAAACAATCAATTGGAGGAACATCTGTTTTTTTGTTGAATTTAACTTCAAAGAAATTTATATTTCTTGAAACTTTTTCTTCTCACGGTGAAGCTAAAAAATTAATTGATTTTTCCACAGATAA
>VFQS010001241.1_pt1 | contig 23962 bp, 23 predicted proteins | sample 3512361 | NCBI WGS metagenome assembly VFQS01 (sample SAMN10412375, study PRJNA504923) | tailings metagenome | isolation source: Relicate 1 Philex TSF3 active mining | place: Philippines
CCAAAGACGCACCGTTTTAAGCCATGTCAGCGCTCGACCTGAGTGCCCACACCCCTATTGTGTAGGCAGGCAGATGCGCGCAAGCGCGCATCTGCCAAATTCTCTTTCACCGACAACCACTTAGGAAATCTACTCCGCTACACGCTGGAGTGCCCCATGGGCGTGGATTGGCATGGTTTGGCGATTGGATTACCCCAAAATTACACCAAGAAAACGGCCCGCAAATTGAGGCATATCCTGGTGTGTGGCAGCGTACTTGGACGGCGCTCGCCAGGGCTTCCGGCGGCACGCCCCGGCAACCTACGCACCTACGCCCGGGCATGCTGGAGCGAGTGTCCGAGACGCCCCCCCATGTGGCACTCTCATGCCATGTGAAACTGGACAAGACTCGTGCCGCTCCCACCTTCCGACTTCTATTTGGCCCACTTGGCGACGTTGCACCAGCAACTGCTGGCCAGCACCATCGTCCGCACTTATCTGACGGGCACCGGGGTGCGGTTGGACGGCATAGACCTGGTGCCGGTGGACTGCTTCGAGCTGCCGTTCGGCACCTTCTCCACGGTGGAGTTCGCACACCTGTTCTCGATCTTCGACGGCAGCCGCGTCCACCAGCAAGCCGAAAAATCGACCTCCCTGGATGACGCGCCGCCTGGGCTGTACTTCACCATCATCAACCATCGATTGATCGAAAGCGGGCACAAGAACCGCCTCGGCGTGTTCCAGCGCGAAGGCGATGCCATCGACCTCTACATCGAGGACATGCACATCGACCACTACTACCTCAGCGAGCACCAAACGCCGCCGCACCTCGGCACCCTCGCCTTTGCGCTTTGCGCCATCACGGCACACCTGGCCGGGATGGGTCGCATCACCTTGGTCGCTGCGGACGGCCAAGGCCGAAACACTCGCTATGTCGGCGCCAAGGTCTGGCCCAAGTTCGGCTTCGATGCCCTCCTGCTGCCGAATGAAACCGCAGGCACCCCGCACCTGGCCCACTGCACCACCGTGCAAGACGTTATCGCCCTGGATGAAGCCTGGTGGGCGGAACACGGCACGCAGCGCCGAATGGCCTTCGATCTGAGCCCGCACAGCACGTCTTGGCGAAAGCTGATACCCTATGCGAGTAGGAAAGTCTCCGAAGGGAGCCATCCATGAGCAAGACACACGCACAACGCAAACCGACTGCAGCGCCTGCAAAAGCGGCGCCGGCTGGCCGTGTCTTCAAGTTTTCGCTCAAGGGCATTCCGGTCGTGAATGCTGCGATGGAAGCACGCCTTGAAGCCGCGGCCAGAGTACCGCGCAAAGATCGGCACTATCCGGTGATGATCGAAGCTCCGGACGCCTGACTGGCTCCACCGAACAAAACCCGCCAGCAATGGCGGGTTTTTTTGTTCCGGACAGCCCAACCCCATACAGGCCAAGCCCAGTTCGGCCCCGCGCTACGTCCCGCCCTGGCCTGCCCCATCAGCAGGCCGCTTGATCCTGCCACTTGCTCACGCCCTGAGCCAGTCACGGTTCGCTTCCGCAACTGAAAGGCATCGCCGGGAGTGCCTCAAAAGCCGCCATCTAGATATCTGTTGTTTTATACAGTAAAATTGTTACAATAACTAGATGTAGCGTGTTGACCGACTTAGACACACTGCATATAGTGCCTGTTAGCACTCTTTGTGGCTGAGTGCTAATCCACAAGATCGGCCACTTGTTTTAGATAGGATCAATCGTGGCAGACAAACATCAAGTCATCTTCTATCCCGTCGGAAACGGCGACACAACGCAGATCGTCTTGTCCGGTGGCCGTCGTGTCCTGTTTGACTTCTGCCACCGAGGAGACAAGGCCGAAGACCCGAGCACGCCTGAAATTGATCTCAAGGCAACTCTGAAGGCCGACCTGAAGAAGGCCGACCGCGACTATTTCGATGTTGTCGCCTTCACCCATGCAGATCTGGACCACATTCAGGGCAGTACCGAGTTTTTCGAACTGCAGCACGCCAAAATTTACCAAGGCGAAGGCCGTATCAAGATTCGCGAGTTGTGGGTCCCTGCGGCCATGCTGCTGGAAAAAGCCGACAACGACCACCAGAAGGAAGAGTTTGTGCTGCTTCGGCAAGAAGCGCGGCATCGCTTGATCGAAGGCAAGGGCATTCTGGTGTTCTCAAAGCCCCCAGATCTCGCCGCATGGCTCGAACCGATCCTGAAGGAGCGTGGTGAGTCGGCCTCGGCCCGCGATCACCTGTTCGTCGATGCGGGTCAAGTCGTCCCCGGCTTCTCCCTCGACACGGACAAGGTGGAGTTCTTCTGCCACTCGCCCTTCATCAAGCACTGCGACGAAGGCGACATTGTCCGCAATGAAGCATCCCTGGTCTTCAACGTGCGCTTTCGTGCCGATGGTGCCCACTACGACTACCTCGAAGTCGGCGATGCCACCTGGGAGAGCATGGAGGACATCGTCAAGACGACGCAGTACCACAAGAACGAGGACAGGCTGGCATGGGATCTGTACAACATCCCGCACCACTGCAGCTACCTCGCGCTGAGCGACGAAAAGGGTGAGAAGGAAACCGAGCCCAAGCCGCTGATCAAAGACCTTCTGCGCATGGGCAAGCCGGACGCGTACATCGTCAGTTGCAGCAAGCCCATCCCCGACATCAAGGACTCCTACGCCCAAACGCAGCCTCCCCATATTCAAGCCCGCAAAGCCTATGAGCGGTACCTGAAGGAAGTTGGCGGCCGCAAATTCCTCGTCACGATGGAGGAGCCGAACGCCAACAAGCCGGAGCCCATCACGTTCGAAATCACGAGCGGCGGCGTCAGCTGGATTCGCTCGACGTCCATCGGCGCGCCAGCCGTGATCCTGTCCTCACCGCCGCGGGCAGGTTGATGGCCAGCGAATATCACAAACTGGCCAATGTCATCGAGATCGCGGATGCGGCGGCACTGACGATTCCGCGCGCCCGGCTGCTTCATGATGCCGTCGCGCGACAGCGCGATTTCGCGATCGTGCAGCTCTTACAGTACGACAAGGACGAAACGCCGAAGCTCGAATGCATCATTGTCGATGTCGAGTGCGACGGCGTTCCTCCGAAGAACAGCGTCGGCATCCAATACCGGGAACGTCTGGCTCTGTGCGTGTCGGACGATCCCAAGCTGCTCGTCGAGGTGCTGGCGCTGCGCAAGGACTTTCCGATCCTGATGCACCAGAACCAGGGCGTCCCAGGCGCCGCCGCCAGCCTCTGCCTGTACTTCGAGCCGGCAGCGGCCGTGATGCGTACCTGGACGCCGCAGAGTTTTCTGCGCCGAATCCAATGGTGGCTCGAAAAAAGTGCGCGGCGCGAACTGCACCCGGCAGACCAGCCGGTCGAGCATCTATTCTTCGCGACCAAATACGAGTTGGTCCTGCCATGGAATCTGCCGGCGCTGCGAAAGAGTGCCGAGCACCGCTTTGTCATCGCGCGAGGCCCCGAGCGTCCCGGAGGAGGCTTCACATGTTTCCTGGAAGCCGTCCCCAAGGATGCCGCCGTCAAGACCAGCACGACGGCTCCCATCGAGCTGGTGCTGCCGCCGATCGTGCATGGGTTTGTGGAACGCGATCCCGCGACCTTGGGGCAACTAGCCGACATTCTCTCCAGGCGTGGCATCGAGCTGCTGCCCATCTTGCGAGCAACCCTGCAGGCGCGCGTGGGCGACAAAGGAGTCGCGGCATCCGCCGACGACAAATCCACAGTTATCTTGCTCCACATCCCCCTCTGCCGCGCCGAAGGCGAAGAGCCCGTCGGCATGACACATCGCGCGTTTGTGCTGTTGACGGGTGGGCTGGAGCTCGGCGTTGCCACCGGCGCATTGTTCTTCCACGAAAAGAAGTACTTCAGCGCAGCCGGACTGATCGGTGAGCAGCCGGCCACCGACTGGCATACCCAGCCCCTGCTGCCGATGGCCGTCTTGCGCCGGAACGATGCTGTTGCAGCGAGGAAGCAGTCAGGCATCACCGACGAAGGTCCCCTCGGCGTGCTGATTGGTGCGGGCTCGCTCGGCAGCGCAATGCTCAACCTGTGGGCGCGCGCCGGCTGGGGGCGCTGGACTGTCATCGACAAGGACCACATCAAGCCTCACAACCTGTCGCGGCATACAGCCTATTCGCAGCACATCGGGTGCCCCAAGGCCTCCGTCGTGGCGGACCTGCACGCGGCGGCCATGGATGGGGCCACCGAGGTCACCCCGCTGGACGCGGATGCCAGCGACTTCAGCCCGGGGGCGGTCGCCGATGCACTGTCAGGTGCGAAGCTGGTGGTCGATGCCTCAACGACCCTGGAATACCCTCGTGCCGTCAGCGCGGTCGACCACTTCGCCAGGCACTTTTCGGCCTTCGTCACGCCGACCGGCAACGCCGCGGTATTGCTCGCGGAGGACTCCCAACGGCTCATTCGCTTGCGCACACTCGAAGCGCAGTACTACCGCGCCTTGATCCAGGAGGGCTGGGGAAGCAATCACCTCGCGGGCAATGCCGGCTCGTTCTGGAGCGGCGCAAGTTGCCGGGACATTTCGATGGTTCTGCCCTACTCGCGGATCATGGGACAGGCCAGCACTCTGGCCGAGCAGATCCCAGCGGCCGTTGCACAAGACGGCGCGATGATCCGGGTATGGCAGCGTGATCCGGTTCGCGGCGCGGTGGAGGTCCACGATGTGCCCGTGGCCACCGAACGTCCCACGCAGCTTGGCGAGTTCGCTCTGTTCATTGACGCGGGTGTGGAACAGCAGCTTCGGGACATGCGCACGAAGGGCTTTCCGAACGAAACCGGCGGCGTGCTGCTCGGATACTACGACTTCAACATCAACGCCGTCGTCGTGGTCGCAGGCCTGCCGCCTCCTCCCGACAGCAAGTCCAGCCCCGGCTCCTTCGAGCGCGGCGTTGCTGGCCTCGCGGAAGCGGTCGCCGAGGCCTCCCGTCGCACCGCTGGCGTCGTCGGCTACATCGGTGAATGGCACAGCCATCCGCCGGGACATTCCGCCTCGCCCAGCCGAGACGACCTTGTGCAACTCGTTCACTTGGCCCTGGGCATGGCCGACGATGGTCTCCCAGCCGTTCAGCTCATCGTCGGGGAACAAGATCTGCAAGTCTTGCAGGGTGCGATGAAATGAAGCGCGCCGTGTGGATATTCGCCAAATCGGCAATGCTCGGACTGACTCTAGGAATTCTGTGCATGCTGCACGAGGAAGAACAGCATGCCAAGGGAAGTAATTTTGCGGATATCGAGGAGCGGGGATGAATTTTGAGGTCGATTTCTTGCCAGTGGGCGAAGGGTCCGGAGACGCAATTGTCGTCCGGTATGGCGACGAGAACCCTGGCTACTACCTTCATGTTGTCGATGGCGGTCGTACCGACACCGCCGAAACCATCGTCAATCACATCAACAAGTTCTACCCCGGCTACCACATCAACCACATGGTGCTATCGCACGCTGATGACGATCACGCAACAGGACTTGTCGGTGTGATGAAAAAGATGGAAGTCAAGCATCTGTGGATGAACAGGCCATGGCTTTACGCATCACAAATTCTTGAACACTTCCACGGCAACTTCACGCTGCAAGGCCTGATCGACGATATCAAAGAGCGGCATCCCTATCTGGTGGAACTTGAGCGGCTTGCCAATGAGAAGGGCACCGTCATCCACGAGGTCTTTCAAGGCGCGAAGATCGGGGAGTTCACCGTACTCGCTCCCACGAGGGAACGGTACATCAATTCGATTCCCGATTTTGGAAAGACGCCTACGAGGTACACGACCGAAGCTGCGCAAGATCAACGCCCAGGGTTCTTCCGCTCAATGGTCGAAGCTGCGAAGAAGTGGCTCGAAGAAAAATGGGATATGGAAACACTTGCCGAAAACACTGTGACATCGGCCTCGAACGAAAGCTGCGTGGTGCAGTACGGCGTACTCAACGGCAAAGGCGTTCTGCTTACCGCTGACGTTGGTCCTGTCGGGCTAGCAGAAGCGGCCGAATACCATGCCCAGCTCGGATTGGCCAAGCCCAAGTTCGTGCAAGTGCCTCATCATGGGAGCAGGCACAACGTCACACCCACCGTCTTGGACGCGTGGCTTGGGCCCAAGCAGCCACAAGGAACTGAGATTGGTACAGCGTTCTGCTCGGTCGGTTCAAATAAAGACGACTACCCGCGTGGGCAAGTAAAGAACGCTTTTATGCGCAGAGGCTTCCCCGTTTACTGCACCCGTACGAAGTGGATTTCGTACTCCAACGGTCCAGGCCACCCCAACACGGTAGCGGCTACGGCAGAAGCATTTGCCAACGAGGTGGAAGGTCTGTGATGGACGTGTTCAAGCTGTTCGATGCCTACTCTTTGCGTGCCAGGTTGTTCCCAGCGATCATCGCGGCGGCCCCTGCCTTTGCCGCGCTGGCGCTTCTGATCTCATGGAAGTCGTTCGGGCTTTCAAATCTGGTAGCAACGCTCGGGATACTAGTGCTCCTGTTCGCCATCGCAGACTTCTCACGCTCTCGTGGCCGGGCGATCGAAGGCAAGCTCTACGCCAAGCACGGAGGCATGCCTTCGATCACCATGTTCCGCAGAAACGACACGACCCTCGATGCTGGTTCCAAAGATCGATATCGAGAATTTCTCGCAGGGAAGCTGGGCACCGCCGCACCCACTGTCCAAGAAGAGAACGCGGATCAAGGCGCAGCAGACGCCTTCTATGGTCAGTGCGGCAACTGGCTTCGCCAGAACACTCGCGACACCAAGAAATTTCCCATCTTGTTCAGCGAAAACGTTACATACGGTTTTCGTCGGAACCTGCTCGGTGTCAAGGTGTTGGCGCTATGCATGAACGTCATCGTCGTTGCACTCTGCGCGCTCATCCTATGGCAAATGTCGTGGGATATCGACACACGGATGGGGAACAAGACAACGGTAGTCTTGGTCGTTGCTGTAGCCCATGCCGCCTACATGCTTCTGGCGGTAAGTCACAACACTGTGTGGGATGCTTCTAAGGCGTATGGTCGAGAGCTTATTCTCAGCACTGAGGCATTCCTGACGCCGGCGAAGCCAGCGAGAAAGACAGCCGCGCGCAAGACTGCTTCTAAGACAACAACAGCTGCGCCGCCAGAACCTTGATCATTTCAGCAGCGCATCCAGCCACCGGATTGAGCTTCTAGAGGCGCAGTGCACGGCTGCTACCTAGTTCTTCTGCCCTCCCCGTTGAAAACCTCGGTCCCTTTCCATGAACGCCTGCAGCATGTGCGGAATCAGCGCTACCGCACCCACCGCCTCCCCATAGGTCTGCGCGTGCAGCGCGGCGTAGCGGTCAAGGTCAGCCTTAAGATTGACCGGGCACGAGAACGTGAGCTTCGTGCTCTCGGTCTTGGGCAGCGGCCCGAGCCGCAATTTCCTGGTCGTGTTCATCGCATTGCTCCCCGCTGGAAGAACATCGGCTGGTACGGTCGCAGCACCAGGTCGTGGTTGACGATGATCCGCACCGGCAGGCCCGGCCGCTCGGTCAGAGTCGGCTGGATGTTCATGTTGCGCCGGGTCATCTCCTGGCCCACGTGGTTGATGCTGTCCTGCGCGCTGTCGCGCCCGGCGATCACGATGCGGTTGCCGCTCTGCCGGTTCTCCGGCGCGGCCAGTTCGGCGCCCACGCCCAGCAGCGTGGTCAGCGCCGCACCGGCAAAGACACGATCCCAATGCCAATCGACGCCATCCTCCAGGCCGGAATAGCCGGCCGGGTCGGCGCCCGCGAGGTTGTCGAGCTTCAGCGAAGACGTATCCGGCAGGATGACGCGGTTCCAGACCACTTGCACGCGGCTCTGCCCGTAGCTGACCTGGCTGTTGTACTTGCCCAGGATGCGCGAGCCCTGCGGGATCAGCAGGAACTTGCCCGTCGCCGAGTCGTAGACCGGTTCCGTCACCGTGCCGATCACGTCGCCCGGCAGGTCGGATTTGATGCCCGTGACCAGCGCGCCCGCGATCACCGTGCCTGCCATCACCTGGTACGGTGAAGTCGGCATTTGCAGATTGCCGGAATTGCGGGTTTCCGTAGAGCCGCCTTTCAGGAAAGCCTCTTTCTGGTCTTGCCGGTTCTGCACGGCGGTCGGGTCGGCAGGCTGGGCCGCCGTCGAGGCTGGGCCAGCGGCCAGCGGGTCGAAGCCCGCCAAGACCGACGCTGGGCCGGCCGCAGCAACTTGCGCAGGACCTGGCACTGCGGTCTTGCCGGGCGTGCTCGAACGAAAGAACACCGTCGAAGCCGCAGCCGCTTCCGCCTCCTTGCGCCGCGCATCCTCCGGGTCATGGCCCGATGGCGCATAGGTCGGCGTCACAGGCTGCTGCGACTTCACGATGGCCGGGCCCAGATCGCCCGGCAGCGGTGGCCCCAGCTCGGGCACCTTTCGCGGCAGCTTGGAGTAGTCCGAAGGCAAACCATCCAGCCCTTCAGACTTCGAGACACGATCCACGTTGTACAGCTCGGTCTGCTCGCCTGCGCCGCGCCGATGTGGCTGCAATGACCAGATCGTGGCCCCGAGTACGGCGACCGACAGGCCGCCTGTGAGGATGGTCAAGGCGCGCCGGTTCAAGCGCGTGACCGGGCGCGGTTGGGCGCGCAGCGCCACCGCCTCGGGTGCGACCTTGCCCGCCTGCGGCGCAAGGTCAGGGGAATCGTCCTGGCTCATGGTCAGTTCCTCCGCGTTCCGTCCGTGCGCTCGATCCGCACCACGTCACCCTTGTCCCCGCCCAGGCGCAGCTCGGCAGCGCCAAACAAGCGATCCACGATGTAGTACGGTGGGCGGAAGCGGTAGTTCACCAGTTGCCCATCGCCCTGCGCGCCGATCACGAACAGCGGCGGCAGCTCGCCTTGCGCGATGCCCGGTGGAAACTGGATGTAGACCTTCTCGCCATCGTCGAAAGCGCGCAGCGGCTTCCACGGCGGATTGCTGCCGCTGACGGCATAGCGGAAACGGATCTTCTCAAGCGACAGGCCCGCATCGGCCGGCGCGGCGGCGCTGGCCGCCTGCGCCTGCCGCTGCAAGGCCAGCATCTTGTCCTTCGGGTACTCCCAGGACACTGACGCCATCCACGTCTTCTCGGTCGAGGTCAGTTCCAGCAGGTACGTCCTGCGGCTGGTGGTGATGACGAGATTGGTCTTGAGGCCCGAACGAATCGGCTTGACCATCACGTTGACACGCAGCGCATCACCGCTGCCGCTCGATGTGTCCCCGACGATCCAGCGCACCGTATCGCCAGCAGCCACCGTCACCAGCTCCTCACCGGGCTGGAGCGCAATCACGGTCACACGACCCACGGCCGCATAGACCTGGTACAGCGCGCCGTCCGTGAAGGGCCACACCTGAATCGCGTTGACGTAGCCTTCGCGCGTGGGCGCAATGCGCGCCTCAGCATTGGCGCGGGACACGCGCACGGTTTCATCGGCGGGTTCTGCGGCGGGCTTGGCATCCGGCATGGGCTTCATCTGCGCTGGCATCGGCAACACCTGGGGCACGGCCACCACCTCCACAGGCGCAGGCGGCTCCGGCAGCGGCTGGGCCTGCACCGGCTCATCGAGCGAAATGGTCGGCGGCGGCTTGCCCTGCGTGGCGCAGCCCGCGAGGGCAAGCAACATGATCGGCAAGGCGGATTTGCGGAAAAGATCATTCATGGCTTTGCTCCTTCGTTTCCTTCCAGTTCGCGGCTCCACGACAAGCCGTTGACGTAGATGCCCAGGGGGTTCTTGCGCACGCGCTGCTCGGTGCGCGGCGTCTGCTGCACGATGGACACCACGGCGTTCCAGCGTTCGGTGCGATCCAGCGCGCCATTGACGAAGCGCGTCTCCGTCCAGCGCACGTTGAAAGACGTGTCGCTGGCGCGGGTCACGGAAGTGATCTGCACCGTCACCGACTCCTTACCGATGCGCGCGAACGGGTCGTTCACGCGGGCGTACTCGTTGAGCACCACGGCGCCGTTGTCGGTCGTGTAGTCGTAGGCATCGAGCCAGTTCTGGCGAACGACGATGGGGTCGATGGACAGCGAGCGCACCAGACCGATGAAGCGGCCCAGGTGGTACGCGATCTGCGCATCGCTGGGCCGGTACGGCGTGGCCGCCTCGCCGACAGCGCGCACCTGGCCCGCGTTGTCCACCTCGATGACATAAGGCGTCACGATGGACTGCGCGGAACGCCAGACCAGACCTCCGGCCATTAGTACGGCCAAGGTAAGACAGCCAAAGGCCATGAAACGCCAGTTCTTCGCCTGCACGCGGGCCGAGCCGATGCGCTCGTCCCAGACCTGTGCGGCGGATTGGTACGGAGTAGCAGGCTGCGGCGTGTCGGCGTAGCGCACCTGCGGTCGTTTGAATCGCATGGAAGTTCTCCTTGGAAATCAGGAATCGGAATCACGCAGGCTTGGCCCCTGGCTGGAGCTTCCGCCGTCGCCGCCGCGCAGCGTGTGGGCGGCGGTCGTCGCGGCATGGGTGAGCTGCTGCCTGCGATGCAGGCGCTTGGCCCAGGCAGGCTGATCGGTGGATGGAGGCGATGCAGCGGCATCGTTCGCGCCCTGTGACCCGGCGCCGGCGTCATCGGGCCGGAAAGCGGCGGCGACACGCTCCTTCATCGAGCGTGCGCCTTCGGCCACCTTCTGCCCGGCCGCCTGCGCGCCGGTCTTGGCGACATTGCCCACGCCAGCGGCTGCGCCTTTGATGCCGCCGCCCGCAGCGGTAGAGCCTTCATTGAAAGCGGCCTTGACACCACGCGCGCCGCTGGCCGCGAGCCGGGCCGCACCGGGCGCCATACGCGCTCCAGCGGCGACGGCGCTGCCGACGCCAGCCGCCGCTGCGCCGACGCCAATGGCAGCGCCTGCGGCCCCGAGCGTTGCTCCGGCCATCGCACCGGCTCCAAGCTGTGGCCCGCCAGACACCAGCCCGGTCGCAATGCCTGGCCCGAAGATGCCCAGCGCCAGCATCGACAGCGAGGCCAGCATGATGACCAGCGCTTGGTCGATGGACGGCTCGGCCCCGGCAGCAGTCCTGAACTCGGCAAACAGCCCCGTGCCGATGCCCACGATGACGGCGAGCACCAGCACCTTGATGCCCGACGACACCACGTTGCCCAAGACCTTCTCGGCCAGGAACGCCGTCTTGTTCCACAGCGCGAACGGCACCAGAACGAACCCGGCCAACGTGGTCAGCTTGAACTCCAGCAGCGTCACGAAGAGCTGCACCGCCAGCACGAAGAAGCACAGGATGACGATGCCCCACGCGAGGAACAGCACCACGATGGAGGTGATATTGACGAACACCTCCGGGAAGCCCGCCATCTGCTTGATCTGATCCAGGAGGGGCGCCGCCGCGTCGATGCCGGTCTTGGCCAGCCGGCCCGGCTGCAGGAAGTTGCCCATGCTCAGGCTGGAGCCGCTGGCCGTCAGGCCCAGCCCGGCAAACGAGCGGAACACAACGCCCGCCAGCGTGTTGAAGTTGCCGATGATGTAGGCGAAGGTGCCCACGTACAGCACCTTGCGCAGCAGCTTGGCGATCACATCCTCGCCCTGACCGCTGGCGTGCCCCATCGCCCAGAACAACCCAGCGAGCGTCATGTCGATGACGATCAGCGTGGCCGTGAGAAACGCCACCTCCCCGTGCAGCAAGCCGAAGCCCGAGTCGATGTAGCGCGAGAACGTGTCGAGAAAGCGGTCGATGACCGATACGTCATTCATGACCGCACCCGTCAATTGCCGTAGAAATGAACAGTCTGCGGCGTGTACGGCGTACCCGTGCCCAGGAACCGGCGCGTCACCTCGCGTCCGCGCTCCACGGCCGCAGCCTGCCGGGCCAGCTCCAGCGAAGCCGCCCGATCCTGGGTGATCCGCAGCCGCTGCGTCTGGATCGACTGCTTGGCCTGCAAGGCCAGCAGCTGGTTCATGGCCTGCATCGCCTGCAGGGCACCCACGGCGGACTGGCTCTGGCCCACCAGATCGGTCAGCACGCCTTCGTCGTCCTTCAGGTTCTGGGACGCCTGGGCCTGCATCTGCATGGTGGTCTGCAGGCCGATCAGCGTGTTCTTCCAGCGCTCCTGCGCATCGCGGACCATCTGGTCGCCGCTCACGGTGGCGGCGTACTGCTCCGGGTACAGGCGCTGGAATTCCCGATCCATGTTCGCCACGTCGTAGGCGAGGCCCTTGGCCTGGTCGATCAGCCGCTGCGTGGTCGCCAGATTGCTGCGCAGCCGGCTCACCACGCTGGACGGCAGGCTCGTCAGGTTGCGCGCCTGGTTCATCAGCATCTGCGCCTCGTTCTGAAGCTGCTTGACCTGGTTGCTGATCTGCTCCAGTGTGTTGGCCGCCGTCATCATGTTCTGCATGAAATTGGAGGCGTCAAACACGGTGTCTCCGATGCCGAAGATGGCGTGCGCCGGCTGAACGACGCCGAGGGCGAGCAGGCTGGCGGCGGCCAGCGCGGTGAGTTTCGACTTGAACGCGGCATGGAAGGTCATGGCAGGTGCTCCTGTAGGTGGTCGGTGGTGCGAAGGGAATCCGGCGCAGGGCCGGAGAACGAGGGCAGTAGGTCGGCCGCCCAACCGAGGCCGCGATGGCGCAGCCAGGCGCCCGCGAATCCGGGTATGCCGGCGTCCAGCAGCACGCGGTCGATGTCGCGCTGGTTCTGCGGTGTGGAGGCGCCCGCGAAGGCCAGCGTCGCCGCCCCCAGGTCGAGGTCGAACAAGCGATTGCCGAGGCGGGATTGGTAGTAGTAGTCGCGCTTGGGCTGCGCGGTCGCCACGATCTCGATCTGGCGCGAGTTCAGCCCGAAGCCCTCGTAGATGGCTCGAATCTGCGGCTCGGTCGCCTGCGGATTCGGCAGGAAGATGCGGCTGGCGCAGCTCTCGATGATGGCCGGCGCAATGCTCGAATCCTTGATGTCGGCCAGGCTCTGCGTGGCGAAGATGACCGATACGTTCTTCTTGCGCAGTGTCTTGAGCCATTGGCGGATGCGAGCCGCGAACACCAGGTCATCGAGGAACAACCACGCTTCATCGAGGATCAGCAGCGTGGGCGCACCGTCAAAGCGCTCATCGAACCTGGCAAAGAGGTAATGCAGCACGGCCATGACGGCGGCCTTGCTGTGCATCAGCTCCTCCATCTCGAAGCACTGCACGGAGCCGGCGCCCAGGCGATCCGAATCCGCATCCAGCAGCTTGCCGTGCGCGCCGCCGAGCACATAGGGCGCGAGGGCCTGGCGCAGCGCGTTCGATTGCAGCAGCACCGACAGGCCCGTCATCGTGCGCTGCTCCACCGGCGCACCGGCAAGGCTTCCCAGTGCCGACCAGACAGCCACCTTCTCGTCGGGGCCGACCGCGACACCTTCATGCCGCAAGCGGCCTTCGATCCATTCAGCCGCCCAGGTGCGGTAGCCCTCGCGGTCGATGCGGGCCAAGGGCTGGAAAGCGATGCCGCCATCCGTACCCAGGTCGTAGTGCTCGCCACCCAGGCCCAGGATGGTGGCGCGCATCGAGCGCCCCATGTCGAAGGCGAAGATGCGCGAGCCGCGGTAGCGCCGGAACTGCATCGCCAAGGTGGCGAGCAGCACCGATTTGCCCATGCCGGTCGGCCCGGCGACCAGCGTGTGCCCCACGTCGCCGATGTGCGTGACCAGCCGGAACGGCGTGGCGCCCTCGGTGCGCGTGACGATCAGCGGTGGCCCGTCGAGTTGGTCATTGCGCTCGGGGCCAGCCCATACCGCCGACACCGGCATCAGGTGCGCCAGGTTCAGCGTCGAAACGATGGGCTGGCGCACATTGGCGTAGGCATGGCCCGGAATCGACGACAGCCACGCATCCACCGCATTCAAGGTCTCAGGGATCGTCACGAACCCGCGCCCCTGGATGACGCGCTCCACCATGCGCAGCTTCTCGTCGGCCTTCGCCGGGTCGGCATCGAGCACCGTCACCGTGGTGGTGACATACCCGAAGGCAACTTGATCGCTGCCTAGCTCCTGCAACGCCGCATCGGCATCCGCCGACTTGTTGCTGGCGTCGGTATCGACCAGCGGGCTTTCCTGCTGGAAGATGGTTTCGCGCAGCAGTGCGATGACGTTCTTGCGCTTGGCGAACCACTGGCGGCGCAAGCGTCCCAACTCCCGTTCCGCATCGGCTTTGTCCATGCAGAGGAACCGGGTTGACCAGCGATAGCCAAAGCCGAGGCGGTTGAGGTCATCGAGAATCCCCGGCCAGGTCGACGTCGGGAAGCCCCGCACCGTCGCCACGCGCAAGTGCTGGTCGCCCAGCATCGGCGCCAGACCGCCAATCAGCGGTGCATCGGCCAGCAGCGCGTCAAGGTGGAATGGCACCTCGGGCACGCCCACGCGGTAGCGCCGCGTCGAGATGGTCGCGTGCAGGTAGGTCAGCGTCTGGCTGTCGTCCAGCCAGGCGATCTCCGGCATCACGCCATCGAGCAGGTCGAAGAGGCGATCTGTTTCCGCGACGAAGGCGGTCAGGCGTTCGCGCCAGTCAACGCCTTCGGTGGGACGGTTTTCGTAGAGCATCCCTGCTGCGCGGGCGCGGGCCTCCTCCGGCGGCAGGTACACCAGCGTGAGGTGATAGCCGCTCTCGAAGTGGTTGCCGGAGTGCTCAAAGGCAGCGCGGCGCTCCTCGTCCACCAGCCACGACAGCGGCTCGGGAAACTCCGAGTGCGGATAGTCAGAAGCAGCCCGGCGCTCGGCCTCAATGAACAGCGCCCAGCCGGAACCCAGGCGGCGCAGCGCGTTGTTCAGTCGCGCCGAGGTGGCGATCAGCTCGCCCTGCGTCGCACTGTCGAGGTCGGGGCCACGAAACCGGGCCGTGCGCTGGAAACTGCCATCCTTGTTCAAGACGACGCCCGGCGCGACCAGTCCGGCCCACGGCAGCCAGTCGGCGAGCAGCGCGGGCCGCTGGCGATATTCGGCAAGGTTCAGCATAGCTTTCCCCTCACACGTCCAGCAGCGGCCGGTGCTTGATATGGCGGGCGAAGACCTGCATGAACTGCGGATCGACACGCGCACCCCAGACCGCCAGCGCATGGCCGGCGATCCAGAGCACCAGCCCAGGAATCCACATCTGCAAGCCCAGACCCACGGCAGCGGCCAAGGTGCCGTTGGTGATGGCCACGGTGCGCGGAGCGCCGCCCATCAGGATCGGCTCGGTCAGCGAACGATGCAGCGGCACCTCGAAGCCCGGAGCGAAACCCTGCACTCCTTCGTGGGCCGCGTTCATACGACGGCCCCGCCCGAGAAGCTGAAGAAGGACAGGAAGAAGCTCGAAGCCGCGAACGCAATGGACAGGCCGAAGACGATCTGGATCAGCTTGCGGAACCCGCCCGAGGTATCGCCGAAAGCCAGCGCCAGGCCCGTGGCGATGATGATGATGACCGCGATGATGCGGGCCACTGGCCCCTGGATGGATTCGAGGATGGATTGCAGCGGCCCTTCCCAGGGCATCGACGAACCGGCGGCCTGGGCCGTGCCCGCGAGCAGCAGCATCAGCGCCGCGAGCATCAGGCCTTGCAGGGCTGGGCGGGCCAAGCCATCCAGCCGCGCGGAACTGAAGTGGCGAGGAAGCGGATCTACAGAAATACGGAAAGCAGGAACGATCATCTGCGTCATGGCAGTTCTCCAGAGTGGCCAGGGGACAGGGAGGAAAGGTCGGACTGCGACAGCAGCTCCGGGAATGGAGCCTCCAGCGCATCCGCCAGTCGGTAGCCCACGCCATCGAAGCCGACGACGCGGGCGATGCTCTCGATGCGGCGCTTGCGCCCGCGCCCGGCGATGTGGATGACCACGTTGACAGCTTCCGCGATCAGCGCACGGGGCGGGTTCACCGCCACTTCGAGAATCAGTTGCTCCAGGCGCAGCAGCGCGCCCAGCGCGGAGCCGGCATGGATCGTGGCAATGCCGCCCGGATGGCCGGTGCCCCACACCTTGATGAGATCCAGCGCCTCGGCGCCACGCACCTCGCCGACGACGACACGATCCGGGCGCAGGCGCATCGAAGACCGCACCAGCTCGGTCATGGACACGACGCCCTGGCGCGTGCGCAGCGGTACGTGGTCGCGCGCCGCGCATTGCAACTCCACCGTGTCTTCGAGCACCAGCACGCGGTCGCCCGTGGCGGCGATCTCCGCCAGCAGCGCATTCGCCAAGGTGGTCTTGCCGGTACTTGTCCCGCCGGCGATCAGGATGTTCTGGCGCTCGCGCACGGCCCGTACCAGCAGGCCCGCCTGCGCGGCGGTCATCATTCCGTCCTCGATGTAGCGCGCCAGCGGGATCACGCCAAAGGCGCGCTTGCGCAAGGCGAAAGCCGGCCCCGGCGCAGCGGGCGGCAAGATGCCCTCGAAGCGCTCGCCGGTCTCCGGTAGCTCTGCCGTCAACAGCGGCTGGCCGCGATGTACCTCCGCACCGACGTGGGCGGCCACGAGGCGGATGATGCGTTCGCCATCCGCTTCGGACAGTTCCACGCCCATCGGCGCGCGGCCCGTGGACAACCGATCCACCCAGAGCGTGCGGTCGGGGTTGAGCATGATTTCCACCACGTCCGGGTCTTCGAGCGCGGCGGCGATCAGCGGCCCCATCGCCGTGCGCAGCATCTGGATGCGGCGGTCCAGCGAAACGGCGGTGAAGGAAGGAACGGCGCTCATACAGCACGCTCCTGTGCTTCGGCCGTGGCCTCCATCCGCATCGGGTCGGGATTCAACTCGTCCACCACGTCGCGCACCAGGCTGCGCCCGCGCAGCAGGTGACGACCGAGCTGTTCGACAAACTGCTCGAAGCGCGCCTTGCCCTGGGCGCGAGCGGCGTCCTGATGGGCCTCGGGCACCGGCGTGCTCACCGTGAGGAAGTAGCGGATGAACAGCGCCAGCGTCTCGATCTGGATGTTCTGGTCGCGCTCCATGCGCTCGGCGTGGCGTGCCAGGCGATCCAGGCGCTTGGCAATCGCTGCCTCGCGCTGGTCGCCAGCATCGGGCGACAGCCACGATGCGAGCGCCGCCGCGACGATGCTGGACTTGGACACGCCCTTGGTGGCAGCCAATTCGTCGAGCTGCTTCGCGTGCTCGGGCTGGATGAAGAGATTCAAGCGATGCTGGCTCATAGCGCGATTCCGTCGTCAGGGTCGAGGGAAGCCAGCCGGGCCGTGCGCTGCAGAGCCGGGTCGAGCTGGCGCGGGAGGGGAAGCGGCATGTCGTCGTCATCGAGCAGCCCGAGGTCGGCTGCAGGCGCAACGAGGTCGGGGTCATAGGCGACGGTTTCGGAAAGCTCGGGCTGTCGGCGTGGGCCGCCGTCATCGGCCGAACCCAGGTTCTCCAGGCCATCGACGGATGCCGTGGCCGGTGCGGCGGGCACGGCGGGAATCGCCAGCCCGCTCCAGTCGTCGGCGCGGGCCGGCGGCACGTCGGCATAGCGCCCGGCCGTAAGCGCGGGCGGCGGCAGCACGCGCCGCTTGAAATTGCTGTCCGCGTAATAGCGCAGCTTCTTCGCCTTGATCGGCGCCAGGCTGGAGACCATCACCACGGCCTCGTCGGGCGGAAGCTGCATGACTTCGCCCGGCGTCAGCAGCGGCCGTGCGGTTTCCTGACGCGACACCATGAGGTGCCCGAGCCACGGCGCGAGCCGGTGGCCTGCGTAGTTGCGCTGCGCGCGCAGCTCGGTCGCGGTGCCCAGCGTCTCGGAGATCCGTTTGGCGGTGCGCTCGTCGTTGGTGGCGAAGGTCACACGCACGTGGCAGTTGTCGAGGATCGAGTGGTTTTGGCCGTAGGCCTTGTCGATCTGGTTCAGGCTCTGCGCGATCAGGAAGCTGCGGATGCCATAGCCCGCCATGAAGGCCAGCGCCGTCTCGAAGAAATCCAGTCGCCCGAGCGCGGGGAATTCATCGAGCATCAACAGCAGCTTGTGGCGACGCTCGATGCCGTCGCTGCCATCAAGCGATTCGGTGAGGCGCCGGCCGATCTGGTTGAGGATCAGGCGGATCAGCGGCTTCGTCCGCGAAATGTCCGAAGGCGGAACAACGAGGTACAGCGATACCGGATGCTCGGCCGCGATCAGGTCGGCGATGCGCCAGTCGCAGCGCGAGGTGACTTCGGCCACCGTCGGGTCGCGGTAGAGGCCGAGGAACGACATGGCCGTGGACAGCACGCCCGAGCGCTCGTTATCGCTCTTGTTGAGCACTTCGCGCGCGGCGGATGCCACCACCGGATGCGGGCCACCCCCTTCCTCATTCACGAGGTGCGGCGTGGTCATCATCCGGTGCAAGGTCAGCTCGAAGGGACAGGCCGGGTCGCTGAGGAAGTTAGCGACGCCGCGCAGCGTCTTGTCTTCGCCCGCATAGAGCACATGCAGGATGGCGCCGACCAGCAGCGCGTGCGAAGTCTTCTCCCAGTGATTGCGCCGCTCCAGCGCACCTTCGGGATCGACCAGGATGTCCGCGATGTTCTGCACGTCGCGCACTTCATGCGCGCCGCGCCGCACTTCCAGCAATGGGTTGTAGGCCGCCGACAGGCTATCCGTCGGGTTGAACAGCAGGCAGTGCGAAAAGCGCGAGCGCCAGCCAGCGGTGATGCTCCAGTTCTCGCCCTTGATGTCGTGAACGACAGCAGACGCGGGCCACGAAAGAAGCGTCGGCACCACCAGGCCCACGCCCTTGCCCGAACGCGTGGGCGCGAAGGTCAGAACATGCTCCGGGCCTTCATGCCGAAGGTACTGCTGGCGATGCAGTCCGAGGAACACGCCCGTAGGCTGGTCAAGGCCCGCCTTGTGGATGTCCTCCGCGCTGGCCCAGCGGGCCGAGCCGTAGGTCGTGACGAGCTTGGACTGGCGCGAGCGCCAGATCGACATTCCGATGGCGACCAGTACCGCGAATAGGCCGCTGCCTGCGGCGATGGCACCGCCCACGTCAAAGACGTGCGGCGCATAGGCATCGAAGAAGAACCACCACTCGAACAGCCGCCACGGGTGATAGACCGGCGTGCCCAGGAAATCGAACCACGGCGCGCCCAGGCGTAGCTGGTAGCCCAGGGCGGCGGCTGTCCATTGTGTGGCTGCCCACACGCCGGCGATCACGATGCCGAATACCACGGCGATCTGACCGAACAGCACGTTCGTTCCCTGCATTGACCTGCCTCCGAATGCGGCACAACAACGTGCCGCCCGTATCAGGATCAATGCCGCAGGCAGTACCGGTCAAAGACGGAAATCGCCGGGATTAAGGCTCAGAAAGCCATAGTTCTTGCTGTGGCGAAGACAATAAAAATGCCGCAGGCACAAAGGCGCTGCGGCGTATCGAGGTAACAGTGCGCAAGCTGTCGCGGTGCGGCGACGCAGAGGCGTTGCTGGCGTGGGCTATGGGGTCTTCTTCTGTTCCGGCCGGTCGCCGAAAAAGCGCCGCTCGGCAGCAGCGGCTGCACGCAGGCAGAGTTCATCGCCGACCTTCGCGCGATCTTCCTTGCACAAGCGCTGGATTTCCTTGATGCGCGCAGGATTGGCCACCAGTTCGTCCACGGTGTCGGTGGACTTGGCGGGGCCGCAGGCGCTCAGCAGGGCGGCCAGGGTCAGCAGCAGGGTTCTGTTCGCGGTTTTGTTCACGGCTTGACTCCTTTGGATGCGGGGTCATGAACATCGGCAGCCGCGGCGACGGCACCGCTGCCCGAGTCAATGGATGCAACGTGCTCAATGAACCGGGCCAGCATCGCGCCGGGCTCGGCGTCACGGCGCAGCAGGTAGGTGGTCAGCATGGGCGGAACGCCCGTCAGTGGCCGGGCCACGATGCCCATTTCCCGGCTGGATGCGATGTGTGCTGCTCCCGCCAGACCGATGGCCACGCCCGAGGCCACCAGGGCCATCATCACGTCGAAGGTGGCGACGCGCTGGAGGATCTGCAGTTCCTCGTCCCGCTTTTGCAGGATGCGATCCACCTGGCGGGTATGGCCCTGGCAGAAGGCGGGATCGCCCAGCACCAGCCGCTGCTGCAGCACTTTATGCAGGGGAACGCGCCGGTATTCCAGCAATGGATGACGCGAGTACAGCGCCACCATCAGTTCGTCCGCCCACGCGGGAGTGGCCAAGATGCCCTCGCCGACCTCATCGGCCATCGAGAAGCCAGCGTCGTACAGGTCATCGTGCAGGCCCTTGATCTGCTGATCGAAGGGCACTTCAAAGAGGCGGATCTCCACCTCGGGTTCTTCTTCGCGGCTGCGCGCCAGCAAGGCGGGTAAGCGCGATGGCGTGATGCCATCGGACAGGGCAATACGCAACTGGCCATGAAAGCCGTTGGCGGCCGACTTCACGCCATCGCGTGCTTGTTCCAGTGCCTCGAAGATACGTGGCACCCGCTCCAGAAACACTTTGCCGGCATGAGTCAGCCGAGTGTTGCGCGTCGTGCGGGTGAAAAGCTGCGCTCCTAGTTCCTCCTCCAGATCTTTGATTGTGCGGGACAAGGGCGATTGATCCATGTGCAGCCTCTCGGCCGCTCGGGCGAAGTGGAGCTCTTCGGCGACTGCAAGAAAATAGCGTAAATGCCTAAGCTCCATGACAACTTCTCCCTTTCTACGAGACGCCAGCGTCCAGCGCACTCGAAGATTTCGGGCCGAGTGATGCCAATGGCCGTGCTCATGCCCACGGCGCTGGTTAGCGAGCGTCGGCTTTCGCCCCATAAGATGCAGTGCTGCCGTCGCGCGGTGCGGCTCATGGGCAACATTTCGCCGCAAGTACAAGTACGCAACTTCAGAGTTTCTCGATCAGTTCCGGCACGACTTGGAACAGGTCTGTCACCAGCCCGTAGTCGGCCACCGAGAAGATCGGCGCCTCCTCGTCCTTGTTGATGGCCACGATCACCTTGGAGTCCTTCATGCCCGCCAGGTGCTGGATCGCCCCCGAGATGCCCGCCGCGATGTACAGTTGCGGTGCCACGATCTTGCCCGTCTGGCCCACCTGCAGGTCATTGGGCGCATAGCCCGCATCCACCGCAGCCCGGCTGGCCCCGATGGCCGCGCCCAGCTTGTCCGCCAGCGGCGTCATCACCTCCTGGAACTTCTCAGCGCTGCCCAGGGCACGGCCACCGGAGACGATGATCTTGGCCGCCGTCAGCTCCGGCCGGTCGCTCTTACTCACCTCGCGCCCCACGAAGGCGCTCTTGCCGCTGTCGGCCGCCGCCGCGATGGCCTCCACCGCTGCGCTGCCGCCTGTGGCCGCTGCAGGGTCGAAGCCCGTGGTGCGCACGGTGATGACCTTGACCGGATCGGCGCTCTGCACGGTGGCGATGGCGTTGCCCGCGTAGATGGGCCGCTCGAAGGTGTCGGCGCTCACCACCTTGGTGATGTCGCTGACCTGCGCCACGTCCAGGCTGGCCGCCACGCGCGGGGCGACATTCTTGCCGCTGGCGGTGGAGGGGAAGAGGATGTGGCTGTACCCGCCGGCCAGGGCCAGGATCTGCGCGGCCAGGTTCTCGGCCAGCTGGTCGGCCAGGCTGGCGCCGTCGGCGTGAATGACCTTGGCGACGCCGGCGATCTGGCTGGCGGCCTGGGCGGCGGCCTGGGCGTTGTGCCCGGCCACCAGCACATGCACGTCGCCCCCGCACTGGGCGGCGGCGCTGACGGTGTTCAGGGTGGCGCCCTTGAGGGATTGGTTGTCGTGTTCGGCAATGACGAGGGTGGTCATGGAATTGAGCTCGTGGTTGAGTCCAGTGGTTGTGGGTCACATGCCCGCGTAGTTCGGCCCACCGCCGCCCTCGGGCGCGACCCAGACGATGTTCTGCGTCGGGTCCTTGATGTCGCAGGTCTTGCAGTGCACGCAGTTCTGCGCGTTGATCACCAAGCGCTCGCTGCCAACGTCGCTCTTGACGAATTCGTAGACGCCGGCCGGGCAGTAGCGGCTCTCGGGGCCGCCGTACTTGGTGAGGTTGATCGCGACCGGCACCGATCCATCCTTCAGCGTCAGGTGCGCCGGCTGGTTCTCCTCGTGGTTCGTGTTGCTGATGAACACCGACGACAGCCGGTCGAAGGTGATCCTGCCGTCGGGCTTCGGATACTCGATCCGCGGCATCTTCGCAGCGGGCTGCAGGTAGAGGTGGTCGGCCTGCGGGCCGTGCACGGTCCACGGCGGCACCTTCACGCCGACCTTGGGCAAGAGCCACTGCTCGATGCCTGTCATCATTGCGCCGACGCGGTTGCCCTTCTTGAACCACTGCTTGAAGTTCTTCGAGCGGCGCAGTTCGTCGGCCAGCCAGCTCGCCTCAAAGGCCTCGGGGTAGGCGCTCAACTCATCGTGCGAACGGCCGGCCTGCAGCGCCTCGAAAGCCGCTTCGGCGGCGAGCATGCCGGTCTTGATCGCCGCATGGCTGCCCTTGATGCGGCTCGCGTTCAGGTAGCCGGCGTCGCAGCCGACGAGCGCGCCGCCCGGGAACACGGTCTTGGGCAAGCTGAGGATGCCGCCGGCGGTGATCGCCCGTGCGCCGTAGCCGATGCGCTTGCCGCCCTCGATGTGCGCGCGGATCGCCGGGTGCGTCTTCCAGCGCTGCATCTCCTCGAACGGAGACAGCCAGGGGTTCTTGTAGTCGAGGCCGGTGACGAAGCCGAGCGTGACCTTGCCATCTTCGAGGTGGTAGAGAAAGCCGCCGCCGTAGGTGGCGTTGTCCATCGGCCAGCCGGCGGTATGCACCACGAGGCCGGGCTTGGCCCGGTCGGCCGGCACCTCCCACAGCTCCTTGATCCCGATGGCGTAGCTCTGCGGGTCGCGGCCCACATCGAGCGCGAACTTGGCGATCAACTGCTTGCCGAGCTGGCCGCGCGCGCCTTCGGCGAAGATCACGTACTTCGCGGTCAGTTCCATGCCGAGCTGGAAGCCGTCGTGCGGCTCGCCGTCCTTGCCGATACCGAGGTTGCCGGTGGCGACGCCGCGCACGCGGCCTTGCTCGTCGTAGAGCACTTCGGCCGCTGCAAAGCCGGGGAAGATCTCGACGCCCAGGGCTTCGGCCTGCGCCGCGAGCCAGCGCGTAACTGCGCCGAGGCTGACGACGTAGTTGCCTTCGTTGTGGAAGCACTCGGGCACCAGCCAGCCGGGCGTCTTCCTGGCGCCGGTCTCAGTGAGGAAAAGCACCTCGTCGGCGGTGACCGGCTGATTCAGCGGAGCGCCCTGCGTCTGCCAGTCGGGGAACAGCTCGGCGATCGCGCACGGGTCCATCACCGCGCCGGACAGGATGTGCGCGCCGGGCTGGCTGCCCTTTTCAAGGACGACGATCGAGACCTCGCTGCCCGCGGCGGCGGCGAGCTGCTTCAGGCGGATCGCAGCGGCCAATCCCGCTGGGCCGGCGCCGACGATGACGATGTCGTAGTCCATCGCCTCGCGCGGGCTGTAGGTTTCGAGCATCTCGCTGGCGTTCGCGCGGGTCTTCGGCAGCATCGGCTCAGATGACCTTGGCTTCGTTTCGGAGCTTGTCCACCAGGGTGGCCACGTCGGGCACCGTGATGCCAGCGCCGCGCTTGGGCGGCTCGCTCACCTTGAGAGTCTTCAGCCGTGGACTCACGTCCACGCCCAGGTCCTCGGGCTTGAGGGTGTCCAGCTGCTTTTTCTTGGCCTTCATGATGTTGGGCAGCGTGACGTAGCGCGGCTCATTCAGGCGCAAGTCGGCGGTGACGACCGCCGGCAGCTTCAGGGTGACGGCTTCCAGGCCGCTGTCGACTTCGCGGGTGACGGTGAGCTTGTCGCCGGCCACTTCGACCTTGCTGGCGAAGGTGCCCTGGGGGAGGTCGGCCAGCGCGGCCAGCATCTGGCCGGTCTGGTTGGCGTCGTCGTCGATGGCCTGCTTGCCCAGGATGACCAGGCCGGGCTGTTCCTTGTCGACCAGGGCCTTGAGCAGCTTGGCCACGGCCAGAGGCTGCAGTTCGGTGTCGCTTTGCACCAGGATGGCACGGTCGGCGCCGATGGCCATGGCGGTGCGCAGGGTTTCCTGGCACTGGGCCA
>VFQS010001242.1_pt1 | contig 23954 bp, 22 predicted proteins | sample 3512361 | NCBI WGS metagenome assembly VFQS01 (sample SAMN10412375, study PRJNA504923) | tailings metagenome | isolation source: Relicate 1 Philex TSF3 active mining | place: Philippines
TTGCAAAGCAAGTTTAGGATTTTATAATTAATTAGAATAATAATAGAAAAAAAATAATAAGAAATTTTTTAATTTATTTTTTTTAATTTTTCAGTAAATTTCTAAATAATAAAATTTAGAAAATTCTATAAATGAATATAAAAATAATGGATTCTCATTTTTTATCCATTTTGGAATTAAATGGATTCTCATTTTATAAATGGATTCTCATAATTTATAAAAATGTAATAAAAATGGATTCTCATAATTATAATGGAAAGTCATTTTTATAAATAAATTAATAATAATGGAAATCCATTTAAAACTTACTTCATAATATTACTATAAACAAACCATGGAATATACTGTGACTATGAATGATAAACAAATTTATACTTTTTATAAAGATAATCCACACCTTAAACCCGAAACATTACATAAAATTATGTTGAGTTTTATTGAGAATATTACAGATGATATGACAAAGTTTATGCAATCTTCTTTCCAAACACAAGTAATGAATGAACTAAAAGAAATTAAACTAGGGTTTAATCATTTGAATGATTCTTTATTGTTAAAAATGAATGATCATAATAAATCATTTATAGAAACATTGAAACTAATTATTAATGATTATTCACATAACAATAATGATAAAACATCTTCTATTTTACAAACACATATTGAATCTTATACAGAGAAAATAAATAGAATCCTTCCTTCTCTCAATGAAGAAAATTATAAGAAGATGCAAGAACATTTGGGATTAATTCAAAAAAGTATTTTATTAGATATAAAAGAATTATTATCTAGTAAAAATGAAATTGGTATCCAAGATTTTATTTCTAGTTTTGATAGTAAATTACATACTTTACAACAACCATTATATACAATTATTCATTCAAATCAAGAACAACTAAACAATAAAATTACGTCTCTTAATACAGAATTTAATCAACAAAATAATTCAACAAGTAAGATTTATTCAGAAATGAGTGAATATTTAAATCGTTATAAAATATCATCCCAGTTTAAAGGACAATGTGCTGAAACAGAATTAGAACAAATCCTATCAACTATTTGGCCAAATGATAAATTTGAAAGAACAACAGGTATTAAAGAATCTGGTGATTTTATTTTATTTAAAGATGAAAAAGAATATATTATGCTTGAAACTAAATCATATACAGCAAATGTTGATAAGAGAGAAGTAGAAAAATTTATTAGAGATGCAAAAATAAAGAATCTACATTCTATTATGATGAGTCATACAAGTGGTATTGTAGGAAAACAAGACTTTACAATTGATATTACTGATACTGGTTGTATTCTTATTTATTTATTAAATGTAAATTTCTCTTCTGATAAAATTAAATTGGCAATTGAAATTATCAATAAACTATCTCCAAAGATTAATCAAATTATGAATGAAACAAAAAAAGAAGATACTTCATTATCTATTACAAAAGAATCAATTGATAGATTATATAATGATTACAATGATTTTAATAATAAAAAGAATAAATTAAAACAAATGATTAATGATTTTAATAAAAGCATGAATAATGAGTTAGATAATATGAAATTACCTGAACTAACATTTTTATTAAATGGTATTTATAAAATAGAAAATACTCTTGAATTTGTTTGTCCAATTTGTGGTAATTCATATAGCAGTAGTATTAAATTAGCAAATCACAAACGTTCTCATTTAAAAAAGAATATATCTCTTGAAACAGAAGAATCTATTTCTAATGAAACCGAAAATGTTGTAGTATCTACATCCACAGAACCTGAAACAAAACCAAAACAGAGAAAAAAGAACACTTCACAAAAGGTCTAACTTATAAAATTAATATTTAAAATTGAATAATACATAATTATGAAATAATAAAAATATAATCAATTAAAATACTACAAATGGTTACTATAAAAACGATGGATGACTTTAAAAAATTCAAGGAATTTACAATAACACCAATATGCTATGTATATTATAAAAATACATTATTAGATTCATTCTATGTTGGATATACTACACAGAATGGATATAAATATTTAAGAAATCATCATAGAATGAAAAAAATATCAGATAGAATAAATGAAGGTTATAGCATTCAGATTTATACAAAATATAATGAATATGCACTTATAAGTTTATTTAAACCTAAACTAAATGTACAAAGTGGAACTGGATATATTGGTAGAGATATTGGATATACTCATTGTAATACAGATTTGAAAAGTGTTGTAAAAAGTATTGGTGAAATTATTCTTCCAAAAAAAATAATAAAATATAATAAAAAACATAATATATTGTCTTATAGTGAAATAAAACGTGTAATTGATAAAACTAAACTTGAATTAATTTATAATGAAATATGGAATAATATATTTATTAATAAAAATAATATATCACTTCATTTTGATATTGTATTATATATTATTATTATTCATAAATCAAAACCTGAAAATAATATTTATAATAAAATATTTAATAGCATTACATCCAAAGAACATGATACATATATTAAAAAATTATGTTTGATACTTAAATATTGTAAAATCAAATATTTGTTTCAAGCTTTTATTTTAATATATGAAATTTATATAAATAATACAAAAGAATTAATTAGATTTACTTCTGAAACATCTAAAAATATTCAATATGAAATTATAAAAAATTTAAAAGAATATGATTATTTAATTTCATCTACATATATTTATTATAGTGCATCTAATTATTTACCGTATCATTATCAATTTGCTCTTAAAGATTATTATCAACTAATATATGAGTCAAGAAATTAAAAATACAAATAAATATAAAATTTGTGTAATTTATTATAAATTTAAATAATTAAACAAACAAACTATAATTAAATATCTAATTTATTATTGAATGTTTTCTTTGAATTACATAATGAGCAACATAATTTAATATTATCTTTTTTATGACCATATAGAGATATAATAGAATCAAATGTTAAAGAAGATTCTACATATTTTTTATTTAGTAATGACATTTTACATTTACAATAAGAACATTCATTAGAATTAGTAATCAAAATATCAGATAATTCATTATATGTTGCTGTTTGAAAATCTGGAATTTCATTGACTAATAATTTGCTATCTCTTGGTGATTTATAAAGTAGAACTGGTCTTAATGTTATTTTAATATAATTAGATACTTCTATTTTTTGTTCAGTTGTTAATTCTGATACTTTTTTTCCTGATAAATGATTTAATTTTTTAAGTTCTTCATCTTTGTTATATATATCAAAATATAATGTATTTATAACATAATCGTCTAAAATATTAGCATCTTCAAATGTAATACAACGTTTCTTTTTTTCATAATCACGATGTTTATATGAATATATTCTATTTTCAATTGATAATTTAACTTTTTCTTGATTTTCAAGTGTTGGTTCAATATCATATTTTTTACATATAACTTCCTCAGGGAATATATATGGCGTCTCTCTTTTAGTGATAAATAAATATTCACTATAATATTTATCACCCTTTCTATGAATTAATGAACAAGTAAACCCTCCTTTACGAGAATGTATTTCTTTATTTTCAGAAATATTCATAATCATAAATGTCGCAAGATTTAATATTTTATTTTCATTTTTATCCTTAGGAAGAACTTTTTGAATACTATAATAACAATCTTCAAATTTACCATTTTTACCTCCAACGATTAATGCTATATAGTTTTTACCAGTATGATATAATTCCTGATGAATAATCTCAGAACGTTTCCAAATTTGTTCTCTTATATTTAACATCTTGCAAAACTATTCTGGTTATTGTATTATACCCTCAATAATAAACAATTTTATAATATTTATTATCAAATCAATTTTATATTTTTAGTTCTTCTTTTAATTGAAAGAATAATTCTGGTTTATTTTTTAATTCCCTTACTAAACAATGAATCTCATAATTTGTAATATAATCAATAACATCGTGTATACAATATACATAAGGGATTAATTTATATATACTACGCGAACCTTTATTAGTTTCGTATTCATTTCTTCTATTAGGATATTTTTGTGATATAATAGATACATCCGTTTCAAACATATAATGATGCTTTGAATATATATCAAATATATTACTATAATTAGATAAATTATTATTATACATAAATTCTCTGTATTTATTTATTCGGTTATATGTTTCTGGTTTTAAATGTGGTGGATTTTTACTATTTTCTATTTCTTTTACGATATCATTTAATAAATTACAAAAAAATATTTTAATTTCATCGTTATCAGTATCAGTTATCATTTTTTTATAAATTATAATTCTATATCTTTAATTTTATTTATAATCTATTTTTTTAATAAATTCTTCTTTTGTATAAGGAAATTCTTTAATATATGTATTTGCACAATTTGAATATAAGTTATATATTTTAGTCCAACCATATAAAGTATAATCTGTATTCAAATCATATTGACTTATAACAACAATATATCTATTACTTCTATCTTCAAATTTTTTACCTAATATAGATTTACCTTCTTTTTCTATTGTATCTGATAAATATACTTCAATATGAACATAAAATATACCATCCCTTCTATTAGTTAAATTCCAATAATCTTTTCGTTTAGCTTTTTTTTTAATATTATAATCAATTTCAAATTTATTTCTATTTTCAATTATTCCATAATCTGGATAATTATCCACAATTTCATTATTTCTCAAAATTTTAATTTTAAAACCACCCCAATAAACATCATATAATTTTTTATTATTACATAAATTTTGCCAATATAATGATTCATCTCTATGTAAAATTAATCTTACTTTATCAATAGGATATAATTTACCATTATATTCAATCAATTGTTGTTCTTCCATTTTACTTAAAATTTATTTAACAATTTATATTCATTCAATTTTATTTTACCAACTATCTAACTTATTCATCATATCATCTTCATCTATTATATCCGACAATAATTTCTCTAAGTTCTCAGGTGAATATTTTTCCATGACTTTTTTCTCTCTTACTCTCCACATCCAATCCATAAACTTTGTTTTGAATCTTAACAAAAAATAATTAAATTTAAATTGATAAATGATTTTTAATATATTTATATTTTCTTTATTATAATATTTACAGTCTTTTTCTGTTATAGATTGATTAAATAACTTACAACCATAACAACTAAAATTATCTATTTTATCATATAAATAACATAAATTATCTATTTCAATATTAGTTGATTTAATGTTTAATGTATTTAATTTTTGTTTTATAAAAGGTAATTTACTTATTCTATTATTTCCAGTTAAATAAATATATTCTAACGATTCTGGTAAATAATCTATTTTTTCAATCTTACAAGAACTACAATTTAACTTTTTTAAATTATTATTCAAAATAGGTAAACTTAAATTTATATTACCTGCTACACATAAATATATTAAATCTTTTGGTATTGGTGGTAATTTCATTAGTTTATTATTAACACAATTAAATTTTTTCAAACTTTTTGAAATATGTGTTATCTTTTTTATTTGATTATATGCACAATAAACTTCTTCTAGACTATCTGGCATTTTTAATCTTTCAATTTGATTGTGAGTGCATTCAAATGTTTTCAAATTTGGTGGAAGATTTATTTTTTTTAATTTATTTTGTCTACAATTCAAATATAATAAACTATCTGGTAAATCATTTAGTTCTGTTAATTGATTATAAGAACAATTCAAATCAATTAAATTATTATAGTTCATAAAAGATAATGATGTATAATCATTTAATTCTATATTTATACAATCATTCTCTCTTGTATAGGTTATACATTCTTTTAAATTGTATGTATTTTCTCCATCATTATCTAATTTAATTATTCTTTTTTTAACCATTGTTATAATTATATTTTCACAATCTTTCTAATTTATTTATCATTTTATTAGACATAAATCTATAAATAATTAGAATAAAGAATTAAAGATTCTAATTATTATTTTATTCTACATCAAAAAACATACGTAGTGCTCTTTTCTCGTCGTCTGTACCATTATCTATAAGATAAGGAATATTCCCAATGTTACATCTATTATATCTAGGATCATTCATAAATATATCATCTAATATTTCACCTATATAATTAAAACCGAAATAATCATAAGTTACATCTACCGTTTTATATAGGGGAATACTATTAATACCAAAATGTAAAGCCAAACATAATAATAATGTATTGTATCTACGTATAAATAAATTTAAAGATATTACTCCACGATCTCTCCAATCAAAAACTTCCTCTATCATACCTTCTATATTAAATTCTGCAATTCTGTCATTGATATAGTCATGATTTGTGTTATTTTTTAATTTAATAAATGAACGCAATATATTTTTTAATGTATGACTAAACCTATGAGTAGTAAATCCCATTAAATGTTGTCCTATTTGAATTTGATTAATTACAGGAATATTTATCATATTCTGTGTATCTGTATTTAATAATGTTCCATTTATATAATATTTCATTATTACACTAAATAATGCCCATCCAGTTCTACCAAATCCAGCATAACAGTGAAGAATAGACCTATTTTGGGGTATTGTATAATCAATCTCTATAACATTTCTCCATTTTTGATAATGCCCACATGTAAAATCTTGAATATATTGAGGACTATATAGAATATTATTATTATTACTATTATTCATATCTAAATTCTTTACAGATTCCCATATTCTTCTTTCCATATCATAATCATTACCACAACCAGCTGGTTGGTATTTTGCTGGATTTCTTAATATTTCATCACATGCTTGTAATGAAATTAAACGATTAATTTCTAAATTATACATATAAAATACAAATGTTCTAAAACAATAAATATTATAATCTGTATAAGGACCAGCAAATCCGATTTCTTGTCTACCTTCTAAATCTTGACCAATTGGCATACTAGTACCATATAATTGTATGTTAGTATTATTTCTACCTTCTATTTTTATTAATGTATTCCATCTAGTAGTACCCATTCTCCATTTTGGATTTATAAATGCTGGAAAACTTCTAGTCGGTTCTTGATATAAAAATGGATTCATAAGTCTTACTCCACCCTTTTGTTTTCTCTTATATGTTTTTTTTATCATTATATATATAATGGTAAAAACATATAATCCAATTATTTCTGAAACGATTATTCCTGAAAAATTGAACATCCCTATATTAAAAAAAAAACAATCAACTAAAAAACAATCAACTAAAAAAAAGTCTAATAAGAAAACTGAAAAAATGTCTCAAATAAATGAATACAATTTTAATCATTTTGATGAAGCATCAACTAAAAAGTCTGACAAGAAAACTGAAAAAATATCTCAAATAAATGATGATAAAGCAGATTTAAAAAAATCTAAACTTACAAATGAAATTTTAAAATTAGTTAACAAAAAATATATATTTACAGAGAAATGCCCTCAATCAATAACATTTGATTTATTATCAGAAATTATTCCATCTTATTATGATAAAAGTGAATTTAATAAAGATTCTTTATGGGTTTCATATTATACTACTATGAATCTTCAATCTTATAATCATAAACCTAAACATATTTCATTTGATGAATTAAAATAAACTATGTTCAATAGTCATATTTATTTTAATAAATTTTTATTGTTATATAATATCATTTTATTTATATATGTTATTTATTTTATTATCATTTATGGATTATAAATAATTACATAATTAACGACTAATGCAATTCAGGTTAATTTTGCTACTTTTTTGCTACTTTTACATTTAAAACACAAAATAAAATTTTATTATTAATTTTACTTTTCAAATTTATTATTATTTCTTCTTTTTCTACGTGAATTATTATTTTGTCTGCTTTTTTTTATAATCTTTCTACTCAGAATTATAATCTGTATCTAATAATTCAATCTTTATTACCATTTTATTATGGTAGTATATTTAAAATAATATGTTATTTACAAAGAAAATATATTATTTATCTATAATAATGGCAGACGATAAACCCGAAGAAATTACCCCACAATCTCAGGAAGACCACCCCACCAAATCTCAGGAAGATTCTCAGGAAGAATTTGTTTGCGAAATGTGTCCTATTAGATATTATAGTATGGGTTCATCAAACTTTTTTAATATTTTTATAACATTTATTTTGTTGTTTGTTATTAACATGATATTAAAATCATTACATAATATAACTACTACTCTTTATAACATAAAAACATCTATCACTTTTCTACATGCAAAAATAGATAATCTCTCTTTAAAATGTTCTGAATCAAAAGAAGAGAGAAAACAAGAACCAACTATAAAAAATATTTCAAATATAATTGAACATCTGGAAACATTATTAAAAAAATAAAAATATTATTAATTATATATGAAGAGAAGAAATGATTTTATGAATAAAATTAATAACTATTTTGGAAGTCGCCAAGTAAGAAACCCTTCTACTCCGTATCCTCCACCTTTCACATTTTCAACTCAATCGCCACAAAAAATACCTAATCAATCTTTACAACATGGAGTAAAAGTAGCTATTGTTTTATATTATGCTAAAACTAATTCTATTCTTGTAGGTAAAGATTCATCAAATCAATCAAGTTTAATTCAATGTATAATACCTCCTGGTAGTTCACGTACATTAAATATAAAAAAAGAAATTTTAAATGAAACTGGATTAGATTTTAAAAGGTTTCAAACTATACCTGAAATAAATATGAAAGAATTAACTAGCATAGCAATGCATCCTGAATTATCAAGAGTTTGTCGTGGATTATCATCTAATACTAACGTATTTTTTTATGTAATTAAAGAAGGTAATCTCGATAAAACATTAGATAGTATTTTAAGACATAAAAGAAGATATCCAGGTAATTTATCTAATTTTGAAATGATACCATTAGATTCTATTAATATTCAAGATTTTAATAAGTTAAGTAAAGATACTATCAATATTTTTAAATGTGCAATAGAAACTCGTACTTATAATTATATTTTAAATCCACAAAAAGTTACAAATGAACATAAACAAAGACTTAGAACCGCAAGAAATCTTGCATTAGAAGAAAGAGAAAAGAGAAAAAAAAGTAGAAATGAAAATAGAAATAATTATAGTCATAGACAGACAAAACGTTTTAGAACATCACCATTTTAATGTATACACCCGACAACAATTTTCATATTTATCGGTCAATACAACATCATCAAATACCTCTAATAAATAATCATTGATTCCTTGTTGAATTAATCCAGTATCTATTTTATATAATTCTAAGTCTTCAAAATAATAATATTTGAAATGATTATATTTGTCATTATTTGGAATATAATCATTTTTATTATCCATCATATTTCTCTCTTTTTTAAATATATTTAATGCCATAAAATGGCTATAACATGAATATACCTTAAACATATAATCAATATCATTCTCTTTGAAAATAGATTTTTTATTTATTCTTTTCTTTGGAATAATAATTTCGGTATTCTTCATATCCTCTGTAAATTCCATACACCCAAACTCAGTAAAAGAATATTCGTTTACATTACGTGTTAACATTTGTGATAAAATATCATTGTAAATATTTTGTGCATAAGTTGTTACATAATAATTTACAATATTATCTCTTTCATTATTGTAATATCCTCGTAAATTCTCTGCCGAACAGAGAGAAAACAATCCAACTAAACAAGAGACGTTTTTCATTTCCTTTTTATCTATTTCTTTTTTATTTTTCTTCTTTTCAATTTTATCGTTTAATGGTTTGTCTTTCTTTTGATTTTTTATTATTTCAATCTATAAATGCAAAATTGAATAACAAATCGCATAATCATAAATAGATAAAAAATAATGTCTACTGTTAATAAAACAAGTGATTACAAATTATCAATTAGTCATAATGAATTAAATACCTATGTAAATTTTAAAATTAAAATTGAAAATGCAGACGGTTCATTATCTAGTTTTCATTTATATGATATTAATTATTGTGAATTACCAGAATTTAAAAAAATGAGAGAAAATTTATATGTAAATGATTCAAAAATTACGTTTGAATATTATGAAGATTCACCTATTATTGAGATTTCAACAAATAAAATTAATTTCACTATTAGATTTAAATTTAAACGTACATCATCTATTATGTATGTGTCTAGTTATTTTATTTATGCTATTAATTCAGAAATTGAAAAAATGTTAGATTATATAATTGATGTAATGAGTAAGGCAAATAAACTAAAAAAATAATAAATCTATAATAAAAATATAAACAATATTAAATATCATAAATTTTTATAAAATCTTTAAAAATATTTTTTATAAAATTTATAAAAATTTTTTTTCCATCTCCAATATATTTTTATTTTTTAAAATCTACTACTTTTGGTACTAAAAATATTTTTTACAATAACGTTTTTAAAAAAATATATTTATTTATGACGATTTCAATAACAAACTACAAATACTATATAATGAATTTATTTCTCGTTATAGTAGTGTATAGTAGCATTAATATCCAAAATTGTTATTATTTAAAATGGTAATAATTATATTTTTATGAATAATAAAAGTAGGATAATTTAATATAAAGTTTTATCTATATATAGAAATAAATGAAATACCAATGTATTTGTTGCGATTATGAAACAGACCGTTCCGATAATTTTACAAAACATAACAACACAAAGAAACATCAGGATAATTTAAATAAAAACACAACAAATACCTTAGATAATTCTTTTACGTGTGATATATGTTTAAAAATATCAAATTCAAAAACAACCATGTATCGTCATTATAAAATATGCAAAGAGAATTATGAAAAGAAAAAAATAGAAGAACACAATAAAAAAATAGAAGAGGATAAGAAAAAAATAGAAGAATTACAAACAACTATAAATGAAATTAAAATAATGCTGAATGAAAAAATAAAAGAATTAAATTCTCAAAATATTTATAATATTACAAATAATAATACAACTAACAACACAACTAATAATAGTATTAATACAGTAAATAATGTAACATTATCATATGTAGATACAGATGATTCTCATATATCTGATGAAGATTATAGAAAAATAGTAAATACAGTAAATTTTTGTGTAAAAATGTTAGTTTGGAAGAAACATTTTAATAAAGATAAACCAGAAAATATGAATTTATGTATTCGCAATAAACAAGATAAATATATGAGAGTGTTTATGAAGGATAAATGGATGTCTGAAAAAAAAGATAAAATGATTATAACATTATTTGAAGAAAATGAAATGCAAATTGAAGATTGGTTAAATGAATGTAATGACCCACAATTAAATGATAAATATTTAAAATATACTAAGAATAAAGAAAATAATGAATTAAAAGAAGAATTAGAAGAAGATTTAAAACAATTTATGTATGAAATGACAAAAGAATTAGGTATAGGTAAAGGTAAATTAAATTAACAGATTTTATCTATTCTCCTTTGGAAGAATGTAAAGGTTCTATCACTTCAATAATTCTATGAATACGATAATGAGTACCATCAATAGTACAAGTACGTTCTTTATCTGCATTATAAATAAGAATAGTTGTATTTTCTTCATGAGGTTTAATTATTTTATGGCTAAGTGGTTTATCTTTATGCTTACATTTGGATTTATGTTTGGTTAAATTATGAATAGACACAAAAGATTTATTACAAAATTCACAAGTTGTGTTGGTATTAATGACTGTATTTACAGGAGTAGTATCTGGGTTATCACCCTTAAATTCATCAATCGTTTCATCAATTAATTTTTCAGGAATAGAATTAAATGATAATATATCTTTTTCTTCGGTGATATCTGCACCAGTGATATAGTTAAAAAATATTCTTTCAATATTATTTTCAAATTTATTTCTAATCTTTGAAAAAAAATCTTTGGTAATATCTCTCATGATATGTTTTTCAGATATCATATGTTCATCATAATCATTTTTTTTATTTGTTATGAATTTACAACATTCGCATAAATATTTTGGCATTTTATATATACAACATTATAGGTTTAAATTATATTCAAAATCCAAATAGAATTATTACAAATAAATACATAAATGGAAGAAGAAAAAACAGAGAAAACAGAAAAAAATAATCAAGAGTTAGATGATTTTATGGAACCAATTTGGGCGGCATCCTCAGATACAGAAGATATGGAATATGAAGGAAAGGTATCATTTCAAGAATTAAAATTAAAAATAATAGAACAATATGAAGCAGGAACAATTCATACTTATTCATCTGCATTAGACATATTAGCTAGTTTTATTAAATCCCAAGCGTTTCTCTATAATGAATCAAGTAATCATTGTAAAAGATATTTGAATTATTTAATGTTTCCATGTATATTTTTATCATCTATGTGTAGTGTTTTATCCTCAATAACAAACAAATTTCCAGAAACACCACTTGTGATAGCAATAATAAATGCATTAATATCCTTTTTATTAGCAATCGTAAATTATTTAAAATTAGATGCAGCAGCAGAGGCACATAATATTACAAGCAATCATTTCTCTCGTTTAAAGATATTGCTAGAATTCTCATCAGGAGCAACATTATTGTTTGAAGACCCATTGTTACATAATGATGGAATTACAAAGGAGATGGGATATTGGGAATCATTAAATAGTGAACCAAGGAATAAGGAAAATTTAAAAGAAATGGATGAATATAATGTAAAAAAGAATATTTTTCTTCAATCTGTTTATGAAAAAAGAAAAAGATTAAAAGAGACATTAATAAGGACATTACAAGCAAAAGTATCAGAGATAAAAGAGAATATAATAGAAATAAAAGAGAATAATCGTTTTCCAATACCGAAATATATTATGAAAAGATATCCGATTATTTATAACATAAACATATTCTCTTTTATAAAAACCGTAGATGATTATAGGTTAGGATTAATAGGTGATTTGAAATATGTAAAGAATGAATTGGCATTTATAAAAAATACACATAATGGACAAACAAATATATCAGAAAAAGATAAAAAGAGAATATTATTTTTACATGAACAAAAATGTTATATTCATAAAGAATTAATTGTTTTAACAAGTACATATAATTTAATAGATGTAATGTTTCAACAAGAAATAAAGAATCAGAATTTATATAACGAATATTATTTACAATTTGTATTTCAAAAGATATTTAATTTTATATTTTGCAATCAACATTCAACTAGATTTCTGCCAGAAGGCTATAAGAATCCATATGATTGTGGACATTTTGATAAAAAAACAAATCAATCATTATTAAGAAAAATCTTAAAAATATAATTAAATACCAATATTTTTAGCTTGATATGCAAAGATAATGTTAGTAGCATTATTGAAATATTTCATGTCTAATAATACATCCTCTTCATTCATCTTAGTATATTTTTCATCATATAAATCACTATTTGTATCTGTTAATTTCTTCCATATATAAGTAGGGTCATCACTATTATCATCATTTTTTTTATGAGTAACATTAATTGGACTATATTGATTCATTAAACCTTCTTTTTGTTGAATTGATATATACACAAATAATAGAAACAAGAGAACAAGTAAAAATATTTTAATCATTATATATAATATATATAATTATAAATGGATATACCATCGGCAAATGAATTAGAGAATGTCAATAATATACAAACAACAAGTATGACAAATATAAATAATATTCAATCAAGTAGCCAGTCATTACAAGAGAATAAAACAGAAAAAGATGTAAAAGCATCAAATGAATTTGGAGTATATACAGAAATACGTTCAACTGAACTGAATAAAAAAGATGATAGTAACAAGAGTGAAATAAATAGAATAAATCTAATATATGGAATATTTATAATCGTATTAATATTTGTATTAATACCAATATATACGATAGTACGATATAGTTTGTATGATGAAGTAATACCTTATATAAAAACAAACATATTTTTTTTAATACGTCAATGGTGGATATTTGTTGTTATAGCTGGCTGTATTTATTTACCAATTTTAATAATAAAATATATAAAAAAACTTATTCTTCAAATAAAAGATACAATTGCATACATATATAATCCATTAAAAGAAAGAAACACTGCAAAAAGATATAATTCTTTCAAATATAAAAAAATAAAACGAATGTATATTAGATTTGCAAGAGCATGGTTTATAATAATGTTAATATTTATGTTGTTATGGTTTATGATTGTATTGTTTATTATGTTATTATTCTGTTATATGATAGGTAATATGATAGGATGGATGGATTATTTTTGGATATTACGATGAGGTTATGTATAACAAACGAAGAAGATTATTACCATATTCTTGTTTTAATTTTCTTAAAAAAGAAGCATAACGGTCACCTAATTTCCGAATTCTTTTATATTCATGTATTGGCATCAGAGGTATTTTATAAATATCAGGTCTTAATCTTTCAATTTCATCTCTCATTTTTGGTGATTGTTTCATTTCAGCCATAATAGCCATAACTAAAAAGTCAGATTGTTGATTTGCCCAATTAACAAATTCATAATCGGATAATTTAAACATATCTAATTCAAATTTATATTTTCTTTGAATTTCCTTATCGCAGAAATCGATATGAGAAGTATCGCGAGGTTTATAAACTGATGGTAAATAATCATTACTATTATATTGAATATTATCCTGTTGTTTGATATTTATCATAGGATTATATTTTTGGTCTTTTAATACAAAATGTTCATTTTCTAATGAAGCCCTTTTATGAATATAATCAGGAGCATGTAAATTTAAATGGTCATCCATATAATTATATATTTATGTTTTATTTTAATTCCTAACCAAATATATATGGACGTATTAAATATACATCATTTATTATTTGAATTTATAAAAAGTCATTTTATAACATTTACTTCCTATATGGTATGTACTATTATACTATATCCAGTACATTTTGTGTTAATTCCAGATTATTATGGAATGGTAATTAATTCATTCAAAGATAAATCTCAGAATCTATTTGTGTATTATGTTAAAATGTTATTTTTTGCATATATAGTTTCATGGTTTTTAGAATCATTAGTGTTATTTATACAATATAAATTAACACCAAATTTCTCTGAATATGCAACAGGAACAATCTTTGAATTTATAATGAATAATTACGAATTAGACTTTGAAAATATTCATACCGGAGAGATATTATCCAAAGTGATAAGAATGCCAGGAATATTGTTTGAATATGTGGATGTATTTCGTCTAGAATTTTTAAAAGAATTATTTGTATTAGTCACTGCAATTTATAAATATTACAAGGTATCTTTTGAAGCAACAGGAGCTTATATTTTTTTCATTATAGTTAACTACCTATACATGTATGCAATGTTTAAAATATTCTCTGGTTACAACGTACAAACAAATAAATTACAAGATAAAATGTATGAATGCTTAGTAGATTGTTTTAATAATTTATCAGCAGTTTATGCATTCAATCAAAAGGAACCAGAGATGGAAAGATTTTATAATGTGAGTTTTAAGAGTTATAAACAAATAATGTCAGATTCATTATTAGCCTTTATAAAGGGCGATTTATTTTGGGGAGCAGTAACTCAAACCATGTTTGTAGTCATGAATTATGTTATCTATCAAGCATATCTAAAAAAGAAGATTAATGCTGAGTTATTAGTAAGCACATTTGTGGTAACATTTTCAATCATTCGTTTATATGAAAAGTCAGAAGGGTCTGCTCAAAAATTAGCAACCGTATTCAGTGAAATCAAAGATAGTGAAACCTTTTTTAATCAAATCTCAAAATTTAATCATAATGAAAATAAAACAAATACAGGTAAATTTAGAAACGGAGATATAGTGTTTAAAGGAATTTATCATAAATATAAAGATTCATATGTGTTACATAATATAAATATTAAAATCAATAAAGGAGAGAAAGTTGCATTAATAGGACAAATAGGAAGTGGCAAATCAACCTTAATTAAATTATTATTAGGTTTTCAACCAATTGTTATGGGAACTGTAACGATAGATGGAGTAGATATAAATACAATACCAAATACAGAGATAAGAGATAATATATTTTATATACCTCAAAAACCGAAATTATTTAATCGTACATTATATGAAAATATAGTATACGGTTTAGAGAGATCACCAAGCCGCGAGAACATTCTTCAATTGTTAGAAGACTTGGAATTAGATGATATACGAGATACATTTAAAGAGAAAATGGACCTAGAAGTTGGAGTAGATGGAAATGCATTATCAGGAGGTCAAAGACAAATTGTTTGGTTATTACGTTCATTTTATCGTCAATCACGCATTCTAGTTTTGGATGAACCAACTGCTTCTCTCGACCCAGCAAATAAACAATTAATGATAAATGTAATCAAGAAAATATCTATGGGAAAGACAGTAATTATTATATCTCATGACCATATTGACCCAATGTTTAGAAAGATAGAATTAAAACAGGGGAGATTAGTAAGTACGAGTTATTTTGATTAAGATGATGGAAATACAAGAGAAGAAGCATTAACAGTTGTTTTATGAATAATATCTAAATTACTGTTCAAAAAATAAGTAGGTGTTTGATTTAGATATTTTTTATTATCATCAATAAATTTTTTATATCTTAAAATAAATTCATTATGTTTTGCTTTTAGTTCAACATATTTAATTGTAACGTCTGCCATATTTTTATTCATAAGTATTATACAATAATATAATACTTATAAAACTATAAAAAAATCAAAATAAAAAAATAAGAATTAAAAAATCTACTAAATGAATCTAAATCTTCATTGCACCCTTCTTTTTCATAGTAGAAGCCATCTTTAATACTTCCTTAAAAGTCTTTTTAGGGTTACTTTTCTTTAATTTCATAACAAAAAGATTCCATGAACTAAGCTTTCTCTTTTTACCACCTTTTACTGTTTTTCTAGCCATTCTTATATAATAAATAGAATATTATTAATTCACGTAATTAAAAAAAAACAACGCAATCTTATAAATAATATTTCTATTGATTTTTATATGAGTAATAATATTGGAATAAATAGAGTAATTGTTGATGGAAATTTTCTTGTATCTAAATCTGCTATTATAAATGGAACAATGAATGCAGGAAATATAAAAACATACGGCGATGTATCATCAAATAGCGATTCTCTAAATTTAATAGGTAGATATTTAAATTTAGATTATACATTTTCTAATAAAAATACTAAATTTGGTTCAAAAACAATGAAATATAATGCAATTACAGGTACTGGTGACCAAAATTCATGTTTAGGGTATGAAGCCTTAAATAATAATACAGATGGGTCATTTAACAATGCAATCGGTCATGATTCAATGTTTACAAATACAACAGGACATAATAATAATGCAATGGGAGTAAATACATTATTTTCAAATATAAATGGAAGTAAAAATATAGCAATTGGAACAAATGCATTATATAGTAATACAAGTGGAAACTCAAATATTGGTATAGGTTATTATAGTTTAAATTCAAACACATCAGGTATAACAAATATTGCCATAGGCGATTATTCATTAGGAAATGCAACAAATATAACAGATGGAATCAAATATAACATAGCGATTGGTTGTAGTAGTTTATATAATAATCAAAATAATGAGAATCTCACAGTAGGAGTATCTTCTCTCTATAACAATACTACTGGAAATAAAAATATAGGAATAGGTAATACAACTTTATTAAATAATACGCTTGGTTCAAATAATATAGCCATAGGAAAATCTGGATTAAGTAGTAATATATCTGGCAATAATAATGTTGCACTTGGTGTAGAATCACTTCAAAATAATACAAGTGGAAATTCAAATGTTGGTATTGGATATAGTGTATTAAATGGAAATGTATCAGGTAATTATAACATTGGTATAGGAACAAATTCACTAAATATGATACAAAGAGGTGATAATAACATAGCAATTGGTTATAATACAAATGCAACAAATACTGCAAATACAAGTACAATTAGTATAGGTTATAACGTCGCCCCAACTGATGATAATCAAATTGTAATAGGAAATGGTGGTTACAATGCTTATATGAATGTATCAGGATTTTGTGTAGGTGCGCCATATTCCACTGATTCTAATTATAAATCTATTATTAATAACACATTAAAAACAACAAATGATGTATTTTTAAATAGTAATAATATTATTATTGGTAATGCTGATTCAAATGTATCCACAAATGGAAACAATACAAACATAAGTTCAAATAGTTTATCTATTATATCAAATATTTTTAACTTATCGGTACCAAAATTTGGTATGGGAACAAATAATCCAACAGGTAAATTACATATTTATGAAAGTTACGGTAGTGGAGATATATCAAAATACATTTGGAATAATTATGCACCTAATTTAAATGGAACTATCTATGCAATAGATGTAGATTCAAATGGTAATGTATATGTAGGTGGAAGTTTTGCAAATATTGAAACATTAACAGATGTAAATAATATTGCAAAATGGAACAGTACAAGTAAAGCATGGGAAGCGTTGGGAACAACAAAAGGTGTATCTCAAACAGGAACAGTTTATGCAATAAAAGTGGATGCAAGTAATAATGTATATGTAGGAGGAAGATTTGATACAGCAGGAGGAATAACAGTTAATAATATTGCAATGTGGAATGGTTCATGGAATACAGTAGGTAGTGGTTCTAACATAGGATTAGTTGGTAGTGCTGGTTCTTCAACGAATGCTACGGTTTATTGTATTACATTATATAATAATAAACTATATATTGGTGGTACTTTTTCATTTGTGAAAGGTACTTTAATATCATTAAATAATATAGTTGTATGGAATATTCCTACTTCTCTATATAGTGGATTAGGAACTGGTGTGTTAGGTAATCAAATTAGTTCAATTGCAATATACAATGATGTATTGTATGCTTCTGGAAATTTTACAACCATCACTATATCTACGGGGACATATACTGCTAATAATATAGCAAGTTTTAATTTAACCAGTAATCCAAATAATTATTGGAATAATTTATTAAATGGATTAGGAACATCAACAAGTTATGTAAATAGTATAGCAATAGACACAAATGGTAATTTATATGCAGTCGGTGATTTTATAAATGATGGAAATGGTAATACAGTAAATAGAATTGCAAAATGGTCTAATAACAGTTGGAGTTCTATAACATATGACCCAGGAACAGGACCAGTGATTGGAGTAAATAATGAAATTAGAACAATTGTAATTGATTCTACAAATAATATATATATAGGTGGTAAATTTACAACAGCAGGTGGAGTAACAGTTAATAATATTGCATTATTAAATAATACTAATAATACATGGTATTGGTATAATTATTCATATAATGGAATTTATGGTATAACCAACGGCACTTATCCATGTAGAATATTAAATATATCAAAAAATAACCTATACATAGGAGGTGATTTTACAAGTGCTGGTGGTGATGCAACTATTAATTATTTAACATACATTATATATACAAATATCAACAATAATGCACAATCAAAAGGAACATTAATATTAGAACATGGAAATAGTGGTGGTTGTTCATCCATTGTTTTTCCATCCAATAAAAATAAAGGAGGAGATTATGCGTATATTCAATATAGAGATAATGTTAGTGAATCATATTCAAATGAAAATGGACGATTAGAAATAGGAACTGAAAATGAGACTACACAAGATGCAATTATTCTTCAAAAGAATGGTGGATATGTTGGAATTGGAACAATTATACCAAATTATCAATTAGATGTATCAGGTGTAATTAATGCAACATCTGGAATAAATGTTGACTCATATATAAGACAAAATACCCCAGGAAATTCATTTAATTTATTTAATACAAATACAGGAGGATTAAACATAGGAGGAAGTGGAACTGTAAATATAGGTAGTGGTTCTGTAAATTTATGTCAAAATGTAAGTAAACGTTCTGTTGAGATAGGTGCAGATGCCGCTAATAAAGCATATATTGATTTTCATAGTTTAGATGATAGAACTAATGATTATGATGTTAGATTAATTAGTATTGGTGGAACTGGTGGAGCAACACCAGCAAATGGAGGAGGTAGATTATCTATCATCGCATCAAAAGTTGGAATAGGAAATGAAAATACTACATATAACTTAGACGTATCAGGAACATCATATGTAAGTTCTAATTTTATTTGTAATGGAAATGTTGGAGTAGGTACAACAAGTCCTTCATATAAATTACATGTGACTGGTGGGTCCATGTATTTTGCTGACTTTGTTGGAATAAGAACTGCTCCTGATAATACATATGGTTTAAAAGTAAGTGGTAGTATATATACAGATAGTAATTTTTATTGTAATGGGCCGATGCGTATTTATGAAAGTACAGGTACAACTCCAACCATAACAACTGGAACACTTGTTCTAGAACATGGAAATAGTGGTGGGATATCATCTATTATATTTCCTTCTAAAACTAACAGGGGTGGTAATGATTATGGTTATATTATTTATCGTGACGATGTAGATGATACTACTTCTAATGAACAAGGACGTTTAGAGATTGGTACAGAAAATGATGCAGGTTCATCAGGAGGACTAAATGATGCATTAATTTTACAAAAAAATGGTGGATATGTTGGAATAGGTAAAAAAAACCCGTCATCTGTCTTAGATGTAAATGGTTCAGTAAATGCTGCATCATATAATGCAACAAGTGACTATCGTATAAAGGAAAATGTAATTAACATAAATGAAAGTATATATTCAGATTTATTTAATAATCTAAGACCAGTGTATTATTTAAATAAAAATAATAATAAGAATGATTTTGGATTTATAGCACATGAGGTACAAGAGTTATATCCAGAATTAGTAGATGGTGATAAAGATGTAGAAGGTAAATTTCAATCATTAAATTATTCTGGATTAATACCATTATGTGTAAATGAAATTAAAAAATTAAAAGAAGAAAATAGAACTTTGAATGAGAAAGTAAATAATTTAGAAAAAGAAATTCAGAAAATTATCTCTATGATGTCTTTAAACCAATAAATTATATATTTAGGAAATTGAATATAAAGAAACCGATTATTTTTATAATTTTGAATTAAAGTGATAAAATTATAAAAAAACAACTTTGTATAATTTATATGGCGTTGAATGTTTCTTCTCTCTATGTCACAAATCTTAGGGTTGGTTCATTACAAGCTGTAAACGACGTCCTATCAAGTCAATATAGTTTGAATAGTTTAGGTTCATATGTTGCATCAGTACTAAATGGTTCAACCATAGCATCTTTACAAAATCAAATTAATCAGAAAGGTAATATGTCTTTGGTGAATGCAAGTTTAGATAGAATTTTTGACATTATATCAACATTAGACATAGATATCTTATCAGCAAATATTAGTACATTAAATGCAGATGTTTATAAGATAAATGATTTAGAACAATTAGTAAATTTAATTCAAAACAATATTTCAACAACAAATTTATCAAATAATACATCTTTTAATAATTTACAAACAAACTTAAATTCCATAAAGACATCCTTAACAAATGCATGTACAAACCTAAGTGTATTGGACCATAGTTTTAATGTATATTCATCTACATTAAATACATCTGTATCAATCATCAATACAGATATTGCCACAATCAATAGTTCATTAACAAACCTTTCTAATAATTTAAATAATTTATCATCGACAGTATCTAATATTTCAAATAAAATTAATGTAATTAATAGTTCTGTAAACACAAATACAACTTTATTAAATAACATTAGCTCTGATTTAAGTACTACAAATACATCATTAAGTACAATTTCAACTAATTTAGGCACATCTATTACAAATTTACAGAATTCTTTACTTGCAATTACCAATTATCTAGGTTATGATAATACGGCAAATGATGTATCATTTAATTATCTTCAAACACAGATTAATTCAGTAAATAGTTCAGTAACAGACCTAAAAAATTATACAAATGATTTAAATAATAAAATAATTAATTCATCTAATAATATTCATAACCTTAGTATTTTGCTAGATAATACTTCAAATACTTTTAATAATAATCTAACAACTGCAATTGATGAATTAAGTCTTGAATTTAATACTGCAATTTTGGCATTAGATGGTACTCTTAATACAACCATTAATACTCTTGATACCAATGTATCGAGTAAAATTGCAAACTTAGATACAAAATTAACAACCGACATTTCTCAAAATGTAAATGATTTGAATACTAGAATTACTAACTTATCAAGTAATGTAGATTCATCCGTTTTGTCTCTTGAAAGTTCAATTACAGTATTATCAAATTATCTAGGTGAAAATACTTCTTGGGATAATGCATCATTTAATTTTATACAAAGTAAGGTATATGATATTAATGTATCGATTATAAACATTAAGGACTATGCGATTGACCTTCAAAATCAAATTAATAATTCCAATAATTTCATAAATAGTGTAGAATCAATAGTAGAGAATATTTCAACTACTGTATATAATCTAGATTTATCTCTTTCTCAACAATTAACTAATAGTAATAGTTCTTTATCAACCGATATAACTAATCTTAGAAATGATTTAATCTCGTCTGTATCTCAATTAAATACTACTATTAACAATCTTGATAGTAATTTAAACATACAACTAACTGAAAGTAATACTTCTTTATCAAGTGATATTTTAACTCTTCGCAATGACTTAACAGATACAATTAATAATTTAGATTCATATCTTTCACAACAACTTACCAATCTCAACACTTCCATCTCCACTGACATCAGCAACCTAAGAACTGACATGAATAATTCTGTTTCAGACCTTAACACATCTATTTCAACCATTAACACCGAACTTTCTCAACAACTATCAGATAGCAATACTTCCTTGTCCACTGACATCAGCAACCTAAGAACTGACATGAATAATTCTGTTTCAGACCTTAACACATCTATTTCAACCATTAACACCGAACTTTCTCAACAACTATCAGATAGCAATACTTCCTTGTCCACTGACATCAGCAACCTAAGAACTGACATGAATAATTCTGTTTCAGACCTTAACACATCTATTTCAACAATCAACACAACACTTTCTCAACAACTATCAGATAGCAATACTTCCTTGTCCACTGACATCAGCAATCTGAGAACTGACCTTAATACATCCATTACAAATGTAGATACAAGATTAACTACAGAAATCTCAGACAGAAATCTATCCCATTTAGAATTAATTAGTTCTATAACAGTATTAACTAGTTATCTCGGTGAAAATGCATCATTGGATAACCTATCATTCAACTATTTAAATAATGCGGTTTATGATGTAAATGTATCAATCCTAAATATAAAAACAACTGCAAATGACTTACAAACACAAATAAATAATGCATCATCATTCATAAACAGTGTTGAAAATGTAGTTGAGAACATGTCTTCTACACTAACATCTGAAATAAACACACTAAGAAATGATTTAAATTCTACAATCAATAATTTAAATATATCTTTTAATCAAAATTTAAACAATAATAACACAACTCTTTCATCTGACATAAGTAATCTAAGAACTGATTTGAATAATTCTGTATCAGACCTTAACACATCGATTTCAACAATCAACACAACACTTTCTCAGCAAATCTCAGATAGCAATACTTCCTTGTCCACTGACATAAGTAATCTTAGAAGTGATTTAAATAATTCTGTATCAGACCTTAACACATCTATTTCAACAATCAACACAACACTTTCTCAGCAAATCTCAGATAGCAATACTTCCTTGTCCACTGACATAAGTAATCTTAGAAGTGATTTAAATAATTCTGTTTCAGACCTCAACACATCTATTTCAACAATCAACACA
>VFQS010001243.1_pt1 | contig 23938 bp, 24 predicted proteins | sample 3512361 | NCBI WGS metagenome assembly VFQS01 (sample SAMN10412375, study PRJNA504923) | tailings metagenome | isolation source: Relicate 1 Philex TSF3 active mining | place: Philippines
CCGACGTCCAGTCTCAGCTTCGCGGGGACCTCGCCTACACCACCGTTGCCACGGTTCTTGGGCGGCTCGTCACCAAAGGTGCGGTGACACGGGTGTCGTCGGGTCGCGCCTATGCCTACCAGGCTGCGATCACCCGTGACGAGTGGTTCGCCACGAGAATGGTCGCAGTCCTGAACGACACGACGAACCATCGTCGATTGCTTGCAGGATTCGTGAGCAAACTGTCTGCTCGAGATCGTGAGTCGCTTCGCGCACTTCTCGGCGAAGATACGGAAGCCGAATGACCCTCCTCCTCCCGCTCGTGCTCGTCGTCGTCGTGGCGCACTCGGCGTCGAGATTTGTTCCCAGACTGGAGCCCAAACATGGTGTCTGGTGCAGCGGCGCACTCCTCATTGCCGGGGCACTCGGTGCGATACCGGTTCTCATCCACGTGACGGTGTCGCTCATCGTGTCGCTTCCCCACATCGGTCCACGAGTCCACGACACACTCCACGGCAGTGGTCTGCACGTCGTCGAACGTGTCGAGATTGGGATCGTGACGACGATGACACTCGGCTATGCAATCGTCAGGCTCGCCAAACTGTTCCTGTCACGTCGACGGCTCACGCGGCACGAGCCAGGCGGCGTGCTCACGACGCCCGACCGTGAGGTGTATGCGTTCGCCACGCCCGGCGCACAGCCGACCATCGTCGTCTCACAAGGCCTACACGAACTCGTCACCGACACCGAACTGGACATCGTGCTCGCCCACGAGCGTGCGCACGTTGAGGGTCGTCACGATCGATGGCTCCTTCTCGGAGAAGTGTGCTCGGCCGTCAATCCACTGATGGTCGGCGTCCAATCGCGCCTCCGTTTCGCCCTCGAACGAGTTGCCGACGAACGCGCGGCCGAGTTCGTCGCCGACCGCACGCTCGTTGCACGCACCCTCGCCAAAGTTGCAGTCGGTCATTCCCCCATCGATGCTCGCCTCGCGGTGGCGACCCTGGGAGTCCATGGTCGAGTCACTGCACTGTTGTCGAACTCGACCCGCACCGAGTCGTGGATGACGTTCGCCCTTCCACCCCTGGTTGTGATTGCTACCAGTCTGAGCCTTCTCCAATGGGCCGTCGTCGTCGACGACATCCTTTCGGTCTGCGGCCTCTAAGCGTGGATCGAGACGTCACCGACTCGGTCAGCTCGAGAAGCTGACGGCAAACAGCGGACACTCATAGACCCACGCGTCACGAGTGAGCCCGATCTCCTCGTCACCCGACCAGTCGTACTTCGCCCCCATCACGTCGCCGAAACGTCGCCGCTCGTCGGGATCCATGACAAGACGTGCGCGGCCGCTTCGTGACACCTCGCCGAAGACCACCGTGACCTCGGGGTTGGCGAGCAGGTTCGCCCGCCAGTCGCAGCGCTGCGTGCCGGAGATGAAGAGCGCCTCGTCGCCGGCGACGCCGAACCACAACTCGGTCGTGCGTGGCTTGCCGGACCTGCGACCGACAGTGACGAGGTCGCAGCACTCACGATCGACGAACGAATCGAGCCAGCCCACGGTCAGCCGGGGCGATAGACGCCGAACACATCGCGCAGGGCGTCGCTCACCTCGCCGAGGGTCGCCTTGGCACGCAGGGCCTTCTTCATTGCGGGCAACACGTTGCCGGTGCCGCGGGCTTCGGCGCGCACGGCCTCGAGCGACGTCGCGACTTCACTCGCATCACGATTCGACTTGTATGCAGCGAGACGCTTCACTTGTGCGGGCTCGAGTGCGGGGTCGATCGGGAACACCTTCGGTTCAGGTTCGTCGTCCACGGTGAACTTGTTGACACCCACGACCACGCGCTCATCGTCGTCGATCGACTTGGTGTACTGGTAAGCGGCTTCTTCGATCTCGTCCATCTGGAAGCCAGCCTCGATCGCGGCCACTGCCCCGCCCATCTCGTCGATGCGGGCGATGTAGTCATAGGCGAGTCGTTCCACTTCGTTCGTCAACGACTCCACGAAGTATGAACCAGCGAGCGGATCGGGCGTGTCGGTGACGCCACTCTCGTAGCCGATGATCTGCTGCGTGCGCAGCGCGATGCGCGCGGCATCTTCGGTCGGCAGGCTGAGTGCTTCGTCGAAGCCGTTGGTGTGCAAGCTCTGGGTTCCACCCATGACGGCGGCCATCGACTGGATCGCGACGCGCACGACGTTGTTCAGCGGCTGTTGTGCGGTCAACGTGCTGCCACCGGTCTGGGTGTGGAAGCGCATCAACGTGCTCGCCTCCTTTTTCGCCCCGAAGCGCTTCGTCATGATCGAGTGCCACATGCGTCGCGAGGCGCGGAACTTGGCGACCTCTTCGAAGAAGTTGTTGTGGCCGTTCCAGAAGAAGCTGAGCCGCGGAGCGAAGTCGTCCACGTCGAGCCCCGCGTCGACGGCGGCCTGCACGTAGGCGATCGCGTTGGCGAGCGTGAAGGCGAGCTCCTGCACCGCGGTGCTGCCGGCCTCGCGGATGTGATATCCAGAGATCGAGATCGTGTTCCACTTCGGCACGTTCTTCGCGCAGTATTCGAAGATGTTCGTGATGATGCGCATCGACGGTTGCGGCGGATAAACGTAGGTGCCGCGGGCGATGTATTCCTTCAACAGGTCGTTCTGGATGGTTCCAGAGATCGCCGTCGAGGGCACTCCCCGCTCCTCGGCGACGAGTTCGTACATCAACAGCAGGATCGCCGCCGTCGAGTTGATCGTCATCGACGTCGTCACCTTGTCGAGGGGCAGGTCCGCGAGCAGCGTGCGCATGTCGTCGAGGGAATCGATCGCCACGCCCACCTTGCCCACCTCGCCCTGGGCTCGTGGATGGTCGCTGTCGTAACCCATCTGTGTTGGTAGATCGAAAGCACACGACAAACCGGTCTGGCCTGCCTCGAGGAGGAACTTGAAGCGCTGGTTCGTGTCGGCGGCACTGCCGAAGCCCGCGTATTGGCGCATCGTCCAGAGACGATCGCGGTGCATCGTCGGATAGATGCCACGCGTGTACGGCGCTCCGCCAGGGACGCCGATGTCGGTGTTTGGGTCGAGCGAGGAAATGGAGTCCTGCGTGTACAGCGGCTCGACGACGATGCCCGAATCGGTGAGGCGGGGCTTGGCTTCGGACATCATCTCTAGATTACGAGGTTCGCCGTCTGGGACAGAGTCCGAGGCCGAAAGTGCATGGCTAGTCTTGCCCCATGACCATGACGGAGAAGTCTCGGATGATTGACGGCGTCGAACTGACGCCAAAGACGGTCGCCTCGATCGGCCGACCGACCTATGCGACGCTCGAAGAAGAGCGCCAGGCGCGCAAGATCGGTCTCGCGGCCGCGCTGCGCGTGTTCGGTCGCCTCGGCTTCGGCGAAGGTGTGGCAGGTCACATCACCGCGCGCGACCCGGAATTCACCGACCACTTCTGGGTGAACCCGTTCGGCAAGAGCTTCCGTCAGATGAAGGTCAGCGATCTGATCCTCGTCAACCACTCTGGCGACGTCGTCTACGGCGACCAGCCGGTGAACCGCGCGGCCTTCGTGTTGCACGCCGCGATTCACAAGGCACGCCCCGACGTCATCGGTGCCGCGCACGCACACTCGGTGTACGGCAAGGCGTTCTCCTCACTCGGTCGCAAGCTCGACCCGATCACCCAAGATGCCTGCATCTTCTATGACGACCACGTCGTGATCGCCGAACAAGGCGGCAAGGTCGTGTTCGAAGTCGAGGCCGGCGAAGAGTTCGCGAGCAAGTTCCCGAAGGGCAAGGCTGCGATCCACCAGAACCACGGGTTGTTCACCGTCGGCACCACCGTCGAGGCCGCCGCGTATTGGTTCATCACGATGGAGCGCAGCTGCCAGGCGCAACTCGCCGCCGAGGCTGCAGGCAAGCCGATCCTCATCCCGCACGAGTCGGCGACGTACACGCAACAGTTGACCGGCTTCCCCGAGTCCGGATGGTTCCAGTTCCAGCCGCTCTTCCAAGAGATCTGCGCGACCGATCCCGAACTGTTTGAGTGAGTGAGTCCGCCGTAACCCGGCGCACTCGCAGTGGAGTTCCACCCGAGGCGTTCTTCGTCGCGTCTGCAAGCGCGCAGTACGCGGGCGCAGTCATCGCCGTCAAGCTGTTCGACGACCTCGCACCGGCAAGCGTTGCATGGTTCCGCGTCATCGGTGCGGCCGCGATCTGCATTCTCGTCTCGATCCCCCAATTGATGCGCGGAGGCAAGTGGTCGCGCAGCGAGTTCATCTCGGCGTCGATCTTCGGCATCGCGGTCGCACTCATGAACCTCACCTTCTATCTCGCCATCGACCGCCTCGACATGGGCAAAGGTGTGGCAATCGAGTTCATCGGACCGATCTGCGTGGCCGCACTCACCACGCGCTCGGTGCGCAACGCGATCGCACTCGGCTGCGCGACACTCGGTGTCGTCGTGTTGTCTGGTCTTGAGTTGAGTGGTGAACCACTCGGGTTGCTCTTCATTTTCCTCGCGTCTGCGTGCTGGGCCGCCTACATCGTGATCGGCGCCAAGGTCGCCGCGCTCGATCGTGGTATCGCCGGACTCGGCGTCGGACTCGCGGTTGGTGCGGTCGTCATCGCACCGTTTGGTGCACCACAGAGCGGTCCCGCCTGGTCGCAGCCATCACTCATCGGTTGGTGCGTGCTCGTCGGACTGTTGTCGAATGCGATCGGCTACGGCATCGAGCAATCCGTGTTGCGTCGCATTCCCGTGCGACGCTTCTCCGTGCTTCTCGCACTGCTGCCCGTCACCGCGGTGGTGTTCGGCATGATCTTTCTTGATCAGATGCCGACCGCCGTCGAATATCTCGGCATCGCACTTGTGCTTGCTGGTGTCGTGATTCAGCAACGCGACGTGCTCGCATCGACGAGCGAATCCGCCTAAAGGCCTGCCCAGACCCTGCCGATACCGAGGGGTAGAATGATTGGAAGCGGGCGAGGAGACTCCTTCACCATGCGCGTACCCCCACTGAAAGCACTCGTCATTGGCGTCATCGCCACGTGTTTCGTGTCGATCGCCGCCCCCGTGCAGGCCGAAGACGGACTCCTCCCGAATGCCATCGTCGTGTCAGGTCGTGGTTATGGCCACGGTCGTGGCATGAGCCAGTACGGCTCATATGGCTGGGCCACGTCGTATGGCTGGCAGTGGCAACAGATCCTTGACTTCTATTACGGCGGCCCGACCGGCAACGTCGTCGCGCCACTGGCGAACCCGAACCAAGAGATGTCGGTCGTCCTCACCGGCAGCGACATGACGCGGGTGTCCACCATCTATGCCAAGTCGACCGCCGTCGTCGCAGACGCCGGGAATGCGATCTTCGTGCAGGATCCGGCCCCTGGTCGCACGTGGGTCTCGCTCGTGGCTCGCGAAGTCGCCAACCGCGTCTATCGCGTGTGGGGTTCGATGGAGCGCAAGTGCGCCGCCACCGACAATCCCGCAGCTGAAGGCTTCACCCTGATCGCCGACGTTGCAGACGTCGCTACGTTCACCACGACGACGGGTGCCGACCCAGCCGCCCCGGCCGAGACCCAGATCGGACTGTGCGAGCCGCGAACGAATGGTCGCTTCAAGATTCGTTACTACCGCGGCGAGGTGCGCGCGGTGAACAACGCGCGCGGCGAGAACCGCACCATCAACGTCGTGCCGATGGAGAGTTATCTGCGCGGCGTGGTGCCGCGAGAGTCCCCCGCCGAGTGGGGAAACGCTGCCGGTGGCGCGGGCATGAATGCACTGCGCGCGCAAGCCGTCGCTGCCCGCTCGTATGCGGCAACCGAGAACCGCTATGCGAACCTCGCACGCACGTGTGACTCCCAGGACTGCCAGGTGTACGGCGGCGCGGGTGTGCGCGAGGCGTTGAACGACGGGTTCTCCTCGCTCGAACATCCGCTCACCGACCAAGCAATCGCCGAGACCGCGAGCGTGGCGATCATCACGCCTCAGGGTCAACCAGCACGCACCGAGTTCACCTCCTCCAACGGTGGCCGCACCGCGGGCGGCACGTTCCCCGCCAAGGACGACGCCGGTGATCGTGCGAGCGATCCCGTGAACTCGCTCCTCGTGTGGACGCGCGTCATCTCGGCCGCACAGTTGCAGGCCAAGTATCCACAGATCGGCACGCTCACCCAAGTCGTCACGAATCACGACGGTCTCGGCGCCGAGTTCAACGGATATGCGACCTCGGTTGACATCGTCGGTACCGCGGCCACGGTCAGCGTCTCGGGATGGACCTTCAAGTCCGCCTTCGATCTCCCCGCCCCGTGGTTCGACACGAGTTCGATCGCCGGTGCGACGATCGATGCCGCACCGGTCGGATCGATGCTCTTCGTCGGTGACTCGGTCGGCGAAAGCATCGCCGCCGAATTCAACGGCATCGTGCGACCCGCATATCCGAACGTGAACTACCAAGCGCTCTCGAATCGTTGCATGGTCGGCCCGTCGTGTGTGGCGGCGGCCTCGGGCAAGCCTGATGCGCTCTCCATCATCGATGCGCTCACCCCCGAGCAGTACCCGAACATCGTGATGGTGCAGCTCGGCTACAACGACGACCCGAACACTTTCCAGAGCGACGTCGACCAGGTGGTGAACTCCCTCACCGCGCGCGGCGTGCAGCGCATCATCTTCGTCAACCTCTCCACGCGTCGCGCCTCGCGCAACTACCCGTTGTCGAACGCGGTGCTCGCGAATGCCGCCAACTCGTATCCGAACGTCACGGTCCTCGACTGGAACGCGGCCTCGAGCGCACCCACCCAGTCACGCTGGTTCCGCGACGACGTGCACCTCACGACCACCGGTCGCGCAGAGTTCGCGTTGTTCCTGCGCCGTGAACTCGATGCCCTGCGGGCCAATGGCGTAATCACGATCGGCAATGCAACGGTGGTGCCACTCGGTGTGCCACTCGCCCGCGGCGACCGTGGTGAAAACGTGAAGCGACTGCAGACCGCACTCAACACGTATCTCGCGCTGCCAAAGAAGAAGCGCATCGTCACCGATGGCATCTTCGGCAAGGGCACGGCCACTGCCATCTCCACGGTCGAGACCATGAATGCACTCCCCGTCGATGGCGTGGCTGACGATGCGGTGCTCGCACTGCTCGGCATCGACCCGACGACGATCAAGCTGTCGAGTGGTACCAAGCACGCCACCGTGGCGACGGCACAGACTGCGCTCGCGCGAGTGCTCAAGGTGAAGGTGCGCGCGGACGGGATCTACGGATCTGGCACAACCAGGTTGGTGAAGCGCTTCCAGAAGTCGGTCGGCTTGAAGCAGACCGGTGCGATCGATCGCACCACGTGGATCGCGTTGCTTACGGCTTCAGCGCAGCGCTGAACCGGGCTTCCCACGCAGCGTCGCTCACCATCTCGGGATATGCCGCGCGATACGCACGCTTGAGTTTCCCGTAGTTGATCGCGATCGAACCGATGGAACGGGCAACTTTGCCGAGGAGCACGAAGAATCGCTTGGCGTCACGTTCGACGACGTAGCCATCGGCGATGCGGTCGTGGCGATACAGCACGGTGTTCCGCAGCGTCGCCACACCGACTGCGCGCGCATCGATCGGTGCCACACCGTGACCGCGCAGGCGCAGGGGCCGCGGAATGAGATAGCCGCCGACGGTGAGGAGCGCAAAGAGGAATCCCCACGCGCGCAACAGCTTGTGGCGCGGCGTGCGTGGTGCGATCGCGGCGAGTTCGGGCGAAAGTGGCGCAGGCTTTTCCTCCGCGCACTTGCGAAGCTCGTCATGGAGCGCAGCATGGTCAATGGCCATCCACGCCTCGGGCCCGGCGAGGAATGCGTGGAGTCCTTTGAGCATGTATTCAGTCGAGGCATAGCGCATCGAGAACAGGTTGCGGAATCCGAACGAGGCGAAGCGATATGCGAGGTTCCACCAGTGGTGACGGTCGAACACGAGGGTGTCGACCAGGGCCAAGTTGCGCGACTCGTAATACAGCGAACTCGGGTTGTTCTTGAGACCGAAGTCCGCGTGCCAGACGATGACACCGTTCAGACACACCGAGTGCTTGCCGGTGTGCATGAGGCCAAAGCCCACGTCGTCTCCGCGCACGAACACCGGGAGCGGGTTGTCGCGGGTGATGTCGATCGGGAACGCCGTGTACCACCACGCCGTGTAGTCGAAGGGGATCTCGGGAGCATCGGCGATCGCCACTTCGCGATGGCGCAGGTCGTCCTCGCGGCCGAGTGCCTGCAGTGGATAGATGCTGCGGAACGAATATTCACTCCCCGCCTCGAACTGCAACCATGGGCGCTCCTCGCTCAACATGGCCCCGTGCACGCACAGCTTCGGATCCTTGGTGTTACGGAAGAGCGCCATCGTGCGCACGAGTGCTTCGGGCTCGAGGGTGATGTCGTCGTCCATGAACAACACGTGCGTCGCCCAGCCGGCCTTGCGCAGTTCCATCAGTCCGCGCGCAAATCCACCAGCGCCTCCGAGGTTGCCGTTTTCCACGACGGTGAGTGGCGCGTCGGGGGCGGCGTCGAAGGTGACGTTGCGCGCGTTGTCGACGACGAGCACGCGCACCTTGCCGCGTAGAGATTCGAGCGTCGACTCGAGATCGAGCACGGCGTGCACGGTCTTTCGCACGTAGTCCTGACGGTTGAACGTGGTGATCGACAGCGACAGTCGCACGTCGCGAGGAGCGGGATCACTCGAGCGCCACTCCCCACCCGTTGCACACACCTCGCCGGTCGTTGCGCGCACCCGCACGAAATACGTGCCGTGCGTGGAGCTTCGCACGCTCGGGACACACAACTCGACGGCGGTTGGCGCACCCTCGCCACGCGGCAGGTCAGCTGTTGCGATCACTTCTTCGTTCGACCCCGTGACCGCGACGACTTCGGCCACACCTAATCCCGACGCGCGCACGGACACGTACAGTGCATCGATCGTGGTCAGTCGACGCCAGCGGCCGACGTGGAACACCCCGAACGAGGTGTCGAAGCTGAGACTCGCACCGGCCTGCAGCACGACACCGCCCGGCACGACTTTGGCGTCGCCCGATGTGCGCGCATACAGAAGCGGCTCTGGCGTGGTTGGAGTGGGCAGCACGAGGCGCTGCAACAACTGCGTGGTGCTCACGAACCGCCCAACGGATCGACGAAGAACGACGGAATCTGACGGCTCGAGGCGATGGCCTCGCGCATGCCGTTCGCCGCAGCGAGTGCCTCGTGGATGGTCACGTCCATGTCCAGATAACGATAGGTGCCGAGGCGGCCGAGGAACGTGACGTCACGTTCTGCGCGCGCACGTTCGACGTAGCGCAGGAGCTGTTCCTTTTCTTCCACGAGGCGGATCGGATAGTACGGGACGTCGTTTTCACCACACAGGCGCGAGTACTCGTGATACGTCACCGTCTTGTCGTGGGTCTCCCACGGGGCGAAGTGCTTGTGCTCGGTGATACGCGTGTACGGCACGTCGGCGTCGCAGTAGTTCATCACCGGACAACCCTGGTAATCGCCGTCGTGGGTTTGCTTGTCGAAGTCCAACGTGCGATACCCGAGGCGGCCGTGTTCGAAGTCGAAATATGCATCGATCGGACCCGTCCACACGACGTGGTCGTACTCGTTCGACTGGCTTCGCGAAAAGCGCGACGAGAGGTGCACTTCGATCGACGGATGATCGAGGATGTTTTCGACGATCGTCGTGTACCCATCGCGCGGGATGCCCTGGAAGGGGTGGTTGAAATACGAGTCGTCCGCGGTGAAGCGCAGTGGCAATCGCGCAAGGATGCTCGCGGGCAACTCCTTCGGGTCGACCCCCCACTGCTTGGACGTGTACCCCGCAAAGAACGCGTCATACAGTTCGCGTCCGACGAAGCGCAGGCCCTGGTCTTCGAAACTCACCGGTGAGGTGATCGTCTGGTCGGCTTTGGAGGCGACGAACGCCTCGGCCTCCTCCGGGGTGAAGTTGGTGCCGAAGAAGTCGTTGATGAGGGTCAGGTTGAGGGGCATGCGGTAGACCTTGCCCTTCACCGTGGCACGCACCGTGTGGCGGTACGGCATCATCTCCCCGAAGCGGCGAATGTAGTCCCACACGTGTTCGTGTGCGGTGTGGAAGATGTGCGGCCCGTAGACGTGCACCATCACCCCGGTGACATCGCGTTCGGTGAAGCAGTTCCCCGCTACGTGGTTGCGCGTGTCGAAGACGGTGACGCGGTGGCCGTCCTCGGCGAGTTCTCGTGCCACGACCGCGCCAGAGAAACCGGCGCCAACGATGGCAAACGACCGTGACACCACGGTCTCATTCTACGCGAGTGGCTACGAAGCGTTCGTCGTTCAGTGCGAGAGCCACGGTGCGCACAGACCATCCAGGTCGCGCACCTCGATGCGGTCCCTGTTGGCGTACGTCACCACGTTGTTCGGATCGACACGCAACTTGAACGTGCGGAACTCCATCTCGGTGGTGTCGACCGCGAGGATGCGACCGACGAGACCTTCGCCGAGACCGAGCAACACCTTGATCGTCTCGAGTGCCTGGATCGAACCGACGATGCCGGGCAACACGCCGAGCACGCCGGCTTCTGCACAACTCGGGGCGAGCTCTGCCGGTGGCGGCTCGGGCACCATGTCGCGATAGGTCGGGCCGTTCTTCGGGTCGAACACCGTGACCATCCCCTCGAAGCGGAAGATCGAACCGTGCACGACGGGAATGCCGAGCTTCACGCTTGCGTCATTCAACAGATAGCGCGACGGGAAGTTGTCAGCGCCATCCACGATCACGTCGTAGCCCTTGATGATGTCCATGATGTTGTTCGCCTCGAGCCGCGTGTCGTACGTGACGACGTTGACGTCGGGGTTGAGCATCGTGAGCGTCTTCTTCGCTGAATCAACCTTGCGGTCACCAACGCGATCGATGTTGTGCAAGATCTGGCGTTGCAGGTTGGAGGCATCGACTTCGTCCATGTCGACGACGCCGATCGTGCCGACACCGGCAGCAGCGAGATAGAGCGCTGCCGGCGAACCGAGTCCACCCGCGCCGAGCATCAACACCTTGCTCGCGAGCAGCTTCGCCTGACCTTCGATGCCGACCTCGGGCAGAAGCAGGTGACGCTGATAGCGAATCTTTTGCTCCGCGTTCAGCGTCGCGGGCGTCTTCCACGCGCGACCCTCGTCCTTCCACTTGCCGAAGCCACCGGCCATCGACACGACGTCGGTGTAGCCGAGTTCGGCGAGGGTCTTGGCGGCGAATGCGCTGCGCACACCGCCGGCGCAATACACGACGATCGGCGCTGACTTGTCGACGATTTTCGTCTCGATCTGTGCCTCGAGGTGACCGCGCGGGATGTGCAACGCGCTCGGCAATGCACCCTGTTCATATTCATCCGGCTCGCGCACGTCGAGGACGACCACGCCACGCTCGATGCGCGACGCGGCGTCAGCGGTGTCGACTTCGGTGATCGTGGACTTCGCCTGGGCGAGCAGATCTCGGAAACTGGCCATGGTCGGGGGAACCTCCGCCCAATACCCTACCGTTTCAGTCGGGATTTACCCTGTCCAGCCCACAATGGCCGGAAGCACCTCGGAGATGCTCCCGTTCACCACCACGTCGGCCACCGAGTCCATCTCCGTCGGCGAACCGTTCACGATCACGATGCGCGCACCGGCTGATCTGGCTCGCGGGACTGCATACGCGGCCGGGTACACCGACAACGTCGAGCCGACGGCGAGCAGCACGTCGCACTCCTCCGCCGCGCGCATCGCCCCCTCGATCACGTGCTGGACGAGGGACTCCTCGAACAAAATCGTCGTGCTCTTCAAGATGCCACTACACAGCACGCACGACGGGTCCGTCTCGCCAGCGCGAACACGCTCGATCGCCTCGGTCATCTCACGAACGTCGCCGCACGACCAGCACAGTGTCTGCAGCGCATTGCCGTGCACCTCATAGATACGACTCGGGTCGTTACCCGCCTTGTGATGGAGGCGGTCGATGTTCTGCGTGATGATTGCATGCAACACCCCCGCGCGCTCGAGTTCGACGAGGGCGAGGTGCCCGCGCGTCGGGTTCGCTTCCCACACCGGTGAACGCAGCCGGCTCTGCCACGCGAGCTCACGTACCTCACGGTCGCCGATGTAGGCCGACAGCGTCGACATCTTCTCGGCCTTCGGGTTCTTGGTCCACACTCCCTGCGGACCGCGAAAGTCAGGAATTCCCGCATCGGTGGAGATGCCCGCGCCGGTCAAGACCGTGACGCGCGAGGCGGAAGCGATGACGTCGCGCGCACGGGAAAGGGAGTCTTCGACCACGTCCCCATTGTGGCATCGACGTCGCTTTCACACCCCTCGCGCACACATCGTGGGTGATGTCGAAGGATTCCTCTCGCCGAACCACCGAAGCTCACGCCGTGCATCGCCTCATCCACCACGGTCGCATGATGATCACGCCGTGGCACGACGACGCGGTGTCTCAGGAGGGCTTCCCCACGCTCTCGCGCTACGTCGAGTGGTACTGGCTTCCGATCCTCGGGCCGACGGCACTGCTCGCGCTGCGACGGATGGCAAGTGCGTTCGAGTGGTATTCGAACGGCTATGAATCGCACGTCGAGGAACTCGCCTCCTCGCTCGGCCTCACCTACACCGACGGCACGCACAACCCGTTCACGCGCGCGGTGTCGCGACTCATGTACTTCGGTGTCGTGCGGGGCACGTCGCACTCACTCGCCGTGCGCACCCATCTCCCGATCGTCGCGCCCGCGCATCTCGCCCGCCTGCACCCCGGGCTGCGGGCCTCACACGACGTGTTCGTCAGCGCGGAGCGTGCGTCGAGCTGAGTCCGAGGTTGTCCATGAACGCCCACGACACGCGATGAATTGCGCTCACTCCGTGTTCGACGAGACCCTGACGGTGTTTCGGGCACGGATACCCCTTGTTGGTGGCAAAGCTCCAGTGCGGATGCTCGATGGAAAGTTCGCGCATCAGCCGATCCCGCGACACTTTCGCCAATACTGAGGCCGCAGCCACGGAGAGCACGCTCGCATCGGCCTTGACCATCGTCTCCACCCGCGCGACGTGCGGGCTCACAAAGTCCCATCGCCCATCGATGATCGCGGTCGCTCGTGCGACCTCGACGTTGTTTCCGAGTGCCGCAAGCGCTCGGCGTGCGGCAAGTCGCTGGGCCTCATTCATGCCGAGTTCGTCACACTCCTGATGCGATGCCACACCGATCGACCAGGCCACACAACCCGACGCGACGACGTCGAACATCGCCTCGCGTTTCTTCTCGGCGATCTGCTTGGAGTCGCGCGCTCCACCGAGTCGCTGCGCACCATCGTCTGCGTCGATCACCTCACGGGAGAGTACTGCTGCACCAATGACGAGCGGGCCAGCCCACGCACCCTTGCCCACCTCATCGAGACCGATCACGAACTCCGCGCCGTCGCTCAGCAGTCGACGCTCGAGTTGTGTCGTCGGAAACGGCTTCACGAGAGCAACGCGTCGCCCGCGGGATCGGTCGTCGACCACGCGGGATCCGTCACACCAGCGCCGAGCCGCAGTCCGAACGGTCCGCCGACCTCCCACAACAACGCCGGACGTGAGCCGTGCCAGCGCACGCCATACGACACGGAGTGTTCGGGCGAGGCAACGATGCGGTGACACTCGAAGTTCACCCCGCGCCACAGCGTCGGGATTCCGTGCTGCAAGAGCCCGACGCTGCCGTCGCGTCGAGGACTGACGAGCATCTCTTCCATCCACGCCACTGCACGCACGTCCTTGGGCACCACATTCGGTGGCGAGACCGCGTCGGCGAGCTGGCCCTGCGCTCGCGCAACGTCACGGGCTGCGCGTTCCTCATCACAGGAGACGAACAAATGCCTCGCGCAATGCAGCGCACGCTCGACATCCCACGGAGTCTCGTGCGACTTGCGAACGCGAGACAAGATGCGCTCGGTGCGCTCGGCGATCGCCTCCACGTGACGCGAGACGTCCTCGCCGAGGAGCATCATCTGATGCAGCGCGAGAATAACGGCGACGTCATCTCCACGAGCCACGAAGTCCTCCGGCCAGTCTTCGATGTCGTGTGCGCTGTACACGAGAGCGTCGCTGCGCAGACGATTGACGATCGAGGGCAACGCCTTGTCTGGCAACACCGCGTATCCCGCGCGCTCGACCGAGGCGAGCCAACCGCGCTGTAGTTGGTCGTGGCCGGGAAGCGTCGCAAGCGAGCCGACGGCGCCTTGTGCACCGCTCGGGCTAAGCGCAAAACGCAGCGACGACGTGTGACCGATCGGGAACACGACGCTCCCCTGCGGCAGGTCGATGCCCTGCGGGCCGAGCGGACTTGGTGTGCGGTCACAGATCACGTCGGGTGAATCGAAGGCGACTGCGATCGGCAGTGTCGAATCATTGGTGATCTCCATCACGATGAGCCCACCGAAGTCGGGCACGCTCCACACCCGTTGCACCGCATCGCCACCCGGGATGCGCACACGGGTCTCGACGACCGGCACGCCCGCACGGCGTTGTTGGCGCACGCCCTGCTCGACGGCTGGCGTGTGCCAACGGTCGTCGGCGGCGACGAACCAGTTCACGACCCGCTCACCCGCATCCATCGTGATCGCGCCGCGTTCGTTGACGGTGGCCGCGAAGCCTCCACCGCGGACGCCCAGGTGATGGGTTGCCGGACGCACGTTGGACGACAACGTGATCGACGAGACGAGTCCCTGCGGCTGATTCACGGGTTTCAGTATTGCCGATCCGCGCCGAGGCGAGATCAGTCGAATTCGGAGCGACTGGATCGCGACATCAACGCACGAAGCGCATCGGCTGCGCTCTGGGTTCCGTCACACACGCGCGCCACCTGCTCGGCGATCGGCATCTCGACACCCATCTTGTGCGCGAGCTCGACGACGACCGACGAACTCTTCACGCCCTCGGCAACCATGTTCATCGATGCCACGATGTCGGCAATCGACTCGCCCTTGCCGAGCCGCACGCCGACTTGGGTGTTGCGGCTCTGCATCGAGGCGCACGTCGCCATGATGTCGCCCATGCCGGCGAGCCCGGCGAACGTGAGCGGGTTCGCCCCCATTGCCACCCCAAGGCGCGTCATCTCGGCGAGTCCACGCGTGACGAGCGTGGCCTTCGTGTTGTCACCGAAGCCGAAACCTTGCGCGATACCGGCGGCGATCGCGATCACGTTCTTGACCACGCCGCCGATCTCACACCCGACGACGTCGGGGTTCGTGTACAGGCGAAACGTCGGCCGCGAGAACAACCCCTGCAAGGTCGTCGCCACGACATCATCCGCGCACGCCACGACACTCGCGGCCGGCTGACCGGCGAGGATCTCACGCGCGAGGTTCGGGCCACTGAGCACTGCGACCGGCCGACCGGGCATCGACTCTGCGAGCACCTGGCTCATGCGCATCAGCGTCGAACGCTCGAGACCCTTGGACAAACTCACGATCGGGGTCGTCTTGCCGATCGACGCGGCGACGCGTGCGGCGACGTCTCGGAATCCCTGCGACGGCACCGCCATCGCCACGACGTCAGCGCGTGCGATCAACTCATCGAGATCGCTCGATGCACGCAGCGTCTCTGGCAGTGTCGCACTCGGCAGGTATGCCGAGTTGGTGTGGCGTGAGTTGATCTCCTCGACGAGGTCCTCGCGACGCGCCCACAGCGTGGTGTCGGCGTTGTGCGCAACGAGTGAGGCAACGGTCGTGCCCCACGATCCGGCACCCACCACGCACACCTGCGTCCCCACAGGGCAAGGTTATGCCTGTCCCGCAGGGCCGTAGGCTACGCGCGTGCCAGCACTCGGCGACTCCCCTTCGCTTCTCGCGATCGTCGTTCCCCTCAAGGGTTTCGCGACTGCCAAGGATCGACTCTCCGGCGCACTCACGCCCGAGGATCGCGAGTCCCTCGCGCAGCGACTCGCCACGCGCGTCCTCACGGTTGCGTGTGCGATTCCAGATTCGGTCGTCATCGTCGTGTCCGACGATGACTCCTTGCTCGAGTGGTCGAAGGCCTTTGGTGCGATCGGGGTGCGTCAATCACGCACTGGACTCAATGGTGCGGTCTCCGACGCTCGCGAGGAGGCGCTACGACGAGGCTGTGAGCACGTGCTCATCACGCACGGCGATCTCGTCGACCCGACGCCACTCGTCGATCTCTGCGCGTCACTCGACCGAGTGTCGGTCACGCTCGTGTCCGACCGGCACCGCGACGGCACCAACGTGCTCGCACTCCCCGCTGCGATCGACTTCACCACCCACTACGGCAAGGGCAGCTTCCGGGCCCACCTGGACGAGGCTTCTCGTCATAGATATTCAGTGCACGTGGTGGACGACGCGCGGCTCGCACTCGATGTGGATGAGCCGGCCGATCTCGACCTGCTGACCGAGTCCTAGATCTCCACGGACATAAAAAAACTGGGGGGCTTTCGCCCCCCAGTCACAGTTCTCCGAACCGATTTTTTGGTTTTTAAGCCTGGAAGAAGAACTACTTCTTCTTCGCTGCCTTCTTACGGCGCTTTGCTGGCTTCTTTGCAGCCTTCTTTGCGGCCTTGCGCTTTGCTGGGGCCTTCTTTGCTGCCTTCTTACGCTTCTTTGCTGCCATTGTTTTCTCCTTGTGTAGGTATTGCTTTACTTACGGTTTGGGTTGAGCTCAGCCTTCAGCGTTGAGCTGGAGCTGAACTTCATTGCGACAGAAGCCGGAACCTGAACTGGTGCACCCGTTTGTGGGTTGCGGCCAGTGCGGGCCTTGCGCTTCGAGGTGCTGAACGAACCGAAGCCCGGCCATGCAACCTTGTCGCCCTTCTTTGCGGAAGCTACGACCAGTTCAAAGAATGCGCCAACAGTGCGTTCGGCATCAGCCTTCGACACTCCGGCCTTCTGAGCAACTGCATCAATGAGCTCTGCTTTTGTCATTTCTTTACCTTGCTTTCTCGGAATCGGAGTTCCGTTGTCAACCATCTGAATAGGTCTGAGCGACAAATGCAAGCATTTCCGCGTTTTCGGACGCGATCGGAACGACGTGGACGACCTATTTCGACGTCGCGTGATCGCATCACACCACCCCGACATCGACGTCGACCGACGACGTGTCGAGCGGCGTGCGAGCACGATTTGGACAGCACTCAGGCGCTGAACATACGGGTCTTGAGTCCCCTGTGGAAAACCCGCAAACCCTTACTGGTACTGGGCCATGCGAGGTCCACGGATTTCCTGACTTCGGCACGGATCGCTGCGCGTGCGTGCCATCGCGCGAGCGCAGAGACGGCCGATCGCGCACCGTTTGAGCACGTCGCGATCCCGTGTCGCGCGACACACGGAGCACTCACGCGAGGCGTCCAAAAAATTTCTGAAAAAAATCCAAAAAAATTCCCAAAAATCGCCCGCAACGGATGAATTTTTCGAAAATCGACGGCGACGTGGTCTGGCTTGGGACTCTCGCCTCGGGTATCCACCACTCGACATATCGCACCGACCACACTGAACCTCGTTGCGTACTGAGGACACTCACCTCGAAGCTCGCGATGCGAGCGCGAACGATCATCTCGTCGTCGACTCATCACTTCCCTCGGGTATCGCCACCCGCATCGTGCTCGACACGTCGGTCCTCGTCGCCGATCCGGCGTGCATCTACAACTTCCCCGGTTGCGACGTCGTCATTCCACTCACCGTGATCGAAGAACTCGACTCGTTGAAGACACGTATGGATGACGTCGGTCGTTCCGCGCGCACCGCACTGCGCACGATCGAAGATCTGCGCCGCAAGGCAGGCGGATCGCTCGCCACCCCGGCCCCGGTGAGCGACGACCCGAACGGCGGCACCCTGCAGATCGAGATCAACGGCATCCAGCGTCACTTGCTGGTCGAGCACGGCCTCGACCCGGAGGTGCCGGACAACCGCATCATCGGGGCCGCATTGGGGCAGGCCCGAACGTCGCCGACCCGGATGATCTCCAACGATGCCGCCTTGCGCATCAAGGCCGCCCATATGGGCCTCATCGCCGATGAGCACCAGCCCGTCGGCACCTCGATGTCCACACGGCCGATGGGCTGGACGACGATCGACACCGCCGTCGAACACATCGACGCGCTGTATGGCAGTGGCGGCATCGACACGACCCAGGTGAATGGCACCTCGTCGCTCGTCGAGAACAACTTCGCCGTGTTGCGTTGCGGATCCCAGTCGGCACTCGCCCGCTGCGTCGGGTCGGAACTCAAGCTCCTCGCCCACAGTGCGCCAGAGGCTTGGGGTCTGCGCGCCCGCAGCAAGGAACAGCGCTTCGCCCTCGAATTGCTCCTCGATCCGGAGATCACGGTGATCGCCCTCGATGGTCGCGCCGGCACGGGCAAGACGGTGATGGCGATTGCCGCAGGTCTCGAGCAAGTCGTCGAGCAGCGACGCTACGAACGGCTCGCGGTGTATCGCCCGCTCGTTCCCGTCGGTCGCGCCGACGTCGGCTTCCTGCCCGGTGACCTGGACGAGAAACTCGACCCGTGGATGTCGGCGATCCACGACGCGATCGTGGCGCTCACCGACCAACGCTCGAGCAACGATGCGCGCAGCCTGATCGACGACCTCACCGCACGCGGCCAGCTCACGCTCGAGTCCGTCACCTTCCTGCGCGGTCGATCGCTGCAGCAACAATTCGTGGTCGTCGATGAATCGCAGAACCTGGAACCGACGACCCTGAAGACGATCCTCACGCGCATCGGCGAGGGCACCAAGGTGGTGTTCACCGGTGACACGAGCCAGATCGACGCCCCGTACATGGGCGAGTCGAACAATGCGCTTGCGGTCCTCATCGGGGCCTTCGGGGGCCAGCAGTGCTTCGGCCACGTGACGCTCGCGGCCTGTGAGCGCAGCGAAGTGGCCAGCCTGGCCGCCGAACTCTTGTAGCCCAAGCGGAGCTTGGGAATCTAGGACGAAAGTCACTTGACATTTGGGGTGAATTCCATTTAGTGTTAAATACACCTCAACCAAGGAGACCACCCCTTATGTCTCTCATCGAACAGCCACTCGCAGACCTCGACCAAGAGATCCGCGGCCCCATCGGCGACATCGACTGGACGCAGTTCGCCAACTGCAAGGGCAAGACGAAGTTGTTCTTCGCCCCCAAAGCTGAACGTCCACAGGCTCGTGAGCGTCGCGAGGCCAAAGCACGCTCGTTGTGCAATGCATGCGTCGTGAAGGACACCTGCCGCGAGTTCGCGCGCAACAACCATGAATATGGTCTGTGGGGCGGAGAGAACGAAGAAGAGCGTCACCTCGCCGGTTTCACGATCGCTGCGCCGATCGGTGTGCGTTCACGATTGGCCAAGTCGGCCTAAGCCCACCTGCCAAACTGGAGTCGTGCCCGCCGCACCGACTTCCACCATCACCGATCCGGGCGAGTTCGTCACCCGGTTCATCGAAAACATCGAGCAGTTCCACTTCTCGGACGCCATGGCGATGGTCGCCGATGATTGCGAGTACGACAACGTGCCCATCACCAAGGTGTTCGGGCGCGAGGCAATGACCCAGATCCTCTCCGATTTCATCGCCGCCGCCACCAAGGTCGAGTGGCTGATCCATCACCAGGTCTCGAGTGGCGACATGAGCTACGGCGTCGTGATGAACGAACGTACCGACCGCTTCGAGATCGACGGTCGCTGGATCGAGATCGACATCGCGGGCCTGTTCGTCGTGAGCGACGGCAAGATCGCCCTGTGGCGCGACTATTTCGACCGCGAATCGTTCACCAAGGCACTCGCCAACAAGTAACTCTTGCGCGCACGGTGTCCGACCGCGCGTGAACCAGTCGTAGTGTTGGGACCATGAACATCGTCATCTCCGGCGCAAGCGGTCTCATCGGCACGGCACTCGTTGCACGACTGCGAAGCAAGGGTCACACCGTCACCACGCTCGTGCGCCGCGAGGCCCGCCAGGGCGAGATCTCCTGGGATCCCGCACGCGGTGTGCTCGATGGAGCCGCACTCGAAGGCACCGACGCCGTCATTCATCTCTCTGGCGCCGGCATCGGCGACAAGCGCTGGACTCCCACATACAAGCGCGAGATCCTCGAGAGTCGTACCGCGACGACTGCACTGCTCGCCCGCACGATCGCGTCCCTCAATCGCAAGCCGAGCGTGTTTCTCTCCGGTTCTGCGATCGGCATCTATGGCCCGCGCAACGACGAGCAACTCGATGAGTCCTCCAGCCACGGCAACGGCTTCCTCGTCGATGTCTGTCAGCAGTGGGAAGCAGCCGCCAAACCCGCGATCGACGCCGGCGTGCGCACCGTGTTCCTGCGCACCGGCATCGTGCTCACGCCCAAGGGTGGCGCACTGAAGAAGTTGTTGCTCGCCTTCCGCATCGGTGCGGGCGGCCGCTTCGGCAACGGCAAGCAGTGGCAGAGTTGGATCACACTCGATGATGAGATCGGTGCAATCGAGCACCTGCTCACGGCGAACGTGTCTGGTCCGGTCAACTTGACCGCACCATCGCCCGTGACGAATGCGGAGTTCACGACCGTGCTTGCCAAGGTGTTGCGTCGTCCCGCAATCTTGCCGATCCCCTCGTTCGGCCCGAAGATCCTGCTCGGTGGTGAACTCGCCGATGCACTCCTGTTCACCGGCCAGCGCGTAATGCCGAAGGCCTTGCTCGCGAGTGGATATGAGTTCGCCCATCCGACGCTCGACATCGGTCTGCGCGCACTGCTGAACACATGACCTCGGAGGCAGGCGTCGACGTCGTCGTGGTCGGCGCGGGTCTCGCAGGTCTCACCGCGGCGCGCACAATTCAGCGCGCGGGTCATTCCGTCGTCGTCCTCGAGGCACAAGATGCGGTCGGCGGTCGCGTGCGCACCGATGAAGTGGATGGCTTCCTCCTCGACCGCGGATTCCAGGTGATGCTGACCGCCTATCCCGAGCTTCGTCGCCAGGTCAATCTCGATGAACTGGACTTGCGGGCCTTCGACCCGGGCGCCCTCGTGTGGCGCAACGGCAAGGGCCACGTCGTGAGTGATCCGTTCCGTGCTCCTGCAACGATCGCAACGAGCGCGCTCGCCCCCATCGGCACGCTCGGCGACAAAGTGCGCGTCGCAGCACTGCGCCTGCGCGCACGGCGCATTCGCCACGATGAGTTACTGCGCGGCAACGACATCTCGACGATCGTCGCGCTGCGTGGATTCGGATTCTCCACCAAGATCATCGAGCGGTTCTTCAGACCACTGTTCGGCGGAATCCAACTCGACCCGAGTCTCGCGACCTCGCGTCGCATGTTCGACATCATCTTTCGTTCACTCGCCGACGGCGAGTCCGTGGTCCCCGCACGCGGCATGCAGCGCCTCCCCGAGCACCTCGCCGCAGCGCTCACACCTTCGACGGTGCGACTGAACACGCGCGTCACCGCACTCGACGGCACGACGGTGATTACCTCGACCGGCGAACGCATAGCGGCACGCGCGGTCGTCGTGGCGACCGAGTCACCCGCGGCGAGCGACTTGCTCGGTCTTCCTGCACGAAGCTCGCGAGTCGTCGGCAACGTGTACTTCTCCGCAGACGTCGCTCCGACGAAAGAAAAGCTCGTCATCCTCGACGGCACGGGCAAGGGACCGGTGTTGAACGTGGCGGTGATGAGCAACATCTCCGAGCACTACGCGCCACCGGGCAAACATCTGATCTCGGTCGCCCTCCCCGGCGTCATCAACGGTGACCTCGAGTCGATCGCGCGCACGCAACTGCGCGAGTGGTTGGGACCACAAGTGGATGCCTGGCGACACTTGCGCACGTATGCCATCACGCACGCCGGCCCGACTCAGGAACCGCCGTTTTCGCCGAAGCAACGCGTTGATCTCGGCAACGGGCGATTCGTGTGTGGCGACCACCGTGACACGGGCTCCATCCAGGGAGCGTTGTACTCGGGTCGTCGCTGTGGCGAAGCCGTCGTCGCATCGCTCGCCTAGCCTGAATTCCATGGCTCACGATCCCGTCAAGGAAGTTGTCACCGTCGAACGCGTCATCCCGGCCGCACCCGGACTCATCTTCGAGTTGCTCGCCGACCCGCGCCAGCACCACGTCTTCGACGGCTCTGGCAGCGTGCAAGAGGCGCGCATCTCGGCACCGAAGCGACTCTCACTCGGTGCAACGTTTTCGATGAACATGCGCATCGGTGTGCCGTATCGCATCACGAACACCGTCGTGGAGTTCGAGGAGAACAAGCGCATCGCCTGGCGCCACTTCGGCGGCCACATCTGGCGTTACGTCTTGACCCCGGTCGAGGGTGGCACGCTCGTCACCGAACAGTTCGACTATGCGACGAACCGTTCACGGTTGTTCCTCAAGTTGATGAAGGCGATCGAGAACAACGAGCGCTCGATGGAACGTACGCTCGCCAATCTCGAGCGCCACTTCTCGCCAGCCTCATGAGCGTGGATCTCCCTCGGGGATTCACCTCGTACGTCACCAACATCGGCATCAAGGACTCAAGCGACGACTTCACCCTGGTCGCCGCCACGGCCACGTGCAGTGCGGCAGGCGTGTTCACGCAGAGCCGTTTCGCCGGGCCAAGCGTCATCGTCTCACGTGAACATCTCGTGGATGGTCTCGCGCGTGGAGTCGTCGTCATCTCCAAGAACGCCAACGTCGCCACCGGTGCGACCGGCATGTCGAACGCGCGCGAAGTCGTGGCCGGTGTGGCGGCATCGCTCGGTTGTGCACCAACCGACATCCTGATCGCCTCCACCGGAGTGATCGGGCGCCAGTATCCGATGGATGCCGTGCGCGCGGGACTCGCGGCAATCCCAAAATCGCTCAACGACACGGATGCGGAGTCCGTCGCTCGCGGAATCATGACGACCGACACCGTCCGAAAGATCGCAGAAGCACACGTTGCAGGTAGCTCGGCACGCGTCGTCGGGGTCGCCAAGGGCGTCGGCATGATCGAGCCGAACATGGCCACGCTCATCACGTTGCTCTTCACCGACGCCGAGATCTCCCCACACGATCTCGACGCGATGTTTCGCCGCGTCATCGACAAGACGTTCAACTGCGTCTCGGTTGACACCGACACCTCCACGAGCGACACCGCGATCGTGCTCGCAAGCGGCGCAGCGGGACCCGTCGACCATACTGCCCTCGAATCAGCGTTGCATGAGGTCGCGCTTTCACTCACCAAGCAAGTCGCGCGCGACGGAGAGGGTGCCGAGAAGCTCATCGAGGTGCGCGTCGAGCAGGCGCGCGACGACCACCAGGCCAAGGTTGTCGCCAAGTCGATCGTCAATTCACCGCTCGTGAAGACCGCGGTGCACGGCGCCGATCCGAACTGGGGTCGCGTGGCGATGGCGATCGGCAAGTGCAGCGAGTTCACCGACATCGACCAGGACCGCGTCGTCATCTCCTTCGGCGACCAAGAGGTGTACCCCACGCAGCTCGCCGCTGGTGACCTGGATGCGCTCAGTCGCTACATGCGTGGCACCGACGTCGTCATTCGCGTCGCGCTGAACACCGGAACGTCGTCATCGACGGTGTGGGGATGCGACCTCACCGACGGTTACGTGCGCATCAACGCCGACTACACGACCTGATCTGCGCTCAGGCGGCGCAATATGGCTCGAGCCACTCGAGCACCGAGTCGCGATACGCGTACACCGACTTGTAACGGGCGAGGTCGTCGGGCAGGCGTGCGATGAGCGAACGAAGTGTTTGAGCGTGCTGCGCACCGCGTGACACGTAGTCGGGCAACGGTTGCTGGAACCCGCGGATCGTGAACAAGATGCCACCGGTCTCGGGCAGGCGACGTAGCGTCTCGCGCTCCATGCGAATCCACAGCAACGAGGGATCATCCACGAGCGGTTGTGCCGGCGACTCTGGTTGGAACAACGCGCAGTGATCCTCGAGCGTCCAGTTCGAGCGCCAGATCGCCTTGTCGGCCGTGAGACGTCGAAGCGTGGTGTCGACGGCGGCACCGATGTGCTCGGCGTAC
>VFQS010001245.1_pt1 | contig 23930 bp, 15 predicted proteins | sample 3512361 | NCBI WGS metagenome assembly VFQS01 (sample SAMN10412375, study PRJNA504923) | tailings metagenome | isolation source: Relicate 1 Philex TSF3 active mining | place: Philippines
AAGTTTGCACCACACAATAAAAAAACACGCAATATTTGATATATAAAATTATTTGTTTTTCTTAAATAGAAATTTGAAAAAAAATAAGTTATTATTTTAATAAAAACTCTTTAAAAAAAATAAAACTTTCTATCTTTTTTAAAGATATTTGCATAAAGAATCTTGAATCATGTATTTTTCTATTTTATTTAAAGTGTTTATTCATGAATATTCAAGTAATGAATAAAAGCATTTCAAAATTTTCTTTTTAAATATGAAAAATAAATTTTTTTCATATATTCAATAAAATTTCAATACATAATCAAAATTTCGTTATTAAAAATTGTTTTTAAAATTGTTTTTAAATGTCTTGAAATTTTGTATTCTTCTTATTTATCAAATTAAAAAACTTTGTAATTTTATCACTTTAAAATAAAATCTCAAAGTTTTTAGGTCGAGCAAGGATGGCAGCAAGGAAGAAACCAACCTATGTTCAATTTCTTTTTTGCCTATTCACTTTTTGTTTTTATCTGGTGATAAAAAAACATCTGGCCTGCTTTGCAAATAGGCTCTCAAAGCCTTAGGGCAAAGTAAAAGCAAAGAATCATTATTTGTTAAAGCAAGTAATTTTAAAAATAATAAAGAACGTCAAAATTTTGAAAAAAGCTATTTTCATTTTTTTGGTTATTTATCCATAAAATTTCTGCATAATGAGGCGCAGAAAAAAAATTCAAAATTTTTATGTTTTCAACAATGTCTTTAGTAACTTCAATAAAAGATTATATTGAAGTTGTGCATAAATTAATTGAAACAGATCCAAATTTAAAAATGGCAACGTATTATGATTTTGGATCTATAATTACATATATACTTTTATTGGGAAAAAATGTTTTAAGTAATGTTTTTAATTTTCAATGGTTTCAAGCATTGAAATCAATTCCAACTTTTATTCCAGACATAGCATCTGCAATGATTTCAGAAATCTCTATTTTTGATGGCTCTTTTCAAAATGGGCAAACTATATTTGAAAGTCCAATTTCTTATGGAAATCATAATTTTTTTATTTATTGTACTGAAAAATTTATGATAGGATTATTAAATAGTTTATTTTTATGTTTGCCTACATCTATTGCACATATTATCACTCTTCGTAGATTTGTAATGCAAGGTTTAGAAGCTGGCTTTATTTCAGGTTTAGGGACTATTGCAGGGAATATACTTTGGATAGGAAGTATTTTGTTTGGATTCAGATTTGTCGTAATTCCATGGTTATCGCTTGATCTATTTCGTTACTTTTTAGGTTTTTTATTGATTGTAAAATATATGTGGGATAGTTATACAGAAAGAAGAATGGTTTTAGAAGATTTATCAAAATATAAAATCTTTTTTTTAACTTTTCTTTTATCATTTACAGAACAAACAACAATTTATCCATTTTTAAGCAATCTTTCTTTTGGATCGGATTCCACTCTTTTAGAAAGTTTTCCAACTGAAAATTTTTATGAATTTATTTTTGTTCATTTTTCATATTTATTGGGAATTCTTCTTGGAAGTCTTAGTTTACTCCAATTTACTTGTTGGTTTTGGGAAAACCCAGCATTTCAAATTTATATGTGGTTTATTTCTTCGTTTAAAACTACAACTAGCGTATATTCTAAAATTGTAAATTTAAGTTTTTTATATTTAACCATGATTTGTGCAATCTCAAATATTGCATATTTTGGTTTAGATTATACATTAACAAATCCCTTAGGTTTTGTACATGAAGATCGATTATTAGATCAAAAAGCTTTATTTGAAACATCTTTTTTAAACACAAAACCGTCAGATCGAAACACACGAAGAAATAGAGGACGTCATGGACGACGTGAACGTTGGAAACGTCGAGTTCGAAGATATAGAACTTTTGATGCTTCTTTATACGATCAAGCAACTTATGATTTTTTAACTTTAGAAGATTTAAACTATGGTTTTGATCGTTTTTGGTTACGACGAAAAATTCGAAATCATAGAGTTCGATTTCGCTTTTTTCCTGGACCTTGGATGAGATCTTTTAAAAAACAATTATCACGCCCGAGATTAGAATCTTTTATGGGTCCTAGGGTTGAATTTTTTAGAATTTTATTTGAACAAGCTTATCATCCAGAATTCCATGAATTTTCAAAGAAAAATAATATTTTAAAAACAAATAAAAAAAATTTTAGTTTTTTTCAAAATGATCAAAATGAAAAATCTCTCTCTTTTTTTAGAGATAAAAAAAAAAGTATTGAAAATGATATAAAAAATACAAATAATTCAATTTATTGGAATCCGATTACAAACAAAAAAGAAAAATTTTTACAACAAAATTCAACTTTACGAAAATTTGTAAGAAAAGTAAATAATCGTATACAAATCGCAAAAATGAAAAATATAATAAAAAACCCACAAAATTTCGAAATTAGTCTAGAAAATTCCAAAAAGTTGACGCAATCTATTTTTTCAAAAGATTGGAAATCTTTTTCCATATTTGAAAACGAAAAAACCAAAGAAAAATCAAAAACGTTTAAAAATTTACAATTACCTTTTTTCAAAAAAAGCGAAGAAAATTTCTTATTTCAACGTTTTTATAAAAAAAATGTATCTTCACAAAGCTCATTTGACTTAGAAAAAAATAACTTTTTTCCATTTGAATCGAATACTTTAAAAATTTTAAAACAAGACTCCTTTTTAACATCAAAAATAGTTGATAATCATTTTTCAAAACATTTATCAAAAAAAGATAGATTCTTAGAAAGATACAAAATATTTTTATATAATACTGAAAAAAATCAAACTTTTAAATCAAAAAATGAACAAAATACTGAAATTCTTCAAAATGAAAGTTACTATAGACCAATAACACTTCTTCATCCATTGAAATTTTATTTTCAAAAAGAACAAGCTTTAAAAAGAAAATTTCAATTTTATGGAGTGAAACTATTTCGAAATTTTCATGTCGAAAATAATGCTCCATATTTTCGAGTAATGATGAAAAAATTTTTCTATTATTATAAACCAAGTTTACGTTGGGAAAGAACAATGAGAGTAGCTACTATGCGCAAAGCTAGACGTAAAAGTTCGCGTATTCAAAGAAAACTGAATATTCAAAAAACTTCTCAAATTTTGGCAAATACAGAGAATTTAAATTTTCCTCAAAAATTTGATCAAAATGAAACACAACATGGAAAAGAATTTTTTCATTCAAACAAAAATGAAGTTCGTGGTTTACAAGATTTTGATTCATCATTTATTACAAAACCAAGTCATTTTTATTCTTTAGTAGAAAAACGTGCAAGTCGTTATCGTTATCAAATTTATAAAGATGTTTTACAACATTGGTATTATTCACCTTTAAATAGATTATTATTAAAACTTGATATAGATTCATTTATTCGTCGTCAACCAAATTCATATTTTTTAACAAAAAATGATGAAAAATTTTTACATTTAAAACGTCAACTTTTAACAGAATATTATGAAACATTACGATGGTATACTTATATGCAACATTTTAGTACAATGAAAAATCAAATCGGTGGAACAAAAAGTCTTTCAAACCGTGCTTATAATCAACAGTTCATGGGAACCTTTAAGAAAATTCGTCATTTATTTAACATTACTCCAAGTTTAAGCAACCAAAATGTATTAAAATTTGACCAACCTTTATATAATGAATATACAAATAATCAAAAAAATTCTATTTTTTATGATTCAGTTATTCATGAAGAACTTTTCGCGGATGATCTTTTTGTATTCTCTCCTCCATTAGAAAAGAACATAAATTTTTCGAACCAGTCAATACAAAAACGTTTTTCAAAATATCCAAACTCTGTAAATAATGAATCTTCTAAAAATGCATTCAATTTTGATAAATATAAACTCATTAATAAAGAAAAAATTGCTTTTTTTCCAGAAGATTTAGCAAACCAATCTGCAAAAATTCTTCGCGAATATTTACAAACAGCTACCCCAATCCGTCAAAATTATATTTCAACATTATTAAATGAAAAAAATTATTGGGAATTAACCAAATTTTTATTTCGTGGCCAAAAAATACGAGGAACAAATCCAATTACAAATGAAACAGAGTTATTTAATCAAGAAAAAAATTATTTGTTAAATTCAAATATTAAAAGAAAAGATTTAAATATTCAAAAATTCAAAGAAGAAATATGGACTGCATTGCTTCTTAAATGTCAAAAAAAATTATATGATCAAGAATCTCTGAAAAATTACGTAACATTGAAAAAGGAAAAATATGAAAATCAAAAACAAAAACATGAAAAATATTTAAAAAATCGTTTAGAAAGACTAAAAAAATCATTCGCTTTAACTCAACTAAACAATAATTCAAATAATTCTCCTTTTGACTCTTTAGGTAATTATACTTCTTCTATTCAAAAAGCAATGAAAGAAAGTATTTTTTGGCAGAAAAATTCTTTTTCAAAAAAAAATGAATCTTTTCCAACAGTTGAAAATTTTTTTACAAAAAAAAGTTTTCTTCAAAAAACAAATATTCGAAATAATCGTTCAGCAATACATTCGTTATATTTAAACCAAGATTCGCAAATATTGAAATTTTCGCTAAAAGATGAAATTTTAAATCCTCAAAAAATGAAAAAAGTTATTTTTCAAAATATGTTAAAAACTTCAGTGAAAAATAGAGTCCTTGAGATAGTTTCTGCTGAAAGTGTCTTCTCAAAAAATTTATCTTTAAAAAAAGATGAACAAAAACCAATATTGTTAAATACCAAACCACTAAGTGATGTTCAACATTTCTTTTGGACTACTTTAAGAATGAAAAACTTGTTTTCTTTTTCTTCAAATGAAACGAAAACGAATAAAAATTTCAAAGAAAATAAATCACCTTTTTACAAATTCAAAAAATTGCTTAAAGTTTTTAGTATACAAGAAACAACAAAAAAAGATTTGGAATTTTGGAAAAAACGTGAAAATGCCCTTTCAAAAAGAAGGAAAATTCGAAAAACATTAAAACGATTAAGAACTCAAAGTACAGCTGCCCAAAAAATTCTTTTTGCTAATCATGATTTTTATGATAAAAAAGGGACAATTTTATCAAATACAGAAAATAAATTTATTTATCAACAAAATAATTCTAAATTAAGTCGACAAAAAACTGATTTAAAACAAGAAACAAATATAAACAAAAAGAATTCTTGGAAGAATTATTATTTTTATGAACCTTCAGATTCAATTTCTATTTCTCAAGAAAATAAATCTATAAATGTTCATGAAAAATTTCAACAAAAAAAATCTTTTTTTGAAAAATTAATATCTTCTCCACTTGATAATTTAAAAATTGGCAAAAAATATTTTGAAAAAAAATTTGTTCGAAAACGTTCTCGTCTTCGCCGTTATAGTTCTTTTAAAGGCCGTGGCCCAATAAAAAAAAGAACATTACGAGAAAAATTAAAACGTCAATTTAAATCCTTAAAAAAATATGGAACAAGTCGTGAAAAATCAAATTCATCTCAAATTCAATTAGAACGTGAAACAAAAAAAATGGAATTAATTCAATTAATAACAAAAAGAAATTCTATTTTACCAAAAACTCTATCTTTATTTGTAAAACGTGATCAAAAACAAAGAAGAACACGACAAATAAAATATAGAGCATGGAAAAAGAAAAAACAAAATTTTGCTCAAAAACGTAGAAAATTACGAAAAAGACGACGTTCAACTAGTTCCAAAATTCGAGTGTTTAATAAAAAACTTCAAAGAATTCTCTCAAAAAAAGAAATTCAAACATGGTGGTGGCAAACTTTTTTTCCAAATTTTCAAGCTATTACAGAAAAAAATTGGCAATTGCATAAAAATATGCAAATTCGTAAGCAATTTTTTGAACTCTCTGAAAAAGATATTCTAGAACGTGATAAAGTTCAAATCGGTGATAATCAATTTTTACAAATTGGAGATAAAGATTATAAACCATTGGCGATACCAGAAGCTCTGCGTATTCGAGAACAATTAGCTGAAAAAAAACTTTTACGTTTTCAATCTCTACAAACATCTAAACTTTTTAATGAAGAAAAAACATCAGATAATATAAAAAAAGAAAACTCAACTGTTAATTCTATTACAAAGTTAGATACTTCACTAACTTCTGATGTCTCAATTTTAACTAATATATCTTCACAAAATATAAATTCAAAAAATGATCAAAAAATTGTAAATGATCAAAACACAAAATCGTTTTTAGAAAAATTTACCGCAAATATCTCAATAGCCAATAAAAAAAATAATGAACATTTTTTCAATCTTGAAAAAAATTCTCCAAAGTTATTGCAAAACAATAAGTTGTTTGTTGGTACAAACCCAATTCCATTTTATGCAGGATGGGATGAAAGTTTAAGAAAATTTGTCATAACAAATCGTCTATTATCTAGAAAAACATCTTTTTCTTATTCACAAAAAGGAAGAAATATTTTGTTTTCAAACAAAATAAACAAAAATTTAAATCAAAGTTTAATAAATAATAATTCTCAAAACAAATATCAAATCTTTAAAATCCAACCAAATTTCATGGAATTTACAAAAGCACCTCTTCAAGGGATGAATGCAGCGACTACTTTATATTGGCAAATTCCATTTACTACATATGATCCTGATCAATTTTTTGCTTTAGGTATGGATGGATTTTCTCCACTTGGTTGGAGAAATTTCTCATTTAAACATTCAAAACAAACAACAAAGCCTATTCTTGTGAAAAATTTCTTTTCTTGGAATGGTGAAAATATACGTCGCGAGAATAGTAATTTTTCAAAAAATTTATTTTTTAAATTTTTTGAAAATACACAAAAAACAAAGTTATTTGGTTCAAATTTTTGGAATATGTCTCAAAAGAATTTTCAATTAAATGAATTTGAAAAACAAAATAATATTGATTTTTCAACACAAAAAACAAAAAACTTTTCAAAAACTGAAATTGATAAAAATTTTGCATATAGACGAATTCTTAAAAAGCAAAAACGTATTAAGAAACATCCAAGACCACCAGTATGGTTCCCGTCTGGATCTTTGGCGCAACAAGTTTTACCTGTTCATTATATTTATGTTTTTTATAAACGTTCAAGATTACCACGTGATCGTTATATTCGACGTAGATTACAATCAACATTTTTAAGTGAAACATTCTCTAAAAATCAAAATAGAACTAAAATTTTAGATTTTACTTTACGAAAACGTGTAAAACCTCGAAGAAAATATCATCGAAAACGTTTTCTTTTAGAAACAAATATGCTTGTATTAAGACGTCGTAAATTTAGAAGTTTTGTTGATGAAAATTATATAAATCGTCCAAGTTCGAAAATTTTCTCTTTAAAACAAGAAAAACGAACTATTCAATCAAAACAACGAAGAAAAATGACAGATTCAAAACAAGCAAATGAAAATTTACGTATTCGACAATTAAGAAGAAGAGTTCAAAGACAAGTTTTTCGACCTATTTGGCGTTATAGACCACGTTCTGGTGGATTTGTTTGGCCAGGAGATTATTTACATTTAGAATTAGTCAAAGCACCTTTTTTAAATTCTACAACTTTAAAGGAAATTTCTTCTAGTACACAAGTAAAAGAAACCTCTACAAGAAAAATGCGAAAGAAAAAACGTCGAACTATTCAAGAATGGCAAATTCAACAAAAGAAATATTTATTAGAAAAACATAATTTAAAAGTATTGAAAAAACGATTAGAAAAATCTATTCAAAATTTAAAACTTTAATTTTTTTTATTTTTTATTAAAAAAATAGTTTTCAAATATTTTTAAATTTTGTGAGAGATTTTCTTAAAATTATTTATTTGCATTTTTCAATAATTAAAAATATTTATTGTTATTCATGTTTTTTTAAAACATGAATAATAATAAATATAAAATATATATATAATAAAAAAAAAACTTTTCTTTTAAAAGTATATTTTAAATTATACAAATCTATATTAAAAAAAATAACTTAGTTATTTTTTTTAATATAGATTGTTTTTTTTTTTTTTTGTAAAATAAATAAAAGTCATTTTTTTTTCTATATTTTTTTTTTATAAAAAAAATCATACAAAAAAGTTTTCAATATATATATATTGATTAAGTAGATTAAACCGTAAAAGATGAGTATTCCTACTTTAGGAATATATAAATATATTTTACAAATTTACAAAGTTTATTAGAATAAAAAAACTTAAAAATTATGCTTTTTATTTAAAAAACGAATAAGTCTATTTTTTAGTAGGCGGCATAGCCAAGTGGTAAGGCAGAGGATTGCAAATCCTTTATTCCTCAGTTCGAATCTGAGTGCCGCCTTCTCTTATAAAAAAAGAAGTTGTTTGAAGTTTAAATCTTTTTAATCATTTTTTGTTTTTGTTCTTTTTTAGATAAAAACAAGAAAAAGTTTATCTATGATTCTATGACAAAAATAGATAAAAAAAATAATTTGAAATCTATTTTACAGTTATTTAATGTACAAAAATAGAGAGATATAATTTAGAATATTGGTTTTTTTAAATTTTTTTTTTATATTAAAAATTTTTTTTTAAATACATAATGTTTTTTTTCTTTGAAAAGATTTTATCATCTAGATGAAAATACAGTTTATATTGTTTGTTTTTTCATATGTTATGAGTATTTCTATTTATTAAATAGAAATAGGTTCTTCAAAAAATGAAAATAAATAATTTTTTCTATTTATAGTAAAAAACAATTTTAAAATATGTAAAATTTCACTTTTTTGTTTTTACTCTCCAAAAAATAACAAAATTTTCTTTTTTATTTTATATATTTTATTTCTATTATGAAATAATAGTTTTTATGTAAAAAAAAAATAAAAAAGAGTAAAGAGATTTTTTGTAAAATCAATAAAAAATTAAAAAATGTTAAGCCCTAAAAGAACAAAATACAGACGTCCTCATAGAGGAAATTTAAAAGGAAAAGCATGTCGTGGAACAAAAATTGCTTTTGGAGAATACGGTCTTCAAGCACTAGAACCATGTTGGATTACTTCTCGTCAAATTGAATCTGGTCGACGCGTATTGACACGCTATGTGCGTAGAACTGGAAAATTATGGATTCGTATTTTTCCTGACAAACCTATTACAATGCGACCAGCAGGAACTCGAATGGGATCTGGAAAAGGTTTTCCAGAATATTGGGTTGCTGTTGTACATCCTGGAAAAATTCTTTATGAAATTAAAGGTATTTCAGAACCTTTAGCAAAACAAGCATTAAAAACGGCTGCTTATAAAATGCCAATTAAAACAAAATTTGTAAAATCTGAAAGTTCAATTTAGTTTATTACTTATAGAAATTTATATTCATAATTTGTAAAAAATTTGGCTTTTTCAAAATTTTATTGTTTTTCTTCAAAATGAATAAAAACGTTTTTTTATTCATTTATTAATGAATTTATTTGATGAAAATAAAAAACACAAAATATAAAACTTTATGATTCAACCTCAATCTTACTTAAATGTTGCAGATAATAGTGGAGCTCGTAAATTAATGTGTATTCGAGTTCTTGGCGGTGGTCGTCAAACAGCAAATATTGGAGATGTTATTATTGCTGTTGTAAAAGATGCATTACCAAATATGCCTTTAAAAAAATCAGATGTTGTTCGCGCAGTTATAGTGCGCACCAGTAAAGGGGTTCGTCGTGAAAACGGTATGATGCTTTGTTTTGACGATAATGCTGCTGTTGTTATTAATAAAGAAGGAAATCCAAGAGGAACACGTGTTTTTGGACCAATTGCTCGTGAATTACGTGATCGAAATTTCTCAAAAATTGTTTCTTTAGCTCCTGAAGTAGTATAATTTTTTTATTTTTTTTCTTCCTTTTGAAGTTTTTCAAATTTTTTGAATTTTGTTTATTGTAGTAACAAAAATAGAAATTCTATTTTGTTATAAGTATATATGTCAAAAAATTGGATAAGTCTAATTTATTTTTTTGTTTTATTTTTTGAATTTTATGACACAAAGATTAAAAAAATTGTATATTGAAAAAATTCGTACAAAACTATATAAAGAATTTCAATATCAAAACATTCACGAAGTTCCAGTAGTAAAAAAAATTGTAATTAACCGAGGAATAGGAGATGCTTCTCAAAATGCGAAAATTTTAGAAACTTTTTTAAAAGAATTAAGTATTATTGCTGGTCAAAAAGGCGTGGTAACTCGTTCAAAAAAATCAATAGCTGGATTTAAAATTCGTGATAAAATGCCTGTAGGAGTCTCAGTTACATTGCGAGGCGATCGCATGTATGGATTTTTAGATCGTTTAATTCATTTAGCATTACCTCGTGTACGTGATTTTCAAGGAATTAATCCGAAAAGTTTTGATAAAAACGGAAATTACAGTCTTGGGTTAGAAGAACAATTAATGTTTCCTGAAATTGAATACGATAAAATTGATCAAATTCGAGGAATGGATATTTGTATTGTTACTACAGCAAAAAATCAAGAAGAAGGTTTATCGCTTTTAAAAGAATTTGGTTTACCTTTTCAATCATTACAAAAATAATAAATTTCAAAGAATTATTTAATAAAAATAAATAAAAACATAGTTTTTTATTTTATATTCATACTATTGGTTTTTTTAAAATTATTTATTTTAAAATAATCAAAACAAACGTTCTTTTGTTTTCAAAATGTTTTTTTCAAATAATTTTGAAACTTTTTTGTAACGTTCACTTTTCTTAAAGAATTAAAAAAAATTCTTATATATTGAATAATAAATAAGTTTTTGTGCATATGTTCAATTTTTATGGTCAATGATACTCTGAGCGACATGTTAACTCGTGTTCGTAATGCATGTATGGTAAAAAAATCAACGGTTTCAATTCCATTTACAAAAATGAATAAAAAAATTTCCCAAATTTTAGAAAAAGAAGGTTTTATTCAGAGTTTTGTTTTTGAAGAAGATTCTGGTTTGTTAGTATTAAAGTTTAAATATCGTTCAAAAAAAACAACAAAAGGAAAAATAAAAGAATCTTGTATTACAAATTTAAAAAGAATAAGTAAACCAGGTCTTCGAATTTATACTAATAGTCGAGATATTCCAAGAGTTTTAGGTGGAGCTGGAATTTTAATTCTTTCTACATCAGTTGGTATTTTAACAGATCGTGAATCAAGATCTTTAGGTGTAGGAGGTGAAATTTTATGTTCTATTTGGTAGAAAATGATGATTTATTTTGATTCTTTTTTATTCAAAAGTACAAACGAATTTATAAAAAAACAAAAAAAGTATGAATACTTGAGTCTAAATTATTTTTTATTCAACAAACAAAAATTCCAACTTTTTTTTTGAAAAAAAAAAAAAATTTTGTATAATAATTATTAAAAATAATTGAGTTTAAAAACTCAATTATTTTTTTTTGAATATGAACATTTTGTTGAAAATGACCTATTTTACATTTAAATAAATGGAAATAAATAAAAAGCGTAGCTATACAATAATCTATGTTTATTTATTTGAAAATAGTTCTTTTAAAAAAATTTTAAAAATACTTTTTTTTATGACAATTAGTTCACCAGAACGCGAAGCTAAAAAAGTAAAAATTGCAGTAGATCGTAATCCTGTAGAAACAAGTTTTGAAAAATGGGCGTGCGCCCTGAAAAAAGGATAGGATATTTTTTTACAATTTTTTAAAAATTATTTTTTCATTTTTTACAAAAAATTTAATTAAAAAAATAATTATTGATTTTCTAAATTATAAATTAATAATTTAATATTTCTTATTTAGAATAACTCTTTATATTCTAAAAAACTCAAGACTACTTTTTATTTTATTTTGGTTTTTAAATCTTTTTTATCAATTTTTATTGTTCAATAATAGAAAACATGTATGAAAAATGGAAATGAATATTTTCCATTTATATTTTTTTTCAGTTTTTTTTTCTAAAAAAGGAACTTGTTATGTGCGTTAAAAAGTTTATAATTTAAATAGATTGCTTTTATTCATTCTTTTATTTATTTTTTATTCTAAAAAAATGAGTTATCTAAATAAACATATTCAAAAAAATAGCTAGCTATAAAATCAATAGTAAATTTCTCTTTTGGTAGAAATTTAAGATATATTTTAATCATTCCTCTAGTTTTACCCTAATTATAATTTTTAAATAGTTGAAAATATAATGAAAGACTTTAACTCGTTTTTTTATTTAAAAAAAAAAATTCGAATAAAAAACTTGAAAACAACTTCTATTTTTCTTTTAAAAAAAAAAAAAAAAAAATTTGATATGGAAAATTCTTTTATATCTATTTTAAAAAATAAACTCCAAAAAAATACAGAAAAAGTAATGCAATATTTCAAACTAACTCAATATAAAAAAAGAAAAAATAAAAAAATTTTTTCAAATAAAAAAAATAAATTTAAAAAATTTTTTAATATAGAAATAACAAATTTTATTCAATATGCTTTCTATAAAGCATATGAAATAAAATTAAATTGGTTGACTTTAAATCAACTTAGTACAAGTATATCAATAAAAATAGAAATAATATTCAATTTTTCACTGATTATTCAGAATTTTTATCAAATATTAATAAATACTTTACAAAAATGGCAAAAAAATTTCTTTACTTTTCTTTGTTCTTTCCAAGTTCCTCATTTTAAACAAGAAAAAATAAACCTTTTTTTTTATTTTAAAAATTTATCTTTTTTTTTATCATATTTTGATAATTTTGTAAAACAAAAAAAATTGAATATCGAAAAATTTTTTTTGTTTTTTTATGGACACAATTTTATAAAAGGATTAACTTTTTTTAATTTCTTTAAAGATTTATCTTTTTATTATTTTTTTCATCTTTCTTTTTTTTATTTTTCTTTTTGTAAAAAAAAATTCCTATTTTTTAACAAATATTTGGAATATTTTTTTCATAAAAAATTTTTAAAGAAAAAATTGGGATTCGCTCAATTTTTTTTCCAAATTTTATTAAAAAATACAAAAAAAATTTTAAAAACTTGTATAAATAAATTTTTTTTAAATAATAAAGTTTTAAAAAAAAATTTAACTTTTTTATTTATTCATTTATTTTTAGAATTGCAAGTTTATTTATTTTTTATTTTAAGAAGTTTTCAAAAAAAAAAAGAATTTTTTTCAACTTTTTTCACAAAAAAAAATAGTAAAATAAAGTGCTATTCTGTTTTTTCGTTTTTTTTGAGAACCAGAATTGGAACAATAAAAAAAAATAAAAAAAAATTTTTAGACTTTTTTTTTACTCTTTGTTTTAAAAAAAAAAAATCGAATTTAAATTTTTATCAAAAATTATTTGAACACAAAAGAATAAAAATTAGAATAAAAAAATTTTTGTTGTTTCCAAAAACAATATATCTTTTATTCAATACACAAATAAAGAAATCCATAAATTTAAATTTATGGAACTTATATTGGAAAAATTTTTATGAATTTTTTGTTGAAAATAATTCTAAACTTTCCTATCAATCAAATATAGAAAAAAATTTTTATTTTTTAATTTTACAGAATACTCTAAAAATAACAAAAATTTTTTATATTTTTTTTTATTTCAGTAAAAAGAATTCTTTGTTAAGTTTTAAAAAGAAAACTCAAAATAACTTTCTTCAAAATATTTCTTACTTAAAAAAATTAGAGAAAAAATTTTTGTTCAAAAATTTAAAACTTTCGAAAAATTTTTTTAATTTTGAAGCTAATAAAAAAAAAAAACCTACTCGTTTTCATAAATCACTAGGTTTCAAGAAATATAATACTTTTAAAATAATAGAAAAAAAAATTTTTTTTGTTTTTTATAAATTCATAAAAAAAAATACTCAAATTTTTTTTGAGTATTTTTGTCTTCTAACTTGTTTAAAAAGTCTTTTTGACTTTTCTGAGAATTCAAATGATTTTAATATACTTTCTCATCAACAATGCAAATTTTCATTTTCTTCTTTTCAAAAAGAAAAACAAAGTTTAATATATTGTGATTTTCTGACTTTTTTTGATTTTTTAAAAGTTTTTTCGACTAGAAATTTTAAACAAGAAAATTTTTTTCTAAAAAATATTTATCAGCAATTTATTCCTATATATTTAAAGAATCATATTTCAAATTTCTATAAAATAGATCAATTTTATCTATTCAATGATTTAAAAAAATGTTTCTGTGAAACAAATATACAAAATTTTTTAAATCTAGTTCGAAAAAAACTTTTTTATTCGCAAAAAAAAATTGCTTTACTATCATTCCAACAAACAAACAAGTATAGAATGAATCAAAGTTTTGTTTTTGATATACTTTTTATTTTATTTAAATTTTTTTATTGTGATTTTGTAAAAATTTTGTATCATTTTTTTAATAGTTTGAAATTAGAGCAAATAAAAATTTGTTTTTTTAACAAATATAAGTTTTCTTCCCTTTTAAGAATTATTGATTTTAAAAATCATTTTTGTATTAAAAAAAAATGTTTTAAACATTATATTTTAAAACCAATTCATTTTTTTTTTAAACATTATTATGACAATTTTGTAATTTTTTCTTCTAGATTTTATTTGTTTTTTTACGGTAAAAAATTTCATAAATATATAAAAAATTTTTTGATAAAAAATTGGATATTTGAAGATTGCTTTTTGAATAATTCTAAAATAGTTCGATTTTTCAGAAAGATTCTATTGTTCAAAAAGATTCCTCTAATTCATTTATTTAAAATTTTTTATCTGAATATTTGTAAAAAACAAAACGGAATTCTTTATTTTTTACATTTTCAAAAAATGTTTTGGTTAATTTCAAAAAAAATTTTTTTGAAATCTACAAAAATTAATAAAAAATATTTTTTTTGTTTTTCAACTTTTTTTAGTAGTTCTTTAATTCAAAAATTACAAGATTTCATTTTATATCAACAAAAAAAATATCGAAAAAATACTGTCTATATTAAAAATTTTTTCCATATAAATTTTGAAGGATTTTCAATTTATTTTTATTCTATTTATAAAAAGAAAAGTAAAGTCATTTTTTATTATCAAAAAAATAAAACACAATTAAATGTAAAACTTCATTTAAAACAATGCAGACAAATTTTGAAAAATTCAATAGGACAAAAACAATTATTTTTTATGAAAATACTACAAACAAAAATAAAAGTTTGGTGCAAAAGATATAAAAAAAGTATAGATAATAGGCAGGAAGATTCAAAATTTTTGAAGGTATCTTTGAAAAATATTTTTTATTATTGTGATTTAATATTATTAAAATATTTATGGGATTGGGCTTTAAAAACCCACCCAAATAAGAGTAAACTTTGGATAAAAAAAAAATATTTTCATTTTATACATTCAAAAAAATGGTTTTTCGGCAAAAAAATAGGAAAATTTTTTGTTTGTTTACCTTTACATTCACAAACTCAAGTTTAAAAAATATTTTAAATTCTGTATGAAAGATTCAAATCATTCTTAATTTCACAAATGCTTTTTTGATTTTTGAAATTTTATTTCATATTTTTCATTATTTAATAATTTTTGATTTTCTAAAAATTTTGTTTTATAATTATAAAAGCACACAAATTATTAAAAGTTTTGCTACTAAAGTAGTTAATAATTATTTATGGCAGGGAAACCAGTAGAACGTCCGTTTTCAGATATTTTAACAAGTATTCGTTATTGGGTTATTCATAGCATTACAATTCCAGCTTTATTTATAGCTGGATGGCTTTTTGTAGGTACAGGTTTAGCATATGACGTTTTTGGAAGTCCTAGACCTAATGAATATTTTACAGAAGATCGTCAAGATACTCCATTAATTACAGATCGTTTTAATGCATTAGAACAAGTTAAAAAATTATCACAATAATTGTTTACATTCTTTGTATTATTTGAATCTTTTTCCACAAAATAATTGTTTTTCGAATCTAACAATGCTGCGTTGATAAAAATACTTTTCAAAAATTTTTTTTTTCAAATAAAAATTCAAAACAAAATTTGTTTAAACAATTATTTTGTGGTCAAAAATAAAAACAATAACAAAAAAGAATGATTCTTTTATCTTTATTTTGATTTTTAGTCATTCTTGTTTTAACTTTTATGGTTTTTCGATATAAAAAAAAATTGAAAGTATTATAAGAAATATCTTTAGATAATGAAAGAAATAAATACGATGAAATCTAAAGAATTCTCTTTTTCTTTTTTTATTTTAAGTTTGTAGACAAAAAAATAATGAAGAAACTATTTCATTTTAGTAAAAACTTTAAATTTGAATTTAAAATAAATAGAAAAAGATAAAAAAATAAATATAAAAATTTATGCAATCTGAAAAAAAAGAAATATTAGCTAACGCAGTAGGGAGACGTAAAGAAGCGGTAGCTCAAATTCAATTTATCCGTGGTACAGGTGAAATTATTATTAATAATAAACCAGCGAATGTATATCTTCACAATAATTCATGTTCTTTGATATCATTAAAAAAACCTTTTAATGCTTTTCAAAATTTAGAGTCATTTATTGAATCGAATCAAATTGATACTATAGTAAAAGTAAAAGGTGGTGGTTTAATTGGCCAAGCAGAGGCTATTAAATTAGGTATAGCACGTGCAATTTGCCAATTAAACACTTTAGGTACAGAAAATGAAATAATAAAAAAATCTTTAAAAGATAAAGGGTATTTAACAATTGATGCTCGAGTTAAAGAACGTAGAAAATATGGTTTAAAAAAAGCTCGAAAAGCTTCACAATATCACAAACGTTAATTTTTTTTTGTCTATTCAATTTTTATAAAAAATACATTGAATAGGCAAAATGAAATTTGTAAAAATGCATTAATTTTTTTCTCAAAATGACCAAAAATGAAACAACAATGAAAAAAGAAAAACATGAACAATTTGAAAAATTTCTAAACGGATATTCTAATCCTCGAACAATTTTTTTCGTTAATTTTCATTTTTTGAAATTTAAGATGATTTGATTTTTAAAAGAAAAGTTTTGAAATTTTCTATATTTTTTTATTTTAAATATTGTTTAATATAATAAATTCATTTAAACATTTCTTAAAATAAAGAACAATAATGAAACGAAAGTCTAAAAAATATTTGATAAAAAGTATAGTGAAAAAAAGTATATTCAAATTATTTTAGAAAAGCAAAATTGAAATAAAAAACTCAGGAAAAAGTTTATAAAAAATATTTTTATATTTATGAATCAAGAAAATTATATTCGTCGTTATTTTATTATAGGTGAAAGAAGGTTGAGTAATTATTGGTGGGCAACTATAATTTGTGTAGGTTCTTTTGGATTTTTATTCACAGGTTTTTCGAGTTATATTATGAGTACAATGGATTCAGTTTCTGAGAATTCAACGGTCGCAAGTCCAATTCATTTGTCCCCTATTTATTCAATTTTTTCGCATTTCAATTCAAATGAGAATATTCATTTTTTCCCTCAAGGTTTATTAATGTGTTTTTATGGAAGTTTAGGTTTTTTATTAAGTCTTTATTGGTGGTTTTTAATTTTTTGGAATGTTGGGGGTGGTTTTAATGAATTTAATAAAAAAGAAAATTTTATTCGAATTTTTCGTTGGGGATATCCTGGAAAAAATAGAAAAATTGATTTATATTATACATTAAAGGATGTTGAATCTATTCGTGTTGAGATTCAACAAGGTTTAGATGCACAACGCACTATATATTTGAAATTAAAAGGAAATCGTGAAATACCTATTACAGGTATAGGACAACCCCTAACTTTACAAGAAATTGAAAAACAAGCTTCAGAGCTTGCTAATTTTTTACAGGTTTCTTTAGAAGGGCTTTAATAAATTTTTTTCTCGTTTTTTTAATAATATGAAATCTAAAAATTAAATAGAAAAAAAATAAAAAATTTTATTGTTGTTTTTCACTTAAATAAATAATAGAGCCTTTGATAAAATGTGTTAATTAGGACTTTTTTGTACATTTATTTTTTTTAAAGTTTTCTAGTTATTAAAAATCTCTGTTTCTAATTTTTATATGCCTCGTTCTCAAAGAAATGATAATTTTATTGATAAAACATTTACAGTAATTGCAGATATTTTATTAAAAGTATTACCAACTTCTCAACGCGAAAAACAAGCTTTTACTTACTATAGAGATGGTATGTCAGCTCAAGCTGAAGGTGAATATGCAGAAGCTCTTCAAAATTATTACTCAGCTATGCGTTTAGAAGTTGATGCTTATGATCGCAGTTATATTCTTTATAATATTGGATTAATTCATACAAGTAACGGTGAACATGGACGAGCTCTAGAATATTATTATCAAGCGTTAGAAAGAAATCCTTCTTTGCCAAGCGCTTTAAATAATATTGCAGTAATCTATCACTATAGAGGTGAACAAGCAATTGAAAACGGTCAATCGGAAATTTCTCAAATTTTATTTGAAAAAGCTGCAGATTATTGGAAAGAAGCAATACGTTTAGCCCCTACAAATTATATCGAAGCTCAAAATTGGCTGAAAATGACAGGTCGTAATACAGGTTTATAATATTTTCATCATAGTTTTATTTGATTGGACTTTATTTTTTTATTCAAAAGTAAAAATAATTTCAAAAATATTTTCTTGAAATTTTCTATTTTTTTAGAAATTTTTACGGTTGTAGCAACTTTTTACTAGTTTTTAAGAAAATTCAAAAATATTTTTGAATTTCATTGATTGTTATTTATTTTTTTCGAATAAAATTTGTTTTTTTTAATAGTATATCTTTTGAAATGTTGTTCTATTTTAGAAAAAAGATTCTAGTTTGTTTGCTTCGATCACAAGTCACAAATCAAATTTTATTTTGTAATACAAATACTTAAAAACTTGTAAATAGAAAATTTAATTTATTTTTTATGAAATTAGCTGTTTATGGTAAAGGTGGAATTGGTAAATCAACAACGAGTTGTAATATATCAATTGCATTAGCAAAACGTGGTAAAAAAGTTCTTCAAATTGGATGCGATCCAAAAAGTGATAGTACTTTTACATTAACTGGATTTTTAATTCCAACTATCATTGATACTCTTCAAGCAAAAGATTATCATTATGAAGATGTATGGCCTGAAGATGTTATTTATCAAGGTTATTCAGGTGTGGATTGTGTCGAGGCGGGGGGTCCTCCCGCTGGCGCTGGTTGTGGTGGATATGTTGTTGGTGAAACTGTAAAACTTTTAAAAGAATTCAATGCTTTTTATGAATATGATATCATTTTATTTGATGTTCTAGGTGATGTTGTTTGTGGTGGTTTTGCAGCTCCTTTAAATTATTCTGATTATTGTATTATTGTCACAGATAATGGTTTTGATGCTTTATTTGCAGCAAACCGAATTACAGCTTCAGTGCGTGAAAAAGCTCGTACACATCCTTTACGTTTAGCTGGTTTAATTGGAAATAGAACAAAAAAACGAGATTTGATCGAAAAATATGTTGAAATATGTCCAATGCCTATTCTAGAAGTTTTACCTTTAATTGAAGATATTCGTGTTTCTCGTGTAAAAGGAAAAACATTATTTGAAATGGCTGAATCTGAACCAATACTTCATTTTGTTTGTGATTTTTATTTAAATATAGCGGATCAACTTTTAACTCAACCAGAAGGAGTAATCCCTAGAGAATTAGGTGATCGCGAATTATTTAATTTACTTTCAAATTTTTATTTAAATTCACCAATTTTAACTCATCAAAATCAAAAAAATGAAACAGATGTTTTTGATTTAGTGTAAAAAATAATGTCTCTATTTTTAGAAATATTTTTTAGAAACGATTTATCCGATTTTTATTTTTTATTCTTTTAAAAAAAAAATAATATCAAAATTTTTCACTTTGAATAATTCAAGTGCATTCAATTTTATCAAACAGTTAAAATAGGCAAGTTTGAGGTAACTAAACCTACCTTGTCTATTTTTGTATTATAGAAGTAAAAAATTGCAATTTTTTCAAAATTGATGAATTTTTGAATTGATTTGAAATAAAAAATTTAAATCCTTTTAAAATTATTTTATCTCATTTTTAATGAAAAAAATTTTTTAAAGATAAATTGAAAAAACTTTTGTTTTTGCGACATATGTTTTAATTCTTGTATTTTTAACAGTTATGAATAGAAAAAACTTTTTTTACTTTTTTCTATTTGCAATATTTACTTTCTGAAAAATAAAATAAAGCAAAATTTTTCAATTATAAAAAGTTTTCATTTTTTGCAACAGCAAAAAAATACTAGTGAAAATTTAATATTCTAATCCTAGAATGCTAGAAAGTTTCTTTGAATAGTGTTTATAATTAATTTATATGCATTAATCAAAAATTTTCTAAAACTTAAAAAAAAACAAGTATTCATAAAAAATACAAAAAAATTCAATAAATAAAGATATTGAAATATTCATTCGTGCAAAATAATGCACAAGAAAAATTACAAAAATTCAATATGAAAGTTCGTTCTTCTGTAAAAAAAATTTGTACTAAATGTCGTTTAATACGTCGAAAAGGTACAGTTATGGTTATTTGTACGAATCCTAAACATAAACAACGTCAAGGATAATTTTTCCTGTTAGCTTGGGCTAACAGGTACAAACAAAAAAATTTGTAATTTTTTTTTGCAGTTTTCATGAAAAAAAATACAAGTTGATAAAAAATTTTATCAATATTTAAAAAAATTGATTTTGTTTTTATTTAAATGTATAAAGATATTAGAGAAGAAAATATTTCTTCATTTTAGAAATATATTTTTAAAACAGTTTTCTGATTTCTAAGATAGATCTTCAATAATTCATTTCTTTAAAACTTTTGAAAAAGATAAGCTTTTTGAAAAGCCATTTTAAATTAAGAAGTTTTTATAAAAAGTTTTATTCTAATAAAAAAAAATTCTTTGCCTGTTGGGGCAAAAAATAATAATTTGAATTACAAAAATCAAATTTTTTGATACTTTTAATTAGTATATTCAAAAATTGAAAATAAATAAAATTCAAAACTCAAGAAATGGAAAAAGAGAGAAGTTTTAAACTTTTTTTATAAAATTTATGAATTTTTTTTCAAATAAAAAGAAAACTTATATTTCTTTGTTTACAATTTTTTCTTTAGTATTTACATTACAATTAACTTATTTTGCTTCTGTTGCAAATGCTTATCCTATTTTTGCTCAGCAAAATTATGAAAACCCTCGTGAAGCAAATGGTCGTATTGTTTGTGCAAATTGTCATTTAGCACAAAAACCAGTTGAATTAGAAGTCCCACAAGCAGTTTTACCAGATACAGTATTTGAAGCTGTTGTAAAAATTCCTTATGATCAACAAGTTAAACAAGTATTAGGAAATGGTAAAAAAGGTGATTTAAATGTAGGTATGGTATTAATTTTACCTGAAGGTTTTGAATTAGCGCCTGCGGATCGTGTTCCTGAAGAAATTAAGAAAAAAGTTGGTAAATTATTTTACCAACCATATAGTCCAGATAAAAAGAATATTTTAGTAGTAGGTCCAATTCCAGGAAAAAAATATAGTGAAATGGTTTTACCTATTTTATCTCCAGATCCAGCAAAAAACAAAAATGTGTCTTTCTTAAAATACCCAATTTATTTAGGAGGAAATCGTGGCCGTGGACAAGTATACCCAGATGGTTCAAAATCAAATAATACAGTTTATAATTCATCTGTTACAGGGAAAATAACAAATATTGCAGTTTTAGATAAAAAAGGAGGTTTCGAAATTACAATTGAAACAAAAAACGGTGATTCTATTGTTGAAAAAATTCCAGCTGGCCCTGAATTGATTGTTTCTCAAGGACAATTAGTTCAACCGGATCAACCTTTAACAAATAATCCAAATGTTGGTGGATTTGGACAAAAAGACGTAGAAATTGTTCTTCAAAATCCTGCTCGTATTCAAGGTTTATTACTTTTCTTTGGTTCAGTTTTATTAGGTCAAGTATTACTTGTTCTTAAGAAAAAACAATTTGAAAAAGTTCAACTAGCTGAAATGAATTTCTAAACTTTATTTTTGCTTTCAATGTTTTTAGTACGGATTCTGAAAAATGTTGATTATCTCATTTTTCGAGTCTATTTTTTTTATTTGAATATTATGATACAATAAAGTAGTTCAAAAAAGAGAAACAAATAAGGTTTCATTTAAAAAAATTTTTTACAAAATTTTAAGAAACATTTAAAATTTATTTTTATTATTCTTTATACTTGAATTTATTAAAAAATAATTATGGAAATATTATTTTTAAAGAATATTCTATATTAAAATAAGAAAAAGCCAATTTTAAAAATCTTTCAATATATTGACTATTCTTTTTTTTAAGAATATTCAATATATTTTTTTAGCAAATAATTCAAAATCTAAAATGAAAACAAAAAAGAACAATTTTTGTATCTATCGATTTTAGAAATACAAAATATACAAAAATTCATCGTTTGATTCTTTCTTGTTTAAATAATAAAAAAATCTTATGTTTGTTCATCGAATTAGTGAATTTGTGAAAATATTGAAATAGAAAAATCATTTACTTATTTTTTACAAAAAGGTAAAATTCGATTTTCATTTAAAAAAAAAGTTTTTTTTTCTGCTTCTAAACGATTTAGACTATTGATTAGAACTCTATTTCCGTATTAAATATCAAAAACTAAATAAAAAGTTATTAATATGTCAGTTACTAAAAAACCAGATTTAACAGATCCAGTATTAAAAGAAAAATTAGCAAAAGGAATGGGTCATAATTATTATGGTGAGCCAGCTTGGCCTAACGATTTATTATATATTTTCCCAGTTGTAATTTTAGGTACATTTGCTTGTATTATCGGATTATCTGTATTAGATCCTGCAGCAATTGGAGAGCCAGCAAACCCATTTGCTACTCCATTAGAAATTTTACCTGAATGGTATTTTTATCCAGTTTTCCAATTATTACGTACAGTTCCAAACAAATTATTAGGTGTTTTATTAATGGCAGCTGTTCCAGCGGCTCTAATACTTGTTCCATTTATTGAAAATATCAACAAATTCCAAAATCCTTACCGTCGACCAATTGCTACTACATTATTTTTAGTTGGTACTTTAGTTGCAGTTTGGTTAGGTATTGGGGCTACATTACCTATTGAAATTAGTTTAACTTTTGGTTTATTTTAAATATTGAAAAAATACAATGAAAAATAAATTTTTACTATTTTTTCTTTGAACTTATTAAAAATAAATTTTCAAATTTTATTATGTCAATATATAAAAGATATAGTAAATTTTGAAAATTTATTTCTAAATTTTAGTCATATCTAAATATTCATAAATATTTTACAAAAAAATATAACAAAAAAATAAATTTATGAAAATATATTTTTTTTCGAATTACAAAAAAAGGTTAGAAATTTTTAAAAATTTTTGGTATTATAAAAAATAAAATTTTAAATATAGTTTTTCAAATTAAAAAAAAAGCCTATAAAATATTCAATTAGGGCTCGTCGTCTAGCGGATTAGGACTGGAGCCTTCTAAGCTCCCAACGTAGGTTCGATTCCTACCGAGCTCAACATTTTTAAAAATAAAATGAAAAAGTTAGAAAATAAATAAAGAAAATTTTTCCTTTTATGCATCTATATTATCAAATATTTTTGAAATTTTGTAAATATTCTTTCGTTTTTCATTTTTTTGAAGATTTTTTTTTGACTATTTCTTTTAGAAATTCTATCTTCATAAAAACTTTTATATAATCAAAACAATTATACCGACAAAACAAATATTGCTCATTCACAACATAAAAAATGAAATATATTGCAATAAAAGATGAATGATATCATGTTTTAAAAGTTTTTTTAAACAATATGGAGAAAATTCCATATTTCAAATAAAAAAAATTATATTTTTTTGTTTAAAATACATTTAAAAAAATGAAATAATGAATTTAAATTGCTTTTTTTTTAACAAATATTTATAATATCAATAAGCCTGCTTAGCTCAGTTGGCCAGAGCATCCGTTTCATACGCGGGAAGTCACTA
>VFQS010001246.1_pt1 | contig 23898 bp, 22 predicted proteins | sample 3512361 | NCBI WGS metagenome assembly VFQS01 (sample SAMN10412375, study PRJNA504923) | tailings metagenome | isolation source: Relicate 1 Philex TSF3 active mining | place: Philippines
GTTTGCCACATTTCAGCAAAAAAGGCTTTGCTATGTAGTTGTGAATTGACGATGCGGTGATTCTGACCTAATAATTCTTCGCGCGAATAATGGCTGATTTGACAGAATTTATCATTCGCATAAATCAGATTGCCCTTTGCATCGGTGATGCTGACAATCGCATGTTGATCGAGTGCGAATTGTTGGTTTTCTATAGCGGCCAGTGCGGTTTGTAGTTCGTCTCGGGTTTGTAATATTTCTCCGACTAGACCCGCGAGCAAGGTACTTAAATTTTCTAAACTGTCTTCATCGGCTAAATGCTTACCTAGTTGCGCCAGCACTTCATTGGTGGTCTGACGCAAGGTTTGCATCACTTGTTGACGCAGTTCTGATTCTTGACGTAGGTTTTGATTGGCGGTCATCAGCTCATCCGAGCTGAGCTCCAAGCTACGTTTTCCCAATGCCAAATCACGATCAGCTTGTTCGTAAGCTTCATCGACTTGTGCAAAATACTGGCGCATCCCTTTTAAGGCCGTAATCGCTTCTTGACTTAATCCAGTGGCACTGCTTACTTGCTCAAACTCGTTCAGAATAGTAGCAAGTTGTGTTTCGTTTTGGATGCCAAGTAGTCGTTTGTATTGGCGTAAAGAGAGCTTGTGCGACATTAGACACGCTCGGTCAAATAAGTGATCGTCAACGTTTGATTATGCAGGCTACAAGCGGCTAATTGATAACTGGGGCAGATTTCACCATTTGAATAAAATCCGCATAGCACGGTGTTCTCACCCAAGATATCCTGTACAGCTTCGACCTCTTCATCGACTCGTCCCCCCATCACAAGCTTGCGTCCAACGCAACTCACTAATAATCCTAAGGCTGGGCCAGTATGTGCTTGAATTTTTTCTAGGGTTGCGTCCGCTGCTGTTTCTGCACCATCGACCAAGTCATTGGTGTGGGCATGCATGAGTCGTAGAAATCCATCGGGATTGATCGCACCAGCGAGTATCAAGCTTCCATTCGATTCATCTACGCCTAAAATGGTACGAATCTGTCCTAGTGATTCGCGCGCGTCGCTCAGCATTTCGAATGGAAATAGTAGACCAGAACCAGGTAGGTCTTTTGCGTAGTCACCTAGATAGCGCTTGTACACATCGAGTGCGGGTTCACCATCGAGTTCATACAGAATATTTCCTGTGCTGCGAGTGACTTTGCGAGTGGGGCCAAATGCTTTCCAGCCACCATAGCTGCCATTTGAGAAGACTAAATGATCGCCAGAAAATCCAATGCCGACGATCTCGGATGTGGATACTCCATTATTGGATAAGGTGTAGGTTTTTACAAATGCGCCATCATCGGCTGCCAAACCTCCTGTGATCGGTAGCGAGTCGCCTAACTCGCTGACGATACCTTCGATCATCGCGCTGCCGTTAATATTCACGCCTTGCCCGAGAACCAGTAATGCGCGTAGCTCATCACTTCGTAATTGCGCCGCGAGGTTCTTACCTGCATCAAAGGAATTGTCCATGCCAGCGATGTTTGCGGTCGCAACTTTCAACGTGGTTGAATCAAAATGAACTGCTGTCACGACAGTCGTTTGTGATAACACCGCAGCTGAGGTAATTTCTCCCGCCGTGCTACAGCCAACGCGGTGCGCATTGGGAAAGTAGTTTGTTAGTGCTTGGTTTAGTAAGGGCGAGGCAAAATGACCGGTATAACCAAACACGAGAATCAATTGTGGATCGATACTCGCTAGCTTCTCTAATTGCACTAAGTCGGTTTCTAAATCTTTCAAAATTACTTGCTTGATTTCCATTTGTCATCTCCTGCTGTTCGTGCTTGGGTGAGGTTTCGCGCTGTAAATTTATTTATTGCATCATTCAAGAACCAAATCAGTAGGAGCCAAATACTTTCATATCGCCTTCATCTTCTTGGTAGCGATCTTTTATCGCTAACACTTCGGAGAAGTCTGCAAGGAAAGCTTCTACACACTGCGGGTCAAAATGCAAACCGCTACCTTCTTTCAGAAAATCGACGGCACGCTCAATTTCCCAAGCGCGCTTGTACGGACGTTCAGAGGTTAAGGCATCAAACACATCGGCTACCGCGACTATGCGTGCCGATAAGGGAATATCATTGCCGCTTAATCCTTGTGGATAGCCACTGCCATTAAATTTTTCGTGATGAGAGAGCGCGATTTCTGCGCCCATTTGCAAAGTCTCTGAGACGCTACCCGCCAAAATTTGATGACCGAGGCGCGCATGATTTTTCATGATGGCAAACTCTTCCTCGGTCAGTTTTCCGGGCTTGAGAAGTATGTGATCGGGAATGCCAACTTTGCCAATATCGTGCATAGGAGCAGCTTCTAAAATCATTGCCTGCACTGATTCTGGTAATTGAAGGCGTTTCGCAATCAGGCAGGAATAATTTGCCATGCGTACGATATGAGCGCCAGTCTCGGGGTCGCGTGAATCGGCGGCTTTACATAAACGTAGTATCGTCTCTTGTTCGCGCGCGCGAATTTCTAAAGTCGCTTTCTGTACCTCGGTGGCTAACCAAGTTGCGCGGTCTTCTAAAAAACGTTGATTACGTCTTAGCGCAAGCATATTTTTGGTGCGGGCGAGGAATTCGATTTTATCGACTGGTTTGATTAAGAAATCATTTGCACCAGCTTCCAAGGCTTCGTAGCGCAAGGCCACTTCATCGTTTGCGGTGATCATTAAGACGGGGATATCGGCACAGTGTTTGATGGCACGAAAGTGACGAATAAATTCGATACCATTCATATCAGGCATCATGTAGTCGACCAAGACTAAGTCGGGAACTTGATCTTTGCACCATTCTAAGGCAGTTTCTGGTGCTAAAAATCCCATCGAAGAACAGTGCTCGATTTTTTCAAGCAAGCGGCAAAGCAGAGTCACATTTATCTGTGAATCGTCAATGACTAAGGTCTTCATTTCCATTGAACTGCTCCGATAACAACGCGTGGGTGTAGTGGAGATCATGCGTTCACTAAAATAGCGAATGCTAAAGAAAATGATAGCCCAAAAAAATCTTTACTGATGGCAAGAAATAGAAAAATTAAGAATGTTTATCAAATTTTGTCTCTTTCGACGACAAATGTAATGCCGACGAAAATTAGTCTTTCGTCATCTCTGATTCACATTTCTTAGGCAAGTCCAGCGCTCACTTGCCTGAGTAACTATGATGTTGTTTGTTTTGCTTTTTGTTTATTGCCTTTGTAACGCGCATGGAAGCTAATTGCGACACAAACGAAACCCAACATGAGTATGGTGCTGTTCGAATTACTTTGCTCTTTCAATAAAATGGCATTGCTGATACCGACCAGCATAATAAAAATTGCCCAGAACAAGAAACTTAAGCGTCGCAAATCCTAGTTGGAAGCAGGTTTCGCTTGCCACAATAAACTGAGGCTAACGACAGGAAGTAATATGATGACCGCGCTTCCAAGTTGGCTAGCTAGTTGCTGATTGGCGATCAGTGCGCCAAATAGCGGAACGCATGCAAGTCCAGACATTAGTGACAGGATCAGAAATACCGTACTCAGGAAAAGTTTTTCGCGCATCATGATAAGTTAGAAATTCAGTCAATAATTCGGTCAGCCCAGCATTTGGGCAAGCGCAGCATCGTAGCAAAAAAAGCGCGCTCGCAGTAGATTTATCGCAGGTATTCGCTAGCGAGTTTCGTGCTTTGCTTTTTTTTAATTGAATGCTGAGCCCCGCTTTGGTTCACCATAAGTTATTTTGTGACTAATCAATTAAAAAAGCATAGTAATTTCAATCATAAAATGCATGCGCTATGGAAACATCGTGGTAGACTGAACCCCCAAGTAAGATCGTATTGTCTCAGAACTGTGTGCAAGCACGTATCTGAAAATGCATATACTTGTTTTTAACTGGACTTGTATCAAACAGTGCCATGACAAAAATTATCAGTGATCAAGCCAAAGAAGAACACCCGCTGGTTGCGCAGCTTCGGCAAGAAGCCGTGCTGCCAAAAGAGAATTCTTCCGCGCAATTCAAACCACAGACGATCAATACCAAGTTATCACGTATCGAAAGTCGCCTGCATAAACGCTATTTGGTGAAGTGGCGGATTGCGATTGTGTATGAAGGCGGCACCGGTAAAAAGACGTTTCACGGTCGCGTCAATGAAATCTCATTAGGTGGCTTGAGCATACATTGTGACCACAATGTTTTTCACGATGGCAAGGTGATTTTGTTATTGGCATTGCCGCCATTAAACGCAGGTGCTAGGGAAAAGATCTTAGAAATTACTTGCCGCATGAATTACACCATTCTGTCGCAAAAACTATTCCGAATTGGACTGGAATTTGTCGAGTTTCGACAAGGCGATCGAAAATTATTGGAAGAGCGTTTGGAGATCAGTAATGCTGGCGGTATTGCATATTCTGAAGCTTGATCCCGCATATATCCGATCTCATAGTCACCTGCATTGCCAAATTTCAGAACATTTTTGTTGTTCATCAAGTGTTTAGTGTTCTGGAAACTTGCTACTAACCAGAATTTTAATAAACATCGCGTCGATACATTCCATCTTCACGCATTTTTTCTATTACTGCATCACCGGCGATCTCGCGCAATACTGCATCAACAGCGCCCGCCATTCCTTCTAAACTTCCGCACACATAAATGGCGGCTCCAGCATTGATCCATTGGCTTAATTCTGTTGCGTGTTCGCGCAATTTATCTTGTACGTAAATGCGCTGTGTTTGATCGCGTGAAAATGCTAAATTGAGTTTGCTTAATACGCCACTAGTTTGCCATTGTTCTATATCTGCTTGGCAGAAAAAATCATGGGCGCGTTGACGTTCGCCGAAGAATAACCAGTTTTGCTGTTGTCCTTGTTGCGCACGATGTTTTAGATGGGCGCGTAAGCCAGCGATGCCAGTGCCATTGCCAATTAAAATGAGTGGGCAATTTTGGCGAGGAGGATGAAAACTTCGATTGCTACGTAATCGAAGCTGTATTTTTTCTCCCAACTCCGCGTAATGGCATAGCCAACCGGAACCCCAACCTAGGCTGCCGTCCGTTTGCTGCATTTGTCTCACAATCAATTCAACCGCACCATCTTCAGGGATTGAGGCGATCGAATATTCACGGTGTGGTAATACCGTTGCTACGCCAGGGCGACGCGGCAAGATTTCAGCGATGTCACCCGCTTGCCAATGACTGGATGCGGGTGGCGTTAAGCGTATTTGGAAAACTGGATTTCCTTGACTGCCAGGGTTCAATAAGTGACGTTCGCTAAGGGTCCAAGTTTCATATTCAGCGGGGTGCCAATCCGCAAGATCCGTATGACCGCTTAGCACGCCGAGATGATGTTGCCAATGTCGCAGTGCGCCATCATCACCATTGTCGACTTCAACGATATCAAATAAAGTTTTCGCGCCTTGTTGATGTAGCCATTGATCGAGTTGGCGACCAAATGCACAAAAGGCTTGGTAATGACGATCACCGAGCGCGAGTACCGCATAACGACATCGCGTAAGCGAGAGCGATTGCGTCATGATGGTGCGTGTAAATTTGGCGGCACTGTCGGGGGCATCACCTTCGCCAGTCGTGCTGGCAATGAACAAAACTTGTTGAGCTTTCTGTAAAGTGGTGAGATCTAATTGGGCGATATCCAGCAAATGGGTTTGCATATCGCCTTGTTGTAAGCTCGCTTGGGTCTGTTGTGCAAGCTGTTCTGCATAGCCAGTTTGGCTTGCATACACAATCAGGATATCTGTGGGCTTTAATAACTCAGGCTGCAGCTGCGTAAGCTCATGAGTATGCTTGCGTTGATGTGCTCGCTGGTGACGCTCATGTATCCAGAAATAAAACAGTACATAGCTGATGACTATGCTGAGGCTGGTCGTGATGCGGTGCTGCTGTGTGCTGAGATATTGTTCCAAAGAGACGAATAAACATAGCACGCAAAAGCAGAGTGCCATGATTAATCCGATACCGAGTAACTTCTCGTTGTTATTGTTGATCAATACGGATTTTTGTGGAGACGACATGTTCGTGGTTTAAGTATCTCAGTAAGAATTTTGAATTTAATCTTGCGGCATTTTTGTATGTCGGGCTAGTCATCCGCCATCATGGCTAAGTAGCTTGGGCTTAAATATTCACGTAAATGATCACCGTCACGTACCAACATGCGGGCGGCAACGTGCAATTGCTTCGCATACGCCATACCAGGTTCGACTCCCAACACAGTTATCGCCGTCGCTAAGGCATCGGCGATCATACATTCTGGATGTAATACCGTCACCGCCGCAACGCCGTGCTTGACGGGGTAACCAGTACGCGGATCGATGGTGTGCGAATAGCGTTGCCCCTCATGCATAAAGAAGCGGCGATAATCGCCAGAGGTAGCAATCGACATGCCGTGTAAGGCGGCGATATAGTCGCTATCCAGATCGAAGGATGCATCAGCTTGTTCTAATTGCACCCACCATGGTTGACCGTCTGATTTGCAGCCCCAGCCACGTAGTTCACCACCGACTTCAACCAGATAACTGCGAATTCCTTTTGTTTCTAGATAGCGCACTACTTGGTCAACTCCAAATCCCTTTGCTGTCGAGCATAGATCGATTTCTACGCCACCGGCTTGCAAGACGCTGTGATTTTCTGGATTGAGTTTGAGTTGCCGCCAATTCGATGTTTGTATTACTTGTTCGATTTTTTCTTTGGCTGGCGCGCGCGTGATTTTGCCTTCCGGTCCAAAACCCCATAAGTTGGCGAGATGGCCGATACAAGGATCGTATGCACCTTGTGTTTGTTCCGCGACAAACAAACTGTGTTGCAAGACTTTAAAAAACGCCACGGGAATCACATGCCAAGTATTTGCTGGCGCGCGATTGAAACGACTAAGATCGGAATCCTGTTCCCAAGGACTCATCTGCGCGACCACTTGGTCGAGTTGTGTTTGTATGCCGCTTTGTAAGTCCTCAGCACCGATGGAGGATTCGACATAACATTGCACTTGCCAAGTCGTGCCCATGGTAAAGCCATGTAAAACGTACAAACGCGCGCGCTCACTCGGCAAATTGGGTTGCTGCATCGTTACAGGAATTAACACCTGACGCTGCCTAGTTTGTGATGAATGGAGTGCTTGCATGTGGACGGGCTGTGGAGCAATGAGCGTGCAGAGTTCAGAACGAAGGCGAGTGGATTGGCGTGTCAGTTTCTTTGGGGGAGAAGCACTGACACGCTGCGCTTGGGAGAGTTTGAAATTAATCCGGCATCACTTCTAAGGTCGCGACATAACTAGCGCGACGTTCTTTCACGCCAGGGATATTCGATTTATTGTCGCTGAAAGTCGCTTGCATCCAATACAAACCGGCACCTTGCCACTTGATACTGACTTTGCCTTCGCTATCTGCGGTCAATAATTGTTCATCCAGTTTTTGACGATAGCGAATGCCACCTGCAATCACAGTAACTTTGACGCCGGCAGCAGGTTTGCCATCGATTAGGAATTGAAATTGCGCCTGATCGCTATTAACCAAATCATTCGGGTGCGTGATGGGATTTAGTTCTAAACCTTTACCGCTTGGTTTTAAGGCGACATCACTTGGCTTGCCATTGGTGACGAAGGTTTCGACACGGCCTTGATTATGGCTCACTTGTAAATCTTGCGCGTTTGCAGGCACTTCTTTAGCGAAGGCTTCGGCTGTTCCGCGCCAACGTTTTGGTGCACCGTTTTCTTTGTAGCTCGCATTGATGCCATCATTGACGACACTGATTTTGTAAGTACCTTGCATTTCAGCGCGGATATCAAAATTGCTGCGCAATTTACCGCTGCTTTGATTTTCGGCTTTGATGTTGGAACCATCGGCTGCGGTGATGACCAAATTATTGAGATTCATCGCCACGTGATCAAAGAAAAATACATCGGTCGCTGCCGCTGCATCAAAGCTAACCCATGGTGCTTTGCCGTTAACGACGGTTGAGGTTGGTACGATAAATTGGCGATGTGCGAGCGCATCTAAAGGAGCCAATAGGGGCATGCAAGCAGCTAATGCCAAGCACAGACTTTGGCGAGTTTTGCTAGAGAAGAGTTTCATGGAAAATTCCTTGAATAAAATGAGTTCAGAGATGAAGACGATTATGGTTTAACTTGTACCGAAATCTTGCCTAGTTCATGACTACCTTGAGCGGATGCTAATTTATTGTCTTTGCCGCCCCAAGTGAATGGAACTTTGACTACTTCACGACCACCGCCTTCGCGTGCTGCTTCTACTAATAAGTTGTAATCACCTGCTGGTAATTTTGCCAAAGCTGTTTTATCGCTAGCAAAACTGAGTGTATGTTCGCCAACTATACGCGTGGCGCTACTGACACCATCCATCGGCATCGATACATCACGACCGCTACGACGCCACCATTGACGCATATCCTTTAACCACTTCGCGCCTTCGTTATCGCGTTTTTTGAGGTCGTACCACACCGACAAATTTGCGGCAAAACTTTGGTCTGGACGCTCAACCCAGATCGCCACATAAGGGCGGTGATATTCCGCGACATTGAGTTTAGGAACTTCAACTTTGACGACCAATTCTGCCGCCATCGCAGAACTACCTAATAAAGTGCCGATTGCGAAGGGAAGTATTTTTTGCATAAATTTACCTCGATTAAAGTAAGACTGATTATTTAAATTTTTCTAAATCATGCTGGATGATTGGCAATCAAAGATATTCCGATTGCGTTTCTTTCCATGTGCTGTGATGTCTTTTTGTCGATAAAACCAAGAGGTTTTCATCCGAAAAAACATGCAAGCTATTCAAACATTCGGCTGGCTTGATGATGAATCATCGGCTGGCGATTACAAACGAACTTATTAACTAACTTATTAACTAAATTTCGAACCCAATTGCGAACCAAATAACTAAGTCGAATACCCATACAAATAGTTAGCTGTTCAAGTACAAATGATTTCTTGTAGCGATTGCGCTCAATGTATAAACATAATGCTGAGTATCATCGGTATCACCAAACCCGCAGCAACTAAAGGCCAAGTGAGACGGCGATTACTTGCATGCATCTTCAATAAAAATAATCCTGTAATACAGAAAATCAAGCAAGCGAAAGCGAATATATCGATAAACCAAGACCATGCTTTGCCGGTATTACGGCCTTTGTGTAAATCGTTTAAATAAGCGATCACACCACGTTCGGTTTTTTCATATTCTAGTGCTCCATCTTCTAAATTAATTCTCAACCAAGCGTCGCCACCAGGGCGCGGTAAGGCAACATAAATTTCTTCCGGTGACCATTCTGCACTTTTGCTTGCAGCGTCAATATGATGTTGCGTCTCTAACCATTGCACGACACTGGTTGGCAATTGCGTGTCTGCATTTTTTTGGCTGCGCTGCGTCACTTCAGCGTTTAATTGTTGCAATAATGAGGGGGGGACTTGTCCCGTCTTTTGGCTAGTTTTAGGGCTAGCCTCGATATCGCCAGCATGATTCAAGGTAAAACCGGTGACCGCAAACAGCATCATCGCGATTAAACAAATCGCTGAGCTTATCCAATGCCAGTTATGTAAATGACGCAGCCAAAAGGCACGTTGTTGTTGAGGAGTTGACACGTTATAAATTTTAAAAAAAATCGTCTAGTTACTAATTTCATCGAACTTCAATAAAGTTGCTATTGGCTTAGTTGCCATCACTTCACTGCATTTTTGTACGGTGATGGTTATGCGACTTCGCCAACGAATGCTTTGTTGAAGATTTTATCTACCTGATGTTTTAGCAGATACAAGCAAGTGATTAAGCAAGTGACTCGCCAAAGTTCATTATTTTAATTGAGAATCATTCTCAATTGGAGAAAAATATATGACTGATTTGTATCGCATTGTTACGAGTATGCGGTGGTGTCAAAAAATGCCAGCAAATGCCGGCAAATTCTGCTCGATCACCGCATTAAGTTTCAGCCCACATACGAATCAAATTATGATACTGCGCAGTGAGCCCTAAGACTTCTGCACTATCACCAATTTGGCTACGCAAACTTTGTATATATTGATCCATCTCAAACAACATGTTGCGACGTGCATCGTCACGGATCATGCTTTGTGTCCAGAAGAAGGAACAAACTCTTACCCCGCGCGTGACCGGCTTCACTTGATGCAAACTGGTGGATGGATACAAAATCAAGTCGCCGGCTGGTAATTTCACTTCATGCGCGCCATAAGTGTCGATCACTTCTAACTCACCGCCTTCATATTCATCTGGATCGCACAAAAACAAAGTGGAAGAGACATCGGTACGTAAAGTGTAATCGGCATTTGGTACCTGACGAATTGAGCCATCGACATGTAAGCCGTAGTGTTCGCCACCAGCATAGGCATTAAATAAAGGCGGCACGATACGGAGCGGCAGGGCGGCTGAGTAAAATGTTGGGTTTTTCTTCAATGCGGCTAACACCATTTGTCCCAACTCTAGCGACACTTCCGCGTGTTCTGGTAATTGACGATTTTGTTTGACCAATGCACCTTGCGCACCGACGGTTTGTTTGCCATCGACCCAATTCGTTTCTTGTAAGCGTTGGCGCAAATAGTTCACTTCTTCTAAAGTGAGTACGCCTGGAATGTGCAACATCATGATAATAGATCCATAGAGTTTGTGTGATTTGTCACTTGCATTTTTGCCGCGCTTATTACTTTGAATTGCTGTTGGTGCGTTTGCCGCAGTTGTTGAAGTTTGGTTTAAGCCGTGTTTCAACTGATGTTCTAACACTGAGTTGCTTCAGAAATTTGCTGCGGCAAGTGCGCTTCAGTAATTGTTCAATAAGTTCGTGCAGGCAAAATGTTTGACATTGCTGGGCATTCTAAACAAACTCTTCATTGAAGTAAATAGGAATCATTCTCATTTACTTGTTGCAAATCAAAATGAGAACGATTATCATTCACTTTATTGTTTTAGCCAGCCACCGAAACCGTCGACTCCAAGCGGTGTTCATTAGCCAGCCTTCTCCCATTATTTAGATCGAAATAGACGTCAACAGTGCTTAAGTGCAGATATATGTGCAGATATCTCTGTATTTAAGGTTGACACTTATTTTTCTAATTTCCTTTTTGTTATTAACATTCCTAACCGGAGAATTCTTGTGGCATATATTCGTAGTCGTCAACATCCAAGCAGCACCGTCCCGTTCAAACATACTTTGATCGCTATTGCGGTATTGGCAGCACCTTTATCAGTGCAAGCGCAAACTCAAGCCGAGCCGCAAAAAAGTTCGCAAGAGCAAAGCAAAAAGGAAAACGCTTTGCCAGAAATTAAAGTACAAGGCACGCAAGATATTCCTTTTAAAGCAGATGTATCGAGTTCTAGTAAATTGGTGAAGCCATTGTTAGAAACGCCGCAGATGGTCTCTGTAATTAAGAAAGAACTCCTGCAAGAACAAGGTGCTTACAACTTAATGGATGCACTGCGCAATACGCCAGGCATCACGATGCAATTAGGTGAAAACGGCAATACCGCGGCAGGTGATACATTCCAAATGCGTGGTTTCGCAACGCAATCTTCTGTATTCGTGGATGGTGTACGTGATTTAGGTGCGATCACGCGTGACACGTTTAATGTTGAACAAGTCGAAGTTGTTAAAGGACCTGCTGGTGCAGATGTGGGGCGTGGTGCTGCTTCTGGTTATATCAATTTAGCCTCTAAAGCTGCGATGTTAGATGATGTCACGAGTGGCACCGCAAGCATTAATAACGGCAATAACAAACGCGTGACAGCTGACATTAATCGTAAGCTTGGTGACACGACCGCCTTGCGCTTAAATGTGTTCAAGCAAGATGGTGGTGTTGCAGGACGTGATCAAGTTGAGAGCAATGGTTACGGCATCGCACCATCGATTGCGGTTGGACTCGGACAAAAATCGCGTGCGTATTTTTACTCACAGCATATTCGTCAAAACAATGTGCCTGATGGTGGTATCCCCACCGTTGGTCTCAAGGGCTTCTACAATGCCAATACCTTATTGCTGAATGCGCCAAAAGTCGATAGCGAGAATTTCTACGGTAGTGTCAACGACTTCGAAAAAGTAGAAGCGGATATGGCAACAGCTAAGTTTGAATTCGATTTGAATGACACGACGGTATTGCGCAATATTACGCGTTACGGTCAATCATCAATGAAACGTGTGGTGACAGGTATCAACGGCATCACCGCTACAGGGGCGCAAGACACATGGACGGTGGCGCGCTCACGCCAAGGTTTAGATCAAAGCAATGAAATCATCGCCAACCAAACCAGTATCAATAGTAGTTTCGATACCGCTGGATTGAAGCATAGTTTGTCCGCAGGTGTTGAGCTTTTAATGGAAAAACAAAACACCAACACCATGGCAGTTCCAACTGGAACGGTAATTCCTGCAGCGAATCTGTATAAACCAGATGCCAATGTAAGTTTGCCTATGCCAATTAAAAATGGCGCCACCGCAGAAGGTCAAACCAAGACCGTAGCACTCTATTTGTTTGATGCGATTGACTTAAACGATGAATGGCAACTCAATACAGGTTTGCGCTATGAGCGTTACAACACAGAATCACGTACGGTAAGCCTGTCGACAGCCGCAGCGAATCCAACATTGCCAGTTGGTACCTTGATTCCTGCAAAAGTAACGAAGAGCGATGATCTCTTAAGTTGGAAATTGGGTTCAGTTTATAAGGTCGCGAAAAATGGTCGTTTGTACGGCGTGTATGCGACATCCTTAACGCCTCCAGGTAGTGCTAACTTCTCATTGAGTAGTGCCGCAAACAATATCAATGGACCGTTAGCTGATTCACAAAAAACTACCAATCTCGAACTTGGTACTAAGTGGGACTTACTCGATAAATCTTTATCATTGACGGCAGCGTTTTACCGTACTGACAGCACCAACGAAATTGTGCAAGTCGATAGCGTCACCAATGCCTTCGCACAATTTGGTAAGCGCCGCGTAGAAGGTTTTGAAATTGGCGTTGTCGGACAAATCAATCCAGATTGGCAAGTCACGGCTGGTGCCGCGACGATGAAGACCAAAGTGTTACAAGGCTCAACCGGCAATAATGCCGCCGGTGCCGCAACGCGTTGGTCGCCAGATTTAACAGCGACTTTGTGGAGTAGCTATAAAGTGACACCAAACTTTACGATTGGTGGTGGCTTACGTTATACCTCGGAACAAAAACGTGTGATTGACCCAAGTGCGAATTTGGCGGTACAAAATATGCCGAATATTGCGTCGAATTGGGTTGCTGACGCGGTTGCTTCGTATCAGGTGAATCGTAACTTGTCGCTGCAATTTAACGTGGCAAACTTAACTGATAAAGCTTATGTGAATACCTTGAACAACAGTGGCGCACGCTATACCGTAGGTGCACCGCGCACATTCAATCTCAGCGCGAATGTGTTGTTCTAAGCGCTATAGCATGAGTCGCAAGCAAAGTCAGTCTGATTAGACTTTCGGCTAGCTATTGTCAAACAATCAGAAAGCGCATCATCATTCTGGTGATGCGCTTTTTATTTGTCTAATCTAACTTATTTGGCTTGTATGTCGAGGATAGTTGATCATATTTGTCATTAGTTGTGTATAGTTGTTGAGTCGCGGTTTATTCGCAGATATCGTGATGAATGACGAGGTTTTAGAAAAGGAGAAACAACATGGATGCGATGAAAAAACAAGCAGCAATCGATGCACTCAATCACATCATGGAATTAGAGCTAGCTGGCGTGGTGCGCTATACGCATTATTCCTTAATGGTGTACGGCTACAATCGAATTCCTATCGTCTCATGGTTGAAAGGGAATGCTGATGAAAGTTTGGCGCATGCACACAAAGCGGGTGAATTGGTCACTCTACTTGGCGGGCATCCCTCACTAAAGATTGGCGCTTTATTAGAAACTGAACAGCATGACATTGGCGATATTTTGCGTGAGAGTCTCGATCTAGAAACGACGGCATTATCTGCTTACTACGCTTTGTTAAAAATTGTGGAAGGCAATTCTGTATTACTAGAAGAATATGCGCGTGAAATGATCGTGGCAGAAGAATTGCACTTGGACGAAGTCAATAAAATGTTGCGTCGCCCTGGCGCGATTGAAGTGTTTGCGGCGAACTAATCGCGTTGCAATAAGTCGGGCTGCTCAGCCCGACTTTTATTATTCGCGTTGTTATTTCTTACATTGGTGTATCGATGCGTTCGTAGCCTTTCCGTCTGATATCGGTTGTAAAGTGCAAGCGCCGCTTTTTAAGTTTCCCTTTACCCATCTCACCCGAGTTTTGACGCAGGTAGAAATCTCTTGGAAATTGATGCAATTAGAAGCATCAGGCACAAACATATCGCGCTTACCATTACATACAACACACTTGCTTTTAACAGCCCTAAATAAGTATGGGCAGAAAAGAAGCCGTTCAGGTGAATAAATCCGCCACACAGTAGCCAAGGGATAGCAGGCAAGGGACGATGCAGCAATGTTTGACGTGGATGACAAAGATAGCTCAAGCCATTTGCGATGATGGCGCAGAAGAGAAAAATGCTGGTTGCGAGTAAACTCATTTCTAATCCTTTAGGCTCAAAAAATCATATTGGGTGGCGTGTTGAATTTTTGATTACTAATTGCGCTAGGACGATGGCATCGTTTGCGATTGATCTGATGCGATGCTCAACTCTTCGGTCGCTTGCTCGAGACCACGCGCTAGCGAAGAAACGCTAGGGTTCTCGACAAACACGCAGCGCTTGCCTGTGCGCTTGCAAAATTCTTTGACGCGCCAGTAAGCATTGTGGCTAATACAACCAGTTTGACAGATCACCAAATCAGCTGCGGCTAAGCTGCTATCGAGTAGACTTTGGCTATCTTCCATGCCGCCATCGTGGTGAGCAAAATGTCCGCCCACACGTTCGATTAAATCTCGATAGCTGGCGACATTGCCACTACGTCCACCAACACATAAGACATTTTTTTGCTGCAAATGCACTGTGATTGGAATCGTCCGATGTGATTTGATGTCCTTGGGCTGCGATTGATAGGCGATCAGTTTTTCATGCTCGTATTCATTTTGTGCACGTCTTTGGTCGTTGAAATGCTGACGTTGTTTAAGTTCGCGTATCTGCTGTTCTAGTTCTTGATGACGAGCACTCATCTCGTTTATTTTTTGTCGTAGACGTTGTTTGTCATTGAGCTCTGGTATGGAATTTTTGAGCGCTTGCAAATCACTATTGAGATAAGCGATCGCGCTCTCTTTGCCAATATTTTCTGCGCGTAAATGCACGATGGTTTGTTGCAGTTGCTCAATTTCTTTTGCTTTTTCTTGTATGTGACGCGTATGTCGCTCTTGTTGCCTTGCCATTTCACGACTGAGAATCGCATTTTCTTCGAGCAAAGAATTGAAGCGTACGATGTCAGCACGAACTGTCGCACCTGCTTGATGCTGTAGCATGTGCATGTCGCGACACATGCCTTCTTCGATATGCGCATCGCACAAGGGATGGGTTAAGCCTGCCCAGAACGCTCCCGCAACATCGCCTTGATAAATTGCATCGACCCATAAGCGCACTAGAGCTTCTTGTGTTTTGGCAGCGCGGTAACGTTTAATCGTCAATGCGTAACGTTGATCCAAATCTTCTTGTAATACTTCAGAAATTCGATTGCGATGACTGCATTCAGCGACAGCGCCGACATGGATTTCGTAGTCATCGGCTTGCGTATTGCCACCTAAAGCTTTATTCATAAGACGACGCAACACTGCAAGTGGAATGCACACGCCTACTACCGGACAATGCGTATCGCGTGACAAATCCCACAAGCGTTTGCGCCGCGATCCTTGCGTATTGGACTTGCTTGAATCTGCAGCATGATGCGTGGCGGATGGCGTGTGTTTTTCGCACATGATCAAACTCCTAATATGAATCGTATTTAATGAAAGATATGTGGTGCTTCGTGACTTTTTTGTTCATGCGTAAATCGCTGTGCTTGTTCTATCGTGGTTTGCGCCTGTGCCACCATTTTTGATAATTCGGCAAAGGCGTTGAGATCTAAGCGCAAAGAAATCGATTGCAGGCTGAGGTGAACCACGCCACATTCTGGGCAAATCATAATTTCCCCAATTTTGCTGTTCGCGATACTCAAGTGTTTGCAGGCATTATTTTTCATGGCGGATCTCACAGATGGTGAATGGCAAATGGATGTGCGTGTTCGTATCGAGTAGCACGTTGGATAGCTATCTTGTTCAGCTTGAATAAGTAAATAAGTGAGGCAGACAGCGCGAAGGAAATTGGATTAATCTATGCGCTTGCTTAGTGTCGAAATGCGTTGCGCACGCGCTTAGCCACGCGCAGCTTGCGGGTCTGGCAAATGCATTTAAAACTGGCTTAATGCTGACGAGCGGTGATTGTTCATCCACCAGCACACCGACTATGCTTGCTATGCAACGCATGATGTCTCCACATAAGTGGCACTGGCTGGCGATGACTGGCTGGTGCTTAAAAATTTAAGACGAAGGGCAGAGGTTTTATGCTTCAGTTACAACAAAATAGGTCGAAGTATTGATGACCCAATTTCTTCATACACAAGAACTTGCGAACGAATTGTTTAAGGACGGCGCTTGCTGTTGTTGTGTAAGGATTTTCTACTACGTTCTTTCTGATCGCGTGTTCTGACTATTTGGTCAAAATGAGTTTTCCCATTGCAGTACAACGCAATCGATATACCATGCCTTGATGTTCGATCTCGATTTCTTGATGGCCTTGCAAAATGTCTTGGCTAGCTAGGCGTAAAGGTGGAACAGTATTAGAAACGGGTTTTAGCAAGGCAGGACTGGGCTGGCTGAGTTCTTGGGGATTCATAAAATTGCAGACCTAAAGTTAAATGAGGATTTTATTATAAATGCGAATCATTCTCATTTACAAGAAGTATTTTCATGGATGGGATGGTAAAGCTTGTGGTGTGATTGAGTGTGCTTTAGTTTGATTGAGTGGATAGTAGTGCGCTTAAAGAAATGAGAAAACTAGAAAGCGAGTAAGCATGGCAAAAACATTATTCTTGTGGCAGGCAGATGCGCTTGATGCACGCGATCATCGGTTTCGTGCCAGTGGTAACGATTTGCCTAAGCAGATTGATTTGCGACCTGATTGTCCGCCCGTGTTTGATCAAGGTGAGCGAATTGGCAGTTGCACCGCAAACGCGGTTTGTCATGCCTTTCGCTATAACTTAAATCGGCAGGCACGATTGGCTGGGCAGGCTATACCTAAATATCATCCTTCTCGACTTTTTCTCCATTACAACGCACGCGCATTGGCGGGCACGCAGCACGAAAATCGCGGAGCGCAGATTCGTGATGCCATGAAGAGTATCGCTAAGCATGGTTTATGCCGTGAGCAAAGTTGGCCGTATCGAGCGCATCGCTATGCCGATCCGCCACCAGCAGTTGCGTATCAACAAGCATTGAATTTTCAAAGCATTGAATACCAACGCTTGCAGCAAGATTTGCTTGAGTTGAAACACTGTTTGGCAGAAGGTTTTCCATTTGTATTGGGGATGACTGTGTATAGCGCGTTCACAAGTGCGGCGGTGCAAGCGCGAGGCGTGTTGTTCTTACCAAAAAAAGACGAAGAGAAAATCGGTGGCCACGCGGTGCTTGCGGTTGCCTATAACGATAAGACAGAGCGATTTCTGCTGATGAATTCTTGGGGGCCTAGATGGGGGCAACGTGGCTACTTCAGCGTGCCGTATGAATATCTACTGCAAGAAAAATTAGCGCGCGATTTTTGGACTTTGCGTGCAGTTGAGGAGGGGGCTTGAAGCTGATGGAAAATGAAGGAAATAAGTGAGCAAGATAAGCTAGGTTCAAATAAAAAGACACCTTATCTATCTCGCAATCAAGGCACATTTTTGCGCCCGCAAATGACAATATTCATCCAGTGCCATGATTGTATTAGACAGATAAGGTGTGGTGAAGAAACCCTTTGTGCTTTAAATATCTGAAAGTTTTTTCCTATAGTTGTTGCTTTCATTTTGTTGAAGTTTGATTGCAGACCGAAGACCCATTCTCACAATTCACGATTCTTGCTAGCTGCATCGTTATCTGTATTGCCAAATGCAGAAATGGCAAACGCAGAATTCCCAATCACTGCAAATGCATAGCAACCGCGGGTGGAAATAGCTTGTTGAAAAAAAGGCGACACTCGAGCAAGTACATCCGTCACGCACCATCCGTACGTGAGCAGATCTAACAGAAGCAATATAGAAAACAGTTTTGAATAGCCTTCGCTGATTCAAACACGGCCTTCCGCAGTGCTTCAATTGAGATCGACAGGCCGGTATCCGGGCTTGCAAGTTTTGTTACATCGCCTTCCCAGTTATTCAAACCAGTGGCGTGGATGATGTAACCACACTTACTTACCGTTGCGGAGGCAGCAGTGGCTTAGCGATGATGTTTCTATCGTGACCACTTTCCCGTTTAACGCGATTCAAGATAATGAAGCGCGCACCTGTTGAAATAAAGTTTAACACAGGCAACTATAAAATCTGTGCTGATTTGCGAATTAATTTAACTAACGATCAAATCAAATGTCAGTGCATGTAGTTGCGATAAGTTGGTCGAGAAGGAATTGACTATAAAAAAAGCGCGAGGCATCAAATGCTCGCGCTTTTCAACTAAATGCAAAATTAAATCCAAAATCTAATGCAAAAAAACTTATTTTTTCACTTGCAAGTCTTTCGCTACTTTTTCTACATCCGCCATCACGCGTAGGAGATTGCCACTCCAGAGTTTGCCGATTTGTTCTTCGGTGTAACCACGACGTACTAATTCTAGTGTGACGTTAAAGGTTTCTCCAGCATGATTCCAGCCATCGATGCCGCCGCCACCGTCGAAGTCAGAGGAAATGCCGACGTGATCGAGACCAATTTTCTTCACAGCGTAGTCAATGTGATTGACCAAATCTTGCACGTTTGCACGTGTCGGCGGTGGGAACTTCGCATCCACTTCACTCAAACGTTTCAGTAGAGCTTGACGTTGCTCTTCACTGATACCGCCAACCGGACCGCGGCGAATGCCAACCACAGAGACATTGCCTGGTACATTAAATTCACTCATTACTTGTTTCAGTGCAGCGCGACGTTCGGCTGAATCTGTCTTCAAGTAACTACTAAAGCCAACGATTTGGATCACACCATTATTCGCTTTCAGTGCGAGCAACTGTTCATCATCCATATTGCGACTGACATCGCATAAAGCGCGCACAGATGAGTGTGATGCGATAATCGGCGCTTTGGTGATCGCCAAGGTTTGCATCATTGATTCTTTAGATGGATGTGATACATCGACCATGATGCCCCACTTGTTCATCTCAGCAATAACTTCTTTGCCCAGTGGTGATAAGCCGTTCCACTTCCAGCCGATTGCTTCGCCGGTGTTGGAGTCAGACAGTTGGCTGTGACCTTGATGCGCCAACGACATGTAGCGAGCGCCACGATCATAGAATTGTTTAACGCGTTTGACGGCAAATTTTTCATCGCCTAACGGATAAGCATTTTCAACACCGATCAAGGCAACTTTTTTACCTTTTGCATAGATACGTTTGACATCCGCAACGCTACGCGCAAACTCAATTTGATTTGGCGCTAACACCGTGGTCATACGATGGATGCCTTCAAACATATTAATTGCGCTGTCATAGGCGCGCTTGTAGCCGGCAGGTTCAAACGCATCCGCTTCGGTAGATTGGCCGGTGTACACGATGAAGAATGCAGCGTCCAAGCCGCCACTGATCATCTTAGGCAGCGTCACTTGGTTTTCTAAATCTTGTGAGTAATTGCGAGAAAAAGCGAAGTTATTGATGTCGATGTCGGCATGAGTGTCTAAAGTAAGGACGCGCTTATGAATCCCTTTTGCTTTTTCTATCAAGGCTTGTTCCGCTGATACTTTGGCCGCGGGCGGCGTCGCATAGCTGCTTGAGGTAAAAACTGCGCCAGCGCATAAAGCGCTAATGATCAGAGCAATTGGCAATTGATGGCGTTTTTTGAGTCTCATATTTTTCCTTATCGTTACATCGCGGTTAGCTGGTTAAGTAGGGCGGCTTATCGATCTAGCTCGATGATCCATTTTAATTTGTATTACCAACAAAGGGCTGATTAGATGTTGTGTATCAGCGCAATTGCTTAAATAGGCAAATTTGGTAGTCATCGATGAATACGAATAGACTCAAGAATCATGGGCTTGGTTCCCAAGGCTGCGATCTATATTCCTAAATTTTCGTGCGTCGTTGCCAATTGTTATCGAATACCATGAATTAAGCGGTTGTCTCGGTGCTGACTTTATCCCAATCATTCTCGTCGTCATAGTTGCACATCCAATTCACTGCCTGATGCCATTCTTTGACCATGATCGCATCGATATTGCCTGGACTAGGTTTGTGGTTGAGTTGCGCATGGCGCACCGCCCAATGTAGGCGATACAACAAATCTGCCCAATCCATGATGACATCTTTGCGTCGGCGTTTGATTGGTAATTTAAATTGCAAGTCGCTGATCTGAGTTGGTGCTGTATCGAGCGATGTGCCTGCTGTGATTTCTGTAATTGTTGGGAAAAAACTGAGAATCTTATCGTTCGCAATTGGCTTGTGGCCTAAATCAATTTTTTCTAACAAACCTGCGCACCACGCCAAAAAGTGGAAGGCATGCAATCGATCACGAAACTGTTGTAGGCGCTGATCCTTCAGCTCAGGATTGCACGCATAATCTTGTAAAAAAACAGATTCTTCTTTTGATAATGTATGCAGCAAATTATTGGAATCGAGATAGTCACGCAATTGAGAAAATTGACCATGAATCGCTGCTTGGCTGACCGCCCAAAGGCCAATTAAGCGTTGTTCTAGCGCAGATTCGCTACGCAATGAGACCTCTTCATCCGCTTCGATTACATGCAGTTGTACATTGATGCGGATACCACGTTTGTGCAATTGTAATTCCGAGGCTTCTTTGCGTAGTTCTGGCGTCATAGTGGAGCGAGTAAAAACTGATTAAGCCACGATTATGACACCGACATACCTATGCTCCAAGCTTGGGCCGCATGATAGACTGCTAGTTTCTCGATTCTTGTTGATCAAAATAATATGAATGTCGTTATTCTGGCTGCCGGCATGGGCAAACGCATGCAATCTACTCTCCCCAAAGTGCTACACCCAATTGCGGGTAAGCCGATGTTGCAACACGTGATTGATACGGCAAGGCAGTTGAGTGTCGATCAAGCCGCTAAGATTTGTGTGATCTATGGACATGGCGGTGAACAAGTGCCAACGCTTGTCGCGGCAGACGATATTTGCTTTGCAAAACAAGAGCCACAATTAGGAACAGGGCACGCAGTCGCGCAGGCAATTCCCCATTTGGATGATGCCGTTCCCACTTTGATTCTGTACGGTGATGTGCCACTAACTCGTGCCAGTAGTTTGCAAGCTTTAGTGCAGGCAGCGGGCACCGATAAGCTCGCGATTTTGACTGCGCAAATGAGCGACCCGACAGGACTTGGCCGCATCATTCGTGAAGCTGGAAAGATTCGTCGTATCGTTGAGCAAAAAGACGCCAATGCGGAAGAGCGTGCAGTGACGGAAATCAATACCGGCATCATGATTGCGCCTACGGTAGCGCTCAAGCAGTGGTTGGCAAAACTGTCGAATCACAATGCACAAGGCGAGTATTACTTAACCGATATCGTCGCCAGTGCGGTAGCCGATGGTGTTGAGGTCACCTCTGCACAACCAGCGGCGATCTGGGAAACCATGGGTGTCAATAGTAAAGTGCAGTTGGCAGAACTAGAACGTTTGCATCAAAAAAATATCGCGCAACAATTGTTGGAGCAAGGCGTGACTTTGCTCGACCCTGCCCGAATTGATGTACGCGGTAGCTTAATCTGCGGTCGCGATGTGACGATCGATGTGGGGTGTGTGTTTGAGGGGCATGTTGAATTAGCCGATGGCGTAAAGATCGCAGCAAATTGCGTGATTAAGAATGCAAAGATTGGTGAAAATGCAGAGATCAAAGCCTTTTGTCATATTGAAAGCGCGACCGTTGGTGCGAAAGGTCAGATCGGACCTTATGCCCGTTTGCGACCTGGCGCAGAATTGGCAGAAGATGTGCATATCGGAAATTTTGTCGAAGTAAAAAATAGCCAAATCGCTGCCCACAGCAAAGCCAATCATCTAGCCTATATCGGTGATGCTACCGTTGGCAGTCGAGTGAATATCGGCGCAGGTACCATCACTTGCAATTACGATGGAGTGAATAAATTCCGCACGATCATTGAAGATGACGCTTTCATCGGCAGTGATAGCCAATTAATTGCACCTGTTCGAGTTGGCAAGGGCGCGACTTTGGGTGCAGGAACAACTTTATCGAAAGATGCGCCAGAAGGAAAACTCACCGTGTCACGTGCCAAGCAAGTGACGATTGATGCTTGGCAACGCCCAGTCAAAATACAAAAGTAGGCTCAGAAATACAAAAGAACGCGCAAGAACAACTAAGGAAGAATGTAAAGAAGAACCTGGAATAGAAAAGCAGAATTCCTGCAAGCTTCTTCTTTGCATGTCGCGTTGCATATGTTTGGGATTTAAACTGAATGGCAGTCATCAAAACTGCCGTGCTAGAAACAAAACAGGGGGAAGAATTTCCCCCTAGACAGACGCCTTTCAAATACCCCGGAATAATGGGGAAGATGCATGTTTGCATGTTTGAAAAAGGCGTCTATTTTTTTTTACTACTCACCAGCGATCCAACCTGGGTTTCTACTCAGCCGGTGATAAAACTGATACTGCTTGATTTACATTACAACCAACAAACTTATCTGACTACTTTTCTACTACCATTTTTAAAACTTGCTTACTACATTCAACTAAATTCATTCATTAACTTATTCATTAACTTATACACTAAGTCATTCCAGTGACAATTCACTGTTTACAACGATGATTAGTTAGATGAATTGTCGATCAAGTAAGTAGAGAATGCAGCTACGATTACGACCATTGTTGCTACCAGTTGGATTTCTACGAATACGTTCAACATAATTATTTCCTTTGTAAGTGATTAAATTTATCGCTTCTTTGCATTCGGTTTGTTTGCATTGTTGCGACAGGCAGAATCATAGCAAGGCGATAAATATAAATATAATTTTGATTAGAAATGTCACCCATTCATATTTTGTATATCTTGTCATCGTCAAGAAATATTTAATGATTTTCTTGGCGGCGATGAATAAATTGTCGCCATATTGCAACTATTTTTTATGCGTCAAACAGAAAAATTAAATTTTTAAATGTATAAAAAACTCTTTTTGTGGCATTTATTGAAATTTATTGAGGCTGTTTCGCTCGCGAAGCTTGGAGTGTTTAAGCTAAATCAGTCGAAAAATGCAGTGACATTGATCTAGCGCATATCTCGATTCTGTGAAGAAGATCGCGCTATAGAAGAGTAGCTTGAGTGCAACAAGTATAGGTTTGATCAGAAAAGTTGATGGCGTCGATTTAGCACATGCTCGGCTGGGATTGATAATACCAATTTAGTTTTGATCGCCGTTGTTGCTAGCCCGGTTGATCGACGAATGCGAAAGAATCGTTTTAATTGTATAAATGATTTATGCTAATTTTATGTGAAGTAAAAAGTGCAGTAGCGTAAGCACTAGTCAATTCGCTGGTGGGTTTTGCTTATGGGCTAAGCAGAAAATACAAATAGGTAGCAAATGCCGCGCGCATGTTTACTAGCAAAGTAATGCTCAGATTAATGCTTAGATTTAGGCGATCGTCATTTGTGTTTCGACCTTGCTGCGATTGATTGAAAAAAAACTGCGCACATTGCGTACATTCGATTGGCTGGCGAATAGTCGATGCGCAAGTGCGTGATAGGCCGCCATATCC
>VFQS010001249.1_pt1 | contig 23875 bp, 17 predicted proteins | sample 3512361 | NCBI WGS metagenome assembly VFQS01 (sample SAMN10412375, study PRJNA504923) | tailings metagenome | isolation source: Relicate 1 Philex TSF3 active mining | place: Philippines
ACGGAGTTAATTTTGGACACCTGTGCAACCTAGAGACCACATGTTCGGACAATCGGTTTGGCTACCTTACCTTGGGCCATGCTGCACACGACCCCCAGAAATTTGGGCTCGCTGCCGATTTCGGGGATGAAGTTCATGTTAAAATTGACCCCTAATGCTGTATCTACCGGTGTATTGTACACCTGTGCAGCCTGGTTCAGGGTTTTGCCCTGCAATTTCTTGCTGATGAGCTCCCCTTTCTTGCGGTTCATTACCAGCGGTTCGATTTCCGACTTGATATCTGCCACCGAGGGTATGCCTGCCGGCTGAATACCTTTGAGTCCAGCGATGATGTATTGGTTTTCGTAGTTTTCTATCGGGTCGGAAAACACGTAAATCACGCTCGACACATCACCCGGATTCGCTTCAAACGCCCACTTGATGATATCGCGGGATTGTTGCGTGCTGGCGAGTGCGCCCAGCATGTAATCGTTTTCCGCAACCGACGGAGCCGTCTCGAGGGTCAGTTTTTTCTTTTTTGCCAACTTACTCAAGTCGTCCAGACTTTTGGAATTGGTCAGGAGAGCCATTGCCTCGTCGTAAATCGCATTGCGGGTCTCTTCGGAAGGGAAAATCGGCTTGGATATCGTTGCAAGCTGAATCCCTTCTTCATTATTGATGAATTTGCGGTCGGTCACTTCCACCAGGTGGATACCGAACTCTGTCGCTACCGTATAGAGCTTTCCGATTTCTGCTTCAAAGAAGATCAAGTCGTTGAACGGTTTGACCATGGTGCCCATGGCTGCATAATCTAGGTCTCCCCCTTTGGCGGCCGTACCATCTGTGCCGAAGCGGCCGGCGAGTTCTTCGAACGTGCCCTTTCCTTCCTCGATGACCTTCTTGAGGCTATCCACGCGGGTTTGAGCCAGAATAGCGGAGGTCTGGTCCTGAGCAGGCAGGAGGATGTGGCGGGAGCGCACGGAATCGGCGATGACCTTGCGGTTCAGGATTTTGGTCAGGCTGTATGTATTGCCTGAAAGATAAGGGCCATATACAGAGCCGACTGGCAGGTTGAACAGGTTTTCCGCATCTCCCAGCAATTCGCTCTTTTTGCGGAAAGCCTTTTCCATGGTCCCCAGGTTGCGTTCTACGAAGAACGTATCGTTATCAGTAGAGTCAAATTCGGCGACCAGGTCCTGAAGCGACTGCCGAAGCGCTGCTGAATCAGCCGCCGTTGCGCTCACCGGGAAGGAGAGGTACTGGATTCTGCGGCGCTCTTCCTTTTGCTTCAAGGTAGCTGTATTTTCCTCTATGTACGCCTCGTAATCGGCATCTTCCAGAGATACCTCTGCGTTATCCATCGCTTCGAAGGGCACTTTTACATAGAGCAAATCCACTGTTTCGGATTCTTCTTTGTTGATTTGTTCAGCCACCCAGGCGGGGGTGTACATACCTTTCGACACGAGGGTGCCCAGCTTGCCCTGAAGGCGTTCCTTGATGATTTCACGCTCCTGGAACTTCCAGAAGGAGCGCAGGGTAGGATCGGCAGTATTCTGCTCGATTTGCTGGCGGATCTGGTTGAGCTGCTCCCGATCCAGTTGCTGGGTAGTCTGGTTGACGAACCGCTGTTGAATGATGCTGCTTGGCTCGGGGCCATACTGCAGGTCGGTAAGTTCCGGGCTGCTGACCGAAAGGCCCACCTTTTTTGCCTCATCCTTTAACAAGATTTCCTCGACCATGAATGTCCAGAGCGTATTGCGACGAGCGTAGGGGTCGGGCGTAGAGCCTAGTATTGCCTCTATATTCGTAAAGTCCTGAATTTTGATTTTGGTACTGCCCACCTTGCCCATCGTGGGCTGGGCGCTTCCAAAAAGGCTGGTCTGACCTACGGTCATATCCATGAGGATAAAGCCGCCTACGCCCAGGGCGATCAAAATAACCATTATCCAACTTCCGTGCTTGCGGATCTCACTGATAAGCGCCATCTGTCCTAACTGTTTAGTGTATTCTGTAAACCAAAAAAGTACGCTGTGAAAAAATCCCTGCAAATTAAAGGCATTACCCGCTATTATCAAAATTTTATCCCATGCCTTAATACAAGACATTGCTCAAGGGCACACAAATAAGAAGCCAATCCCGTGGATATTGTCAATCCGCAAGCGGGAATCGGCCTTCAGATATTTGCGCAAGCGGGAGATGAACACATCGAGACTACGGCCCAAAAAGTAGTCGTTTTTTCCCCAGAGCGTTTCCAGAACCTCGGCCCTGCGCACTACTTCGTTGCGTTTTCGGCAAAGCAGGCGCAGCAAATCGGCTTCTTTTTGCGTAAGCCGTTTTGGCCCCTGAACGGGATGCGACAACGTGAGGTTCTCAAAGTCGAGGGAGTAATCCCCTATGCGGATTTCCCGTTGCCCCGACGGGGAGGTCAGTTTGCGCCGCTTCAAAAAAATTTCTATTTTGAGCAGCAGCTCTTCCATGGCGAAAGGCTTCGTAAGGTAGTCGTCAGCACCGATGCGAAGTCCTGTCAGGCGGTCTTCCGGCAGCGATTTGGCCGTCAGGAAAAGGATGGGTATTTCTTCGTTTTCCCTTCGTATTGCGCGGGCGAGCTCGAAGCCGTCCATCTCCGGAAGCATGATGTCGAGGATGCAAAGGTCAAATGAGTGCTCGCGGAAAACGCTCAGTGCCGTTTTTCCATTGTCGCAGCCAACGACGTCGTACCCCTGCTGCCCGAGGTTGTCCTGGGTCACGAAGCGCAGGTCGGCGTCGTCTTCTACATAGAGGATCCGGGTTTTCATGCAGGCTGTATTTTTATTGAAAAAGTCGTCCCATGCCCGGGCAGGCTCACAAGGCGTATTTTCCAGCCGTGGGCCGCACAAATGCGCTTCACGTAGTACAACCCCAGCCCAAAACCTTTGACATTGTGTACGTTTCCCGTAGGCACGCGATAGAATTTGTCAAAAACCCGGGCCTGGTATTCAGGGGCTATGCCGATGCCTTTGTCCGCGACTTCCAGGACCAGGGCAGAATGTTCATGGTAGGTGCGCACCTCTACCTCTGGGGTGCCTGAATGGTATTTCAATGCATTGTCGAGCAGGCTGTGCAATACATTTGCGGTATGCAGCGGGTCAACGACTACCCTGTCTTCTGTAGCGTCGAGACAGAGGCGGATACGGCCCCCTGCCGCCTCAAAAAGCAGCGATTCCGGGCGATATACGTCGAGGATTAGAGCATGAAGCGATACGGGCTCTTTTTTCAGTTCGAACTGGTTTCGTTCGAAACGAGCCACTTGGAGCACTCGTTCGATTTGCTGGTTGAGCCGCTTATTCTGCTCCTTTAGTATGTAGGCATACTGCAACAGACGTGGATTAGCCTTGATTTCTTTCGATTGCATGAATACCCCGGCAGCAATCCCCATCGTCGCAATAGGCGTCTTGAACTCGTGGGTCATATTATTGATGAAGTCTTTCTGCATTTCGCTCAGCCGCTTCTGCCGTAAAATGACGACCAGAGCATACGCGAAGAACAAGATCGTCACCCACATGATTCCGGCCAATATCGCCGAAAGTTTTGCTTTTTCGATTAGGTACGCGGTACGCGTGGGGAAGCGAACCCCGAAATAGTAGGTAAACCCATGGTGACTGGGCAGTTTTCCCGCATCGACGGGCGGGGCCTTGTGGGGGTCAAAACTGCAGTAATCCCCATAGACCATCTGGTTTGAGGTACAGTCGAACACCGCGTATTCAAAATCCAGGTTCAGGGCTGCCGCCTCAAGTTCTTTTTGGAGGAAAAACTCCAGCATGGCCGGGTCTATCTCGTTGTCTATGTTCACGACAAAGTAGTTCGAACTGCGTTTTTTGATCAAGTCGCGCTGTGGTAGCCCTGCCTCGTTCAGCGTTGCCAGTGAACGCGCTACTTTGAGCAGTACGCGATGAATTTTCTCGTTGAACTCCTGTTCGTTCAAATTCCAGGTATTGAGCGTCCAGTAGGCCTGTATACCCATCAGCCCAAGAATGGCAAAGATGCCAAATACGATCACCCATATAATTTGTCGGTCTCTCATGGTGTTTGACGAGTAGGCAAAAGCGATAGAGGACTCAGGAGGGAAAAAAGCGTCATTTTTTGTCCATACGAAGGCTTTTTGAGAGCGTATAGCCTAGTTATATGATCTAAAAAAGGTGCAGTGTGGGCGAAAAAGAGCCTTTTTTAACCCTCGGTGATTCCCCTCGCAACAAGTCTATTATCTTTGCACTTTATTTAGCTGCTACAAAGTACGCATTTGAGACAGATTGTTGCTACCCTTTTTTGTTTTCTGCTTGCAGGTGCGGCAATAGCCCAAGCCGAGGGCAATCCCTTTGAGCTGCTATTCAGGGCAAGGCAGGACAGCCTGGGTGAATACCCGGGCAAGCAGGCCGACCCTTCCAACCCTTTCGAGCTTCGTGCACGACCCGCCGTTCGCTCTCCCAAAGCAGCAGAAAATACCCGTGCCTTGTTTACAATCCGAAGCGGTCAGCCTCGGTTTGCGGCGCAGCTTACCCAAATCCGCTCCGTAGCGACCATTGCCCTGATGCTCCTCCTGGCCATCTTGCTCACGCTCTACCGGAAATTATTCGCGAGGTCCTACAGTAGTTTTTTCAACGATAACCTCATGTTCCTGTTCTATCGGGAGCAGGAAGGACGGGCAGGCAACCCAATGTGGCTTTTGTTCCTCATCCTGCCTATCAACCTCGGGTTGTTTGCTTATATGCTCTGCAACCATTATAAAATCGAGTTTGCCCCTAACGCATGGATCCAGTTAGGGGTCTGCCTGGCATTCGCCTTAGGTGCGATAGGCCTTAAAATACTCGTCCTCGGACTTATGGCCAACTTGTTTTCCATTGAAAAAGAGATCAACCGCTATATTTTCCTTATCCTGGTCTTTGGAGTAGTACTCGGCGTCTTCTTGTCTCTGTTTAACATTTTGCTCGCATACGCACCGGAAAAGTTGCATGAACCCCTCGTATATGCCACAGGCATTTTGCTTGCGCTGACCTACCTCTTCCGGGGGCTGCGCGCCCTTCTCCTGGCGAACAAATTTATTGTTTCGCACCTTTTTCACTTTTTATTGTATATTTGCACCGTCGAAGCACTCCCCTTATTGCTTTTTGTTAAAGCTATATCACCATAACAAAAGGCAATATTTGTCTAAATGTTTGTAGCACCAAAAAAGATTTTGATGTCATCCAGCGGACAAGTAAAAGAAGAGACCTATAAGCGTGTAAAAACGATTCTCGTCTCCCAGGCCAAGCCTGAAAAAGCCACGCCCTATCTGGAATTGGAAAAAAAATATGACCTAAGAATCGATTGGCGCTCTTTTATCCACGTAGAAGGGATCGGAGTAAAAGAATTCCGAAAGAACCGCATCCACCCGGAAGAGTTCTCAGCGATTATTTTTACCAGTAAAAATGCGATAGACCATTTCTTTCGCATCTGCGAAGAGCTCAGGGTAAAGATGCCCATTGAAACCAAGTATTTCTGCATCACCGAAGCAATCGCCAATTACCTTCAGAAGTTCATTATCTTCCGCAAGCGCAAAGTCTTTTCGGGTGCCCGCAGCATTGAGGACCTTGGGCCGTCGCTGAAGAAACACAAGGGGGAAAAGTATCTTCTCCCCTGCTCTAACCTCGGCGCTAAGGAAGTCACTCAGTATCTGGACGACAATGGCTTCAACTGGAAAGATGCCGTCATGTACAATACGGTCAGCTCTGATTTGTCCGACTTGAGCGATGTCACCTACGACGTGCTCGTATTCTTTAGTCCGCAAGGTATCGAGTCTTTGTACGACAACTTCCCGGATTTCAAGCAGAACGAAACGAGAATTGCCGTTTTTGGCAATACGACCCGCCACGCTGTGGAAGAGCGGGGCCTCGTAGCCAATATCAAAGCCCCCTCACTGGAAGCCCCCTCCATGACCGGAGCACTCGAGTTATACCTTCAAAAATCCAATAGGTCCGAGTAACCTATACGGAGGGGCCCTTGCCGGGATTGTTCTTTGAGTTTATCAGACCCACAGGGGCAATACCTGTCCTGCAAGATATCTATCGGATGAAAGCGAAATTCATTGCACATCTGGAACACCGCCTGAAATCCAGTTTGCCCGGCCGGGAAGCACAATTTCGCATGGCGCATATCACCAGGAGCTCCTTCTCGGATTCCGTGCCAAAAGATGCCAGGCCTGCGGCCGTACTGGCCCTGTTCTATCCCTTTAATGACGAATGGCGCATCGTGCTCATCGAGCGGGAGTCTCACAACCCCAGGGACCGGCACAAAGGCCAGATCAGCTTCCCCGGTGGTGCCTTCGAGAAACAGGATCGCTCCCTGGCCGATACTGCCCTGCGCGAAGCGGAAGAAGAAATCGGCGTGGACGCCAGTGCTATCAAACTCCTGGGGCAACTCAGTTCGCTGTACATCCCCGTCAGCAATTTCGACGTCCACCCTTTCGTGGGCTTCCTGGAAAAAGCACCCCTCTTCAAGCCTCAGCCCCACGAAGTGAAAGAAATACTCGAAGCACCCTTCCAGCTATTCCTGGAGCCACAAAACAGAAGCCTCACTACTGTGGTGGTACACGAAACCCTATCCCTGTCCGATGTGCCCTTTTTTAATGTACACGGCAAAGTAGTATGGGGTGCAACAGCCATGATTATGAGTGAGTTATTAGAAATATACGGCGATGCTATCCCCCCTATGAGATAAGCGCGGGTCGGGATTTTTTAGCCGGGCGAAAAAGGTGCTCTTTTTCCCTCCTCGCCGACCTCTTGATTATCTATAGCCTTTTTTGTCCTAAAATATTTTTTGTTCCATACCCCTCTTGTACCAAACGAAGCCCTTATTTTTGCGTATATTTGACAAAAACCTGAAAACCATGGACAAAAGAATCCTGCTCGCACTCTTGCTCCTCCTCTTGCTGTTGCTTCTAGGCTCCAGCTTTTGGGGCTTTCGGCAAAGCCAATCCAAAAAAGCCCTTTCCCTTGCCAATACGGAAATGGAAAAAGAAATCAAGGGGGTAGAAACCCTGAAACAAGACCTGAGCGCAGAGGTAGAAACGCTCCGGCAGTCCTATCAAGCTCTCGCAGAGGAAAACCAGATCCTCCAGGGCTCCCTTACCTACGCGGAAACCCAACTCGCCGGAAAAGATGCCGAAATCCGGGCCGCCAAAAAAAATGCCGCACGCCAGACGAATGGCCTGCGAGGTGAAATTCAGGCCCTGATCGCAACCCGGGCCGAGTTAGAAGCCTCCATCTCTCAGTTACAAGCCGAAAACGATTCCCTCCGCACACGCACAGGCGTGCTGGAGCGAGACCTCTCCGCCGCCCGGGAAGAAAAAACGGCCCTCGCCAACCTCAACCAAACTATGCAGGGCGAATTGAAACGACTGGCGCTCGCCGACTTCAAAGCTACCGCCTTCCAGGTAGAAGTGGAAACCCGCCGCCAGTCTGCCACCGCAAAGTCGGGCAAAGCCCGCCGCATCCTGGTCACCTTCGACCTCACTGGTGTCGCACCGGAAAACCAGGGCATACGCCCCTTGTATCTCGTCGTTACCAATGATAAAGGGGTGCCCATCTCCGGCTCGGACATCCAGGCAAAATCCATGGTCAATGGACAAAACATGGACATCCTCGCCGTACGGGGAAAGGATGTCAACCTCACCGCTAACCAACGGCTGTCTTTCAATTACGCTCTCGAAGACAAGCTGAGCGGCGGATTCTACCGCGTATCGGTATATACCGACATTGGCCTCCTCGGTGCCGCCAGCTTCCGCTTGCAATAAATGAGCCCTCATCCCGCACGCATGAAACCTCTCTTCACCCGAGCCCTGGTCCTGGTGGCTCTAAGCCCCCTTTTCACAGCCTGCAGCGTCCAAAAAAAGATGCAGGAACTCACGCTGCGATACGAGACCGAACTCGCCAAAGTGCGGGATGACTACTACGCAGCCCAGAAAGAAATCAATCAGTTGAACCTCACCCTTGCAGAACGCAAGGGTGAAAACAACGAACTCGTACGGGTACAGGATAAACTACAGACCCAAATCGACGCCCTGGAAACGGAACTCCAGCGTCGCAACAATCAGGCTATGGTGGAAAAAATGAGCCTTAGCCAGTTGCTCAGCGCAAAAGATTCCACCGTCGCCGTTCAACAAGGCCAAATCGGCACCGCTGAACAAGTCATCTTGCAAAGCTACCGCGAACTGGATTCCGTCGCCTCCATCCTGCGCGACTCTATGCAATCCCTCCCCGCCGGATCCTGGAATGTGGAAATCATTGACCGACAGGTCATCTTAAGGGTACAGGAATCTATCCTCTTCAAAGCTGGGGCCACTTCTAAATTGGAAGTGAAAGGCATAGATGTCCTCCGGGCTTTCTCCACCGTCCTTACGGCTTATCCGCTCCTCTTTGTACAGGCTACCGGCCATCACGACAACCAGCCCCTGCCAAAAAAATCCCCTATAGACACCTGGGATTTCACCGCCCTGCGCGCCAGTACCGTCGCCAAAGTCTTATCGCGGGAACTGGAAGTGGACCCCCGGCGCATCACCGCTGCAGGGAAAGGCGCTTTTCTACCCGTAGAGTCCAATGAAAGCCCTGAAGGCCAGGCTAAAAACCGCCGTATTGAACTCGCCCTCTTCCACGCTTCCGACGAACTGCCCAAAAAACTACTCCAGGTTTTTCAGCAATAAGAAACTGATGTGATTTCAAAGGAATTGCGCTACTTTTACACCCTGGAAACCACGAGCAAATACACACGGCAATGATCAACATTACTTTCCCCGACGGCAAGATACGCGCCTACCCGGTCGGGACAACTGCTATGGAAGTAGCTAAATCCATCAGCGAGGGATTGGCACAAAAAGTCCTGTCTGCAAAAGTCAACGGTGAAGTCTGGGATGCTACTCGCCCCATCGAGCGCGATGCTTCCCTCCAACTGCTCACCTGGGACGATAAAGATGGCAAAGCGACCTTCTGGCACTCTTCCGCCCACCTTATGGCGGAAGCCCTCGAAGCAATCTACCCGGGCATCAAGTTCGGCACCGGCCCTGCTATTGACAATGGCTTTTACTACGATGTGGATCCCGGCGGGCAAGCGATCTCGCTCGACGACCTCCCTCGCATAGAAGCTAAAATGGTCGAACTGGCTCGTCAAAAAAATGCGTACGTGCGCAAACCCATATCCAGGGAAGACGCCCTCTCCTATTTCAGCGAGAAAGGAGATGAGTACAAATTGGAACTCATCGAAAAACGAGGAGGCGATGAAGCCATTACCCTGTACCAGCAGGGTGGCTTTACCGACCTTTGCCGCGGGCCACATCTGCCCGATACCAGCTATATCAAAGCCGTCAAACTGACTAACGTGGCCGGTGCCTATTGGCAAGGCGATGAGTCCCGGCAGCAATTGACCCGAATCTACGGAGTCAGTTTTCCCAAACAAAAAGATTTGCAGGACTACCTCACCCTGCTGGAAGAAGCCCGCAGACGCGACCACCGCAAGTTAGGGGCAGAACTCGAACTGTTCATGTTCTCTGAACGGGTCGGCCCCGGCCTGCCTATCTGGCTGCCCAAAGGCAACGCCCTACGCAACCGGCTCATGAATTTTCTGATCGCAGAACAAGAAAAAAGAGGCTATAAACTGGTCACCACCCCACATATCGGTCGCAAGGAACTCTACATCACCTCCGGACATTATGCGAAGTACGGAAAGGATAGCTTCCAACCTATCCATACGCCCAAAGAAGGGGAAGAGTTCCTGCTCAAACCCATGAACTGTCCGCATCACTGTGAAATCTATGCACATCGGCCCCACTCCTACCGGGATTTGCCACTGCGCATCGCAGAATTCGGCACCGTGTACCGCTATGAGCAAAGCGGTGAACTCCACGGACTTTCGCGCGTGCGCGGCTTTACCCAGGACGATGCCCACATCTTTTGTACCCCGGAACAACTCAAAGGCGAGTTTCTCAATGTACTGGACCTTACCCGAACAGTACTACGGAAAATGGGCTTCAAGGATTTTACCGCGCAAATCTCTCTGCGCGACCCCAATAATCCCGAAAAGTATATAGGATCCGATGAGAACTGGCGCGCAGCCGAATCTGCTATCATAGATGCCGCCCGGGAAGCCGGACTGAAAACGGTCACCGAACTCGGTGAAGCGGCTTTCTATGGGCCTAAACTCGACTTCATGGTGCGCGACGCCATCGGCCGGTCCTGGCAGTTGGGTACTATACAGGTAGATTACAATCTGCCCGAGCGCTTCGAACTGGAATATACCGGTGCCGACAATAAGACCCACCGCCCTGTAATGATCCACCGGGCTCCGTTCGGGTCCATGGAACGCTTCATCAGTATATTTATTGAAAATACCGCAGGTAAGTTCCCGCTCTGGCTCATGCCTGAACAGGTAGCCCTACTCCCTATCAGCGACCGCTTTATCCCGTATTGCGAAGAAGCCCTCAGCCGACTCGCCGCCATGGATATCCGGGGGTATGTGGACGACCGCAGCGAAACTATCGGACGGAAAATCCGGGATACGGAACTCAAAAATATCCCCGTCATGCTCATCGTCGGGGAACAAGAAGCGGCCAACCAAACGCTCTCTGTGCGCCGTAAAGGCCAGGGCGACCTCGGCGCTATGGGAATAGATGCCTTCGGCGTCTGGTTCCAGGAGCAACTTGCCGCAGAGGAAGATGCGGAATAGATTTTTGCGAGGGAGGCATTGAGGGAGTAAAAAAGGCCTTTTTGACCTCTCATAGCAAGTCTATTGTTAATATTTACATAATTGTGCGCAAAGCCCTTGCTATGTCAAGGGCTTTGCCGTATTTTGCCGGAATTGTAAATTTTTTACTAAAGCTACTGGATGAAGCAACTTTTACTCACCTTTTTCTTTGTCCTTTCTCTCATCCAAACCGGAATCAGCCAGTCGGGATATCGCCCCTCATCCTGGCTCGCCGAGGCGGACTTAGGCAAAGAAAAAACGCTGAAGATCGAAGTGTTTCCCAATCCTGCGACTTCGCACATCAGCCTCACGGAAACGGAAGGCGTTATGCGAATCGCTGTGTACAACCTGGTAGGAAACCTAATGCGGGTGTACGACCAGGTGGAAGCAGAGAAACGCTACTATGTCGGCGATCTGCCTGGGGGCATGTACCTGGTTCAGATTCTCGGTGATCGGAACAAGATCATTACGACGAAGCGAATCCACAAGGAGTAGTTTTTGGGTAACATCCCAAAAACAATGAAAACAAATTGGGGCTGCCTTTGCGGGCAGCCCCAATGTTGTTTTATTGGACTTGTGGCGCGGGGAATCATCAAGGGGTCAAAAAGGCCCTTTTTCGCCCATACTGTGCCTTTTTTCGGTCATATAGCGAGGCTATACTCCCTCAAAAAGCCTTCGTATGGACAAAAAATGACTCTTTTTTCCCTCCTTGCTGACCCCTCGCCACACGTCTATTCTTTCTGCCTCCACTTCAACAGTACGTCCGGCAGTTGTTTTAGCGCGAAAATCTGACGCATCATGCTGCGCGATTCCGCTGCAGGTGAGCCGAGATAGGTTTTGCCGTCTTCCAGATCCATCCCTACTCCAGACTGGGCATAGACGGTCACTTTGTTCCCGATTCGCAAATTTTGTGCAATTCCGACCTGGCCATAGAGCACTACTTCGTCGCCTATGGTACAGTTGCCTGCAATGGCAACCCCCGCTACAAAGAGGCAGCGCTTACCTACCACTACATCGTGCCCAATGTGTACATGGCAATCGAGCTTTGTGCCCGCCCCTATGATTGTATCCCCTGAAACGCCTTTATTCACCGTGCAGTTTGACCCTATTTCCACATCGTCTTCCAGAATGACCCGACCGGTCGAGCGCCATTTCTGGTATCCCTCCGGTGTGCGCTTGAAGTAAAATGCGTCCGTGCCTATCGTAGCGCCCGACTGTACTATCACGCGTTCTCCGATGCGGGTATGCTCTTGTATAGTCACATTCGCATGGATATGGCAATCTTTACCGATAACGACGTGTGGCCCTATTACGACATAGGGCTCTATCACCGCACTCGGATGAATTTTCGCTTCGGGATGTATTGCCTGTCGGAGGGCTTCTACAGGGCGGAACTCCAGGGCAAGTTGATTGTATGCCTCAAAGGGCTGAGCGCACAGGAACAGGGTCTTTCCCTCCGGTGCTGCTATGCGCTCGTTGAGGATGATAAAAGAAGCTGCCGAAGACAGCGATTTATCAAAGTATTTTTTTACGTCCACAAACGTAATATCCCCCGGTTGTACTTGATGGACCTCATTAATCCCCAGTGCAAATGCATCCGGGTCGCCAATGATTTCCGCCGAAATACGAGCAGCGATGTCTCGTGCGGGGATGGGTGCTGGAAATTTCATATTGAACTTTTGAACCTATAGCCATATAGAAGGCAGCGCGCAAAAATAGCGCTTCTGTAGAACAATACGATAAAGGGGCTTGTTTTCCGTACTTTTGCAATATCCCGACACAAAATCTTGCTTATGTGGAAAGCCTTATTGCGCAATCCCTATATTTCCATGATGGCCCTCGCCTGGAAATATGCCCGCGATAAAAAGAAGGTGTACTTACAGGTCTATGGTATGTTCTTGATGAGCAACCTCACCGACGCCGGTATTCCCATCATCTGGGGTCTTTTTGTCAATGAACTGCAAAAAAAAGGAGTGGATGTACTCCGCTCTGCCTGGATATACGCCGCCGCCTACCTCGGTCTGCATCTCTTGAGCTGGGCCTTCCATGGAATAGCGCGCATCAAAGAACAAAGCCTCGCCTTCCTGCTCAGCCGGAATTACCTCCAGGAACTCTATCATCGGGCACTACACCTACCTGTTAAATGGCATCAAGACCACCACAGCGGCGCTACCATCAACCGTGTGCGCAAAGCCTACGAAGGATTGAAAGAGTTTTTTGAAAATGGCTTTATCTATATCCACGCCCTCGGAAAATTTACGTTTTCCTTTATCGCCATGCTCTATTTCGCGCCTACTTTTGGATTCGTAGCCGTCATACTGGGCATATTAGCCGTTATGACCATCCTTCGGTTCGACAAACCTTTCCTACGGGCGCTCGATGAGACCAATGAGAAGGAACATATCGTTTCTTCCACCTTGTTCGACAGCCTCTCCAATATCCTCACCGTCATCACCCTGCGCCTGGAAAAACGCATGGAGAGCGGATTGTTGCAAAAGCTGATGGACGTATTCCCGCCCTTCCGCAAAAAAGCCTTGATCAATGAGTGGAAATGGTTTACGGTGGATATGATTGTAAAATTGATCTATGCGGTTATCATCGTCGGGTACGTCTATGAAAACTGGAAACCAGGACAGCTCTTTCTCATAGGGGGCTTGGTCACCCTCGTCAGCTATGTGGAGCGCTTCACCAGTGTGTTTCACGATATTGCCTGGCAGTACACGGAAATCGTCCGGCACCACTCCAATGTACAGACAGCCCGACAGGTCATGCAGGCCTATGCCGAAGGGCATCGCCCGGAGGAACAAAGCGCCCTGCCTCCCGACTGGCAATCCATCCAAATACAAAATCTGTCCTTCCATTACGAGGGGAACGACGGGCGCCCACAAGGGATCCATCGCCTCAATCTCCAACTGCACCGGGGCAAGCGCATTGCACTCATCGGGGAAAGCGGAAGCGGGAAAAGCACCCTCCTAGCCGTACTGCGCGGCCTATACCGCCCCGAACCCGGAGTAATGGCCGTAGTGGACGGGCGAGAAAAAGGTCCCTTGGATATCATCTCCAGCCATGTCACCCTCTTCCCCCAGGAACCGGAAATTTTTGAAAACACCATCGACTATAACATCACCCTGGGGCTGCCTTTCCCGGAAGATGAAATCAACCGCATCTGCGATGCCGCGCACTTCAGCGAAGTCGTCGCCCTGTTGCCACAAGGTCTGCAATCCAAGATCCAGGAAAAAGGAGTCAACCTCTCCGGAGGGCAAAAGCAGCGGCTTGCCCTGGCACGGGGTATCCTCGCCGCCCGCGACAGCGACCTCGTCCTGCTCGATGAACCGACCAGCAGCGTGGACCCTAAAACAGAAATGCTGATCTACGAAAAACTCTTTCGCGAGTTCAACGACAAAGTCGTCGTATCTTCCCTGCACCGTTTACACTTGCTCCCGCATTTCGATTATATTTACGTAATGGCACATGGCCGCATTGTCGCCGAAGGGAGCTTCGAAGGGCTAAGGGCAGAAAGCCCTATTTTTCAGGAGATGTGGCAGCACCAGGAAGCACTGAAAACGATTGGCTAAACCTGTTAGGGCTTTCGCTGCAATGTATTATTTTTGAGCGCTTAAACGATTTCTTATGCAAACCGTCCAGACCCGTACCCAGGAGTTGATCGAACTCGAAGAGCGCTACGGCGCACACAATTACCACCCGCTCCCGGTAGTCCTTTCCAAGGGCAGTGGCGTACATGTATGGGATGTGGAAGGCAAGCGCTATTTTGATTTTTTATCGGCCTACTCTGCTGTAAACCAAGGGCATTGCCATCCTAGAATAACCCGGGCACTCATGGAACAAGCCCAAAAGCTAACCCTGACCTCGCGGGCGTTTTACAACGACCAACTCGGGGAGTATGAACAGTATATCACCCGCTTGTTTGGCTACGACCGGGTCTTACCCATGAACTCCGGGGCCGAAGCCGTAGAAACCGCCCTTAAACTCTGCCGTAAATGGGGGTATGAAGTCAAAGGCATCCCCGATGGCCAGGCCAAAATCCTTTTCTTCACCGCCAATTTTCACGGTCGCACCCTGGCTATTATATCGGGCTCTACCGACCCGGGCAGCCGACGCCATTTCGGCCCCTATCTCCCTGGGTTGGAGTTGCTCCCCTATAACGACCTCATCGCTTTAGAAGAAAAATTAGCTACAGACCCACACATCGCCGGAATACTCATCGAACCTATCCAGGGCGAAGCAGGGGTGGTAGTGCCCGACGACCATTTTCTGTCCGGTGCATACGCCTTGTGCAAAGAACACCAGGTCCTGTTCATCGGAGATGAAATCCAAACAGGTATCGCACGCACCGGAAGAATGCTTTGCTGCGACCACTCCAACGTCCATCCGGATATCCTGATACTCGGCAAGGCGCTCTCCGGGGGTACTATGCCGGTATCGGCAGTATTGGCCGACGACGAAATCATGCTCCTGCTGCACCCCGGCGAGCATGGTTCCACCTTTGGGGGCAACCCTCTGGCTTGCGCCGTCGCAAGGACCGCCCTGGAAGTCATCGTAGAAGAACAACTCGCCGATAACGCCCAATCCATGGGGCAATTGTTCCGCCAGGGCATTCAGAACATGATAGGCCGTGTCCCCGTCCTGGAACAAGTACGCGGTAAGGGCTTATTAAACGCCATCGTCATCGACAGCGGGGAAGATTCCGAACTGGCATGGAATATTTGCCTGAAATTCAGAGATAACGGCCTGCTGGCCAAGCCCACCCACGGCAATAAAATCCGCCTGGCACCGCCTTTGGTTATCCGCGAGGCGCAAATAGGCGAGTGTATAGACATCATTGAGCGTTCCTTGAAATCTTTTTAAGATCCATTTTTTCCGTGTCAAAACTTCCACACACATAGTATGAACTCACATCAAATCGACTATCAGATCTTTGGAGAAGAAATGCAGTTCGTTGAAATCGAACTCGATCCGTACGAAACGGTCATCGCTGAATCGGGCAGCTTCATGATGATGGAGGACGGAATCGAAATGACCACCCTCTTTGGCGACGGCTCCTCCCAGGAATCCGGTGGCCTATGGGGGAAAGTATGGTCCGCCGGAAAGCGGCTGCTGACAGGGGAAAGCTTGTTCATGACAGCCTTTACTCATGCCGGTACCGGCAAGCGCAAAGTCGCTTTTGCCGCTCCCTACCCCGGCCGTATCCTGGCCCTGGACCTGGATGCGTACGAAAACAAACTCATCTGCCAAAAAGACGCTTTTCTCTGCGCGGCCAAAGGTGTTTCCGTGGGTATTGAATTTTCCCAAAAACTGGGGCGCGGCTTTTTTGGCGGTGAAGGGTTCATCATGCAGAAACTGGAGGGCGACGGGCTCGCTTTCGTACATGCCGGGGGCGCTATCATCGAAAAGAACCTGGCCTTAGGCGAAACGCTTCGCATTGATACGGGCTGCCTCGTCGCTTTCACCCGCGATGTGGATTACGATATCGAAATGGTGCGGGGTGTACGCAATGTGTTTTTTGGAGGGGAAGGGCTCTTTTTCGCCCGCCTGCAAGGCCCGGGCACGGTATGGATACAGTCGCTCCCGTTCAGCCGCCTGGCAGACCGCGTACTGCGCGCCTCGCGCAACTATGGGGCAGGTGGCAAAGATGAAGGCAGCGTACTGGGCGGCCTGGGCAATCTTCTCGATGGGGATGGTTGGTAAACAAGACCGTACCCTTATTCGTTTTTAACCCGAAATCTTCAGAACCATGGCTACTCCTCGCTCCGTAGCATTCTATACACTGGGCTGTAAATTGAACTACTCAGAGACTTCATCCATATCCCGCCTGTTCGAACAGGCGGGATATCGGGAAGTCCCTTTTGAGGAGGGTGCCGGCATTTACGTCATCAACACGTGCTCGGTGACTGATTTTGCCGACCGTAAGTGCCGCAAGATTGTGCGCCAGGCCCTGCGCCACGCGCCAAATGCCTTCATTGTAGTCGTGGGCTGCTACGCACAACTCAAACCTGAAGAAATCGCCCATATCCCGGGAGTGGATCTGGTACTCGGTGCCGCCGAGAAGTTCCGAATCCTGGAATATATAGACGACCTGAGCAAAGCACCGGGGAAAGGCCTCGTCTTCGCCGGGGAAGTCCGGGAAGCAAATACGTTTAGCGATGCCTTTTCATTCGGCGACCGCACGCGCTCTTTCCTGAAAATACAGGATGGCTGCGACTACAAGTGCTCCTTCTGTACTATCCCCCAGGCCAGAGGGCGCAGCCGGAGCGATTCGGTGGAAAACGTACTCGCCAATGCCCGCGAAATCGCTGGTTTAGGAGTCAAAGAAATCGTACTGACCGGTGTTAATATCGGCGATTTTGGCAACGGTGGCGAAGTGGTGGAAGGAATGCGACCAAAAAAAGAAGCACTCTTCAGCGACCTCATCCGGGAACTCGACGGGGTCAGCGATATCCGGCGCTTTCGCATTTCTTCTATTGAACCAAATTTGTGCAGCGATGAAGTCATCGAGTTCGTAGCAGCCTCCCAGCGCTTCGTACCGCACTTCCATATGCCCCTGCAATCGGGCAGCGACAAGATATTGCGCCTCATGCGCCGCCGCTATGTGCGGGATCTCTATGCCAGCCGCGTACAGCATATCAAAGCGCTCATGCCCCATGCCTGTATTGGCGCCGATGTCATCGTAGGTTTCCCTGGGGAAACCGAAGCGGATTTCATGGAAACGTTCCACTTCCTCAACGACCTCGAGGTATCTTACCTGCATGTGTTCACGTATTCGGAAAGGGCCAACACCCCGGCACCGGATATGGACGGTACCGTACCAGTGGAAGAACGCCGGCGGCGCAACGAAATGCTCAGCATCCTGAGCGAGAAAAAACGCCGCTATTTTTACGAACAACACGTCGGGCAAGAACGACCGGTACTGTTCGAAATGCACAAAGATTCCAACCTGATGTCCGGCTTCACCGATAACTACATTAAAATTGATGCCCCGTTTGAGGCTGATAGAATCAACACTATCTGTACCGTCCATCTCAAACAGGTCACGCGCAGCGGAAATATGGCGGCTGAAATCCTGTACGACGATCAGCCTTTGCCCTCTTTTGCCGTTTGAACCAGCAGTTCGTAAATTTTCTCTGCTGCGCTCTCCCAGGAAAATTTTCCCAACTGCTCCCGCCCCTTGCCGACGAGGGTTCCGGCCATTCCCGGCTCTTCCCAGAGTATCCGCATCACATGGGCTATTTCTGCTTCCCTGCTCGGGTCGGCTAACAAGGCACCAGTGCCTGCCACCTCGGGAATAGAGGATGTGTTCGAGGCCAAAACGGGTACCTCACAGGAAAATGCTTCTAAAACCGGTAGCCCAAAGCCTTCAAAAAGAGAAAAATAAGCCAATCCATAGGCGGCACCTAACAGATTGTGCAAGGCCTCCTCGGGTACATATCCCAAAAATCGGATGGCGTCCCGATAAGGGGATTGTTGCCAGGCTTCCTGTATGTCTCCGGTTTGCCAAGCCATACGCCCGCCAATCAGCAACTCCAACGGGGCATTGGTCTGCGCTTTGAACAGGGTAAATGCCCGGATTAAGCGGGGCAGGTTCTTGCGGGGATGGAGCGCCCCCAAATAAAAAAAGTAGGGTTTACCGCCTGAAAAGTGCTTGCGGACAGCCATTTTTTCCGCTTCCGAAAGGGGGCGAAACCCCCCGCGGGGCCCATTGGGCACTACAGTCAGCTTATTCGCAAACGCCGGATAGTGTGCAGCCACATCTTCCTTCACAAAATGGGAAATGACCGCAACAGCATCCGCCCGCTCCAGAAAACGCGGAATATGGCTCTGGTAATAGCGCAATACCCTCGGGGGCACTTGATCGGGATAGTGCAGGAACGCCAGATCGTGCAGCGTCATCAACGTCGGTACACGGCTGCGCAAACTGAGGTAGCCATCCGGTGAAAAAAACACCTCCGCCCGAACTGCTTTCAATGCGAGCGGCAAGGCATACTCAAACCAAAGTTCCCAAAGCCAGGGGTGCCGGGCAGGAGGAGGCACGACTAAGGGAATGCAGTTTTTTGAAAAAACAAACTCCCGGGAATACGGACGGTCAAAGAGAAAATAGAACGTATCGCTGGGGTACATCTCCGCCATTGCCCGGCACAACTCATAGGTGTACCAGCCCATTCCTTCCAGTTTTCCCGATAATAAGAAACGGGTGTTGACGGCAATTCGCATAGGCGGTAGTCTAATCGTCGAGCATTTCTGTTTCCGGGTTGCCGAGGCTTCCCGCACTGAACGTTTGTCGAACAAAGGTACACCAGCGACATTCAGGCTTGCCACAACCAGAATAAAAATCTTTGGCCTGTATGCGCTGGTAGGTCTGAGCGATGAGTTCCCGCATGTGTTGCCCGTCTTCCGGTTCAAAATCCAGGCGTAACCGGCGGTACTGGCCCTGTCGGTCCGGCTCTATAAACTGGATTTCGCCAAAGGTGACCTGTCGGGAAGAGCGGTCGAGATTTTCGAATAAAAGTTTGTAAAAGCTGAGTTGCCGCCAATAGATTCCCCCCCCCGGCTTCTTGTCGGAGGGCCGCGACAAGCCTCCCTCATCTACCCGGCCAGTCTTGTAATCAATGATACCGACGGACAATCCCGGGTGGTATTCTATTTTGTCAATCGTGCCCGTCACGGGTACACCGTCAATTTCCACCTTTCGGATGGTGTATTCTACATGTACTTCTTTGTGGCCTTCCTCTACCTGTTGGGCGTACAGGCCACGCAGGTAGTGTTTGCCCTGGCTCAGATATTTATCAAATGATTGAGCATAAAAACGGCCTTTTTTCCGCAACATTTCGCGCTCAAAAAACTGTAAGAAGTCTGTCTCAGGGGGGAAAGCCTTGGCGGGCTGGATACCTGCAAACAGTTTTTGCATGGCAACATGCATAGCGGTACCATAAACCGCCTGCTCACTGCTCAGGGCGGGTACCTGCAGGATATACTCGAAATAAAAGCCGAGCGGACAGTTCAGAAAAGCGTTTAAGGAGGATACGCTCAGGCTGAACCGGGCCAGGCGCTCTTCTACAAAAGTCTGCTCCTGGGCAAGTATTACCGGGGCCTGCGCGAGCTGCAACAGGTCGATCTGGGTTTGCAACACGGCATCATTAGCGACAGGAGGCTCCTGTATCGCCATTTGTGGGCATCCTTCCTGCAACTCGTCTATGAACCGGGCACGGGCTAATTCCTTTTGTTTTTCATCGGTTTTGGCAAAAGAAATGTGGAGAAAAGACTTAGCGCGCGTCATCGCCACATAAAACAGCCGCCGCCGAGCCTCCAGGGCGTCTTCTTCCCCCGATTGCAGCAGGTTGCCCGGCAGGGGGAACTGCCCGTTGGCACTTTGGTTTCTGGGTTCCCAGTAGTCTTTTACGGCATCTATGAGGAATACGCGGTCAAATTCCAGCCCTTTGGCGCTATGCGCCGTCAGAAACTGTACGCCCCCTTCTTCCCCGATCGTTTGGTTCAAGGGCAGGGGAACCCGGTTTTCCTGCATCCGGTTGAGGATGGTCAGCAAATCCGGGAGGCGCAGCCAGGGGTTGCGCTCGTTTTCTCCGCGTACAAACTGGAGGAAAGCATGTAAAATCTGGATGCTTTCCTGTTTGTTTCCCGACTGCAGGACATAGTACAGCAAACCACTTCGGTTGATGGCCAGCTCCACCAACTCGGGCAGCAAGAGGTTGCCTTCTGCCGCGATCAATTCTTCCAAAGCCACTGCCACCTGCCGGAACGCGTCGGCGGACGAGTCCGGCATGGCCGGTACCACTTTTTGTGGATCATACAGCGTTTCCCGCCAGGAGGAGCCTTTTTCCCCGGATTCGTCGGATAAGGACAGGCTCATGGCCGCCAGATAGCGGGGAGAGAGCCCCCAGTAGCGAAAATGCAGGATGCGGAACAGCAGGCGCTCGGCACTGTGCGCTTCTATCTGCTCCCGGTGCAGGTATTCCAGCAGTTGCAGAAGCTGCTGCATCAAGGGGGTCTCCAGGATATTGATGCTTCGCTTACTCAGGTAGGGTATGCCCTTTTTTTGAAAAAGCAGGAGCAAATCCCTCGATTGGCGGTGCTGCGCGTAGATGACTGCAATGTCCGAAGGGCGCACGTTTTGAGCCAGCATATCTTCTATTTGCCGAAGGATGTGCGCCGTTTCGTGTAGGCGGGAAGCATATTCCGACAGAAACGGGAACTGTCGGGCACCCTCGTGACGGGGGTTGGCGGCATGCAGTCTTTTCTCAAAAGAGAAAATATCGCTGCGGCTGCTAATGCGCAGGGTGTTGTTTTGTACCAGCGCCGTAGCAGCGTCCAGAATAGGCTGGGTAGAACGGTAATTTTCCTGTAAGGTCACGACCTCCAGTGAAGCCTCATAGCGCGCGATAAAGTCGGTCAGGTTTTGTAACCTTGCGCCCTGAAACTCATAGATGGACTGGTCATCGTCGCCTACAATAAATACGTTCGGGTTATCCCAGTAGGAAATGAGCTGGAGCAGAATATCGTTCTGCGCACTATTGGTATCCTGGTATTCATCTACCAGGACAAACTGGTAGCGCTCCTGGTAATTGCGCAATAGGAAGGGATGGGTAGCAAACGCTTTCCATACCCAAAGGATCATATCGTCGTAGTCGTAGCGACCTGCCCGCCTTTTTTCCTGCTCGTACAAAGGATACAGCGCCACAGCGGCTCGCAGGCGGTCCATACGTTCCTGCTCTTGCCGGACACGGGCTTCCCGGACCGTGCCCTTGGGCCCCCTGGAGGTATTGACTTTATACACAAAATCCGGGTGCTCGGGCAAACTCCGCAGCCAGGTATCTATTCGCTCCAGCACCAGTTCTCGGGTCCAGTTTTCCTTGTTCATCAACTGAAAAAGACGCGCCAGGTGGCCTTCGTAAAAATACGGACTGACTTGCGAGCGGTACAGCGGATGGCCCGGCTGAAGTTGATCTATCAATCGCCGAATCAAATCTACGCGTTCCAAATCGCCCAGAGGCTCCATATCCTGCCGACCGAACAAAGCCAGGTTGCTCTGGATGACATGGTTGCAAAAGGCATGGAAAGTAAAGAGGTGTACCCGGTGCGCCGCAGGCCCGATAAACTGAAGCAAGCGGTTGCGCATGGCAATCACCCCGGCATCCGTAAAAGTCAAGCAAAGAATATTTTCCGGAAGGGCATCCGTTTCTAATAATATTTGACCTATACGGGCAGCAAGCACATGGGTTTTGCCTGTTCCCGGGCCGGCCACAACGAGCATAGGGCCGTCTATATGCTGCACTGCCGTGTGCTGCGCTTCATTGAGCGTTTCCAGTTGCTGGAGGAAGAAAGCAGTGTGCGTTAACCGTTGGTCGCCGGGATGAGCCATGAGCACACGAGTTAATGATCATCAAAGCGCAGAGAGAAGCGCTGGGACAACTCTTTGACCAAGGGATTTTTTTCGAAGAGCTTGAGCAACTTATCGCTGTTGGACAAAGGCTTTGCTGCTTTGGACAAATCGGTCGGCGTCGGTTTCTGCACTTCGATATGCAGGGCTAATCGGGGCCGTGCGAACACTTCCCGCAAAGACTCGATCAAGCCGCGCTCTGCGCGAAGGGTATTCTCTACCAACGCAGAGGATACGGTTGCTGTCACCGTTTCTTCGCTGAGCTGGATAGGGATATCTTTCAGCAGTGTATGCACCGTTTCCTGTCCGGACCCTTCTACGTAGTTGTCCCAGGCAGTCCGAACATGCGCAAGGGTGAGCGGCAGCAACCCGGCAACCGGAGTAGTGGGCTGCGCATGGGCGATAGGCATACCTTCGGTCTGCATGCGATCCAGGCGGGGAGTAGCAACCAAATGGCTGGAGGACTTCCAGGAGGCGCTGCCAGAAGGCGATTGAGCCGGTTTGGGCACCGCAACTTCCTGTGGGGCAACCTCTGCTTTCTCTTTTTTCTGTACAGCGGAGGGCGGAGGAGAGGGCGACGAAGCCTCTACGGGCCGTTCAGGATTTTTTTTTTCCGGCTCTACAACTCCTCGGGCATTCTCCATAGTACTTTGGATATAGGCCATTTTGAGAAGGTATAACTCCACATGCAGCCGCTTGTTGCGGGCCATTTTGAAATGGATATCGCAATCGTTGGCCAGGTTGAGCGCGGTCAGGAGAAAAAAGTGCGGTGCCAGCAATGCCTGCGACAAATAGCGCTCGCGCAACCCGGCCCCTACCTCGAGCAGGGTCAAGGTCTCCGGGTCTTTACAAACCAACAGATTGCGCAGGTGCTCGGCGAGGCCGTTCATGAACAAATCCTCATCAAAACCCTTGTTGACGACCTCATCGAACAAGAGCAGAGCCTGGCTCAGGTCTTCTGACAGAAAGGCATCTACCAAACGAAAGTAATAATCGTAGTCCAGGACGTTCAGATTCTCAATGACCTGTTGATAGGTCACCGTTTTTCCCGCGCCTGCCACCATGCGGTCGAAGATGGAAAGCGCATCCCGCAGCGCACCATCTGCTTTTTGTGCGATCACATGCAGCGCTTCCGGCTCGGCAGAAATCCCTTCCCGGGCGCAGATACCCTCCAATTGAGCTGCTATTTCCGGGATCTGTATGCGCTTGAAATCAAATATCTGGCAGCGCGATAGGATGGTCGGCAGGATTTTATGCTTTTCCGTGGTCGCCAGGATGAAAATGGCGTAGGGCGGCGGTTCTTCCAGCGTTTTCAGGAATGCGTTAAAGGCCGCCTGGGAAAGCATGTGTACCTCATCAATAATGAAGATTTTATATTTGCCCTGCTGGGGCTGAAAACGCACCTGGTCAATCAGGGTACGAATATTTTCCACGCTGTTGTTCGAGGCTGCGTCGAGCTCGATGATGTTGAACGAGGCGTTTTCATTGAAGGCATTACACGAAGGGCAGGTATTACAGGGCTCGAATTCCGCACCGCTGTTCTGGCAGTTGAGCACCTTGGCCAATATCCGGGCACAGGTGGTCTTGCCTACTCCCCGGGGGCCGCAGAAAAGGAAAGCCTGTGCCAGATGATCGCTGCGCAGGGCATTCTTCAGCGTCGTGGTAATATGCTCCTGCCCTGCTACGTCCTCGAAGCGCGCAGGCCGGTATTTTCGTGCGGAAACAACAAAACTGCTCAATGGTCGG
>VFQS010001250.1_pt1 | contig 23870 bp, 24 predicted proteins | sample 3512361 | NCBI WGS metagenome assembly VFQS01 (sample SAMN10412375, study PRJNA504923) | tailings metagenome | isolation source: Relicate 1 Philex TSF3 active mining | place: Philippines
CCCACTGCGGATCGCGTGGGAGGAAGACGATGCGGGTGTCAGCGGCGGGGCGGGGTGCCGGCGCCAGCTCTGCCTCGATCACCTCCAGGCTGCGGCCACTGAGCTCCTGGCGGGAGCTGATCGCCTCCACCAGCTCTTCCTTCGACTTGCGGCTGTAGAGGCTGACGCCCAGATCGCTGGCAATCTGACGCAGCTGGCGCAGGGTCATCATGGCCAAGGAAGTCAGCGTCTTCTGGCTCACAGCGTCATGTTCTGTTCGGGATCAGTCTGATCGACCCGGCGGGCGCTGAACGGTTGCGAGCCTCAGCAGTCAGTGGATGCTGACCACGGCGGGGGGGGCGAGGGCTGATCCCGCACAGCAGAAAGGCGGCCCTGGGGCCGCCCTGATGGTGTGGTGTGAACCTGCTGCAGATCAGCGGCCGATGCTGCGGTAGGGCACCTTCGAGAGGTAGTCGCCGGGGATGTTGCTGGTGCTGCCGCTGGTGCGCATGGCGGGCAGGGTGCGCACCCAGGGGAGGTAGTCCTCGGGGAAGCCGCCGCGACGCTGCTGGGCGCGGGCCGGGAAGGGCTTGGCCGTGCCGGTGTACACGATCTGGGGGAAGCCCAGGATGCCCCGGTAGTAGGCGTCGTAGCGGGGGGAGGTGATGTTGAAGGGAGTCTCACCCACCTCGCGGGAGCCGACCACCCGGTTGCGGTGGTAAGGCACGGTGTCGTAGCCGAAGTTGTCGAGATACTCCTGGGAGTTCAGGATGTCGTCGACCATGCCGCGCACGCCGCGGGTCATCAGAACCGCCGACCAGGCGATCTCTTCAGACTTGCCGTGGGTGGGGCGACCCAGCAGCTTCTCCACCAGGTGGCGGGCCACCTTGTAGTTGCTGTTGAGGTTGTAGAAGCTGCGGTTGAAGGTGTCCGACAGGCAGAGCGAGCGGATGAAATCCCGCACGGTGATCTGGCCGTCGCGCAGTTGGCTTTCCAGGGTGCGGTCGCGGTCGACCTTGAAGGCGTGGAAATAGATCTGGCGGTAGGCCGATTCGATCACGAAGTTCTGGTACTCGCGATCCATGGCCTTGTCCATGGAGGCGGCCCTGGGGTCCTCGTCGGAGCCCACCCGGTAGGGGTTCACCCGAGCGTTCTGGGTGGTCGGGGCGTACTTGAGGAGGGGAAGAGCCACGCGTGGTCCGGCATCCGTCAGCCGCGATCGTAGAAGTCCGGCCCGGATCCACCTCGGCGGGCCCCGCCAGGACTCACAGTCCGTAACGTTCCCTGCCCTGGTCCCGCAGCCTCACCAGCCCAGCGGCGACAGGCCTGCGGCGGCCAGGCCGCCGCCAGCGGGGTTTCCGCCGGCCTCCCCTGCCATCGCCGCGGCGCCCGCCGCCGGCCGGCCGGCGGCATCGCTGAGGCGCGTTTCGATGCAGAAGGAGGCGGTGTTGGAGAGGCCCTCCACGGTGCTGGTGCGCAGCCGCACATCCGGCCCGGCGAAGCTGAAGCGCTCGAGGCTGTCCATGGTCTCGTAGCTCGTGGTCAGCAGCAGGGCGTCGCGCGCGTCCATGGCGAAGTGCCCCGCCACGGGCGCCGTCTCGGCGTAGCCCCGGTCGCGCAGCAGCAGGCCGGCGCGCCCGCGCTCGTCGGTGGGAATCAGGGCGAACACGCTTTCACCCTCGTGGGCCTCGCCCACCTTGTCCCAGGCCATCGAGGCGTTCCAGGTGACGCGGCAGCCGCCCACCACCCGGTCGGGGTCCTGGCCGTGCAGCGTGGCGATCGCCACCAGGCGCTCGTGGTTCGGGGCGAGCTCCACCACCTCGATCCAGGAGCCCCCCGCCTCGGCGCGGCGGTGCAGCAGGTGGTGGCTGCTGCGGCGCGAGCGCCAGCGGCCGCAGCTGAGCCGGAAGAAGCTGATGGCGTCGGGGATCGATCCGCTCACGGGCTGCCTGCGGGGGTGGGGGGCTGGCCGTGATGATCGCAACCCGGCGGGTCGTCCGCGTTCCCCGGTCGCACCCGCCGGTCGGCGGCGGCCACGGCCCAGCGGCAGAGATCCTCCAGCTCCAGCGCCAGCGGTTCGCGGCCGCTGGCGGCGGCGATGGCCTCGAGCTGGTCGCCCAGCACCGCCAACTGGTTCAGGAAGGCGGCGCTGAAGCCTGGGTCCTGGCCGGCGCCGGGCTGGGCGGCGAGCCAGCGGGCCAGGGCCTCCGGCGGCGGCGGCGCTCCGCAGCGCCGCTCCGCCACGGCCTGGAGGGTGCGCAGGCCGTGGGCGAGCAGGCGCAGGTGGTGCCGCTCAAGCGCCGGCAGCAGGGTGGCCTCCAGCTGGCGCAGCTCCTGCTCCTGCAGCATGGCCTCAGGCCGCGCCCTCGCCGGCTGGCACCAGCCGGAAGCCGCAGGAGTGGCCCTCCTCGAGGCGCCAGTGCACCCGCTCCACGCGGCAGTCGGGGAAGGTGCCGCGCAGGAGCTGCAGCTCCTGATCGCACACCAGCGGGAACTCCTCGGCGATCCGCATCACCGAGCAGTGGAACTCCCGGATCAGCCAGCGCTCGGCGTCGCCTTCGCCGTCCTCGCGCCGCAGTTCCGCCACATAGCCCTCGCCGCGGCGCAGCTCCACCAGGCGCTCGAGCCGCTCCTGCAGGGGCCCGCCGCCGATGCGGGTGCGGTAGGTGGCCGATTTCTCCCGGGTCTGCTGGGCCAGCAGCGCCCCCAGGGTTTCGGGCGGCAGGCTGTCGGCCACCGAGTGGAGCAGGCCGAGGGCGAAGTCCTCGCTGCCATCGGGGAAATGGTGCTGGCCGGCGCTGGTGAGGTGCCAGTGGTTGCTGGGGCGCCCCGGCCCGGCGGCGCTGAGGCTCGCCTCCACCAGGCCCTCCTCCTCGAGGCTGCGCAGGTGGCGCCGCATCACCTGCACGGAAACGCCAAGCTCCTCCGCCAGGGCCGCGGCCGTGGCCTCGCCGAGGCGGAGCAGCAGGGTGAGGGCGGCCTCGCGGGTGGGGCCGCCGCCCGCATCGGCCGGACCGCCGCTGGTTTTGGTGGTGGGGGCTGGGGTGCTCATGGCGCACAGCACACAGCCACACCATGCCACGCAGCACCCGTCTGTGGTGAATGGCCAGCGAATGGCGATGAACGCCGGCTGCTGATCGGCGGGGGCGGCCAGGCGCCACAATGGGCCTTCGCAACCGCTGCGGCCGTGCCCTAGGCTTTCAATTACGAAACGGTCCTGTTTCGCAATTCGCCCGGCCGCTCGTCAGTCCAGGGCTCACCCCGGGTCGCCACGTCGGCCCGTGTGCGCCACGACATCCCAGCGACAACCAAACGATCCGCCCCACCCCAGGACAGCCGTGACCGCTCCCGACGCTCCCACGCCCGCCAGCAGCACCGAGTCCCTGGAGGTGATCCGTCGCTTCGCGGAAACCTACGCCCAGCGCACCGGCACTTACTTCTGCAGCGATCTCGGCGTCACGGCCGTGGTGCTCGAGGGTCTCGCCCGCCACAAGGATGAGCTCGGCGGTGCCCTCTGCCCTTGCCGCCACTACGAGGACAAGGAGGCCGAGGTGGCCCAGGCCTTCTGGAACTGCCCCTGCGTGCCGATGCGTGAGCGCAAGGAGTGCCACTGCATGCTGTTCCTCACCGAAGACAACCCCTTCCGCGGCGAGAAGCAGACGATCACGCTCGAAGAAGTGAAAGCCCATTGCGCCGGTTGAAGGTCTTTTCATGAGCAACGCACAGGCTGTTGGTGATCTGGTGAGCCAGCCGTACAAGTACGGCTTCGTCACCGATATCGAAACCGAAAAGATCGCCAAGGGCCTCAGCGAGGACGTGGTGCGCTTGATCTCCAGCAAGAAGGAGGAGCCCGCCTTCCTGCTGGAGTTCCGCCTGCGGGCCTACCGCCAGTGGCTGCAGATGCGGGAGCCCGACTGGGCGGCCCTCGGCTATCCCCCGATCGACTACCAGGACGTCGTCTATTACGCCGCCCCCAAGCAGCAGGCCAAGAAGGCCAGCCTCGATGAGGTGGACCCCAAGCTGCTGGAAACCTTCGACAAGCTCGGCATCCCCCTCAGCGAGCAGAAGCGCCTCTCCAACGTGGCCGTTGACGCTGTGTTCGACAGCGTGTCGATTGCCACCACCTACAAGGAGAAGCTGGCCGAGCACGGCGTGATCTTCTGCTCCATCAGCGAGGCGGTGAAGGAGCATCCCGAGCTGATCGAGCGCTATCTGGGCACCGTGGTGCCCAGCAACGACAACTTCTTCGCGGCGCTCAATTCAGCGGTGTTCAGCGATGGATCCTTCGTGTTCATCCCCAAAGGCGTGGAGTGCCCGATGGACCTCTCCACCTACTTCCGCATCAACTCCGGCGACACCGGCCAGTTTGAGCGCACCCTGATCGTGGCCGAGGAAGGCGCCTCCGTGAGCTACCTCGAGGGCTGCACGGCCCCGATGTTCGACACCAACCAGCTGCATGCGGCGGTGGTGGAGCTGGTGGCCCTCGACGACGCCTCGATCAAGTATTCCACCGTTCAGAACTGGTACGCCGGCGACGAGAATGGGGTGGGCGGCATCTACAACTTCGTCACCAAGCGGGGCCAGTGCCGCGGCGCCCGCAGCCGCATCAGCTGGACCCAGGTGGAAACCGGTTCGGCGATCACCTGGAAGTACCCCAGCTGTGTGCTCCAGGGGGCCGATTCCGTGGGTGAGTTCTACTCCGTGGCCCTCACCAACAACCGCCAGCAGGCCGACACCGGCACCAAGATGGTGCACGTGGGCCCGCGCACCCGCTCCACGATCGTGAGCAAGGGCATCAGCGCCGGCCATTCCGTGAACAGCTACAGGGGCCTGGTGCAGATCGGCCCCAAGGCCGTTGGCGCCAAGAACTACAGCCAGTGCGATTCGATGCTGATCGGTGATCAGGCCGGCGCCAACACCTACCCCTACATCCGCTCGCAGCAGCCCGATGCCGCCGTGGAGCACGAGGCCAGCACCTGCCGCATCTCCGAGGATCAGCTGTTCTATCTCCAGAGCCGCGGCATCGGCTTCGAGGAGGCCGTGTCGATGATGGTGAGCGGCTTCTGCCGTGATGTGTTCAACCAGCTCCCGATGGAGTTCGCCGCCGAAGCCGACAAACTGCTGGCCCTGAAGCTGGAAGGCTCGGTGGGCTGAGGTCCCCCGGCCGCCTGCCCCGGCCGGGTCCTGCCGCGCCGATCCGCCCGCTCCTGATTCGTTCCCTTCTCCCCCTCCCGTGCTCCGCCCCGACGCCCCCGTTCTGCTTGAGATCCGCGATCTGCACGCCCGTGTGGAGGATCAGCCCATCCTGCGCGGGGTGAACCTCACGGTGCGCGCCGGTGAGATCCACGCCGTGATGGGGCGCAACGGCAGCGGCAAGAGCACGCTCTCCAAGGTGCTGGCCGGCCACCCCGCCTACACCGTGACCGGCGGCTCCGTGCTCTGGCGCGGCGAGGACCTGCTGACCCTCGAGCCGGAGCGGCGGGCGCGGATCGGCCTCTTTCTGGGCTTCCAGTACCCGGTGGAGATCCCGGGGGTGAGCAATCTCGAGTTCCTGCGGGTGGCCACCAACGCCCGCCGCGCGGAGCAGGGCCTCGAAGAGCTCGACACCTTCGCCTTCGAGGATCTGGTGCGCGAGCGCCTGCAGGTGGTGCAGATGGATCCCGCCTTCCTCGATCGCTCCGTAAACGAGGGCTTCTCCGGCGGCGAGAAGAAGCGCAACGAGATCCTCCAGATGGCGATGCTCGATCCCCTGGTGGCCATCCTCGATGAAACCGATTCCGGCCTCGACATCGACGCCCTGCGGATCGTGGCCGGTGGCGTGAACCAGCTCGCCGGGCCGGACAACGCCACCCTGCTGATCACCCACTACCAGCGCCTGCTCGACGAGATCACGCCCGACTACGTGCATGTGATGGCGGCGGGTCGCATCCTGCGCACCGGCGGCCGCGAGCTGGCCCTGGAGCTCGAGCGCAGCGGCTACGACTGGGTCGACCGCGAGCTGGCGGCACTGGAGGTGGTGTGATGGTGGCGGCTCCCCCCTCCGCGCCCAGCGCCGCCGCGGCCTGGAGCCAGGCCCTGCTCTCGGCCCTGCCGCCCATCGCCGGGCCCCTGGCCCCCGTGCAGGAGCGCGGCCGGCGCGGCCTGGCCGAGCGCCCCATGCCCGGCCGGCGCGATGAGCCCTGGCGCTTCACCGATCTGGCGGCCCTGCTGGCCCTCGATCCCCGCAGCCTCGCGGCCCCTCCTGCGCCCGCTGCCGCTGGCGTCGCCGCACCGGGCCCCGCCCCCTCCGCCGGTGTGCTTCGCCTCCAGCTCGATGGCGCCGGCGATCCGCTCGCTGGCCTCACCCTGCCGGAGGGGCTCACGCGCCTGGAGGGCCCCGATCTGGAGCAGGCCCTCGGCCAGTCGCTGGAGGTCTGCGGCTGCCGCGAGCACTGGCCCGTGCTGCTCAACAAGGCCGCCACCGGCCGGGTGCTCGCCCTGCGGGTGCGCGGCGCCGTGCACCCCACCCTGGAGCTGGTGAGCGATGCCGGCGCCGCCCCCGGCCTGCTGCCGCTGCGGGTGTGCCTGCTGCTGGAGGAGCAGGCCAGCCTCTCCGTGCTGCAGGTGCACCGCAGTGCCGGCGCCAACCTCACCAGCGTGGTGGTGGAGGCCCATCTGGGCCGGGGCGCCCGGCTTGCGCACGGTCTGCTCGGCGCCGGTGCGGCCGGTTCCGTGCTGTTCGCCCACCTGGCCGTGCTGCAGGAGCCCGGAAGCCACCTCAGCCAGGCCACGGCCACCGCGGGCTGGGAACTGGCCCGGATCGAGCCCCACGTGCACCAGGCCGGGGGCGGTGCCCACAGCCGCCTGCGCGGTCTGCAGCGGGTGGAGGGCCACCAGATGGCCGACACCCACAGCCATGTGCACTTCGCCGGTCCCGATGGCGGCCTGGATCAGCTCCACAAGGTGGTGGCCGATGGCGCCGGCCGCAGCGTGTTCAACGGCGCCGTGCGCGTGCCCCGCGAGGCCCAGCACACCGATGCCGCCCAGCTCAGCCGCAGCCTGCTGCTCTCCGATCGCGCCCGGATCGACACCAAGCCGGAGCTGGAGATCGTGGCCGACGATGTGCGCTGTGCCCACGGGGCCACCGTGAGCCGGCTGCAGCAGGACGAACTCTTCTACCTTCAGAGCCGCGGCATCGCCGCCGACCAGGCCGCGCGGCTGCTGCTGCGGGGCTACTGCGAGGAGGTCCTGCGCGACCTGCCCGCCGCCGCCGCCAGCTGGCAACCGCTCTCCATCCTCCTGGGGGATCCCACAGACCGATGACGCTCACCCCCACCGCCCCCACCGATCGGCCGGACGCCCCTGCCGGCACCCCGGCCGCCGGTGTCCCCGCAGGGGCGGCGGTGGAGAACATCGCGGCGATCACCCGGCCCGATTTCCCCCTCCTGGCCCAGACCGCCTGCCTGGGTCAGCCGCTCATCTACCTCGACCACGCCGCCACCAGCCAGAAGCCCCACCAGGTGCTCGAGGCGCTGCAGCACTACTACAGCCACGACAACGCCAACGTGCACCGCGGCGCCCACCAGCTCAGTGCCCGCGCCACCGATGCCTTCGAGGCGGCCCGTGCCCGGGTGGCCGGATTCGTGGGGGCCGCCGGTCCGCGCGAGATCGTGTTCACCCGCAACGCCAGCGAAGCGATCAACCTGGTGGCCCGCACCTGGGGCGACGCCAACCTGCGCGCCGGCGATGAGGTGCTGGTGAGCGTGATGGAGCACCACAGCAACCTGGTGCCCTGGCAGCTGCTGGCGGCCCGCACCGGCTGCGTGCTGCGCCACGTGGGCCTCACCGCCAGCGGTGAGCTCGACATGGAGGATTTCAGCGCCAAGCTCAGTGAGCGCACCCGGCTGGTGAGCGTGGTGCAGGTGAGCAACACCCTCGGCTGCCTCAACCCGATCGCCGCGATCGCCACCCAGGCCCACCGGGTGGGTGCCCTGCTGCTGGTGGATGCCTGCCAGAGCCTGCCCCACCAGATGGTGAATGTGGCCCAGCTGGGCTGCGATTTCCTGGTGGGCTCCTCCCACAAGCTCTGCGGCCCCACCGGCATGGGCTTCCTCTGGGCCCGCGAAGCCCTGCTGGAGGCGATGCCCCCCTTCCTCGGCGGCGGCGAGATGATCCAGGACGTGCACCTCGAGCGCAGCACCTGGGCCGACCTGCCCCACAAGTTCGAGGCCGGCACCCCGGCCATCGGCGAGGCCATCGGCATGGGCGCCGCCATCGCCTACCTCGAGGGCATCGGCATGGAGCGCATCCACGCCTGGGAGCGCCACCTCACCCGCCGGCTGTTCGAGCGGCTGCAGGCGATCGAGGGGCTCCACATCCTTGGCCCCACCCCGGAGCAGCAGCCCGATCGGGCCGCCCTGGCGGCCTTCCACGTGGATGGTCTGCACGCCAACGACATCGCTGCCCTGCTCGATTCCGCCGGCATCTGCATCCGCAGCGGCCACCACTGCACCCAGCCGCTGCACCGCCACTACGGCCTTTCCGCCACCGCCCGGGCCAGCCTGGGCTTCACCTCCACCGAAGAGGAGATCGACCGTTTCGCCGAGGAGCTCACCGGCACGATCGCCTTCCTGCGCGAGCACAGCTAAACCCTGCGCGGCGTGCGGCCCCCTGCACGCCCCACAGCCCGGTAGCAGGCGCCAGAGAAGGCGCCGCCCGGCCGCCCGGGCAGGCGGGCGAAGCGCTCCAGCCCCAGCCGCAGCAGCGCCGGATCACAGTCCGGGTCGGCGGCCATCGCCGCGGCTTCCGGTTCGCTGAAGGCGCGGATGTAGTCCACCAGCTCGCGCTGCGAGCCGGCCTGGCCCGGCAGCCAGTGGTGCAGCCCCCGCAGCAACACCTCCACCGCCTGCAATCCCGCCTGCTCCAGCAGCGGGCCCAGGCTGGAGCCCACCTCCGGATTGCCGTGGCGGCGGAAGTGGGCCACGAACCGCTCCAGCAGATGGCTGATCGCCGGGTCGGGCGGGCCTCCGCCGGGGCCGCCGCCGGATCGCTCAGGTGCTCCAGCACCCACATCAGCCGCACCTCATCCACGTGGGCATCGGGCCAGGGAAGGGCGACGGCGTCGCCCACCACCAGCTCGGCCTGGCGCGGCGCCAGCAGGGCGCGGGCCGCGGCGATCTGGGCCGGCTCCCGGTCGATCCCCAGCAGGCTCAGGCCCGGATGGGCCTCCCCGATCAGATCCAGCACCGCCCCCACGCCACAGCCGATCTCCAGCAGCCGCTGGCCCGGCTGCGGCTCGAGGCCCTCCAGGATCAATGCCCGCCAGCGGCGGGCCTGGGCGATCAGGCGCTGCTGTTCCGCCGCAGCGGTGCCGTGGATGTACGCCGTGATGCACCTGCGCACCGGCCTAGATTCTCGCCACGATGAACGCCCCCAGACCGCTCTTCCTGCTGGCGCTCACCCTCTGCCTGACGGGCTGCAGCGACATCGGCCTGCGCGTCAGCGGTGAGGGGCGGCAGCGCTGCAGCCGCCAGGAGCCGCCCGCTTCCGCCGGTCTGCTGGCCCCGCTGCAGTCGTGGTGGGCCCAGCGGCGCTGCCTGGAGGGCATCGAGGCCCGGCTGAGCGCCGAGCGCACGGCTGTGCAGCGCCAGCGCCAGCAGCGGCTCGCGGCCGCCGTGCAGCGCTGCCGCCAGGAGCGCGGGCGGCTGCAGGCCGACCTCGCCGCCCTCGAGGAGGCCGTGCTGGAGGTCACGGCGGTGCGCGGCGAGCTCTACGCGCCGGCCAAGCCGCCGCCGGTGTACGACGAGGCGATGGAGGAGCGCTTCAGCCAGACCGATCGCAACCTGGATCGGGAGCGTTATGAGAAGGAGCTGGCCGCCTGGAGTGAGCGGGAGATCCCGCGCCGGCGGGCCTGGGAGGCGGAGCGGGCCGTGCGGCTGGGGCGGGCCCAGGCCCGCCTCGATGGCCTCGCCGCCGGCCTGCGCCGCCGCCATCCCGATCTGTTCACCACCTACGGCGGCATCGAGGTGAGCCAGCCGGTGCTGCAGCGCCTGCAGCGCTGCCGGCCCGCCGATCTGGCCAGTGCCCTGCTGCTCGAGACGCCGCCCGCGCCGCCGCGCTGAGGGGCCGCAACCGACCTGAGCCCGCCGCTGGCCTGTCATCGTTTCCCCAGCAGCGCGCAATGCCATGAACATCGACGGCCAGGCCTGGCGCACGATCTGGCCCGAAGCCGACGGTCGGGCGATCGGCGTGATCGACCAGACCCAGCTGCCGCACCGCTTCACCACCCGGCGCCTGGCCAGCTGCGCTGAGGCGGCCGAGGCGATCGCCACGATGGTGGTGCGCGGCGCTCCCCTGATCGGGGTCACCGGGGCCTACGGGCTGATGCTGGCCCTCCAGGCCGATCCCGGCGACGCCTCGCTGCAGGCCGCCTTCGAGCAGCTCAACGCCACCCGGCCCACGGCCGTGAACCTGCGCTGGGCCCTGGAGCGGGTGCGCGATCGGGTCGCTCCCCTGGAGCCGGGCCAGCGGGCTGCCGCCGCTGCCGCCGAGGCGGCCGCCATCGCCGAGGAGGACGTGGCCATGTGCGAGGCCATCGGCGACCACGGCCTGCGGATTTTCCAGGAGCTGGCGGCGGCGCGGCCGGCCGAGCGCCGCGACCAGCCGCTCAACGTGCTCACCCACTGCAACGCCGGCTGGCTGGCCACGGTCGACTGGGGCACGGCCCTGGCGCCGATCTACAAGGCCCACCGCGCCGGCCTGCCCATCCATGTGTGGGTCGATGAGACCCGGCCGCGCAACCAGGGCGCCAGCCTCACCGCCTACGAGCTGGGCCGGGAGGGGGTGCCCCACACCGTGATCGTCGACAACGCCGGCGGCCATCTGATGCAGCACGGCCAGGTGGATGCGGTGATCGTGGGCACCGATCGCACCACCCGCCGCGGCGACGTGTGCAACAAGATCGGCACCTACCTCAAGGCCCTGGCCGCCCATGCCAACGGCGTGCCCTTCTACGTGGCCCTGCCCGCCTCCACGATCGACTGGACGATCGACGACGGCGTGGCCGAGATCCCGATCGAGGCCCGCTCCGAGCGGGAGGTGACCCACATCCCCGGCAGGCCCGCGCAGGGGGGTGAGCCGCTGGAGGTGCAGCTGGTGCCGGATGGCACCGCTGCCTTCAACCCCGCCTTCGATGTGACGCCCGCCCACCTGGTGACCGCCCTGATCACCGAGCGGGGCGTGGCGCCGGCCACGGAGGAGGGGCTGCGGGGGCTCTACGGCACCTGAAGCGGCGGCTGATGCGGTGGCTCGCGGCGCCCTGCCGGCGGCTGGCGCTGCCGCCGCCGCGCTTGCGCGGCCTTGCTGCTGCCGCCCTCTACGACGGCCGCCCCGGCAGGAACGCTGGTCATGTCCCCCTTCCACCCGGACATGACCCAACCTGCAACCACTCCGGCCCTGCTGCCGCTCCTCGACGACGCTGACCTGGAGCTGCTCCAGGGCGGCGGCGGCCACTGGGGCTGGGGCGGCTGCCTGCCGCCGACCCATCCGAAGTGCAAGCCCGAGCCCTGCACCCCGCCGAAGCCCCCCGAGCACTGCGCTCCTGTCCACACCAGCAACCACAACGGCGGCCACAACGGCCACCGGTATCCCGGCGGCGGCTCCCACCTGCTGGGCCTGCTGCACCTCGCCGCGCTGCTGCGGCCCTGCTGAGGCTCAGCCGGTGCTGGCGCCCCCCTGCGGGGCGCCCCCCGGCCAGCCCTGGAGCACCAGCTTGCCGATCATGCGGCCCTCCTCCAGCAGCCCGTGGGCCAGCCGGAGGTTGGCCGCGTCGATCGGCTCCAGCAGCCGCGTCATCGTGCTGCGCAGCTCGCCCCCGTCCACCAGGGCGGCGAGGCGGGCCAGAATCTCGCCCTGGCGGGCCATGTCGGCGGTGCGGAACTGGGCCCGCGTGAACATGTATTCCCAGTGGAAGCTCGCGCTCTTGGCCTTGAGCAGGTTGAGGTCGAGCGGGGCGCGGTTGCCCACGATCGCCACGATCGCCCCCTGGGGCCGGATCAGCTCCGCCATCGCCGCCCAGTGGCTGTCGGTGTCGCTGAAGCAGGCGATCTGATCCACCTGCGGCAGCCCCAGGGCCGCCAGCTGGGGAGCCAGCGGGGCGTGGTGGTCCACCACCGCGTCGGCGCCGAGATCCCGCACCCAGGCCTGGCTTTCGGGCCGTGAGGCGGAGGCCACCACCTGCAGCCCGGCGCGCCGCGCCAGCTGGATCGCGATCGAGCCCACGCCACCGGCGCCGCCCAGGATCAGCAGGCTGCGGCCCGCGCTGCCGCCATCCGGGTCGTTGCCGAGCCGATCGAAGAGGGCCTCCCAGGCCGTGAGGCCGGTGAGCGGCAGGGCCGCCGCCGCAGCCGCCGTGAGGCTCCCGGGCCTGCGGGCGCAGAGGCGGGCATCCACCGCCACCCGCTCCGCCTGGCAGCCCGCGCGGGTGATGTCGCCGGCGAACCACACCGGATCGCCCGCGGCCAGAGCCAGCCCCGGTTCCAGCCCCAGCTCCCGCACCGCCGCGCCGGTCGCCAGAACGGTGCCGGCGCCGTCCCAGCCGAGGATCCGGGCGGGTCCCTCCGGTGGCAGGGAGGCCCGCACCTTGGTGTCCACCGGGTTCACGGCGATCGCCTCCACCTGGATCAGCAGGTCGTGGGGAGCCAGCACCGGCTCGGCCACCTCCGCCGCCACCAGGCAGCCGGGGTCGTTGCTGGGCAGGCCGCGGGGGGCGACGATCGCGCGCATGGTTCAGGCGTCGAGGCGTTGCAGGGCGGCGATGCGCTGCTCCAGCGGCGGGTGGCTGGCCAGCAGCCCGAGCAGGCCGCTCGGACCGGAGATCTTGAGCGTGGCCAGGGCCGGCTCCTGGTGGGGATCGCGCAGGCCGCTCACCTGCCCCAGCAGCTGCAGGGCCTCCACCATCGAGCCGGCGCCCGTGAGCCGGGCGGCGCCGGCATCGGCGCGGAACTCCCGGTGGCGGGAGAACCAGGCCGTGATCAGCGAACCCACCAGCCCCAGCAGCACCTCCAGGGGCCACACCAGCAGCATCGGCGGCGCGGCCGAGCGCTGCTCACCATCGCGGGAGCCGCTGGGCAGCAGCACCACCGCGGCCCGGGCCAGGAACATCACGAAGGCGTTGATCACCCCCTGCAGCAGGGTCATCGTCACCATGTCGCCGTTGGCCACGTGGCTGAGCTCATGGGCCAGCACCGCATCGAGGGCCCGGGGCGGCATGCCCTCAAGGATGCCGCTCGACACCGCCACCAGGGCCCGCTCCGGGCTGGGGCCGGTGGCGAAGGCATTCCATTCGGGCGAGTCGTAGATCCCCACCTCCGGTGTCGGCAGGCCCGCCTGGCCCGCCAGGGCCTCCACCCGGGCCACCAGGTTGCGGCTGGTGGGGTCGTTGAAGTCGTTGAGCACCTGCACGCCCAGCATCCGCTTGGCGGAGGCCGCCGACCACTGCAGCGACAGCCAGCTGCCCACCGCGCCCCAGCCGAAGCAGGCCAGCATCAGCGGGCCCAGCGGCAGATCGGCGGGCACGATCCCGGCCGCCGCCAGCAGGCCCAGCAGCAGGGAGATGGTGAGCACCACCGCCAGGTTTGTGAGCAGGAACAGGACCGTGCGCAACGCCATCGTCGCCTCGTCCGGAGGGTCTTGCCGGCACCGTAGCCAGGGTGCCCGGAGCCGGAAACAGCCCCGCCCCTAGCCTCGGTGCCGAGTTCCCTCCGCCCCCGCCATGCCCGTGCTCAACCGCTGGTCCGAGGCCGATGCCCGCGCCGCCGTGGAGCACTGGGGCGCCCGGGGGGCATCGGAGGACCTGGCCCTGCGCACCTATTCGGCGCGCCTGCTCGGCGCCGACCCCGAGCTGGTGCTGCACGGCGGCGGCAACACCTCGGTGAAGACAACGGTGCGGGGCCTGCTGGGCGAAACGATCCCCGTGCTGTGCGTCAAGGGCAGCGGCTGGGATCTGGGCAGCATCGAACCGCCGGGCCATCCCGCCGTGCGGCTCGAGCCCCTGCGCGAGCTGCGGGCGCTGGCCAGCCTCAGCGACGAAGACATGGTGGCCGCCCAGCGGCGCAATCTGATCGACCCGGCGGCCCCCAACCCCTCGGTGGAAGCCCTGCTGCACGCCTTCCTGCCGCACCGCTTCGTGGATCACACCCATGCCACGGCCCTGCTGGCCCTGGCCGATCAGCCCGATGCCGAGGCGGTCTGCCGGCGCCTCTACGGCGACCGGGTGGCCCTGGTGCCCTATGTGATGCCCGGCTTCGCCCTGGCCCTGGCGGCCGCCGAGGCCTACGAGCGGGCGGCGGAACGGGCGGCCGCGGCCGGCGTGGAGCTGGAGGGCATGGTGCTGCTCCAGCACGGCCTGTTCTCCTTCGGCGACAGCGCCCGCCAGAGCTATGAGCGGATGATCGCCCTGGTGCAGGAGGCGGAGGGCTGCATCGCCGCCGCCGGTTCCGCCGCCGCGCCCGCTGCTGAGCCCCCGGCCTCCGCGGCTCCTCCCGCCCCCGCCCCCGCCTCGGCCGCGAGCGCCGCCGACCTGCTGCCCAGGCTGCGCGGTGCCCTGGCCCGCGCCGCCGCCGCCGAGGGGGCGCCGCTGCGCTGGCAGGCGGCCCTGCGCGGCACCCCCCGCTGCCGCGCCGTGGTCGATGATCCGCGCCTGGCCGACTGGGCCGGCCGCGGCGTGGCCACCCCCGACCATGTGATCCGCACCAAGGCGCGGCCGCTGCTGCTGCCCGCCGGCGCCGACACGGCCGCGATCGATCAGGCCCTGGAGGCCTACATCCGCGAGTACCGCGCCTACTTCAGCCGCAACAACGAGCGGGTGGGCGGCGGCCGCCGGATGCTTGATCCGCTGCCCCGGCTGGTGGCGATCCCCGGCCTGGGCCTGGTGGGGCTGGGCCGCTCCGCCGCCGATGCCGCCATCGCCGCCGACATCGCCGAGGCCTGGGCCGCCACCCTGCTGGCCGCCGAGACGGTGGGCCGCTTCCAGCCGGTGAACGAGGCCGACACTTTCGCAATGGAGTACTGGAGCCTGGAGCAGGCCAAGCTCGGCCGCGGCGCCGAGAAGCCGCTGGCCCGCCGGGTGGTGGTGGTGACCGGCGGCGCCGGTGCGATCGGTGCCGCCACCGCCCGGGCCTTCGCCGCCGAGGGGGCCGACCTGGCCGTGCTCGACCGCGACGGCGAGGGGGCCGCTGCGGTGGCCGCCGGCTGCGGGCCGCGCGCCCTGGGCCTGGCCTGTGATGTCACCGATCCGGCCGCCGTGCGCGATGCCTTCGCCAAGGTGGCGGCCCACTTCGGTGGCCTCGACATCGTGGTGAGCAACGCCGGCGCCGCCTGGACCGGCGCCATGGCCACCCTGCCCGAGGCCGACCTGCGGGCCAGCTTCGAGCTCAACCTCTTCTCCCACCAGAGCGTGGCCCAGGCCGCCATCGCCCTGTTCCGCCGCCAGGATCCCGGCGGTGCGGCCCCCACCCTGGGCGGCCAGCTGCTCTTCAACGTGAGCAAGCAGGCCCTCAACCCGGGGCCCAACTTCGGCGCCTACGGCATCAGCAAGGCGGCCCTGCTGGCCCTGATGCGCCAGTACGCCCTCGAGGAGGGCGAGGCCGGCGTGCGCGTGAATGCGATCAACGCCGATCGGATCCGCTCCGGCCTGCTCGATGACGCCATGATCCGTGCCCGCGCCGCCGCCCGCGGCGTGAGCGAGGAGGTGTACATGGCGGGCAACCTGCTCGGCCAGGAGGTGCACGCCAGCGACGTGGCCGCGGCCTTCGTGGCCCTCGCCCGCATGGAGCGCACCACCGGCGCGGTGCTCACCGTCGACGGCGGCAACGTGGCGGCCATGGTGCGCTGAGCGGCCCTCAGAGGCCGAAGTGGCGGCGGAAGAAGACCTCGCTGGCCTCCAGCACTCGCAGCTGCACGGCGCTGTCGCGGAAGCCGTGGCCCTCACCCGGGAACAGGTGCACCTCCACCGGCACCCCCCGCTCCTGCAGGGCGAGGGCCATCCGCTCGGTCTGCTCCGGAGGCACCACCGTGTCGTCGAGCCCCTGGAAGAAGATCACCGGCCGCTGGATGCGATCGGCGTGGCGCAGCGGTGAGCGGGCCTCGTAGGTGCCCCTGTCCTGGGGCCAGGGGCCGATCAGGCCATCGAGGTAGCGGGCCTCGAAGCGGTGGTCGCCGTGGTCGGCCAGCGCCGCCAGATCGGTGACCGCGTAGCGGCAGGCCCCGGCCCGCAGCACATCGCTGCAGCAGAGCAGGGCGAGCACCGTGAAGCCGGCTGCGCTCCCGCCCTCCATGGCGATCCGTTCCGGATCGGCCCTGCCCGCCGCCACCAGGGCCCGGGCGGCGGCTGCGCAGTCGGCCACGTCCACCACGCCCCACTGCCGGTCGAGCCGCCTGCGGTAGGCCCGGCCGAAGCCCGTGGAACCGCCGTAGTTCACATCGAGCACGCCCCAGCCGCGGCTGGTCCAGAACTGGATCGCCAGGTTCAGCCCGGTGCGCGCCATGCCGGTGGGGCCGCTGTGGGCGCGAAGCAGCAGCGGCGTGCGGCCATCACCGCCCCCCGCCGGCGGATAGAACCAGGCGTGGCCGCGGGCGCCGCCGTGGCCCTCGAACCACAGCGCCTCGGGCCGGCTGATCGCGTCCGGCGCCAGCGGGCAGGGGGCCGCCGGTTGGTGCTGCCAGCGGCCGCTGGCCAGCTCGATCTCGAGCAGGCCGCTGCCGCGGTCGGCCGCGGCGGCCACCGCCACCAGCCGGCCCTCGCCGGCGCAGAGCCCGGCCAGGTCGTCGCAGGGCTGCTCCAGGGGGCGCCAGCCCCCGCCCGCTGGCTGGAGGGGCACCTCCCCCAGCTCCCAGCGGCCGTCGCGGCAGGCCGCCGCCCACAGCCGGCCGCCGTCCCAGGCGGTGGTGCGCAGCCCGTAGATCCACTGGGGCGCGCCGAACTCGGCCGCCATCGGCAGCAGGGGCCGCCAGTCGCAGGGATCGCCGGGGCCGAGCCGCTCGGCGGCGGCGAGCAGCTCCAGGTTCCACCAGCCGCTGCGGTCGTTGGCCACCACCAGATCCCCTCCCGGCAGCCAGAGCGGCTGAAACACCGAGAGGTCGCCATCGGCCACCACCCACGTGTCCGCCAGGTGGCCATCGCCGCCGAAGCGCCCCAGCAGCAGCCGGCTCCGCTCCCAGGGCATGGCGGGCTGCTGCCACTCCACCCAGGCCAGGTGGGTGCCAGCGGGGCTGAGGCAGGCGTAGCCGCAGAAATCGGGTGGTTCGTGCAGCGGCGTCGGTGCGCCCCCCGCCAGGGGCACGCTCACCAGCCGGTCGCGGCCGCCGCTCTCCATCACCCCGAACCAGCGGCCTCGGGCCAGATCGAGGCGGCCGTCGGCGAAGTCGCGCGGCTCCGCGGCGGCCGGGGTGAGCGACCGCGGTGCCGGCAGGGGGCTGTCGGCGCCGGCCAGCAGGTTGGCGGGCATCTCCAGCAGCCAGAGCCCCCGGTCGCCGTCGTCGACGAACACCACCACCAGGCCGCCGCCGGCGCCCGCTTCGGCGCAGTAGACGCCGCCGCCGTAGGCGTGCACCCGGCTGCGCAGGTTCCAGGCCCCCGGCGTCAGCTCCAGGTCGGCGCCCCCTCCCCGCCGGCGCAGCAGCAGGGTGGTGCGCCCCTTCTCCTGGGGCCGCTGCTCGAGCCAGAGCAGGTGGCCCGCCACCAGCTGCGGCTCGCGCAGCACCGGCACCTGGCCCAGGGCGGTGGCGGCCGGGAGGGGGCGCCGCCGCTGCGGAGCGCCGCTGCTGCCTGCCGCCATCGCTGCTCCCCCTGCTGCCGCTTCTACAATCGCCCCATCGTTTCAGGTGATGCCTTGGCCCGCAGCTTCGCCCAGATGGCCCGCACGGCGGAGCGCAGCAGCCGCACCGTGGTGGTGCCCAAGGAACCGCTGGATCAGCCGCCCCTCGAGATCCGCACCCTCGGCTCCCGCGACCTGCGCAGCCAGGCCCGTCGGATCAGCCGGATCGATGAATCCGTGCGCGACCTGGCCCGCGACATGCTGCGCAGCATGTACGCGGCCCGTGGCATCGGTCTGGCGGCGCCCCAGGTGGGCGTGAACCAGCAGCTGCTGGTGATCGACCTCGACATCGAGGAGGCCAGCACCCCGCCGATGGTGCTGATCAACCCCGAGATCACCGCCGCCGGCGCCTCCTGCAACACCTACGAGGAGGGCTGCCTCAGCATCCCCAAGGTTTATCTGGAGGTGGTGCGCCCCTCCGTGGTGGAGGTGAGCTACCGCGATGAGAACGGCCGGCCGCGGCGGCTCAAGGCCGATGGCCTGCTCGCCCGCTGCATCCAGCACGAGATGGATCACCTCCAGGGTGTGCTGTTCGTCGACCGCGTCACCGACGAGCTCTCGCTCAACGAGGAGCTGAAGCAGCACGGCTTCGCCCGTGCCGATGTCCGCTCTCTGCGCTGAACCCATGCCGATGAAACCCCTGGCCGGCCTGTTCCTGGCCCTGGCCTGCATCCTCGGCATCGCCGCCACCGGCTGCGTGTTCGAGCTTGCCTACGGCGATCCCGACCTGGGCGTCGCCACCACCCGGGCCATCCTGGCCGCCAGCCTGCCCAGCACCGTGGTGGCGCTGCTGGTGGCGATCCGCATCAACAAGCCGGCCTCCTGATTGGCACCGGCCGCCTGGTTCCCCCCAAGGCGGCTTCATACGATTCGCCCCCAACCCCAGACCGACGTGGTGACCTTCTCCCCGCTGCGGCGCCTCGGCGCCCCGCTGCTTGCCGCCGGAGCCTTTGCCGGGGCCAGCGTCCTGGCCTCCGCCACCGCCACGGGCTTCCAGCTCCTCCCGGTCGATCAGAGCATGTTCGTGCTGCTCGCCGCCCCGATCGGCGAGTCGGGCCAGAAGTCGATGCTCAACATCTGGGAGCAGGTGCCCGGCCGCCGCACCTGTTTCTCGGTGCTGCCGGGCAAGCCGGCCCTGGTCGACCTGCACCTGCGCACCTTCAACTGGGACGGCATCTGCCGCCGCTTCCTCGACTCCAACAGCTACTCCGTCCGGGTGGGTGAGCGGGAGCTGGGCACCGTCTACCGCCTCACCGTGGTCCGCCGCGGCGGCGACAACCTGCTGATGGCCTACCCAACCCGCAGCTCGGCCGGCCCGGAGATGCTGGTGGCCCGCACCGGCGGCCATGCCGCCGGAAATCTCAACTTTGAACTCGAGCCGGGCTGGAGCCTGCGGCGACGCTCCGCCGCCGGCCGCGCCCTGGGCCATGTCTACCTCTACCGGGATGACTTCCCCGCCGGCACCACGGCCGCCGTCGGCACCCCTGCCGCCGCGGGTACCCCGGCGGCCGGCAGCTCCACCCAGCCAGGGACTCCCGCCACCCCGACCGGCACCACTGCTCCCGGTGCCAAACCCACGCCGCTCAGCAGCACCACGGGGGTGCCCGCCAGCGGCGCCGCCCCGGTGCCTCCGGCCCCACCGGCCGTGCGGCCCGGCAGCGCCACCCCCAGGCGCTGAGCCAGGGGTGGCGGCAACCCGCGCTGCTACTGTGGCCAACTGCATTCGTGTCTGCAGCTCTTCATGACCCAGGTCACCGTCGGCGAAAACGAAGGGATCGAATCCGCCCTGCGTCGCTTCAAGCGCCAGGTGTCCAAGGCCGGGATCTTCGCTGATCTCAAGCGGCTGCGCCACCACGAAACCCCCACCGAGAAGTACAAGCGCAAGGCCCAGCAGCGCCGCCGTCGCCGCTGATCCAGGCGCGCAGGCGAGGCCCGGCGCGATCGGTGCTTCTACCGGTTTACGGGCCGCCCGCCCGGTTCCAGGCTGGAGACACCTCCGCTCGTCAGGGCCATGGATTCCTCCGTCCACCCAACCGGCCGGCCCCTCCAGGGGCCCGCTGCCCTTGGCAGCGGCCTGATCGCGTTCGTCGCCTGGTTGGGCGACGCCGTGGCCCATGCCTTCGGCAACCCCCGCGAGGAGGCGGCCCTCCAGCCTCCGCTGGTGGATGTGCAGCCCTTTCATGGCCTGGTGAGCCGTCGCCGGCGTCGCCGTTGAGTCGCACCCGCTTCAGGTTGCATTCGCTTCAGGCCTCGGCACTGCCCTGGCTCTGCAGCGAGCGGTCGAACCAGCGGTAGGTGAGGGCCTCCCCCACGGCGGTGCTGTCCACCGTGGTCCTGCCTGCCAGATCGCTGATGGTGCGCGCCACCCGCAGCACCTTCTGACCGCCGCGGGCGGTGAGCACGCCGCCGGCCACCGCCCGCTCCCAGAGATCGAGGGCCGCCGGTTCGAGCTGGAGCACCGCTGCCAGCGACGCCATCGGCAGCTCGGCATTGCTCAGTCCGGCGGGATTGCGCCGCCGCATCCGCCCGTGGGCCCGGCGCACCCGCTCCGCCACCTGCCGGCTGCTCTCCGGCGCGCTGCGTCTGGCCCCGTTGTGGCCGCACTCTGCCTCCGCCGGCCGCCAGCTGGCGGCCAGATCCTCCGCCTCCGGCCGGCGCACCACCACCTGCAGGTCGATCCGGTCGAGCAGCGGCCCCGACAGCCTGCCCCAGTAGCGCCGCCGGCTTCCCTCGCCGCAGCGGCAGGCCTGCTGCGGGTCGCCGTACCAGCCGCAGGGGCAGGGATTGGTGGCGGCCACCAGGGTGATCCGGCAGGGGAAGCGGCACCCCTGGCGGGCGCGGTGGATCCACACCTCCCCCTCCTCGAGGGGCTGGCGCAGCTGGTCGAGCACGGGGCGCCGGAACTCCGCCAGCTCATCGAGAAACAGCACCCCCAGGTGCGCCAGGCTCAGCTCGCCCGGCCGCGGGCTGGCGCCGCCGCCGATCAGGGCCGCCGCCGAGCAGCTGTGGTGCGGGCTGCGGAAGGGGCGCTGGCGCAGCAGCCCCGCCCCCTCGCTCAGCAGCCCCGCCACCGAATGGAGCCGCGTGATCTCCAGGGCCTCCTCGCGGCCGAGCGGCGCCAGCAGGCCTGCCAGCCGGCGGGCGAGCATCGTCTTACCGGCGCCGGGTGGGCCCACGAGCAACAGGTGGTGGCGTCCGGCGGCCGCGATCTCCAGGGCCCGGCGGGCATGGGCCTGGCCGCGCACCTCGGCCAGATCGGGCGTCGCCATTGCCGGGGGGCCGGCCTGGGCAGGCGGCGGAGGCGCTGCCAGGTGCGGTTCGGCCAGCCAGGCCAGGGCCTCGCGCAGGTCGCGGGCGCCCCAGATGCTGAGCCCCTCCACCAGGGCCGCCTCGGCGGCATTGGCCGCCGCCACCAGCAGGCGCCGGGCGCCGCGGGCCCGGGCCGCCATGGCCAGCGCCAGCACCCCCCGGATCGGCCGCAGCCGCCCATCCAGCCCCAGCTCGGCGGCGCTCCACACCCCCTCCAGCAGGCGGGGATCCAGCTGGCCGCTGGCCTGCAGCAGCCCCAGGGCGATCGGCAGGTCGAAGCCCGGGCCCTCCTTGCGCAGGTCGGCCGGCGCCAGGCTCACCACCACCCGCGTCAGCGGCACCCGCAGTCCGCTGTTGCGCAGCGCCGCCCGCACCCGCTCCCGGGCCTCCTGAACCGCCGCGTCGGCCAGGCCCACCAGCTGCAGGCCGGGCAGGCCCGGCACGATGTCCACCTCCACGCTCACGTCGTGGGCATCAAGGCCGCGCAGGGCGGCGGTGCGGCAGCGGGCCAGCATCCGGATCGGAGCGGGGAACACCTTGCAGGTGCCACCGCCCGTCCATGCCAGCATCGCCCCAGTGAGGCCCGCCAGCGCCCGTGACCGACTCCGCCGCCCCGCCCAGCCCCGCACCCAGTCCTGCGCCCACCCCTGCGCCCGGCAACGACACCGTGTTCGGCCGCATCCTGCGGGGCGAGATCCCCTGCGATCAGGTGTACGCCGACGATCTCTGCCTCGCCTTCCGCGATGTGCAGCCCCAGGCGCCCGTGCACGTGCTGGTGATCCCGCGCGACCCCATCGCCCGGCTCGATGAGGCCGGCGCCGAGCATGGCGCCCTGCTCGGCCATCTGCTGCTGGTGGCGGCCCTGGTGGCCCGCGAGGAGGGCCTCAGCGGCTTCCGCACCGTGATCAACAGCGGTGCCGAGGCGGGACAGACCGTGTTCCACCTGCACGTGCATGTGATCGGTGGCCGGCCCCTGGCCTGGCCTCCCGGCTGAGGCACCCGCCGCGGTGCGTGCGTCCGGCGAGAATGCCGGCAACCGCGCACCCCCATGAACCCCCTCACGGCCCTTCGCCAGCAGCTGGGCAGGCTGCAGCGCCTGGCCCAGCCCTACTTCCTGCCGCTCGATGGCGGTGGCGCCGGCAGCGGCTGGCAGTTCCTGCTGCTGGTGCTGGCCCTGCTGGCGGTGGTGGTGGGAAGCACGCTGCTGCTGCTCACCGGCAGCGTGGCCCTGGCGGGTCTGTGGGTGCCGCGCATGCGCGACGCCTTCCTGCCGGGGGTGGCCCAGCAGGTGGCGGCGATCTGGGCCAGCCCGGTGGGGGCCGTGGTGATGGTGCTGTTCGCCGCCGGCCTCGGCTGTTTCGCGACGCTGCGCAGCCGCCTGCGCCAGGGCCGCTGGCTGCCATGGCTGCTGATGGGGGTGATCACCCTGCTGATCCTGGTGATCAACGGCATCAACGTGGGCATCAGCTTCGTGGCCCGCAACATCGAGAACGCCCTGGTGGCCTACCAGCAGGAGGAGTTCTGGAAGATCGTGGCGATCTACGCCTTCTGCCTGGTGCTGGCGCTGCCGATCCGGGCGCTTCAGGGTTACCTCATTCCCCGCCTGGGCCTGCTCTGGCGCCAGTGGCTGAGCAGCCGGCTGCTGCAGCGCTACATGAGCAACCGGGCTTACTACGTGCTCAATCCCAACGAGGAATCGAGCGAGGAGATCGACAACCCCGATCAGCGGATCTCCCAGGATGCCGACAGCTTCACGGGCACGAGCCTGAGTGTGAGCGTGGAGATCCTCTCCGCCCTGCTCACCTTCTTCAGCTTCATCATCGTGCTCTGGAGCATCAGCGCCAACCTGGCCCTGTGGCTGCTCCTGTATTCCGTGGTGGGCACGGGTCTGATCATCTTCGCCAGCCGCAAGCTGGTGGCGCTCAACTACCAGCAGCTGCGCCTCGAGGCCGATTTCCGCTACGGCCTGGTGCACATCCGCGACAACGCCGAATCGATCGCCTTCTACCGCGGTGAGGCCCAGGAGGCCCGTGAGGGCGAGCGGCGCCTCGGCGGGGCCATCCGCAACCGCAACCGCCTGATCATCTGGGAAGCGCTGATCAGCGTGATCCAGCGCTCCTACGACTACTTCTCGCGCTTCCTGCCCTGGTTGGTGATCGCGCCGATGTATTTCAGCAAGCAGGTGGACTTCGGCGTGTTCGGCCAGGCCTCGATCGCCTTTTCCCAGGTGCTCTTCTCGGTCAGCTACATCGTCAACAACATCGACCGGCTGGCGGCCTTCTCCGCGTCGATCAGCCGCCTCGAGGGCTTCCAGGCCACGGTGGATGCGATCGTGGCCGGCCAGGACGGCCTGCTACCCGCCACCGCCACCGCCACCGCCACCGCCACCGCCACCGCGACTGCCACTGCCACTGCCACCGCCAGCGCTATCCCTGCGGCCCGGGCGAGCGCGGCGGAGGAATCGGGCGAGGCGATCGTGCTGCAGCACGTGGATCTGGTGCCGCCCCGCACGGGCCGCACCCTGCTGCACGACCTCAGCCTCAGCGTGGGCCCGCGCCAGCGGCTGCTGGTGGTGGGGCCATCCGGCTGCGGCAAGACCTCCTTCCTGCGCCTGGTGAGCGGGCTCTGGCCGGCCGCCGCCGGGTCGGTGCAGCGTCCGCCCCAGGGGGAGCTGATGTTCATCCCCCAGAAGCCCTACATGATCCTGGGCAGCCTGCGGGAGCAGCTCTG
>VFQS010001251.1_pt1 | contig 23851 bp, 23 predicted proteins | sample 3512361 | NCBI WGS metagenome assembly VFQS01 (sample SAMN10412375, study PRJNA504923) | tailings metagenome | isolation source: Relicate 1 Philex TSF3 active mining | place: Philippines
TCTTGCGGTTCACCATCCCCTTGAGCTCCTCGCTCAGGGATTCGGGAGCTATCGCACCAAAACCAGCGCGCCGCAATAGCGACACCACCTCTCGCTTCTGGCGGAACCCCTGGCGATGCGTCGCCACCGGCACCAGGGGCTCGAGCGGATCCGCCAGGTGGGCCCGCAAGCTGTCGCCGGTATGCAGCGCAAAGCGGCGCACATCCGATTCGCGGGCAGCGCGATCGCCGGGAAGCAGGCAGAAATAGCCCTGCCCCTTGAACGGCCCCACCAGGTTCATGTTCACGCCCTGGCGGCGCTGGAAGGCCACCACGGCCTCGCAGATCTCGGGCCAGCAAGGGGCCAGGTGGGCGGATGGCGCGTCTGCATCACCCGCCTGGGAGCTGAGCAGCTGCTCCAGGTTGGCGTCGGGCTGCTTGCGGGCCTCGCTCACCAGCTGGAAGCAGAGGGCCTCGATCGCCTGGTCGTCCTGACAGGAGCAGCCGCGCACAGCCCGTTCCCGCACCCGCCGACCCGGCAGGTTTTCGTACACGCTCACCCAACGGCTGTTGTGCCCCACCCGCAGCCGGAAGGGCAGGTGATGGGCGCGCAACACACCGTTGGCGTGGCTCAGAGCGCTGTTGGCCTGTGTCATGGCTCAAAGGCTTTATGGGGAGAGTTCCCCAGCCGCTGGCCGATCGGTCTCACGGCGCCCCAAGGGGTTCCGCGATGTTTGGGGGTGTTTGGGGGAAACCCCCAAACATTTGGCGCAATTAGCGCTTTCGCAAGCCTTTCGCGGTCTCAGTCCGGCCTGGCTCAGAACCCTGCCAGTAGCCTGAAAACGCTTGCCAGCACTGGCAAAACCCAGCCAGGCAAAGGCGAGACTCAAAATGGGTCGTCTGAGATTCGAACTCAGGACCAATCGGTTAAAAGCCGAGTGCTCTACCGCTGAGCTAACGACCCGCCCGGAACTGGGAATCCAGGTTCGGAGGTGGCCCTTGCGGGCACCCAGTGAACGTATCACCCGGAGGGTCCGGGTTCCAACCGCGCTGAGAATGGTGGGCTCGTGCCCCTGGCCGCCCGCTTGTCATGCCTGATCTGCCCTGGCCTCAGCCCACGGTTCATCCCGATGCCTGGGTGGCCGAATCGGCTGTGCTGATCGGCGATGTGCAACTGGCAGCCGGTGCCAGCCTCTGGCCCACGGCCGTGGCCCGCGGCGATGTCTGCGCCATCTGCATCGGTGAAGGCAGCAACGTGCAAGACGGAGCCGTGCTGCACGGCGACCCCGGCCAACCCGTGACCATCGGCGCCGACGTGACCATTGGCCACCGAGCAGTGGTGCACGGCGCCACCCTGGAGGACGGCTGCCTGGTCGGCATTGGCGCCATCGTTCTCAACGGCGTCACCGTGGGAGCCGGTGCGCTGGTGGCCGCTGGATCGGTGGTCACCAAGAACGTTCCACCGCGGGCGCTGGTGATGGGTGCACCGGCCCAGGTGAAGCGGGAACTGAGCGATGAGCAGCTGACTGAGCAGCGCGAACACGCCCGCCGCTACCGCCAACTGGCGATGGCCCACGCCGGCCGCTCCAGCGATCCCGGCTTCCGGCTGGAGGGCTGAACGGCAGGCCCAATTGCTGCGAATTCAGTCAACTGCCCCGGAGCGGGCTCGGGTGCCTGGGGATGGTCCGTAAGATCAGATCACGCACATCTTTAACCCCAAGCCATGGACGCCCGGCTTCTGCTCGTTGTGACCCCGATCGCGCTGGCCGCTGGCTGGGCTGTGTTCAACATCGGCCGCGCCGCGGTTGGTCAGCTGCAAATGATGCTCAAGCGGGCTAACGGCTGATCACGATCAGCACCTCGTCTTGATTCGAGGGCCAAGATTTCTGCCCAAGCCCCCGATGGTCGGGGGCTTTTTCATGGCTTCAGCCGCATCCCAAGGGCTGAGCCAAGCAGCAGCACCGCAGATCGCTTCATGCGAGGGATGCAGATCCTTCCCCCGCAACCTGATCAGCCCAAGAGGAGCGTCAACTGCTGCCGCAGTTGCCCCGTAGGGTGAACCCACGGTGCGGCGCAGCGGTGCAGACGAACAGCGCAGAGGTGTTGGTGATCGGCGCTGGCCTGGCCGGCACTGAAGCCGCCTGGCAGATCGCCAGCGCCGGGGTGCCGGTGCGGCTGGTGGAGATGCGGCCCGTGCGTCGCTCACCGGCTCACCACAGCAGTGAATTCGCCGAGCTGGTGTGCAGCAACAGCTTCGGGGCGCTCAGCAGCGACCGCGCCGCCGGCCTGCTGCAAGAAGAGCTGCGCCGCCTGGGTTCCCTGGTGATCGGCACCGCCGACCGCCACGCCGTGCCCGCCGGCGGTGCCCTGGCGGTGGATCGGGGGCGCTACAGCGCCGCCCTCACCGAAGCCCTGGAGCATCACCCGCTGGTGACCGTTGAGCGCCGCGAGCAAACCGAGCTGCCCGGCCCCGAGCAGATCACCGTGCTGGCCACCGGTCCGCTCACCAGTGAGCCCCTGGCCGAGCAGCTGCGCGCCTTCACCGGCCGGGCCGATTGCCACTTCTTTGATGCCGCCAGCCCGATCGTGGAGGGCGAGAGCATCGATCTCTCGGTGGCCTTCCGCGCCTCCCGCTACGACAAGGGCGACGCCGACTACATCAACTGCCCGATGAACAAGGAGCAGTTCCTCGCCTTCCGCGAGGCGCTGCTGGCCGCTGAACAAGCCGAACTCAAGGATTTCGAAAAAGAGAACGCCACCTTCTTCGAGGGCTGCCTGCCGATCGAGGAGCTCGCCCGCCGCGGCGAAGACACGATGCGCTACGGCCCGCTCAAGCCGATCGGCCTGTGGGATCCGCGCTGGGGCGATGTCAACGACCGCGATGTGAGGCGGGCCAACCGTGCCTACGCCGTGGTGCAACTGCGCCAGGAAGACAAGGACGGCCGCCTTTGGAACCTGGTGGGCTTCCAGACGAACCTCAAATGGGGGGAGCAGAAACGGGTGCTGCGGATGATTCCGGGGCTGGAGAACGCCGAATTCGTGCGCTTCGGCGTGATGCACCGCAACACCTTCCTCGAAGCCCCGCAGCTGCTTGATCCCACCCTGCAGTTCCGCCAGCGCTCCACGCTGCTGGCCGCCGGCCAGATCACCGGCACCGAGGGCTATGCGGCCGCCGTGGCCGGGGGTTGGCTAGCCGGCACCAACGCCGCCCGGCTGGCCCGTGGCCAGGAGCCGCTGCAGCTGCCCGCCACCTCGATGATCGGCGCCCTCACCCACTTCATCGCCGAAGCCCCCAGCGAAAAGTTCCAGCCGATGCCCCCCAACTTCGGCCTCTTGCCCGACCTGCCTGAGCGCATCCGCGACAAGCGCCGGCGCTATGGCGCCTACCGGGATCGGGCACTGGCCAGCATCGCCTCACTGCCCTAACTCCACGATCCAACTCTCGATGCCCGTGCGCGCAAACACCTCTCCGGCGTCGAAACGGGCCTTGATCTGATCCCAGTCGATGTCATGCACATCGGCCGGTGGCTCGCGGTTCAGCGCCTGGTAGGCCCAGCTGTAGTGAGCGGTGAACACAACAGTGGGCTGCTCACACCAGGCGAGCTGCAACCCCATCTGCTGCACCGCGGTGAACACGAAGCGATCGCATACCGGGCCGAGATAGGGGGGCATCATTCCCCAGAGCGCCAGGACCCGAAAGCTGCGGGGATAGAACACAAAACAAGACGTGTCGGCGTGGATCCGCAGCGCATCCTCCTCAGGCACTCCGGGCACCTCGGTTCCATCCGGCAACACCACCCGCCGCCCCATCACCAGCACATCGGCCGTGGGCTGACGGCGTTTCAGCTCCAGGGCGAGGGCCACATGCTGCGGCTCAAACCAGTTGTCGGCATCGAGCATCAGGATCGGCCAATAACCGCGGTTGATGGCGGAGATCGCACCCAGGCAGCGCGGTGTGTTGCCGTTGTCAGCGTGGCGGTGCGGCAGCACCAGGTGATCGCAATCCCAGCCATCGATCTCACAACGGGCTTCACCGTCGGCCACCATCACGTGCCGGACCGGCATCGTCTGGCTGGCGCAGCTCTGATGGCAGCGCTCCAACACCGGCAGGGATTCAGTGCAATAGGGCGTGATCACGGCAGCCCCGCGACCGGACACAACCGCCATCGATTCCCTGCGATCAAGCGATTCAACCACGATCTTCCGAGCGGCCGGCTCCTAGGGTCGCCCCATCCCGCCCGCGCGCCCCGGTGACCACAACCCCTGCCCCCACCTGGGATGTGATCGTGATCGGCTCGGGCATCGGCGGCCTGGTCACGGCCTCGCAGCTGGCTGCCAAGGGAGCAAAAACCTTGGTGCTGGAGCGCTACCTGATCCCGGGTGGCTCGGGAGGGAGCTTCCGGCGCGATGGCTACACCTTTGATGTGGGTGCCTCGATGATCTTCGGCTTCGGCACCCAGGGCCACACCAACCTGCTCACCCGCGCCCTGGCGGATGTGGGGCAACACTGCGACACGGTGCCCGACCCCGCCCAGCTCGAATACCACCTGCCCGGCGGGCTCAACGTGGCTGTGGACCGCGACTACGAGGCCTTCATCGCCCGGCTGTCGGCGTTGTTCCCCCACGAAGCCAAGGGGATCCGGGCGTTTTATGACACCTGCTGGCAGGTGTTCAACTGCCTCGATGCGATGCCGCTGCTCTCGCTCGAGGATCCGGCCTATCTGGCCAAGGTGTTCTTCCGGGCACCCCTGGCCTGCCTGGGGCTGGCGCGCTGGCTGCCGTTCAACGTGGGCACTGTGGCGCGCAAGCACATCCGCGACGAACAGCTGCTCAGGCTGATCGACATGGAGTGCTTCTGCTGGAGCGTGATGCCCGCCGATCTCACGCCGATGATCAATGCGGGCATGGTGTTCTCCGATCGCCATGCCGGCGGCATCAACTACCCCAAGGGAGGCGTGGGGGTGATCGCCGAGAAGCTGGTGGCCGGCCTGGAGAGCCATGGCGGCGCGATCCGCTACAAGGCGCGCGTTACCAAAGTGCTGATTGAAAACGGCCAAGCCGTGGGCGTGCGGCTGGCCAATGGCGAGGAGATCCGCGCCCGCCGGGTGGTGAGCAACGCCACCCGCTGGGACACGTTTGAAACCGAGCAGGAAAGCGCCGACGTGCAGCGCCCACGATCCGCTGCCCTCGTGGATGCCGCCCACACCCCCCGAGCCGAGAGCACCTGGCGCCGCCGCTACAGGCCCTCTCCTTCGTTTCTCTCACTCCACCTCGGTGTGGATGCAGCGGTGATCCCCGAGGGCTTCCACTGCCATCACCTGCTGCTTGAAAACTGGGCCGAGATGGAAAGCGAACAGGGGGTGATCTTCGTGTCGATCCCCACGCTGCTTGATCCCTCCCTGGCACCGGAAGGCCGGCACATCGTGCACTCCTTCACCCCCAGCGACATCAAGCTCTGGACGCAGCTCAGCCCCGCGGAGTACAAGGCCAAAAAGGCCGCCGATGCCGCCCGGCTGATCCAGCGGCTCGAAGCAATCCTGCCGGGGCTGGGCGGCGCGATCCGCCACCAGGAAATCGGCACGCCGCGCACCCACCGCCGCTTCCTCGGCCGCATGGGCGGCAGCTACGGGCCCATCCCAGCCCTGCGGCTTCCGGGACTCCTACCGATGCCCTTCAACCGCACCGGACTTCAAAACCTCTACTGCGTGGGCGATTCCTGCTTCCCCGGCCAGGGCCTCAACGCCGTGGCCTTCAGCGGCTTCGCCTGCGCCCACCGCATCGGCGCCGATCTGGGGCTCAACCCCTGGGCCCTGCCGGCCTAGGCAGCGCCACCCAGAAACGGCATTAAAGTAGTGAAAGTCACTACAAGAGCGTGATCAACGTCAATGCCGCTGACGCCAACCGCTCCTTCTCCAAGCTGCTGCGTCAGGTAGCCCAAGGGGAGTCGTTCACGGTCCTCTCCCATGGCCGCCCCGTCGCAACCCTGGCGCCGGCCCAGAACCAGAGCCGTGAGAAACGCCAGAGCCGAACAACGCTGCTGAAGCGACTGAACCTTGAACCCATGAGCGATCAGTCGCGCACCTGGACGCGCGATGAGCTGTACGACTGATGCGCGCAGCTCTTGATACTCACGTTCTCGTCTACGCCGAAGGCGTGGGTGACAGCAAACGCGTCTCCGCCAGCCGCGAGCTGCTGCATCAGGCACTCGCCGCCGATCTGGTGATCCCCGTGCAATGCCTGGGGGAACTCTTTCGCGTTCTGACAGGCAAAGCAGGCCGGTCGCGCGAGCAAGCGCAGAACAGCGTGCTGAGCTGGATGGATGCCTACGAGGTGGAGAACACCACAACCTCTGCCTGGAGCGGAGCGATGGACCTGTGTGTCGCCCATCAACTGAGCAGCTGGGATGCCTTGGTGCTGAACGTGGCCGCCGAAAGCGGAGCTCGCCTTCTCCTCACCGAAGATCTGCACCCAGGCCTGAGCTGGCGAGGGGTGCGGGTGGTCAATCCATTCAGCGACGAGCAAGATCCCTTGCTCACTCAGCTATTGGCCTGATTCCCAGGCCAGCCCGGCACGGAGATCCGAACCCGCAGCCGCCGGCTGGATCCCCATAGGGTTTCAGCTCATCTGCGCCCAGAGCTTCATGGCCGCCTCCACACCCGGCGATGCCAACCTCAGCTCCGTTGAACTGGCCCGCTACCTCGAGCAGCGGGGCGAGCTGAGCAAGCCCTGGATGCTGCAGCTGCTGCGGCTCACCAAGCTGAAGGAGGAGCGCGCCTCCATGGATCCGCAGGAGTACATGGACAAACTCCAGGAAGCCCACGCCGATCTGATGCGGCTGGGGGAGTTCTGGAAAGGCCGCGAGCAGGATGTGTTCGGCGGGCGCTACCAGCCCTCAGAGCTGCTCGAACCCCTGCCCGGCTCGCCTGAGGATCGATGACGCCCAACCGCTACCCGATGGCGCCGCTGATCCGCTTCACACTGATCAGCCTCTATCTGGTGCTGGTGTTGCCGCTGCCCCTGCTGGCTCCCACGGAACTTCAGCCGTGGCTGTGGGCAGCCATGCCGGTTGGGCTGGCCGTGATCCTGGCCCTGGTGAGCGAACAAGTGGAGCTCAATGAGAGTGGCATCCGCGTGGGCCATCCAGCCTGGTGCCACTGGCTGCTGCGCCGCGGCTGGCAGCTCAACTGGGATCAGATCAGCGGTCTGACCCCCGTGGCCACCAGCCAGGGCGGGCGCGTGTTTTATGTGCGAACGGCAGATGGCTCGGCCTACCTGCTCCCCCAGCGGGTGCAAGCCTTCGAGAATTTCCTGAGCCTCTTCAGCCAACACAGTGGCTTAGACACCAGCTCCATCGGCCGGATCAGCCCCCCCTGGACCTACCAGCTACTGGCAATCCTCTGCGTTCTGGGCCTGGCAGGCGAAGCGCTCACCGGCCTGCTACAGCTGCAGCACTGATCAGGACAACGCCGGCAGAGCGGCGCGGTTGGGATCGGGAGTTCCTGAATCTGCCGGGATCGTATCCAGGCTGAAGCGGTAGCCCTGCTGCCGCACGGTTTCGATGCCGCCGCCCTCGCCCAGGCCGGCCTGCTCGAGCTTGCGGCGCAGGGTGAGCACCTGGGTGTCCACCGAGCGGGGCCCACCGCTGAACGGGGGCCAGGCCATGCGCAGCAGTTCGCTGCGGTTGCGCACCACGCCGGGAGGCATCAACAGGGCGCACAACAGCGCAAACTCCCGGGGGCTGAGCTCCACCGGCTGATCGCGCAGCGTCACCTGGCGCAGCAGCAGGTGCACCTCCAGCGGCCCCACACACACGCGCTCCTGCAGGCCACTGCGGCTGCGGCGGAGCAAGGAGCGGCTGCGGGCGGCCAGTTCCTCCAAGCCGAAGGGCTTGCGCAACACATCGTCGGCGCCGGCATCGAGCAGGGCCACCACCGGCTCTGAGCCCGAGCGCGCGGTGAGCACCATCACGGGGCAGCGCAGCTGAGCGGCCAGCTTCAACGCCGTGGTTTCTTCCAGCAGTTCCGCCGCCACCAGCAGATCGGGCGTGAGGTCGTCGCAGAGGGCCACGGCCTCGGCGGCACTGGCCACGGCGGCGGCGAGGTAGCCGTCCTGACGCAGGCGTTGGGCCAGAACAGTGCGCAGCGTGGGGTGCGGATCGACCACCAACACACGCTTCAGGGTTGTCTCGGCACCGTTGGGTGCAGCAGCGATGGCGCTGGTTGTGGAGCCGACAGCGGAGGATTCCACCTGGTTCTCCATGGTTCTGCCTACGCTATCCCTGTTTTCCTGGCCAGAGTGGTATCAGGCGATGCCTTGCCAGCTGTCCCACCCGGTCCGCTCATGACCGCTCTGCAACACCCCGACGCCATCCGCCACTTCCAGTCGCTGTGTGACGCCTGCCAGTCGCTGGCCAGCCGCTACCACAGCCCGGCGGAGCTGCGCCTCTACGCCGACGGCTACCTGCACGCCCTGCGCAAAACCGCTGTGCTCGATGCGCTCACCCAGCGGCGCCTGGAAGAACTGGTGGATCGATGGATCATGGACCCCTCCAGCTTCATCGGCCCCGGCGATGACATGAGCACCCTCTACGAAACGGGCCGGAACTGATCCGGCCCCTGGCGCGGCCTCAAGCCAGAGCCACAGCCAGCTTTTCGCGCAGCTCGCCGGAGTTGTACATCTCGATCAGGATGTCCGATCCGCCCATGAACTCACCGTTCACATACACCTGGGGAATGGTGGGCCAATCCGAAAACTCCTTGATCCCCTGACGCACCTCCGGGTCGGAAAGCACGTCGAAGGTTTCGAACGGCACCGCCAGGGCGTTGAGGATCTGCACCACGTTGTTGCTGAAGCCGCACTGGGGCATCAGCTTGTTGCCCTTCATGAACACGAACACCGGGCTGCTGCCGATCAGCTGTTCGATGCGTTGCTTGGTGGAGGCGTCCATGGATCAGGCGGTGGGAGTGGAGGTCTGCAGAGCCAGGGCGTGAATGGCCTCGCTGGCCAGTTCACTGCGCAGGGCTCCGTACACGAGCTGGTGCTGCTTCACGCGGCTCAGGCCGTCGAAGGCGGTGGAGACCACCGTCACCTGCAGGTGATCGCCGCCGCCGGTGAGGTCTTCCACCTCAACGCGGGCATCCGGCAGGGCCTGGGTGATGGCAGCTCTCACCTGGTCGGGATGGACCATCGCTAGAAGCGTCGGGGAGCGGGCTGAGCAGGGAATGTAGGCGCCGCCGTTACTTGGCTGGCGGAGCAGCGGTGGCGGCGGTGTAGGGGGTGGCCACAAAGCCCAGCTCCAACAGGCTCTGGTAGGCCTTCTGCCCCTGAGGGCTGGTGGGCGACATGCGTTGCACAACCCGCACCAGCAGAGGCACGGCCACCTGGGGCTGGTTCATACGGCGCAGCAGAGCCGCGAGGCGCAGCTCGATGTTGGCCTGCAGTTCGGTGGCCTCACGCCCCTTTTGATCCATCTCGCGGGGGATGCGAGCATCCAGGCCGCGAAAGGCACCGGACAGGTTGCGGTAAGCGCTCACCAGGTAGGTGGCCGCCTCCAGGGCCTGGTCGTAGTCGGTTTTGGCCTGGCTGAGCTTGCCGGCTGCCGCGGCGGCATCACCCTGGGCCACCTTGGCTTGAACCGCCGCCAGGTTGAGACCGGAGGTGGTGGATTCGAGCACCTTCTCAGGCTCTTGCTGAGCGCGCACGGGCAGCGAGGTCAGGCTGGGGGTGATCAACGCCAGGGCGCTGAGGGCAAGAGCGGCGATCGGCCGACGCACGGCAACAAGTCAGACGTTGGAAAACTCTACGGGCGCTGCAAAGCCACCCTCAGCGGCGCTGCGTCCCACCACTGCCAGCGCCCGAGCTTCAGCGGCCGCCATCGCTGACGCCAGCTGCTGGCTGAAGTGCATCGCCGCCTCGCGGCCGTGGCCCTGCACGTGCAGTGGCGGCCCGAAGGCCAGGGCGGCCGAATCTCCAAAGCGGGGAATGGCCCTGCCGTAAGCAATACCGATGGGAAGCACCGGCACATCCAGCCCGTGGGCCGCGGCCAGCAGCGCCAGCCGCGACAACCCCTGCATCAGGCGGATCGGGCCCGGTTCACGCATGATCCGACCCTCTGGAAACACCACCAGTTGGTGGCCGGCTTCGAGCAGATCCACGGCATAGCGCAGGCTCGCGGTCTGCGGCTTGAGCTGATTCACCGGGAAACAACCGAGCCGGTGCAGGAACCAACCCTGCAGCCCCTTCATTTCATCGAGGGTGACCATGAAACGGCAGTCGCGCCCGCTCACCCGCCGTCCGGCGGCGTAGGGAAGCATCAGCGCATCCCAGCGGGCCCGGTGGGTGGGGGCCATCAACACCGGACCGCTCAGAGGCAGATGCTCACGGCCGATCACGTGCAGCCGGCGGAAGAAACCCTTGAGGGCCACGTCCTGAGTGACAACCATCGCCAGCGGCGACAGCCAGGGGCTGATGCCGTTGCAGAGGCTCTGTTCGCGCTTGCTCAGCTGACTGGACGCCGTCGCCACCGTCTCGCGGCCTGCTCGGCCAATCCGTTGACTTCAACGTAGGAGCTGAACCCCACGCCGTTCGAGGCGGACGGGCACTTCCCCCTGCGGCCGCTGCAGCCGCCGGCCCATCCACTGCACGCCCCGTCCATAGGATCCGGCCAATCGCCTCCGATGCCATGGCCAGCCTTGGCGTGAACATCGATCACATCGCCAACGTGCGCCAGGCCCGCCGCACCGTGGAGCCCGATCCTGTGAGCTACGCGCTGCTGGCCGAACTCGGCGGCGCTGATAGCATCACCGTGCACCTGCGCGAAGACCGCCGCCACATCCAGGACCGCGACGTTGAGCTGCTCCGCCAGACCGTGCGCAGCCGCCTCAACCTGGAGATGGCCGCGACACCTGAGATGGAGGCGATCGCCCTGCGCATCAGGCCCGACATGGTGACCCTGGTGCCGGAGAAGCGAGAGGAGGTCACCACCGAGGGCGGCCTCGATGTGGCCGGACAGCTGGAGCCGCTTCAGGGCCTGGTGGGCCGCCTGCAGGAAGAAGGCATTGGCGTGAGCCTGTTCGTGGATGCCGAACCCAGCCAGCTCGAGGCCTGCCGTGCCACCGGCGCCCGCTGGGTGGAGCTGCACACCGGCACTTACGCCGAAGCCTCTTGGCAGCGGCAGCCGCTGGAGCTGGCCCGCCTCACCGAGGGCAGCTTCATCGCCCGCAGCCTGGGTCTCCGGGTGAATGCCGGCCACGGCCTCACGTATCAAAACGTGGAGCCGGTGGCGGCGATCGAGGGGATGGAGGAACTCAACATCGGCCACACGATCGTGGCCCGCGCCCTGGCGGTGGGCCTGGAGCAAGCCGTGCGGCAGATGAAGGCTTTAGTTCAGAATCCCCGCCGGGAACCCCTGTTCGGCAACACCAGTTCATGACCCAGTACCACTTCGTGGCCGCCAGCGAGACCTTCCTCACGGTGGAGGAGCCCCTCGATGAGGTGCTGCGCGAGCGGGTGCGCAACTACGGCGAACAGGGGAAAGAGATCGATTTCTGGCTGGTGAAGCGCCCAGCGTTCCTGAACGCTCCCGAGCTCAAGGCGTTCGCCGATCAGGTGCCCCATCCAGCGGCTGCGGTGGTGTCCACCGACGCCAAGTTCATTGAGTTCATGAAGCTGCGCCTGGAGTTCGTCGCCAAGGGCAGCTTTGAAGCACCCAGCGCGTCGATCCCCGACGCCCTGGCCAGCGCGGCCTGAGGCTTCCGGTGGGGGCGCGGGGCGCGGAGCGCCTCGCAGACAGTCTCTGCAGGCACTTACCGCAGACAGCCAGCAAACGCCCCAACCGACTGTCCTGAATAACGCCCCAAGCGCCTGTCCTGAATTCTGTACAAACTGCACAGAATTCAGGACAGGCGCGGTGGTCAACAGGCGCACCCAGGGCTTGGCCGTGTACCCATCTACCAGCCTGGTAGCCCGTCTTCAGAACAGTCCAAGAAACTTTTTGCGTTGCGGCTCACCGGAGCCCTCAGCGCTATCAGCAGGTCGCCCCTGATCGCCGTCTTGCTGATAGCGGGGCTTGGCATCACCGATGGTGAGTAGGGCCTCCTTGTTCTTCCACCAGATCCAGTCGCGGATGGGCGGGGTGCGGGTGAGCTCCGCGCGCGTGAGCCCCAGGCCGAGCTTGCGGGAGGCATCGAGAAGCACCTCCACCATCTGATCGCCGTTGCTGCAGTTCGCCAGGGCCTCGTTGGTGCGCTTGGCCCCATCGAGCGCTTTCACCAGGATCGACACCCGTTGCCCCACCGACAGGGTGCGCGGATCCGTGGGCTGGCTATCCATCTGCGCTGGCATGGTTGCCGGCAGGTTAATGGCGTTGCAGGGGTGACAGAACCACCCCCGAATGGCAAGACTGGATGCAACGCGCCGTCTGCATGACGTCCTCCCAGCGCCGCTCTCACCACTGGGTGATCGGTGACGTTCATGGTTGCGCTGACGCCCTTGAGCAGCTGCTGCAGCGCCTTCCCGCTGGCGACCTGCTGATCTTCTGCGGTGATGCGATCAACCGCGGCCCGGGCATCGAAGCCGCGATGGAGCGGATCTGGAACCTGGTGGAATCAGGCCGAGCGGTGTGGCTGCGGGGCAATCACGAACAAGACCTGATCAGCGGCCTGCAGCGCGGCAGCTGGCAGGCCGAGCGTCGCTTGGCCGGCTGCGACACCTACCGCCAGCTCGGGGAAACCCGCTGCAGCCAATGGCTGGAGCGGCTGCAACACCTGCCCCTCGCCTATTGGGGTGAAGGCTGGGTGGCCACCCACGCCGGTTTTGATCCCGCCACCTGGCAGCCGGATCTGTGGGTGCGGCTCGATTTCTGGCAGAACTACGACGGCCGCTTCGGCGACGTGGTGATCGGCCACACCCCCGGCCCCCACGTGCGCCGGCTCCATCACATCGTGATGGTGGACACGGGCGCCTGCTACGGCGGCGATCTGAGCGCCTACTGCCCGGAAACCCAGGCGGTGATTGCTGTTCCCGGTCTGCGGGCCGAGCAGGCCTCGCCACTACCCGGTTTCCGCGCCCGTGCACCGGAGCCGGCTGTAGCCCTGGGCTGAGCCTTGCTCACGCTGTATCGCAGCAATCGCGCCGAACTGCTGGCCCAGGTGTTGGCGGCTCAGTTGGAGCTGGAGCCCCCCGGGCCGCTAGAGCAGGTGCAGGTGGTGGTCAACACCTGGCCCACCAGCCGCTGGCTGGGAGAGCAGATCGCTACCGGCCTCAGCGCCGGCATCGCGGCCAACCTGCGCTTTCCCTTCCCCACCAGCCAGCTGCGCCAGCTGGTGGATCAGTGGCTGGGCGAAAGCCAGGCCACAGGCCCTGATCCCTGGCGTGCCCAGAACCTGGTGTGGCCGCTGCTGGAGCAGTTGCCCGCCCTGCTCGAGCAGCCAGAGGCCGCACCTCTGCAGCGCTGGCTGCAGCAGCGCCAGGGCCACAGCCAGCTGCGCCAGCTCGATCGCCCCCTCTGGCAGCTGGCCCGCGCCATCGCCGATGCCATCGACGACTACGGCCTCTATCGGCCGGCGATGCTCGAGGCCTGGCTGCAGGGCAACGCCGTGGATAACCGCGGCCAGCCCCTCGCCCAGGCGCTGCTCTGGCAGCCACTGCTAGTGCGCAGCCTGGCGGAGGCGCTGCCCGGTGAACCCTTCGGCCTGCGGGCCCTGGCACTGATTCGCCGGCTGCAGCAAGGCTGGCGGCCAGAGATCCGCAACGCCCAGCCGCTGCGGCTGTTTGGTCTGAGCAGCCTGGCGCCGGTGCAGGTGGAGCTGCTCCAGGCGATCTCGGCCTGTCAGGCCGTGGAGCTGTACCTGCTCACCCCCTGCCGCGATCTCTGGCAGCGACGCGAAGGCGCCGGCAGCCGCGATCCCTTGAGCAGCGACTGGCTACTGGAGGTGCCCGGACTGGAGGCGCGGTTCGGGCGACTGGGGGCTGAATTTCAGCAGCTACTTGAGGGCAGTGGCGAAAGCCAGCTGGGGGAATGGCGCGCAGGCGATCTGTTCTTTGCACCCGCCGCCGTGGCCGCCGAGCAAGGTCGGCCCGCCTCCCTGCTGGAACAACTGCAGGAGCGGCTGGCGAGCGGCAACGCCGATGGTGAAGCCGCCGAAGCGCTGCGGGCCCCACCCGGCGACAGCTCCCTGGAATTCCATGCCTGCCCCGGCCGGCTCCGCCAGCTGCAGGTGTTGCGAGACCGCCTGCTGCAGCTGCTCGCGGCCGATCCCAACCTCGAACCGCGCGACATCCTGGTGATGACACCCCAGGTGGAGGCCTTCGCGCCGCTGGTGGGGGCGGTCTTCGGCGATAGCAGCGCCACCGGTGTGTCCCTGCCCTGGCGGCTCACCGACCGCAGCCAGCAAAGCGAGGCGGGCATCAGCCAGGGGCTGCTCGAGCTGCTGCAGCTGGGAGGCGAACGCTTCACCGCCTCAGCCCTGGAGCGGCTGCTGGCGTGCACGCCCTTGCTCGAAGCCCAGGGACTCAGCGGAGACGATGCCGCTGCGATCAGCCGGGTGCTGCAGGAGGCCGGCTTCCGCTGGGGGCTCGATGGCGCGGATCGCAGCGGCGACGATAGCCACAGCCTCGCGTGGGCCCTCGATCGCCTTGTGCTTGGCCTGGTGCTGCCGGAGCAGCCGGGCCTGGCTCCCGGCAACTGTGCCCCGCTGGCAATGGAGGGCAGCTTCGAGCAACAGCAACGCTGGATCGCTTTGCTGCGGGCCCTGTTGCAGCAACTGCGCTGGCTCGGGAAACCGCGCACACCGTCGCAGTGGATCACGGGCCTGCGGCAGTTGCTCAGCGCCCTCTTCGCCGAAGGCGGGGAGCGGGCCTGGGAGCTGCAGAGCATTCATGCCGCCCTGGCCGATTGGAAAGCGGTGGCGGAGGCCAGCGCGCTCGAGCTGGCAGCGCCGGTGGTGGCGGAACTGCTGGGGGAGCGCTTGAGCGAAGGGAGCGGCCGTTTCGGGCATCGCTCCGGCGCGCTCACGATCAGTGCCCTGGAGCCGATGCGCGCCATTCCCCACAAGGTGGTGGTGCTGATGGGCCTCGATGCCGGTGCCTTCCCGCGCCAGCGGCAGCGGCCCGGGTTCCACCTGCTCGAGCAACAGCGCCAGCTGGGCGATCCAAACAGCGGCGATCAAGACCGCTACGTGCTGCTCGAAAGTCTGCTGTCCGCGCGGCAGCACCTGCTGGTGAGCTGGAGCAACCGCGATGAGCGCACCGGAGAAGCGCTCGAGGCCTCCACACCGGTGCGGCAATGGCTGGAGTGGCTCAGCCGCGAACTGCCGCAACTGCCCCTACGGGTGCACTGCGCCAATCCGCTCGAGCGCGCCAATTTCCTGCCCGGAGCGCCCTGGCCGCCCGCCAGCTGCGATCGCCGGCTGCTGCAGGCCCGCCAACAGCTCGAGCAGGGGCTGGCGGCACCACCCGCGCGCGGGCTCGCCTTCAGTGCCCTGGCTGCGCAGCCAGCCCAGGAGCCCGAGCCGGCGTCCACGCCCGAGCAAGCCTGGAGTGCCCTGCGCCAATGGATCGAGCAACCGCAGCGCAGCTGGCTGGAAGGCCTGGGCCTGCGCCCCCGCGAGTACGAGCACCCCGTGCTCGATCGCGATGCCCTGGAGCTGGGGGAGCGGGAGCGCTCAGCGCTCCTGCGCCAACAGCTCGATCCACTGCCCCCGGCCCTGCCCGACTGGCGGCAGCTGGAGCGGGGCACGGGTCTGCTCCCGCCCCTGGCCGCCGGAGAGCTGGAAGTGCAGCAACTCGAGCAGCGCTGGCTGGCGTTGAGCAGCTGCCTGGAGCTGCTCGGGGAGCCGGAGCTACGCCAAGCCAACTGGGATGGGCTGGCAGCGGAGCTGCCCTGGCGCGGCCGCCAGCTGGTGCTGGTGCACACCGCCAAACCGCGGACACCGCAGCGGCTGGTGCTGTGGCTTGAGCTTCTGCTCGCCTGCGCCGCCGGCCAGGCCCCCACAGGCGCCGCCTTAGTGGGCCGTGATGGCCATCGCTTCCGGGTGCTGGAGCGACTGGAAGCCCTACCCGCCGCCGAAGCCGCCACTCAGCTGCAGCAACTGCGCCAGTGGCACCGCCAACACCAGCGGTGCTGCTGGCCCCTCCCCCCGGAAACCGGTTGGGCCTATGCAGCCGCGGCCGAGCACCGCCGCTGGAGCGCGGCCTTGGGCGCCTGGGAGGGCAACGCCATGCAGCGGGGGGAACGGTGCGATCCGGTGCAGGCGGTGTGTTTCGGCGCCGATCTACCGCTCGAGCAGCTGCTCACGCCGGAACGAGAGGCGCTGGCCCTGGCCCTACACGGGCCCTTGCTGGAGCGGCGCCAGGAGGTGAAGGCATGAGCCTGATCCGCTTCGATGCGAACGCCATGCCCCTCAGCCCGGGCATCCGCTTGCTGGAAGCGAGTGCGGGCACGGGCAAAACCTTCGCTCTCGCTCACCTGGTGCTGCGCCTGCTCAGCGAGGGCAGCGCACCGCTCACGGTGGAGCAACTGCTGGTGGTCACCTTCACCGATGCGGCGGCGGCAGAGCTACGCGATCGCATCGCCCGCCGCCTGCAGGAGGCGCTGCAACTGCTCGAGCCCGGCACTACAGCCACACCCGGCGATGCCCCCCTGGCGGCCTGGCTCGAAGCCCTGGGTCCCAACCCTCCCGCGCTGCTGCGCGGCCGCTTGCTCCTGGCGCTCGAGCAGCTCGATCGCGCCGACATCACCACCATCCATGGCTTCTGCCGCCGCACCCTGCAGCGCCAGGCGCTCGAAGCGGGTCTTGGGCCGGCGGTGAGCCTGGAGAGCGAAGGCCGCGAGCGCCGCGCCGAGCTGGTACACGACTACTGGAGCCGCCAGGTGCTGCCCCTGTGCGCAGGTCTCTTAGCGGGTCTGCGCCAACGACATGTGACCCCCGAGCAGCTCACGGGGCTGCTGGGCAGTCTCGATGGCGACCCGGCCCTGGTCCTCGATCCCCTGCCACCGGAGCTGAGCAGCGACGGGCCTCTGGCCCCACAGCTTGAGGCGCTCTGGCCGGCGCTCTGGCAGCGCTTCCACCAGGAATGGCTGGAGCGAAGCGCCGCCCTGGAAGACGATCTAGCCGCCGCGGCCCGCGAACTGAAAAGCCTGGGTATCGCCGCCAAGCCGTACCGGCTCAAACCGAAATCCGACAGGCTCGATCGGGTACAGGCCTGGCTCGATGGCCGTCTGGATCCGAGCGAAGCCCCGAGCTATCAGGAGGTGCTCAGCCAGAGCGATTTGCTCGGCTACTTCCACCCGGGGAGCTTCTGCAAGGTGGCCGCACTGGCCCATGGCGATGGGGTGTCGCTGCCGCAGCGGCCATTGATGGAAGCGATCGCCGCACTGGTGGATGGGCCGGCGGAACTGGCGCTGCTGCACTTCGCCCATTGGGGCCGCGCCGAGCTGGCCCGACGGCGCGAACGCAGCGGCCAGATGGGCTTCGGTCAGCTGCTCGAGGCTCTCGATCCAGGCCCAGATCCAGAAGGCGGTGAGTCGGCGCTGCTGGCGGCCGTGGCCCAGCGCTACCGCGCCGCCCTGATCGATGAATTCCAGGACACCGACCCGATCCAGTGGCGCATCCTGCAGCGGGCCTTCACCGGCGCCGGCTCAGAGCACCTGCTGGTGATGGTGGGCGATCCCAAGCAGGCGATCTACCGCTTCCGCGGCGGTGAGCTGGCCACCTATCGCCAAGCGGCGGCGGCGGCCAGCAAGAGCTACGGCCTCACCGAAAACCGCCGCTCCAGCAAAGATCTGGTGGCGGGGCTGAATGCCCTGATGCGGCCCGGCCTGGTGCGCTCCGGCCTGGACGTGCCCGCCGTGGAGGCCAAGGCCCGCAAGGGCGAGCTGCTGTTGGCGGCCGGCGAATCGCCCCTGCAAGCGCTGCCCGTGGAGCCCGCCCAGCTCGAAAGCCGCGTGGCGGCCTGGTGCCAGGCCTTGCTGGAGCGGCGCTTGCTGCTGCGGCAGGGCAACGACGAGCGGCTGCTCCAACCGGGCGATCTCTGCCTGTTGGTGGGCCGCCACAGCCAGGCCGAAAGCCTGCGGGCCGCCCTGGAGCAACGGCAGCTGCCCAGCCGGCTGGTGAGCCGCGGCGATGTGTTCGAAACCGTGGGAGCCACCGCCTTGCAGCGTCTGCTCGATGCCCTGGCCAGCCCGGGAGATCCCGGCCGCCAACGGCTGCTGGCGGCCTCAGCCCTGCTGGGCTGGCCTGCGGAGGAGTTGCGCAGCAGCCCGCAGGAGCGTTGGGATCAACTGGCGGCCGATCTGAGCCAATGGGCGCAGCAGCTGCCGCGCCTAGGGCTCACCGGCGTCCTCGCCGAGCTGCTCGCGGCCGATGGGCTGGCCCAGCTGTCGCTGCGGGGCCGGGCCCTGGCGGATCTGCAACAGGCGGCCGAGCTGGTGCAGGAGCAGATGCACAGCCAGGGGCTGGGGGCGATGGCAGCGGCGGATTGGCTGCGCAACCTGCGGCTGCAGGAGGAGCGCGACCCGCCCGATGCCCACCTCTGCCGCAGCGACGCGGCCCAGTCGGCGATTGCGGTGGTGACGGTGCACCGCAGCAAAGGCCTGGAATATCCAGTGGTGGTCTGCCCTTACCTCTGGAAAGCACCAGCGCCGGCCCGCGCCGGCTCCCAGCGGCTAGGGCGGCGCTGGTTGCCGCCCGGCAGCGCTGAACCGCGCCTGGATCTCCATCTCAATCCCTACTGGGGCCCCGGCCGTGCCGCCGCCGCCCAGGACTACGAAGCCCAGCTTCAGGAAGCCGAACGGCTGGCCTACGTGGCCTGCACCCGCGCCCAACACCTGCTGGTGCTCGCCTGGCCTGGATCAGAACACGCCGAAGCCGGCAACCCGCTCAGCCCCTGGCTGGAGCAACCCGAGCCACCCGAGCTCCACGCGATCGATCCCTCCGAGCTGCCACCACCGGAGCGCCCCTGGCGCCCGGATCCCGAACGCGGAGCCCTGCAGCTCGGCCCCACCCCAAACCGCCCGCTCGATAGCCGCTGGGGCCGCGCCAGCTATTCCGCCTGGGCCCACGCCGAAGCAGCGCTGCCGCCCCAGGCGCAAGACGAAGGCCGCGACAGCGATGCCCTCACCACCCCCGACGACAGCGACGCCGCAGCAGCTCCTACCGCCAGCTCCCTCTGGCCGGCTCTAGGCCCGCTGGCCCACTTCCCCCGCGGCGCCGGCCCCGGCGATGCCCTGCACCGCATGCTCGAGCAGCTCGATTTCGCGCAGCTGGCCGACGACCCGCAAGCCAGCCAGCCGCTACTTCTGCAAGAGCTGGAGCGCGCCGGCCTGGAAGCGGAGCTGCTTGAGCCGTTGCTCGAGGGGCTGGTGCAACTGGTGCACAGTCCGCTGGGGGGTGCACTGGGCGCATGCCGGCTGATAGATCTGGCCAGCGGCAGCTGGTTGAGCGAACTCAACTTCGATCTGCCCCTGGCCCATGTCTCTCCCGATCGTCTGGTGCGCAGCGGCGGGCTGGCCGCGGCCTTTGAACAGCATCCCGGCGGCCGCTTCGGGACCGAGTACGGCCGGCAATTGCGCGGCCTGCAGGTGGCCAGCCGCGGCTTCCTCACCGGCTCGATCGATCTGGTGTTCCAGTGGCAGCAGCGCTGGTGGGTGGCCGACTGGAAGAGCAACTGGCTGGGCCGCAAAGGCAGCCAGGGCCAGGTGGTGGCCTGCGGCCCGGCCGATTACCAGCAACCCGCCATGGCCGAGCTGATGGTGCGCAGCCACTACCCCCTGCAGGCCCATCTGTATCTGGTGGCCCTGCACCGCTATCTGCACTGGCGCCTGCCGGGCTACAACCCGGCCGAACACCTGGGCGGCTACGCCTACGTGTTCCTCCGGGGCGTGCCCGGCCCCGTGGCAAATCCGGAAGCGGGTGTTCCTGGCGTGCTGGTGGACACCCCACCCCTCGAGCGCCTGCTCGCCCTGGATGCGCTGCTGCGGGAGGGCCAGCCATGAGCGCACTCGCCGCTGCCCTGCACGACACCTTGCTGCGCCGCCAACCACCAGCAGCCGGCGTGGATCCGGCGCTGCTGCAGCCGCTGATCGCAGCTCTGATCGAAGCCCTGGAACAGGGCGAGCTGGGGCTCGATCTACGCCAGACCGAGCTGCCGGAAGGATGCCTCGAGGCGCTGGTTGCCAGTGGTTGGCTGGTGAATGCGAGGGAGCTGGCCGGCCCGGCGAGCGACGCCGATCCCTGGCCTGATGAGGCTCTGGTCGTGCGCGATGGTCCCTGGCTGCGCTGGCGGCGCTGGCAGGAGCAACTGCAGCGCTGCCTCAGCGATGTGATCACGCGGGCATCCACACCGCTCACTCCCGCCCCCCGCGCAAGCGCCCTGAAGAAGGCCCTGGCCACTGCAACGGCGGGCGGTCTGGATGCCCAGCAGCTGGCGGCCACCGAGGCCCTGCTGCAACGCCCACTGGTGCTGCTGCTCGGCGGCCCGGGCACCGGCAAAACCTCCACCGTGGCGCGGATGCTCAAGGCCGCCCTGGCGATCGAACCCCAACTGCGCATTCAACTGGCAGCCCCCACAGGCAAGGCCGCCGGACGCCTGAGCGCAGCGCTCACCAGCGCACCACCACTGCCCTGCTCCACCTTGCACCGCCTGCTGGAGGCCCGGGGCAGCAACCGCTTTGGCCGCGATGCACGGCGGCCGCTGGAGCTGGATCTGCTGGTGGTGGATGAGCTCTCGATGGTGGATCTGCCCTTGATGAGCGCTCTGCTCACAGCACTGCCCCCCACCGCGCGCCTGCTGCTGGTGGGCGATGCGGGTCAACTGCCGCCGGTGGGCACCGGAGCCGTGCTCGAGGAGCTCTGCCGCCCCGTCTGCCGCGAGCAGCTGGGGGCAGCCGTGATCGAACTCACCACCACCTACCGCAACAACGGCGCCATTGCCGCCGTGGCCGCGGCCCTGCGCCAACCGCCAACGAGCGGCAGCGAACCACTCGAAGCCCTGCGGGCACAGCTGGAGCAGCTGCCGCCAGAGGCCAACCTGCAGTGGCTGGAGGCACCTTTACCCCAGCTGCCAACGGCTGTGCTTCAGCCCTTGCGGGAGCAGCAACAACGGCTGCGGGAACTCAGCCAAGCGCTGCGCTGGCAGGGGGAGCATGTCGATCCTGAGGACAGCGCCGCTCTGCTCATCGCCTTAGAGGAGCGCATCGCCCTGAGCCCGCTGCGCCAGGGGCCCTGGGGGGTGGAAGCTCTGCACCGTGCCCTGCTCGGCTCTGCGCTGGGAGCACCACTGGAGCGCTGGCCCCTGGGCACGCCGGTGCTCAATCGGCTCAACCGGCCGGAGCAGGAGCTGGCCAACGGAGATATCGGCGTTTTGGTGGAGCGCGATGGTCAGCGTCTGGTGTTGATGAGCGCAGGACGTGTTCTGCACCCAGCCCGGCTGGCGGGAGCCGAACCGGCCCTGGCCCTCACCGTGCACAAAGCCCAGGGCAGCCAGTACGCCGAGGTGTTGCTGCTGCTGCCTCCCAGCCGCCACGGCGATCCGCGCCTGCTCTACACCGGCCTCACCCGGGCCCGGAAGCGGGTGCTGCTGGTCACCCCCGTGCAACCCACCTAGCGTCAGGGCCATGACCAACGTGGTGGAGCGCCCCTGGGGCTGGTTTGAACCGCTGGGCAGCGGCGAGGGCTACCTGGTGAAACGCCTCTGCATTCGCGCAGGCCAGCGCATCAGCCTGCAGCGCCACCACCACCGCAGCGAGCACTGGGTGGTGGTGAGCGGCCGCGGCACCCTGGTCTGCGACACCCAGAGCCATGAAGCCACACCTGGCTGCACCCTGTTGGTTCCCTGCGGCGCCCTGCACCGCGCCAGCGCAGGTGATCAAGATCTGCTGATCGTGGAGGTGCAACGGGGTGCACTCCTCAGTGAAGACGACATCGAACGCATCGCCGATGACTACCAGCGGGTTGCCGAAGCCAGTTCAGGTGAAGTGTTAAGTTGAGATCGAGACCCTTTGTGTAAGGGCAAGGCAGTTATTCGAAGCACGTCCGCTTCATTACCAGGGTGTCTGCCGGCCTGTCGACGAAGGACATTTCCAGGCCCAGCCATTCAAAACGTGACCCAGAACCTTTGTGAGAGCCTCAACAGCTCTGTGAATCAACGCGTCCATACCGAGCAACGCGTCCAGACAGATCAACGCGTCGAAACAGAGCAGCGCATCCAGACGGAAGAAAACCTTTCTGCTCCATCCGAGCTCGCTCAACAGACCACCGTCGAGACAAACGTCAACGCCGCCAACGTTGCGGTGGATCTGAGCGCCCTCGATCTCGCCAGCAGCGTCGCCGCCACGCGTGATCAACCGGTGGAGGTGAGTACCACCGTGATCCCTGCCAAACCCCAGGGCTTCGCCAGCTTTGGCTTCTCGCCGGAGCTGCTCGATGCACTCACAGCAATCGGCTACGAGGAGCCCTCCCCGATTCAGAAAGCCGCCATCCCTGATCTGCTGCTCGGCCGCGACCTGGTGGGTCAGGCCCAAACCGGCACCGGCAAGACCGCAGCCTTCGCCCTGCCGATGCTGGCGGCCCTCGATGACCACCAGCGCACCCCGCAGGTGCTGGTGCTCACCCCCACCCGTGAGCTGGCCATCCAGGTGGCGGATGCCTTCAAAAGCTATGCGGTGAACATGCCGCACCTGCGCGTGCTCCCCCTCTATGGAGGTTCCGATTTCCGCGATCAGATCGTGCGGCTCAAACGCGGCGTTCAGATCGTGGTGGGCACCCCGGGCCGGGTGATGGACCACATGCGCCAGGGAACTCTTGATCTCACCGGCCTGCGCAGCCTGGTGCTCGATGAGGCCGACGAGATGCTGCGCATGGGCTTCATCGACGACGTGGAGTGGGTGCTCGAGCAGCTGCCCAGCCAGCGCCAGGTGGTGCTCTTCTCCGCCACGATGCCGCCCGAGATCCGGCGCATCTCGCACAAATACCTCAACGATCCCGCTGAGGTCACGATCAAGACCAAAGGCGCCGATTCCAGCCGGATTCGCCAGCGCTTCATCACGGTGAATGGCCCCCAGAAACTCGAGGCCCTCACCCGGGTGCTGGAGTCGGAAACCAAGGAGGGGGTGATCATCTTCGCCCGCACCAAGGCGATCACCGTCACCGTGGCGGAGGCCCTGGAGGCCAAGGGTTACGACGTGGCCGTGCTCAACGGCGACGTGGCCCAGAGCCAGCGGGAGCGCACGATCGAGCGCCTCAAGAGCGGCACCGTGGACGTGCTGGTGGCCACCGATGTGGCCGCCCGCGGCCTCGATGTGGATCGCATCACCCTGGTGGTGAACTACGACATCCCGTTTGATTCCGAGGCCTACGTGCACCGGGTCGGCCGCACCGGCCGCGCCGGCCGCAGCGGCGACGCGATTCTGTTTGTCACACCGCGGGAGCGCCGCTTCCTCGGCGGTTTGGAGCGGGCGGTGGGTCGACCGATCGAGCCGATGCCGATCCCCAGTAACGCCACCATCAACCAGAGCCGCCTGGATCGCCTCCGCCAGCGCCTCTGCGACAGCCTCGCCACGCAGGGCCGCGACGAAGAGCGCGCCCTGCTCTCCGAGATCGTGCAGCGCGTGGGCCAGGAAAGCGGCGCCACCCCCGAGCAGTTGGCCCTCGCGGCGCTGCAGCTGGTGGTGGGCAACCAACCGCTGCTGGTGCAAGGCGATGAAAGCTGGATCCGTCAGGCTGGCGGACGCGACGAACGCCGTGACGGTGGACGCGATGGCCTGCGCGACGCGCGCCGTCAGGATCGTCCAGGTCCCGGCGGCCGCCGCGGACCCCGCGAACAATCCGGCCCGCCGGAATCCGGCATGGAGCGCTTCCGCATCGAGGTGGGCTGGC